>OGDJ01000038.1_pt1 | contig 97155 bp, 68 predicted proteins | sample 1570401 | NCBI WGS metagenome assembly OGDJ01 (sample SAMEA2582185, study PRJEB24529) | metagenome | biome: Human gut stool | place: China | collected 2011
ACAAAAACCACAGTGTGGGATACATATTTCACACTGTGGGATACAAATCCCACGGTGTGAAACAGAGAATAGATAAAGGGATTCTCGGAAATATAGAAGGGGTATTTTATTTTCATATTATGCGTCATGCAGTAAGTGTTTTTTTTTGTATGATTGTTATATATATGACAAACATAAAAAATATACAGCGATGAGAACGATTTTTGTATTGCTTGGGTTGCTGGCGGCATCTGTAACGGTGAAGGCACAGACATTGACCTCGCCCGACGGAAACTTCAAGATGCAGTTTCATCTATCAGACGAAGGCAAACCAGTCTATTCGTTGATATACAAAGAAAAAGAAGTGATAAAAGAAAGTAAAATGGGCTTTCAGATAACTCCTTCGATTGCATTTGACCGTAATTTCAGCGTAGTAGAAACAAAGATAGATAGTTGCGATACGGTCTGGAAAACAGTGTGGGGGCAGAACAGCGAGATCAGAGACCATCACAAAGAGTTGTGGGTGGCCCTGAAACAAGAAAAATCCGGCAGACTTCTGAATATCCGCTTCCGGTTGTTTAATGACGGTCTGGGTTTCCGTTATGAATTCCCTGTGCAAAATAATCTGCGTCATTTTACCCTAAAAGAAGAATTGACAGAATTTCAGCTGGCTGGCAATCATAAAGCTTTCTGGATTCCGGCTGACTACGATACCAATGAGTTTCAGATAACTACTTCCCGCCTTTCGGAAGTACCTCTTTTAATTGATGAAGCCCGTAATGAGCCTTTGGCTTGTAAATCGCCGACTCCGAATCTGGCTGTACAGACTCCGCTGATGCTGAAGTCGGATAACGGACTGTATATTAATATTCATGAGGCTGCACTGGTAAACTATCCGGCTATGCATTTGAACCTGGATGCAGAAACTTATCTTATGAGTGCACATTTGACGCCCGATAAGAATGGGAACAAGGGATACATTCAGACTGGAAGTGTAACACCGTGGCGTACGATTATTGTGAGCGACGATGCCCGCGATATACTGGCTTCCAACCTGATTCTGAATTTGAATGAGCCTTGTAAAATCGAGGATACTTCATGGATAAAGCCTACTAAATACGTCGGTGTATGGTGGGAATATTTCACGGGTGGAGGTTCTACATGGGCCTATACCGACACGCAGGATGTCGTGATAGGACAGACTGATTACAAGCAACTGAAACCTAACGGACATCATGGAGCCAATACAGCTCATGTGAAAGAATACATCGACTTTGCAGCCAAACATGGATTTGACGCCGTGCTGGTGGAAGGATGGAATGAAGGATGGGAAGATAACTATGCGTATGCCAAAGAGTTTATCTATAGCTTTACTACTCCTTATCCAGATTTTGACGTGAAGGAGTTACAGGCGTATGCGGCTTCCAAAGGGGTAAAGATTATCATGCACCATGAAACCACCTCGTCTGTGGCTGATTATGAGCGTCAGATGGATGATGCATTCCGTTTCATGAAAGATAACGGATACGATGCGGTGAAAACTGGATATGTAGGCCCGATTATTCCACGTAGTGAGCATCACGACGGACAGTGGATGGTGAACCATTACAACCGTGTGGCAGAAAAGGCGGCCCAGTATAAGATCATGGTCAATTCGCACGAAGCGGTTCGTCCGACCGGCTTATGTCGTACTTATCCTAACTGGATTGCACAAGAGTCGGCACGAGGAACAGAGTTTGAATCATTCAACGGCATTCGTCCGGACCACCAGACCATACTTCCGTTTACCCGTCTGATGGGAGGACCGATGGATTACACCCCGGGTATTTTTGAGGGAGACTTGTCAGTGTATGGCAGTAACAAGGCAAAGTTGGGTACTACACTAGTAAAACAATTAGCTTTGTATGTCACGATGTACAGTCCGCTTCAGATGGCTGCCGATTTGTATCAGAATTATGAGAAATATCCGGATGCGTTTCAGTTTATTAAGGATGTGGCAGTTGACTGGGATCATACCTATATATTAGAAGCGGAACCGGGAGATTACATCACAATTGCCCGTAAGGCCAAAGGAAAAAATGAATGGTATGTAGGAGGCATTACGGATGAAAACAGCCGTGAAGCCCTTATCGACTTCAGCTTTCTGCCGAAAGGCAAGAAATATCAGGCTGTTATCTATGCAGACGGGAAGAAAGCAGACTGGCGGACAAATCCGAAAGAGTATGTGATAGAAACACGGACGGTAAGTTATAAGACTAAACTCAGACAAAAGCTGGCACCCAGTGGTGGGGTAGCCATCAGTATAAAGGAATTATAGGTAGAAGATTGTTTTCAGGAAAATAAAGGTAGCTCTTTGATAGAATTGTCGGCATAATTATAAAGAACAGGTATTAGTGGATGACTTTGCATAAAAGTTGTTGAAATAGATTTTAAAATTTATCTTTGTGATAAATACCAAATCTGATCACTTATGTCTGTAAATAATTTTGAAACAATATATTATGGCTTGTTTAAACAGCATTATTCTGCATTGTTGTTTTATGCAACCCGTCTGGTAGGTGAGGATGATGCGGAAGATATTGTTCAGGATGTATTTGTTGAATTGTGGAACAATAAAAGCAAGATTGATTTTGATGACCACATCAAGTCTTTTTTATATAAGTCTGTTTATACAAGGTCCATCAATTTTCTGAAGCATAAATCGGTAGTGGATAGTTATACTTCGGAGGAAAAAGAGTTTTTTGCCCAAAAGATTGCCTATTACAATTATGAAAACTCTGAGGTAATGGCACGGTTGGAGAATATGGAGTTGAAGAAGGAAATTCTATCTGCCATCAATGACTTACCGGATCAGAGCCGGAAAGTTTTTAAAATGAGCTATCTCTACGAGATGAAGAATAAGGAAATTGCCGACATACTTGGTATTTCCCTGAGAACAGTAGAAGCCCATATGTACAAAGCATTGAAGATACTGCGTGTAAAGCTCAGTCATTTGCTTTTATTATTAATTTGTTTTTTTAGGTGTGTATGAATAAAATTAGTGATGATATTATATGGAGGTATCTTCAGGGAACTGCGACTACTGAAGACATGAAGGCACTGAATGAGTATATCAGTGCTTCGCCCGAAAACAAAAAGTATTTGTTTTCCATAGAGGAGTTGTATCATCTGGGAAAGTGGAAATACGACGAAGAAGATAAAATAAACGCAGCCATGCAACGACTGAAATCGGTTGTACAGCCTGTTGAGATGTCTGTGCTTTCGGAAAAGAAGGAGAAAAAACAGATGAAGCACCTCTTTTTGTGGACCCGATATGCAGCGGCCGTGCTTGTGCTGGTACTTATAGGATGGCTGTCTTTTAAGGGATTGACAAGCGAGGATATGATAAGGGTTTACGCAGACAATAAGATAAGAAAGATTGAACTTGCAGATGGGACGAAAGTTTGGTTGAATAAGGGAAGCGTGTTTGAATATCCGGAAAACTTTGCAGGCGATAACCGAAAAGTCAGACTGAATGGGGAAGCTTATTTTGAAGTCGCTCGGCAAACAGGTAAGCATAAGTTTACAGTAGAAAGCAAACTGATGACCGTGGTCGTACATGGTACGATTTTCAATATGAAGAGTTATGACCAAGCTACCGTCGCAGAAACTTCTCTTATTGAAGGAGAGGTGCTTGTGGAGTCGGGTGATGATGATTCGAAAATTATTTTGCTCCCTGGTCAGAAAGCCATTGTAGAAAAGAACAACCATAAGATGGTTGTCAAAGAGACCAATTCGCTTATGGATGGGATTTGGCGGAATAACATGGTTCCTTTCCAGAATGCAACGATTCAAGATATTGCCAAGGTGCTGGAAGATTTATATCATGTCAAGATTGAGGTCCGTAAGGATATAGACTTGACACATACCTATTCAGGCATGATAGAGAAAAAAGAAAAGCTGGAGGATGTGATGAAGACCCTACAGAATAGCATTCCGATAAGATACAAGATAGAGAGTGATAAGGTTTTGATTGAACCCATGGAGTAAAATCCGATTCGGCAAACACGCATTTATGAGGTGTTTGCCGATTTTTTTATATTTCCCGAAAAAAATAATGAATTTGAGTAAGTGTTTTACATAGGGTGGCTGTTATATATGTACTATTGGAAATTGTAGTAATAATTTAAAATAACAAGATTATGTTTAACCTTAAAAAGAATTTATTTTTAGAAGGGAAAATGCAATCCTTATGTTCGGGAAAATATCTCAGGACATTGGTTTTTTTAGGCTTGTCGGCAGCTCCTTTTCAGTGGGTTTCGGCGCAGTTTAATCTTTCACTGACTAATCCTAATTTAGGGAGTGTAATTAAAGAAATCCAGGCTCAGTCGGATTATCAGTTCTTTTATGATGATAAGCTTGCTTCTGTTCAACTTGAATCTCTGAATGTGACAGATTCTTCTTTGCAGGAAGTACTGAGCAAGGCTTTGAGTGGGAAAAATATTTCCTATAAAATAGACGATAAAGTCGTTTATCTGTCTATGGATAATTCTACGGTAAAGAAGTCACCTGCACAGAGTGCTGCAAAGAAGACGATTACCGGACGTATAGTAGATGCGACAGGTGAACCATTGATTGGTGTGACTATCATGGAAAAAGGAACTACCAATGGTAGCATTACCGATTACGATGGAAATTATACTGTGAACGTACCGGGGAATGCGGTGCTTCAGTTCTCTTATATCGGCTATAAGAGTGTCGAGATGAAGGTAGAAGGCAAAGAGGTAATCGACCTGACTATGCATGAAGATACGGAGGTATTGGATGAGGTTGTCGTTACTGCTTTGGGTATCAAGCGTGAGAAAAAAATGCTGGGATACGCTGTACAGGAATTGAAGAGTGATGAATTGAACAAAACGGGTGACCCTTCTGTAACCAGTGCTTTGCAAGGTAAGGTAGCCGGTTTGTCAATGAATACTTCATCTACAGGTTTGGGTGGTTCTACCAAGATTACGATTCGTGGTAACTCTTCATTGAGCGACAATAACCAACCGTTGTGGATTGTAGATGGAGTACCGTTCAGTGATAACAGTACTTCTGACGCTTCTTTCTATGGTGGTGTAGACCGTGGTGGTGCTTCGTTAGACATCAATCCGGATGATATTGAGAGTATTTCTGTGTTAAAGGGCCCGAATGCAGCAGCTCTTTATGGTAGCCGTGCCGGTAATGGTGTTATCTTGGTAACTACAAAGAAAGGTTCTAAAAAAGATGGTTTTGGTATCCGTTATAGTGGTAACTTTACTTGGACGAATGTAGCTGAAACGCTTGACATGCAAAGACGTTATGGCCAGGGACATATTAATACAAATCCAGAAAATGGTCCTGTAGGAGCTATCTATTCAAATGAAGATGGTTCAAGCTGGGGACCTGTTTTGGATGGAAGTATGAAAGAAGCATGGAACGGTGAAACTTATCCGTATCTGGCTTACGGAGATAAGTTGAAAGATTACTTTGAAACCGGTTTCTCTCAGACTCACAATGTTTCTATTCAGAACGGTACAGAAACTTCTCATTACCGTGCGTCATTTGGTCAGTCAAGTAATAAAGGTGTGTTCCCGAATGAAGAATTGAGTCGTACGAATATTGACTTAAATGCCGGTACGGAGCTTAACAAATACCTGTCAATGGACGGTAAACTTTCATTATCTCGTACAAAAGCTACCGATCGTCCGGAATATGGTAATTATGGTGCCATTAACCAGTTGATGGGTATTCCTAATAATATCCGTTTGGATGACTTGAAACAATATTCAGATGAAGATCATGTACATGTAAACTGGCATGGTCCGTCAGCTGGCGTACGTAATCCGTACTATGTATTACATCAACGCCATAATTCAGATGAACGTTGGCGTGCATTCGGTTATTACAATGCAAAAATCAACTTTACTGACTGGTTGCATTTCTCTGCTAAATATGCGTTCGACTATTATCGTACTCGTATTGAAAGTACGAATGCCGGTGATGGTATCAATAATGAAACTTCAGTATCAGCTATCACTAATGATGAAATGAACCGCAGTGAAGAAAACTTCTTCGAATCAAATGCGGAATTCATGTTGATAGGTGACAAGCAAATTACCGATAACTTCCGTTTAGGTTTCAATGTGGGTTCAAACTTCATGTACCAGCGTTATGAAACATTGGGGGCTGCTGTAGGTAATATGGTTGATAAGAGTTCTTGGATGTTGAATGCGGCTAACCAGATTAACTCAGTAAATGAAGATGGTTACAAACGTGCCATGAACTCAGTATTTGGTTCTGCACAGTTGGCTTGGAAGGAATATTTGTCATTGGATTTGACTGCACGTAATGACTGGTCTTCTACATTGCCTAAGCAGAATAATTCATTCTTCTATCCGTCTGCCAACTTGAGCTTTGTAATCTCTGACTTCGTTCGCTCTTTGGATAAAACATTACCAGACTGGATGACATTTGCTAAATTGCGTTTGTCTGCTGCTCAGGTAGGTAAAGATACTGACCCGTATCAGTTGTATAACACTTATTCATTCAAATATGATAAAGGTGTGCTGACTCCAAGTAAAGACAATGTGAAGATGAACGACCAGCTGAAGCCGGAAATCGCTACTTCTTATGAAGTGGGTCTGGACATGAAATTCTTGAACAACCGTTTGGGCTTCGACTTCACTTATTATTACAGCAAGACTAAAAACCAGATTATGAAAGTACCTGCTGCTGCTCCATGGTCAGGTGGTCAATGGGTAAATGCAGGTTTGATTTCAAATCAGGGTGTTGAATTGATGTTGTATTCTACTATCGTGGATACAAAAGACTTTACGTTCGATTTGAATGTAAACATGGCTCATAACGTATCTATGGTGAAGGAGCTGGCTCCAAATCAGGGAGTAAGTTATATGTTCTTTAACGGTGATGGAAACTTCCCGATTAAAGTAGGTGCACGTGAAGGTGAAAAATTAGGTGAAATTTATGCAGGAACACTTTATAAGCGTGATGAAAACGGTAATATCTTGATTAATAAAGGAAACGGTTTGCCGTTGACCACTACTGAGGAAAGTGATCGTGTGGCCAACCCGATTGGAAACATTCAGCCGAAACTTACAATGTCCGTATCTCCTACTTTCACGTATAAAGGCGTTACATTGTCTGCCATGTTTGATATGAAGTTTGGTGGTGATATCTTCTCTTATTCAGAAATGGTTGCCACTGGTAGTGGTTTGGCAGCACGTACTGCTAACCGTGGAGAGGAAGATGGATATATGATGGTATTCCCGGGTGTTTATGAAGATGGTACGCCTAATACTACTAAGATTTCTGCTTCTCAGTATTATGGTTCATTGTTGCCTGAAGACTTCTTGTATGATGCTTCATTCATTAAACTGAAAGAATTGTCATTGGGTTACTCATTCCCGTCAAAATTGCTGAAGAAAACTCCGTTGACTGCATTGAACGTTTCATTCGTAGCACGTAACTTGTGCTATCTGTTGAAACACACTCCGGGTACAAGTCCTGAAGGTGGTTACGATACAACAATGTTCTCTCAAGCTATCGACTATGCGGCTTTGCCATATACTCGTACATTTGGTTTATCAGTTAGTTTAGGTTTCTAATCTTAAATAAAATAGTAATTTATGAAGTTCAATATATATAAATCTGTTGCCATGTGTTCTTTGTTGGCACTGGCAGGCTGTCACGATTTTGAGGAGTTAAATACCGATCCGTATGCTCCTATTTATGACCCGACAGTAGAAAATGTTTCTCCGGACGGTATTGACATTGACTACGAATTGTCTGAAAGTGCATTGAAAAGTATCAAAGGTATGGAAGGGGCTATTGGAGTAACATTGGCCAACTTCCTTTACGAAGGTGCATATAACGATTATCAGACAACAACCAATCTGACTCATGATATTTATGCCGGATATTGGGGTAACAATGTGAGTGGATTTGTAACCTCATCTCCTACCTATTCTTATGCAGATGGATGGTCTGGTGGTCGCTGGAAACACTTCTATGATGATCGTACTATTGGTGAGTATGCTCAGATAATAAAGACTTGTCACTTCTGTGATCCTGAATATTATCATACATTGTATTATGTAACTCGTATCTATTATGCATATTTATTGTCTATGCAAACAGATACGTACGGTGATATTCCTATTAAGTATTACGTAAAAGGTGCTATGCCTCCTGAAGAGAATGTAGAATACACTTCACAAGAGTCTGTATACAAAGATTTCATCTTCCCGATTCTGGATCAGGCAATCACCGCATTGCATGAAGAAAACATTCCGGGTTCGCAATATACTATCAAGAGCGAGGATGACAAATGCTTTGGAGGCGATATTGACAAATGGCGTCGTTTTGCCAATACACTTCGTTTGCGCTTAGCTTTGCGTGTTTCTAACGCAGATCCAGAATTGGCAAAAGAACAAGCTAAATTGGCACTAGGGGATATTGCCGGTTTGATGAAAAGCAATGATGATAATTTGAAGCAGACCCCTAAACGCCAATATCTTGCAGGAGGTAACGAAAATATCTATGCTTTGTTGTTTGGCTGGGGAGCGAATGTGGTGCTGACCAAGGAAATGGAATGGGCATACAAGAATCAATCTTTCGAAGGTGGTGTTGTACCGGCTGATCAGTCTGAGTGGGAAGTAAAAGATCCTGCTAAGGATGCAACGACAAAGTTTAACAATGATGAGACTCAATGTGTTCTTGATCCGCGTTGTGAAATCTTGTGGTTCCGTCCGACAGAGTTTGATAAACTAAATATTGCTACTCCGGAAGAATCAAATAAAGATTTTGCAGGTGTACGTAATGGTGAGCCGAACCTTGGAAAAAGTTACACTACCAGCTACTCACCGAATCGTTGCAGTACGACTTCTGATGTAATGAATCCTCAAATCTGGTGGAATTACGCACGCGAAATCGTATGGATGGGATATGCTGAAAGTTTGTTCTTAAAGGCAGAAGCCTATTTGCGCTGGCCAGAATTGAACAGAGAAGGAACTGCATCTGTTAAGGATTTGTATGAAGCAGGCGTTCGGGCTTCTATGGATTATTATGGAATTAACGCTAGCAAAGCGAATAAGTATATAAATGGTTTGGTTGCTTTACATGACTGGAAAGCAGACCGTGAATGGCAGTTGGAACAGATAATCACTCAGAAATGGATTGCCGTATTCCCGAATGGAAATGAAGGGTGGGCCGAATTACGTCGTACTGACTATCCGCGTTACGCATTACTTCCGAAGGGTGGTAATAACTCAGGTAATCAAGTTGACAACAACAAGTTGATTAAACGTATCAGTTATCCGGATAGTGAAGCTCGAAATACCTTGAAGCCAAATTATACACAAGGTGATCGCGTTTGGTGGGATGTAGACGATACCATGGATAACAATGGTAAATGGCAGACGCCGCACAATTTCAGATAATAACTTTTAAATGAAAAAAGAAAGCCGTTTTAGCCTGTTGGTGTTGGTTTTAAATACATTATATGGCTAAAACGGCTTTTTAATCATTATTTTTTCTTAACTTTAGTCGCTGTTGATTTGCACTATCTTTTAACTATTATAATAATATGAAAAATTCACTATGGGTTTTTATGGGTTTGGCAGGTCTTACGTGGGCTTGTTCCAGTCCTGTGGCTCCCGTGGAAGAGGATTTGACGCAGTATGTAAATCCTTTTATTGGGACGGACTTTACCGGAAACACTTATCCGGGTGCACAAGTGCCTTTTGGCATGGTTCAACTAAGCCCGGACAACGGCCTTCCGGGGTGGGACAGAATCGCAGGCTATTACTATCCGGATAGTACCATTGCCGGATTTAGTCATACGCATCTTTCAGGAACAGGAGCAGGCGATTTGTACGATATTTCTTTTATGCCAGTGACCCTGCCATACGTAGAGGCAGAAGCTCCTCTAGGGGTACATTCCAAGTTTTCACATGAGAAGGAAAGTGCATCAGCGGGCTATTATCAGGTCTTTTTGGATGATTATGGAATCAATGTGGAACTGACGGCGACGGAGCGTTGCGGAATTCAACGCTATACTTTCCCGGAAGCAAAGTCGGCCATTATCCTGAACCTAAAAAAGGCAATGAACTGGGATGCCACTCAGGACAGCTATGTGGAAGTTGTAGACTCTGTGACTATCCGTGGATACCGTTTTTCGGACGGATGGGCCAGAAAGCAGAAGGTGTTCTTCCAAACCCGTTTCTCTGTTCCTTTTGAGAATGTACAAATGGATACGACTCCTATCTTGAAGGATAATGTTCCTATGGGTACTGCATACGTTGCCCGGTTTGATTTCTCGACGAAAAAAGATGAACAGATAATTGTTTCTACCGCCATTTCAGGAGTGAGTATGGAAGGTGCGGCCAAAAATCTGCAGGCAGAAGCTCCTGAAAACGATTTTGAAAAGTACCGGTTGCTGGCTAAAGAAACATGGAATAAGGAATTATCGAAGATAAAGGTAGAGTCGGAAGACAAGGATGACAAGACCGTGTTTTATACCGCACTTTATCATAGTATGCTGGCTCCTACTATTTATTCGGATGTAGACGGACAATATTACGGACCAGATCAGAAGGTACATCAGGCAGAGAATTGGACCAATTACAGTACGTTCTCTCTTTGGGATACGTTCCGTGCATCACATCCGCTGTTTACTTATACGCAGCCGGAACGGACCAATGATATGATTAAGTCATTCTTGGCATTCTATGAGCAGAATGGTCGTTTGCCGGTATGGAACTTCTATGGAAGTGAAACAGACATGATGATTGGTTACCACGCAGTGCCAGTTATTGTGGATGCGTATTTGAAGGGTATCGGTGATTTTGATGCCGAAAAGGCATTGGAAGCTTGTGTAGCTACGGCGAATATTGATGAGTATAGAGGCATTGGCTTTTATAAGCAAAAGGGATATATCCCTTACAATGTCACAGATGAATATAATTCCGAGAACTGGTCGTTGTCAAGAACACTGGAATATGCGTTCGATGATTTTTGTATAGCTGAAATGGCTGCCAAGATGGGACGGAAGGACATTGCGGATACTTTCTATGCCCGTTCGCAGAATTACCGGAATGTGTACAATCCGGCTACTTCTTTTATGCAGCCTAAAGATGATAAAGGTAATTTTATCAAGGATTTCCATGCCGAGGAATATACGCCACATATTTGTGAAAGCAATGCATGGCATTATTTCTGGTCTGTACAGCATGATGTGGATGGTCTTATTAGTCTGGTGGGAGGAAAAGAACGCTTTAGCGAGAAGCTTGACAGCATGTTTACGTATCACCCGACGGACGACCACGAATTGCCTATCTTTAGTACAGGTATGATTGGACAGTATGCACACGGAAATGAGCCGAGCCATCATGTGGCCTATCTGTATAATAAAGTCAATCAGCCTTGGAAAACGCAGCAATATGTGTCGCAGATTATGGATGAACTGTATCTGAACACCCCGGCTGGTTTGTGTGGAAATGAGGATTGCGGACAGATGTCGGCATGGTATGTGTTCAGTGCTATGGGCTTTTATCCTGTAAATCCTGTTTCAGGTGAATATGAAATTGGAAAGCCGAAATTTAAAAAGGTTGAATTGCAGCTGGCAAATGGTAAAGTATTTACTGTGGTTGCAAAGAACCTTGATAAGGAAAATAGGTACATACGTGCTGTGAAATTGAACGGTAAGGACTATCATCAGAGTTTTATTACGCATGAGCAGATTCTGTCGGGTGCAACATTGGAACTGGAGATGTGTAATGACTCTGGACATATATGGTATTAATTGAAAATCTTAAACTTGAAATTCATTATGAAGAAATTAGCATTGTTAATTATGATAATGTGCTTTGCCCTTCACGGTAAGGCCACCAATTATGCAGATTATGTAAATCCGCTGATTGGTACTCAGTCTACTTATGAGTTTTCTTCCGGAAATACGTATCCGGCTATTGCACGTCCGTGGGGTATGAACTTCTGGACACCCCAGACCGGGAAGATGGGAGATGGATGGCAGTATATGTATACTGCGACTAAAATCAGAGGGTTTAAGCAGACCCATCAGCCCAGCCCGTGGATTAATGACTACGGTCAGTTTTCTATTATGCCGGTGGTAGGAGAGCCGGTGTTTGATGAAAACAAACGTGCCAGCTGGTTCTCACATAAAGGTGAAGAAGCAAAGGCATATTATTATAAGGTGTATCTGGCAGAGCATGATGTAGTGACAGAGCTGGTTCCGACTGAACGGGCTGCCCTTTTCCGTTTTACTTTCCCTGAAAATGAGCATTCTTACGTAGTGATTGATGCGTTTGACAAGGGTTCTTATGTGAAGATTGATGCGGCAAATAACCGTATCATCGGTTATTCTACCAAAAACAGCGGTGGTGTGCCTGATAACTTCAAGAACTATTTTGTAATTGAATTTGACAAGCCTTTTACGTATAAGGCTACGGTGGCCGACAGCTGTATCTCTGTAGATAAAGCTGAACAGGAGGCAAATCACGCAGGAGCTATTATCGGTTTCGCTACTCGAAAAGGTGAAAAGGTACACGCCAGAGTAGCTTCTTCTTTTATCAGTCAGGCGCAGGCTTTAGAAAACTTGAAGGAGTTGGGCAATGACAGTTTTGATGTGTTGGTAGAAAAAGGTAAGACGGCTTGGAATGAAGCGTTGGGCAGAATAGAGGTAGAAGGTGGTAACCTTGACCAGTATCGTATGTTCTATTCTTGTTTGTACCGTTCACTGTTGTTCCCTCGCAAATTCTATGAGATAGATGCCAACGGACAGGTAGTGCATTACAGTCCTTATAACGGACAGGTACTTCCGGGATATATGTACACAGATACGGGCTTCTGGGATACATTCAGATGTCTTTTCCCCTTGTTGAATTTAGCTTATCCGTCAATTAATAAAGAGATACAGGAAGGTCTTGTCAATACTTACAAAGAAAGTGGATTCTTCCCTGAATGGGCCAGTCCCGGACATCGCGGATGTATGGTGGGCAACAATTCTGCGTCCGTGTTAGTAGATGCTTATATGAAAGGGGTAAAAGTGGACGACCTGAAGACATTGTATGAAGGATTGCTCCATGGAACAAAGAACGTGCATCCGGAGGTATCTTCTACCGGACGTTTGGGATATGAATATTATAATAAACTAGGTTACGTGCCTTGTGATGTGAAGATACACGAGAATGCAGCCCGTACACTGGAATATGCGTATGATGACTGGTGTATCTATAAACTTGCTAAAGAACTAAAGCGCCCGAAAAAGGAAGTCAAGCTTTTTGCAGAGCGTGCCATGAACTATAAGAATCTGTTTGATTTGGAAACCAAACTGATGAGAGGCAAGAAGGAAAACGGTGAATTCATGAAGCCTTTCTCTCCGTTGAAATGGGGGGATGCCTTCACTGAAGGAAACAGCTGGCACTACACTTGGTCGGTATTCCATGACCCTCAGGGACTGATTGACCTGATGGGAGGAGACAAAGCCTTTGTGTCTATGCTTGATTCTGTATTCTCTGTACCGCCTGTATTCGATGACAGCTATTATGGTTTTGTAATCCATGAGATTCGTGAGATGACCGTGATGAACATGGGTAACTATGCACATGGAAACCAGCCTATCCAGCACATGATTTATCTGTACAATTATGCCAAACAGCCGTGGAAAGCGCAGTACTGGTTGCGTCAGGTGATGAACAAGATGTACACACCGACTCCGGATGGGTATTGTGGTGACGAGGACAATGGACAGACCTCTGCATGGTATGTATTTACAGCTTTAGGATTCTATCCGGTATGTCCGGGAAGTAATGAATATGTGGTGGGTGCTCCTTTGTTTAAGAAAGCGACTATTCATCTGGAAAATGGAAAGGACGTAACGATTGAAGCTCCGTTGAACAGTGAGGAGAATTTGTACATCAAAGAGATGAAATTGAATGGAAAATCTTATACTCATAACTATTTTTCACATGAAGATTTGGTGAATGGAGCGAAAATACAAATAGAAATGAGTAACTTGCCGAACGAAAACAGAGGTATAGCTGCAGAAGATGCTCCTTACTCGTTTTCAGTGGATGAGAAATAAGAACCTTCATATATTAAATTTAAAACCATGAATAAGAAATCATTATTGTTTGTTCCGGTTTTGTCCTTGTGTCTGGCTTCTTGTGGAAGTAGCCAGAAAGGGCAAGAGATGGAAGATTTGACACAATTTGTAGACCCTCGTATCGGTACTGGCGGGCATGGACATGTGTTTTATGGAGCCAATGTGCCTTACGGATTTATTCAGCTGGGTCCGACAAGCATTCCTCAGTCATGGGACTGGGTATCGGGTTATCATGTATCAGACTCTACGGTGATAGGATTTCCGCATACGCATCTGAGCGGTACTGGTATAGGCGACTTGCATGACATCAATGTAATGCCGGTAGTAGGAGAAGTGACCTATTCAAGAGGAGATGCTTCATCGTATGAAACGGGTCTGTGGTCTTACTCAGATCGTTCGAAAGAAGTTGTGACTCCGGGTTACTATCGTACTCATCTGTCAAGATACAATGTGGATGTAGAATTGACAGCTACCAAGCGTGTTGGCTTCCATAAATACACCTTCCTGGGAAATGAAAGTCCGGCCATTGTATTTGATATGGTAAACGGTGGCTGCTGGGATAAAACCACAGAAGCCGTGATACGGGTGGTAAACGACAGCACTGTGAGTGGTTATCGCTATTCAAAGGGATGGGCTGACGACCAGCGTGTATTTTTCCGTGCAGAATTCTCACGTAAGTTTGATAACGTAGAATTTATTGTCAATGATTCTGTAAAGGAAGGTGATATGGCAAAAGGTGCACAGCTGTTTGCCAGAGTCAACTTTGCTGCGGGAAACCAGGAACCAGTGTATATGAAGGTGGCATTGTCTCCTACTTCAGAAGAAGGTGCACAACTGAATATGCAGACAGAACTGAGTGGTTGGGACTTTGAGAAGACGATTGCAGATGCTAAGGCTGCTTGGAATAAGGAATTGAATAAGGTAAAAGTGTATACCACAGATGAGGCTTCAAAGAAGATTTTCTATACAAGTCTGTATCATACCTTATTTGCTCCGTCTGAATTCTGTGATGTGAACGGTGATTATTATGGAGCCGATAAGCAGATGCACAAGGACGAAGGTTTTGTAAATTACACTACATTCTCACTGTGGGATACCTATCGTGCAGCACAGCCGTTGATGACAATTCTGCATCCTGAAAAGATGAGTGACATTATCAATACCATGCTTCACATCCATCAGCAGCAAGGAAAGCTTCCGGTATGGCATCTGATGGGGTGTGAAACCAACTGTATGGTAGGTAATCCGGGAGTACCGGTGGTGGCAGATGCCATTTTGAAGGACATCAAAGGATTTGATACAGAATTGGCCTTCAAGGCACTGAAAGAGTCTTCTATGTTGCCTGAACGTGGAATGGAACATCGCATTGAATACGGATTCATTCCGGCAGACAAGATGACGGAAGCTATTGCGTACGATATGGAATATGCTATTGCAGACTGGGCCGTGGCACAGGCAGCTCAGAAACTTGGCAAGCAGGAAGATTATGAATATTTCCTGAAACGTAGCAAGTCATATAAGAATTATTTTGATGCTTCTACGGGCTTCATGAGAGGAAAGATGCTCGACGGTTCTTGGCGTACTCCGTTTAGTCCTTATGCATCTTCTCATAGAGAAGATGATTATTGTGAAGGAAATGCATGGCAGTACACATGGCTGGTACCTCACGATGTAGAAGGACTGGTGGAATGCTTCGGTAGTAAAGAAGCGTTTGTGAACAAACTGGATTCTTTATTCCTAGCAAACGGTGATATGGGAGAAGCTTCTTCTCCGGATATTAGCGGATTGATTGGCCAGTATGCGCATGGTAACGAACCGAGTCATCATACAGTTTACCTGTACACTCTTGTAGGTCAGCCTTGGAAGACGGCCGATAGAATTAAGGAGATTCTTCATACCATGTATACAGACCAGCCGGATGGTTTGTCTGGTAATGAGGATGTAGGACAGATGTCGGCTTGGTATATCCTTTCTTCTTTCGGATTCTATCAGGTAGAACCTGCCGGTGGCAAGTTTGTATTTGGCTATCCGAACTTTGATAAAGTAGAGATTGCCGTTCCTGCTGGTAAATTCGTCATAGAACGTGAAAACAAAGGCCAGCAGAACAATTACATACAAGGTATTGTCTTCAATGGAACTGAATATAAGAAACCCTGGATTGAATACGCTGATATTATGAAAGGCGGAGAATTGAAGTTCCTGATGGGAGATGAGCCGGTAGTATGGTATTAAAATAAAATGTAAGTCTGACTATATATTGGGAACCCGTCATCGAGTTTATAGTTTGGTGGCGGGCTTTCTTTTTTAAGAAAATAAAATTCATAAAGGAGTTAGGAAGAAATATGAAAATTTCTTCCTAACTTGCGCACCGGAAATAATTAACCTTAAAAAGGACAGATGGAAAAGACTCTTACTAAAGCAATCAAAACTATTTGCTGTTCATTGACGGGAGTGCTGACGATTAGTGGGGCTCCTCAGCAGTTGTATGCGGAAAATGCATCCTTGCCTTATTGGAAGGATATTCAGACTGTATCAGTAAATCGGGAGACACCGAGGTCGGCTTTTATGACTTATGCTGACAAGACTCAGGCCTTGACTGGAAAATATGAAAACAGCCCTTATTATGAGTTGTTGAATGGTACGTGGAAATTTTATTATACAGATTCGTACCTGAATCTTCCTGCAGACATTACCTCTCCGGAAGTGAGTACAGAAGGGTGGCACGATATTAAGGTGCCGGGAAACTGGGAAGTGCAAGGATTCGGTACGGCTATTTATACGAATCACGGATATGAGTTTCAGCCTCGTAACCCTCAGCCTCCCTTGTTGCCAGAGAAGAATCCAGTGGGAGTGTACCGGCGTGATATTACTGTACCTTCAGAATGGAAAGGCCGTGATATTTACCTCCATATTGCCGGAGCAAAATCAGGATGCTATGTGTATTTGAACGGAAAAGAAGTTGGTTATAATGAAGACTCCAAGAATCCGGCTGAATACCTGATAAATGATTATCTGAAGGAGGGGAATAATGTGCTGACTTTAAAGATCTTCCGTTGGAGTACGGGTTCTTATCTGGAATGTCAGGATTTCTGGCGTATCAGCGGTATAGAACGTGACGTATTCCTTTATTCACAACCGAAAGCTTCAGTACAGGATTTCCGGATTGTGTCTACTTTGGATGATTCGTACCGTAACGGTATTTTCCGTTTGGATGTGGAGCTGAAAAATCATCGTACCAATACGGCTGGGTTGAGTATTGGATATGAGTTGCTCGATAATAACGGAAAGGTAGTAGCCAATGGTGAAGAAACCGTAGATGTACTTGCTGGTAAAGAAGGTACCGTATCGTTTAGCAAGGAACTGCCAGAAGTAAAAACCTGGACTTCGGAAGCTCCTAATCTGTATAAGCTGTTGATGACTGTAAAGGAAAATGGAAAAGTGACCGAAGTGATTCCTTACCATGTAGGATTTCGGCGCATTGAAATCAAAGAAATTGATCAGAAAGGTACTAATGGAAAGAATTACCATGTGTTGTTTATCAATGGGCAGCCTTTAAAACTGAAGGGTGTAAATATTCACGAACATAATCCGTTAACAGGGCATTATGTAGATGAGGCCCTGATGCGTAAGGACTTGGAGTTGATGAAACGGAACAATATCAATACGGTACGTTTGTGTCATTATCCGCAAGACCGCCGTTTCTATGAACTCTGTGATGAATATGGTATTTACGTGTACGATGAGGCGAACATTGAAAGTCATGGAATGTATTATGATTTGCGTAAGGGTGGAACCTTGGGAAATAATCCGGAATGGTTGAAGCCGCATCTTTACCGTGTGGAGAATATGTTTGAACGGAATAAGAACTATCCTTCAGTCACCTTCTGGTCATTGGGTAATGAGGCTGGAAACGGTTACAACTTTTATGAGGCTTATTTGTGGGTGAAACAGGCTGACAAGGGACTGATGGACCGTCCGGTAAATTATGAACGTGCTCAGTGGGAATGGAACTCTGACATGTACGTGCCGCAATATCCCAGCGCATCCTGGCTGGAATCAATAGGTCGGTTGGGAAGTGACCGTCCGGTAGTGCCTTCAGAATATGCACATGCCATGGGTAACTCTACCGGAGGCTTGTGGGACCAGTGGAAGGCTATCTATCAGTATCCTAATTTGCAGGGAGGATATATCTGGGACTGGGTAGACCAGGGTATTTTAGTGAAGGATGAAAATGGAAGAGAATATTGGGCATACGGAGGTGATTTCGGAACCAATATGCCGAGTGACGGTAACTTCTGCTGTAATGGTATCGTGAACCCGGACCGCAATCCTCATCCGGCCATGAGCGAAGTGAAATATGCGCACCAGAATGTGGCGTTTGAAGCTACAGACCTGGCAAACGGTAAGTTTAATGTACTGAACCGTTTTTATTTCACGAACCTGAAAAAATATATGATTTCGTATGAAGTGAAGGAAAATGATAAGGTGGTACGTCGTGGAAAAGTTTCACTGGATGTAGCTCCTCAGGAAAAGAAAGAGTTGGCGGTGAATGTTAGTGGATTGAAAGCTAAAGTGGGTACGGAATATTTTGTGAACTTTTCAGTAACTACGTTAGAATCTGAACCGCTTGTACCGAAAGGATATGAGATAGCGCACGAACAGTTCCGTTTGCCGATAGACCCTGCTTCACGTTCATTCTCGGTACAGGGCCCTGCTTTGCAGTGCAGTGAAAATGGCAACTTGTTGAGTGTGCAGTCTTCGCGCGTAGCTTTTGTATTTGACAAATCGACTGGTTTGGTTACTTCTTATAAAGTGAAGGGAACAGAATATTTCCATGAGGGATTTGGTATACAGCCTAATTTCTGGCGTGCTCCGAATGACAATGATTATGGAAGCCAGATGCCGAAGCGCCTGCAAATCTGGAAGCAGTCCAGCAAGAATTTTAATGTGGTAGATGCTTCATTGACTATGGATGGAAAAGATGCGGTATTGAAGGTCAGCTACCTGTTGGCTGCAGGTAATTTGTATATTGCTACCTATCGCATTCATCCTTCAGGAGTAGTGAAAGCAAATTATACATTTACCTCTACGGAAATGGAAGCTGCGAAGACAGAAGCTTCGGAAGCTACATTGATGGCTACGTTCACTCCTGGAAACGAAGCAATCCGCAAGGAAAGTTCCAAACTGGTAGTACCGCGTATTGGTGTTCGTTTCCGTTTGCCTGCCGAAATGGAACAGGTGACTTATTTTGGTCGCGGACCGGAAGAGAATTATTGCGACCGGAATAATGGTACATTGGTAGGTGAATATCAGGCGACAGCAGAACAAATGTATTTCCCTTATGTACGTCCACAAGAAAACGGACATCATACCGATACACGTTGGTTGATGCTGAAAAAGAAAAACGGCAAAGGACTGGCTGTGTATGCGGATGGTACATTGGAATTTAATTCACTCCGTAATTCGATAGAAGATTTTGATGGAGAAGAAGCTACCCATCGTGACTATCAGTGGGGTAATCGTGATGCAGAAGAATTGAAACATGATGTAAGTACCGCTAAGAATATCAAGCCTCGTCATACACATATCAATGATATTACTCCTCGTGATTTCGTTGAAGTCTGTCTGGATATGCGACAGATGGGTGTAGGAGGTTTTGATAGCTGGGGAGCTGTACCAGACCCTCAATACCTGATTCCAGCTAATAAGGAATATCAATGGGGATTTACGATTGTACCGATGTAAATGATAAAAGCATAAAATAAAAATTCCGGGCTTGAAAAGACATGTTTTCAGGCCCGGAATTTTTTTTGTTCAGATAAGGGCATAAAAAAAGGAGTTCCGCTGAACTCCAACCTTTTGTTAACCTTAAATCTAATACTATGAAAAACACGATGCAAAGGTACGGACTTTCTGGAATTATGCAAGTTTTGTGTGCGTTTACATGTGTTTTATAACATAATTTGAAGCTTTGACCGTGTTTGAAAGACTTATTAATAAAACTATAGTAGTAATAAGAATCGTTCTTTAAAGTACATTCATCTAAAAGTCATGTGTTTTACATGGTTCTGTAATATGTTTTTTTGTTCTTTGCTACAGAATTAATCAGGACTTTGTATGGAATTAAGTGTTAGGGAACGTCAGAAGGCATTGACGGTTACACTGGCTATGCTATGTATAGCATGTGCTTGTTTGTTTTACCTGGGATATAGATTATGCATGTATTATTAGTAGAGTGAAAAAAGGTGCGTCTGGATGATTCCGGACGCACCTTTTTAGCAATAAAAGCCGATGAGTTATTTGCTTTCTTTCTTAAACTTGTAGACAGCAAATGTCATGGCACCTATTTCGGTATTGAGCGTATTTCCTTCGATTGAAATGCTACTTTCTTTAGGAGTGATGAGGTTCGGATTGTCGAGTGTATTTTCTGCATCCGGGTTTTCTGTATGCAATGTGATGCATTTTCCGTCTCCTAAAGTTACAGACTTCTTCAGGCCTTTAAATTCCAGGCTGATAGGCTGTGCCTTTTCTGACACGTTGGCTACTTTGACAATGTAGGTCTGTGTGTTTTCATCCCATACGGCACTGGCGAAAAGTCCATTCTGGCCTTCCTGACCACTTACCGGTTTTTTATCCATAGTCAGAGGAACTACATTTGTTCCGGTATTGTGACCGTAAAGTGACTGTACATACCAGCTGCAGGTGCGTACAGAACGGAGGTTGTCAAACCAGATTAAGTCTGGACGCCACTGCCAGCCTTCTACGTGAGCCAACAGCGGAGCATAAGTAGCCATGTGTACTACATCTGCGTTTCTTTCTACTCCAGTCAGGAAAGCAGCTTCAAGCAAAGAAGCGTGGAAGTGGTTCCATTTCTTTCCTTTTCCGTGGCAAGCATATTCTCCTGCAAATACTTTCGGGCCTTTACGGTCGTAATTGTCGTAACGGTTTCCTGATTTCAAGAACCAGTCTTCCGGACGATAGAAGTGTTCGTCTACCAAGTCCACTTTCAGTTTCTTCATTTCCGGCCACAAGTAATCGAAGTCTTTTCCTTCAGAATTCGGACCAGATGAACCGATAATCTTGATTTCAGGATGTGCTTTGCGGAGAGCTTCTACGAATAACTTCAAACGTTCAGGATATTCAGGTCCCCACTGTTCGTTTCCGATTCCGATGAACTTCATGTTGAAAGGAGCCGGATGTCCCATATCGGCACGGAGTTTTCCCCATTTGGTATCAGTTCCTCCGTTGGCAAATTCAATCAGGTCGAGTGCATCCTGAATGTAGCTGTCGAGGTCGCATACTTGTACATGTGCTTTCGGGTCATCGTTCTGATACTGGCAGGCAAGTCCGCAGTTCAGTACAGGAAGTGGTTCTGCTCCCATGTCTTCTGACAGAAGGAACAGTTCATAGAATCCCATGCCATAAGTCTGGAAGTAATCAGGGAAGAAACGATGCGGGAAAGTATAATGCCATCTGTTTTCATTGAGCGGACGGTTTTCTACCGGGCCTACAGAGTTTTTCCAGTTGTAACGGGTTGCCAGGTCTGTACCTTCCACGATACATCCTCCGGGGAAACGGAATACTCCCGGTTTGGTGTCGGCCAATGCCTGTACCAGGTCCTTTCTCAATCCGTTTTCACGTCCTTTCCAAGTATCTACAGGGAATAAAGAAACATGTTCCAGGTCTACGGTGCCCGGTGAATCGAGGAATATTCTCAAATGAGCTTTTGCTTCTGTCTGGGTCGGTGTGAGGATAACTTCATATTTTTTCCAGTCTTTTGAGTTAATTGTCAGGTTTTGTGAAGTGATGACCTGAGTTTCTCCCATAGACGCATTGTTGATAAGTTCTACTCGTATTTTCTGGTTTTCTCCTCTTGCCCATACGGTAAAACGATATTTTTCATTGGCTTTGAGTCCGATACCGAAAAATCCTTCGTTTTCAATACCTGTGCGTTTGTGTGCATGTCCGGGGTCTGCCAGGCGTACATAATGTGGGTTGCGTTCAAACGGACCATCATTTTGCAGAGTTACATTTCCAAAAATGTCCCATCCCATAAAACTCTGTGGAAATTCAAATGAACGGTTCTTGATTAACTCTGCATAAAGTCCCCCGTCTGCTCCATAGTTGATGTCTTCGAAGAAATGGCCGTACATGGTCGGTTGAATTTCTGCTCCAATTTTATTGGCTTGGATAACCATCTGGTTGACATTCTGTGCTTGTAAGCTGAGTCCTGCTGTTAGTGCAAGCGCAGAAAGAAAGCTTAAGTGTTTGTTCATGGTTTTATTATTAAATTAATGTGATACAAATTTATAAATAAACACGAGAAATTCATGGAAAAACAGTGAAATATCTTTCTTTATGAAATTTAGGCATAAAATTAGGAGCAATCATTTTTCCTGAGGTGGACAAATTCTTCTATTGGGTGGACATTTGTCTTTTGAGTGGATTTTTATCCTCTTTTTCAGAAAAAGACTCGAAAAACGGTTTACCTTTGTGTAAAACAGAATAATTTCTATGAAAAGAAACAGCTTACTTCTATACTTGCTTCTTGTTTTTTGCTTATGTTGCCCGAATGGGCTACTCTATGCGGTACAAAACTCTTCTCGTTTCTCGTTGGCTTCTATTACGATAAACGATGGACTGCCTTATAATTTTGTAGATGATATCATCAAATCCAGTGACGGCTATTTGTGGGTGGCTACGTATGGAGGAGGAGTAGCCCGTTATGATGGCAATGAGTTTGTGGTTTTTAGTGCCAGCACAACGGATAAAAAAAGACTGTTGCGAAGTAATTTTGTGGAGAAATTGGCGGAGGATGCTTTTCATCGTATTTGGATGGCAGGAGAAGCAGGCATAGAGCTCCTTTCTACAGATAACTTGCAATTGTTGCCTGCAGAGTCTTTACAGTCGGCGGAAATGGCTGAGTTGATGAAGCAACCGGTGAGTTTCTTGATGACTGCCAAATCTGGAAATTTATGGTTTTGCAGCCGTGGACAGATTTATAAGGTAATATTTAATAGCACAGGTGCCGTAAAAAAGATTATCCGAATTTCGAACATTCCAATACATGAACGTGGCTGTGTTTTGTATGAAATTGACGGATATATCTGGTTTTTTCACCAGGGAAAAATGTGCCGGATTAGCGAGAGCGTGGAAAAAAGTCAGGAGCCACAGCCCGTATCTGTTTCTTTGAATATTTCTTCTTTTGAATCGGTATTTTGTATTTATCATTGTCAGAACAATGTGTGGATTGGTACAAGTAATGGATTGTATAGTTATGATTTGACTACGGATACCAGTGTGCATTATGTACATAATTCTCAGAATCCTTCTTCCTTGTCGCAGAATTATGTGACATCCATTACTTCTACACGAGATGATCAAGTGATAGTTGGTACGCTGTTAGGATTGAATGTGTTTAATGCTTCGACTTCTGATTTTACTCGTATCCAGGCAAGTGAGGGCATGGAGATGCATGGCTTGTCTTGTAATTTTATCAACACTCTTTATGCAGATGATGAAAATGATATTGTGTGGGTTGGAACTGAAATAGGAGGAATAAGCAAAATGTTTTCTTCCCGTTTGTCTGTAGTGAATTATTATCATCAGCAGAATCTTTCAGGTAGTTTGTCACATAATCCGGTCAATTCGATAGTGGAAGATGAGTATCAGACACTTTGGGTAGGTACCGTAGAAGGGGGATTAAACTGCCGTTTGAAGGGGAGCGATTCTTTCTTGCATTATACCACTGAAACACCAGCCAGTTTGGCACATAATACTGTAAGTGTATTGATGTTAGGTGATGAGGACCGTTTGTATGTAGGTACCTGGGGCGGTGGACTTGGCTGGATTAATCGTAAACCATCTGCTTCTAAACGTTATATGCCCGTTCCGTTGAATGATCCTTTTGTGTCAAGTTTGGCTTTTGACCCTGTGGGTCATTTACTTTGGATTGGCACAATGAATAATGTGTATGTATATAATCCGGCTGATGGAAGTATTTCAGAGCCTTTCTTGAATGAAAGTAAAGAAATTATCAATCAGAATGCATTAGGAATGTGTATTACTCGCGAACGGGAACTTTGGATTTCTTCTCCGTTTGGCCTTTTAAGAGTAAATCTTTCTGCATACGAAAAGGGACAATTGAAATACAAGAAGTATGTCTATCAATTGGACAGCCCTGATTCCGGACATCGGGAACGTATCACTTCTATTTTTCAGGCAAAAGATGGGACTATCTGGTTAGGAAGTAACGGAAATGGATTTTATAAAGCATTGAAAAAAGGAAATGATTACCAATTTCAAGCTTATACGAAGAATGATGGTTTGGTGAGTAATAGTGTACGAGGTATCTTGGAAGACTGGTACGGCAATATTTGGGTATCTACGGATAATGGTTTGTCATGCTTTAATGTGAAAGAAGAGTCATTCCGCAATTATAGTCAGATTGACGGTCTAATCTCTGATCAGTTTTATTGGAATGCCGGAGCTTTGTCGTTTGACAAGGAACGTTTGTTCTTTGGTAGTCAGAAAGGACTGACGGAGATACATCCGATGATTGAAGCTGAGCATCAGCGTAAGTTCCCTTTGGCTTTTACCCACTGTAGAGTGTTTGGACAGGAAGTCTTTCCTCAGTCTGGGGAAATAGCCATGCATGAAAGTGACAAGTCGTTATCAATAGAGTTCTCGGCACTTGATTATGCTTTAGAATCTCAGGCGCAATATTCATATCGTTTAAAAGGGTTTGATGACGCATGGGTGACTGTACCATCTAATCGAAATAATGCGACTTATACCAATCTATATCCAGGAAAATATGTTTTCCAGCTTCGGTATGCTCCTGATGGTAAACACTGGCTTGCACATACAGAAGAATTGGTTATTGTGGTCCGTCCTTATTTCTATAAGACCCCCTGGTTCCTGCTTTCTGTCTTGTTTATTATCCTGTTTGGTGGTTATCGTATCCTGAGGTGGCGTTATCAGGCTATGAAGCGTCAGCAAGATTTATTGCATCAGATGGTAGAAGAACGTACTTCTGAGTTGGAGGAGCAAAAGAAACTGCTTTCCAATCAGACGCATGAGCTTTCGGAACAGAATCAGTTACTGAAAGATCAGAATGAGAAAATCACTACGCAAAAGAATCAGATTTTAGAGATGTCGCGTAAGGTAGAAGAACTGACCATTGACAAACTGGCATTTTTTACCAATATTACGCATGAATTCCGGACTCCATTAACGTTGATTGTCGGTCCTATCGAACGCGCTTTGAAATTGAGCTATAATCCACAGGTAATAGAACAGTTGCATCTAGTAGAGCGTAATTCAAAATATCTTCTTTCGCTGGTTAATCAGTTGATGGATTTCCGGAAAGTGGAGGAAGGACGTATCAAAATTGCCACTAATTATGGGAATCTGAGAGAATTTATGGCCGAGATTGTGCCTCCTTTTGCAGATTATGCGAAGAATCGTGGCATTGACCTTCAGCTGTACCTTCGCCTTGCCAATCCGATTCTGATGTTCGATGAGGATGTGATGCGTAAGATTATGACAAATTTAATCAGTAATGCTCTGAAGTTTACTCCAAAGGGAGGGAAGGTAGGCATATATGTAGGAGTTATTGGCAAAGAAAATGAGAAGAAGCTGTTCATTAGTGTTCGTGATACGGGAAAAGGTATTCCTGAGAATGATATGGAGCGTATTTTCATGCAGTTCTATCAATCCGATAACCGAAGCCTTGAGTCGGTCAGTGGTCAGAGTGGTACCGGCATAGGTTTGTATTTATGCCGGAAGCTGATAGATATGTTAGACGGTAAGATTTATGCAAAGAACAATCCGGTGAAAGGAGCCTCATTCCGCATTCTCTTGCCAGCTTTATATGGTGAGACTCAATCCCAGCCGGATTCTTCTGAGATAGAAAAAGAAGATACCGTGATAGATGTGCCTCGTAATGGAAAGATGGTTGTACTGGTAGTAGAAGACAATAAAGATATGCGCGATTATATCCGTTCTATCTTAGCCGAATATTATAATGTGTTGGAGGCCGCTCAGGGAGAAGAGGCCCTGAATATATTGCATTCTAATAATGTGGACTTTATTATTAGTGACCTGATGATGCCGGTTATGGATGGTATGGAATTGTCTCGTCGTGTAAAGAATGATTTCTCCATATCTCATATTCCTTTCTTGATGTTGACAGCCAAAACTTCTGACGAAGCACGTTTGGAAAGTTATAAAATGGGTGCAGACGCATTCTTACTGAAACCTTTCGATGAGAACATGTTGTTGGCCCGTATTTCCAATATATTGGAGAATCGAAGACGTTTCCAACAAAAGTTCTCTATTGATATGAATACTGATTCGTTGGAGGTGGATGAGAATTCCGGTGACAAGAAGTTCCTGAACAAAGCAATGTCAGTTGTAAAAGAAAATTATAAGAATCCGGACTTTGAGGTGAGTGATTTTATAGAGGCAGTTGGCATTAGCAAGAGTTTGTTGAATAAAAAAATGCAGAGCCTGACAGGACAATCTGCCGGCCAGTTCATTCGCAATTATCGTTTGAATCTGGCTCGTGAACTTCTGCTGAAGAATAAGGTAACCCGTACAATGAATATTTCTGAGATTGCATACGAAGTCGGATTTAATGACCCGAAATATTTTACTCGTTGTTTTACAAAGCATTTTAACGTAACTCCGAGTAGCTTGTTAGAAGATTGAGCATAAATCTTATTTCTTTGTCTTAGTCGGAAATCTGTGTCAATCGTCATAGGTTTCCGGCTTTTTTATGAGTATATTCTTTTTCCAGGGGTACTGTTTTACTCAGAAAGGTGGAAATTTTCATGATTTTCATTTATCCACCTATAAAAACCGTTTGTCCACCTTCTTCATTATTTATGTTTTTACATTTGGACCATTGAAATAAACGTTTTTTGTTAAATAAAGACTTCCGTACTATGAAACATGGCTAGAAAAAGTCAGTCTTGGTGCTGTTGAAATATGATGTATGAGGATAGAAGTCTGAGTTTTTAAGTGGAATATTACTTTATTAATAATTTAAATTTAATACCATTAAAATGAAAAAACATTTGATTTTTTCCGCAATGCTTGGTTTGTGTGCCTTGGGTGGTACGGCGATGTATCCCGTATCCGTCATGGCTGCTGTAGCACAATCACCGGCTATTAAGGTTAGTGGACAGGTGGTTGATGAACAAGGTGAACCCTTGTTGGGTGCTACTATTAGGGTGAAAGACACTTCAATCGGAACAACTACTGATTTGGATGGAAATTTCCAGTTGGAGGTGCCTGGCAATGCTGTCCTGCTGATAAGCTATGTGGGCTATAAGGAACGTGAGGTAGCAGTTCGTAACCGTGCTATCCTCGAACCTATTCAGTTGCAGAGTGATACTGAAATGTTAGAGCAGGTAGTGGTAATTGGTTACGGTACACAGAAAAAGTCAGATTTGACCGGTTCTGTGGCAGTAGTAGATGCAGAGGCCTTGAAACAAGTATCTCATTCCAATATTTCATCTATGTTGGAAGGTAAGGTTGCAGGTGTACAGATTACTTCTGACGGTCAGCCTGGTGCTGATCCTACTGTACGTATTCGTGGAGTTGGCTCTTTTGGTAGTACTGCCCCGCTTTATGTTATCGACGGAGTACCGATGGGAACTTCCATTCGTGATTTCTCTTCTAATGATATTGAGACTATTCAGGTGTTGAAAGATGCTTCTGCAGCAGCTATTTATGGTTCTCGTGCGGCAAATGGTGTAGTTATCATCACTACCAAGCGCGGACAGAAGGACCAGCCGCTGAAAGTAGATTACAACGGATATTTTGGTGTGGACTACATTCCTAAAGGCGTGTATGATGTAATGGATGCTGATCAGTATAGTCAATATCTGGGTCAGGCTTGCGCCAATTCAAATACTCCGTTACCAGGAGGATATAGTCTTGACAGTGCTACTGGGAAATACCATTTCCAGGATAATACCAACACCGACTGGTTCGATGAAGTATTTAAAACAGGTATCCGCCAGAATCACAATGTAAACTTGTCTGGAGGTAGTGCTCATAGCACCTATAACGTATCATTGGACTATTTTAACCAAAAAGGAACACTGGAAGGTGCTGGTCCTAATTATGAACGTTTTACGGCGCGTGTAAATAACTCCATGGATACTAAGTTTATCAAGTTCCAGACCAGCGTGGTCTATTCTCATTCAGACCAGGACAATATGGGATTGTCAAATGCTTCGGAATACGTGCAGGGATTGTATGGTGATGTTACCAATGTACTTCGTGGTACGTTACTGATGCAGCCGACAATCAAGGCCTACGATCCTTCCACTTGGGTACTTGACGACAAAGTAGGAGCAGCAAGTGACTATGATTATGATGCTTATGGATATGGTGTGTATTACGATGATATTCATGGTGATATTTCCGCTTCTAACCCCTTGCTGATTAATAATCTGTTACAACGTAATACTCGTGTAGACCGTTTTGTGGGAACTGCTTCAGCTGATGTGGATGTTCTTAAGATGTTTGGCCTAGAAAATAAGAATCACAAACTGAATTATAAAATCAATTTGTCTTACAGTATGACCCATGCTAAGGACTTTACCTGGATTCCAGCTTGGGTGCAGAGTAACCGTGTTTACCTGGCTAAGAGTAACGAACGTCTGGATAAAAATTCACGTGATTACAAGGATGCGCTGATTGAGAACTTGCTTACTTATGATGGAACTTTCGGTAAGCACCATATTAACGTAGTAGCAGGTCAGACTTACGAAGAGGAAAATACAGATTTGTTGAACGGATGGGCACTGAATTTCACTGAACCGTATTTCTTGCAGCTTCAGAATGGTTCCGATACATATTCCTCAAGCTTCGAATATAAGCATGCCATTCTGTCTTATATCGGCCGTATCAATTATAACTATGATGATAGATACCTGTTCTCGGCTACTGTTCGTCGGGATGCAAGCTCTCGCTTGTCCAAGAATATTCGCTGGGGTACTTTCCCGTCTGTATCTTTAGGTTGACGTTTTGATAAGGAGTCTTTCTTCCCCTTCAGCACGGATGTAGTAAATATGTTCAAGGTGCGTGGAAGCTATGGTGAACTTGGTAATGAGAATATCGGTGAATATGTATATCAGGCTGTAATGTCACGTAATAATATGACTTACAGTTTCAATAACTCGCTTGTAACAGGTTCGGCTGTATCTACTTTTGTAGACAATAACTTGGCATGGGAAAAGAAGAAAACGTATAATGTGGGTATCGACCTTGCTTTGTTCAATAACCGTTTAGAATTCACGGCTGAATGGTACAAAAATACAAGCACCGACCTGTTGTATAGTGTACGTGTTCCGGAACAGGCTGGTGTGTCTAATTCTACCGTTACAATGAATGCTGCTTCAATGAATAACTCCGGTTTTGAATTTGCAGCTACATATCGTAACCGTGATCACGCTTTCAAGTATGAAGTTTCGGGTAACCTCAGTACACTTCGTAACCGTGTGACTTCTTTGGGAATCGGTACAGATTCTTCTATTAACGGTGCATATATCACTAACGTAGGTCAGGAAATCGGTCGGTTTTACGGTTGGGTATACGAGGGAATTGCCCGTACACAGGAAGATTTGGATAACCATGCTACTCAGGACGGTGCCAATGTGGGTGACTGCCTTTACAAGGATGTAAACGGTGATGGAGTAGTAAACGGTGATGACCAGACAGTGCTGGGCAGCGGTATGCCGAAAATTAATTTCGGACTTAATGCCCGTTTCGAGTATAAGGGATTTGACTTGAGTATCGCTACTTACGGTGCATTAAACTATCATGTAGCCGATGATATTTACAATTCACTTAATTCTTGCTATGGTTATGGTAATAAGGATGTGGCTATACTCGATGCCAACCGTTTTAGTGAAGATGGAACTACTTATCTTTCCAACGTGCCGCGGACTTATGTGGTGAACAACGCCAGCTTGGCTTGGAACGATTTGTTCAGTTCACGGAAAATCCAGAATGCTGCTTATTGGAAGATTGCTAATGTGGAATTGGGCTATAACTTCCCCAATAAGTGGTTTGGTAAATATGTGTCAGATGTACGTTTCTATGTTTCCGCACAGAACCTTTATACGTTTACTGGCTATCATGGCTATAATGTGGATTATGCAGGAGGTACATTTACTCCGGGTTATAACTTCTGTTCTTTCCCGACTGCACGTACCTTCATGTGCGGACTTCATTTTACATTCTAATCGTTATACTATTAAAAAACATATCAAATGAAACTATATCAATATTCACTTGCCTGCATGTTGGGGCTTGGTATCTTAGCTTCTTGCGCAGACAGATTGGACCTGGTAAATCCTAACCAGCAGACTTCGGGGTCGTTCGGTTATACTATAGATGATTTGGAAGAAAGTGTGATTGCTGCCTATAATCATATCCGTATTGAGGGAACGTATGCACGTACAGGCTATACCATTGACATAACTCGTGGTGATGAGGTTTGGAACTCATCTCAACAATGGTACTTGCCTTTCGATGATTTGAATGTACCGTTTACTGATGCTATTACCTTTTGGCCTTGGCGTGACTGGTATTATACAATCAATGCTTGTAACTTTATCATTTCACGTTGTGGTGAGGATGATAGTCAGCTTTCAGAACGGATGAAATATGTCAAGGGGCAAGCTCTTTTTCTGCGTGGATTGTCTTACTATAATTTGGCAGGCTATTATCAGAACCCGCCTCTGATTACAGATTATGATAATTATTCCACATTGGAAACAATATATGTGCCCAACAGTTCATACGATGCTGTACTTGATCAGGTAGAGAGTGACTTTAAGGATGCCATGGGAATGTTGCCATCGCGTGATGAAGGAGGTGAATGGGCAAGTGGTCGTGCTACTTGTGGTTCTGCAGCAGGTTATTATGCTCGTACGCTGATGGTACGTCACAAGTTTACTGAGGCTCTCACTGTGTTGGAGGATATTATCGGTAAGAAATATGGTACTTACCGGTTGATGCCTAATTACGGTGATAATTTCCGTGAAGGTTCAGCTTACGAAAACAATGATGAAAGTCTCTTTGAAGTACAATTCCTGGACTACGGTTCACAAGGTACAGATGACGAGTGGACACCGGTAAATACCAGTCCTAATGCTACACAGGGGCATGCTATTGAAAGTAACTTGGCTCCTGGTGCTTTCAGTGGCTGGTCTGATTTGGCAGCTTCACCTTGGTTGTACGAGCTGTTTAAAGGTGAAAGAACTAAGGATGGTGGGTTAGATCCTCGTCTTTATTGGACGCTTGGTACGTATGAAAACGAGTGGGAGGGATTTGAATATGGTAATGTAGCTTATTCAAAGGTCCTTACGGCTGCTGACAAGAATATTATTACTCATAACGGTAATGGTGGTATCCCAATTGCGAAGAATACGAATTTCCGTACTGGGTTGTATAGTTCTGTTACGACAGGTCTGCGATGTGGTATTAACTTACGCTTGATGCGTTATTCTGACGTGTTGCTCCGTGCTGCTGAATGTGAGAATGAAGTAAACGGGCCTAACGATAAGGCTATTGGCTGGATAAATGAGGTACGTAGTCGTGCAGGTCTTCCGGATTTGAAGTTGGAAGATTTTGACACACCTGACAAGCTGTTCGAACAGATTGCTAATGTGGAACGTCCAAAGGAGTTCGGTTGTGAATTTGGACGAGGCTTTGACCTTATTCGTTGGGGATTCTTTTATGATAACGGACGTTTGCAACAACTTAAGGAGCATGGCACTTTCCGTCGGTCCAATGATCCCGACAAGTTGCTTGAACCGGTTAGCTACAGCAGTATAGGTTCTGACTCTGAATTGAAATGCTCGTTCGATAGCTATTTACCGGGACATGAGTTCTTGCCTATTTATCAGGATTTACTTAACACGAATCCGAATCTGAAGGGAAATTCAGCCAATTATGGTACTGATAATTCAGCTTACTTTAAAGAGAAAGGATGGACGGTACGTCCGGTCGTAAATTTGGATGAATAAAAATAAAAGAAATGCTCTCCTTTTCCATTCCTTTATTGGGAATAGGGAGGCTTTAATCAAACTTAGTTTATATTTAGAATTATGAGACATCTCAATAAATTATTGTGTGCCTGTAGCTTTGTAGCCTTGGGGTTGCCGGTCTTGACAGGCTGTGAAGGTGGCGAACTATTTGATGTGAACGCACCTGACTGGATTTCCGATAAAGTGCAGGAAATAGAGGATTCAGAGAATAATAATCAGGAAGATATCTATACATTTGGAAGTACTGATTACTCAAGTGCATTTTGGACTGAGTTTTCTAAGTATTATGTGGTTCCAGATGGTAAAATATGGACTGCTGAATTTGAACTCCATATTGATCCGAATGCAACAAATACTTATAAGAATTTTGCTCTTGTTATGACTAATGATGTAGATCGTGAGGGTGAAGGATATAAGGAGTATGGTGTAATGCGATATGACCATCAGCCGTCTGGTAATTCAGAATGGGGAAGTTATATAAATCGTTCTTACGTACAGAGTACACTTACTTTTGAGACTGATACTGATGAAGGTATTGAAAAACTTGGAGGAAAGGTTACACTTACAGTAGATAGAACAGTAGAAGACTTTTTTGCCGTTACGATGACCAATGGTGTCGTGACTAAGACTTATGAACAACCCTATGAGTGGGAGAACTTGAATGCAGAAGCAAGCAATACCAATATTCGTTGTTTCCTTGTTGTGGAAGGTTCTTACATTGATTTCCTTAGCTCAAAAATAGGAACTACAGGTGGTAATGTTTCTGCAGATAAAAATCCGAAATCAATGGTACTGAAAAATGTACCACAATATGTGGATGCTGGGACTTCTCTTGAAGAAGCTATGGCTGGAGTTACAGCGGAAGTTACTTTTGAAGATGATGCAACAAAAATTGTTTCTGCTTCTGAACTTAGTTTCACTGCAATTCCTGATATGGATACTCCGGGTGCAAAGACACTTGTTGCTGCATATAACAAGACGTTTAAAGGTGAAAATTGCGATACTCCTATTATGGCCTATGCTAATTTTGAGGTGGTAGAAAAAATCGTATCTATTGAGGTGACAACTCAACCGACTCGTACTACTTACTATTATTATACATCATCGGCTACAGCGAGCTTGAATAATCGTACTTTGGCTTTTGACCCTACCGGAATGGTTGTCAAAGCGACTGATTCTTCTGGAAAAACGAGAGTACTTGATAATTCAAGACTTACCTTCTCAACAGTTCCGGCTAAGGTTGGCCTACAAATCGTAACAATTACTGCTGAGGCAGGAATTACAGCTACGGTAAATGTGATTGTAAAAGAATCACAGGTCTTGGAGGTGACGAATAATAAGACAACCGTAGGTACAATGGATAATTCTACGCCTTTTTGGGGAGATTTTTCTGATGAGTTTAATGTACCTGTAGGTGAAACTAGATTTATTAAGTTTACCAATTTTACTAGTAGAGTGGAAAACTATCACAACTTTGTAGTGGTATTACGTAAATCAAACTTAATAGAATATGCGGTAGTTCGTGCTGATAACTATGGATGGGGAGATGGATATGCAGCTTGTCTTACTAGTGGAGGTCAAGCAGATTGGGTTGCTTGGCGGGATGAAATGGATGGTGCTAAAGTAACTGTTTATGTGACTAATTGTGGCAATGGTACAGCGGATGTACAGGCAGTGATGGTAGGAAATGCTGGCACAACTTCTACACAGTATTATTTAGGTATTAATACTATAGACCCTAATGATTTGAACTTTGCGCTGACAGTTGAAAACGCTTATCTCATATTTAGTGAATAATAATTATTTTTCTCAATCATACATGCCGTTATTCTTGTGAACGACGGCATGTCTTAAATAAAACTTACAAATGAAAAAACTATCATTTCTTTTCATATCCCTGCTGACAGCGTTTGCTTTTACGGGTTGTACTGATGGTTTGGATAATATCGAATACAATCCAAGCAACGGGGTGATTTTGTCAGCTCCTGTGTCGGCTGCGGCAACAAGTTCTTCACTGACCGTTACTTCTACGATGAATGGTAATGTGGGTGTCGTACTTAAAAAAGGTTTCTGCTATAGTGCAAACGTACAGAATCCTACTATCAAAGATTATGTAGTAGATGCAGATGAAAACTTCAGTGCTACTATCACAGGTCTGATGGGAGGAACTACCTATTATATTCGTGCATACGTTTACGGTGACAGTCGTTATGTCTATTCGGAGACATTTACGGTTACTACGGGAGTAGCTTCTCTTGAAGAATATGTAGCACCGGCTTATGTAGATAACTATGTGGATATTGCAGCTTGGTCTAGCCGAGGAAAGTGGAATCTGGCTAACGTACATGACCTTACAGTGGTACTGGCTGAGGATGGATATTATTACATGTATCAGACAGACGCTTCATACGGTAATGCTCATCTGGCAGGTGGACACTTCCACGGACGTCGTTCGAAAGACTTAGTGAACTGGGAGTATTTAGGAGGTACTATGAAGGAGCTTCCTGAATGGGTTATTCCAAAATTGAACGAAATTCGTGCTGAAATGGGATTGGAAGCTACTACGGCTAACTCAGCTGATTTCGGTTACTGGGCACCTTGTGTACGTAAAGTAAAAAATGGATTGTACCGTATGTATTATTCTATCGTTTGTCCTGGAACAATAAGTGGTGACGGTACCTGGAGTGAACGTGCTTTCATTGGTTTGATGGAGAATGACAATCCGGCTAACAATGACGGATGGGTAGATAAAGGCTATGTAATTACCAATGCTTCGGATAAGGGATTAGACTTTAATGTGGCAGCGAATAATTATGAAAATAGTTATTATAAATGGAATGCCATCGACCCGAGTTACTTTATTGACAAGGACAGTAAACATTGGTTGATTTACGGTTCATGGCATAGTGGTATCGCTTTGGTGGAACTGGATGCAGAAAGTGGTAAGGTAAAAGCTGAACTGCCTAAGCCTTGGGGTACTACAGGGGAAGAAATTGCTGCGTATGGAAAACTGATAGCTACCCGCAACATGCGTAGCCGTTGGCAAGCTTCGGAAGGTCCGGAAATAATTTATCGTGACGGGTATTATTACTTGTTCCTGGCATACGATGAATTGTCAGTGGCTTACAATACCCGTGTGGCACGTGCCGAACATATTGAAGGCCCGTATTTTAGTATGGATGGTACGAATGTGACTACAAATGGAGGTGATATTCTTCCAGTGGTAACACATCCTTACAAATTTAATGGTAGCGATGGCTGGGTAGGTATTTCTCATTGCTGTGTATTTGATGATGGAAATGGCAACTGGTATTTTGCCTCACAAGGACGTTTCCCGAAAAATGCGGGAGGCAATGCATCAAGTAACGACCTCATGATGGGGCATGTACGTAAAATCCGTTGGACAGAAGATGGCTGGCCGCTTGTAATGCCTGAACGTTATGGTGCTGTGCCGCAGGATAAAATAGAAGAAAGTGAGCTGATTGGTAACTGGGAACATATTGACCTTTCTTATTCTTTCGGAAATCAGAAAACTTCTACTCAAATGACGTTGACAGAAGATCATAAAGTGTCTGCAGGACCTTGGGCAGGAGCTACATGGTCTTATGATGCAGAAAATCAGGTTTTAACAGCTAACGGTGTAAAGCTGTATTTACAGCGTGAAACTGATTGGGAGGCATCTCCGAGAACTCACACTATCGTCTATGCAGGTTATGGCGGTAATAATAAGACTTATTGGGGAAAAAAGAGCAAATAACTCCGTTTGTATCCTCATGCAACTATAATGTGGAGAATATAACAAAAAATGAGTAATTCTGCTTGCAGTATTACTCATTTTTTGTTTTGATTTTCTATGTAATGTTTTATTGCATTTTTATTTATGTAAGCCATGAAACACATCATTTTCTCATTTTGTTTGTTTGCAGCAGCAAGCGCAGCTTACGCTTCTTCTCCTAAGAAGTCGTCGGTCATCCCAACCAGTAAAGTTATGACCCATGACCCAGTGCTGGCTAAGCAGGGTGATACCTATTACCTCTTTGCTACCGGACAGGGAATTTCCGTGATGTCTTCAAAGGATTTGAAGAACTGGAAGTTTGAAAAACCGGTATTCGAGGAGGCACCGCAATGGGCGGTAGAAACCGTAAAAGGTTATAACGGACACACGTGGGCACCGGATATTATTTTCCATAACGGACTTTATCATTTGTTTTATTCATGTTCGGCATTTGGAAAGAATACTTCGGCTATTGGTCACGCAACCAATCCTACGCTCGATCCTTCCAGTCCTGATTTCAAATGGACAGACCATGGAAAAGTAATTCAGTCGGTACCTAACCGGGATATGTGGAACGCCATTGATCCCAATATCATTATTGATGAAAATGGTACACCCTGGATGAATTTCGGCTCATTTTGGGATGGCATCAAGATCGTAAAGCTGACTCCTGATATGAATGGAGTGGATCAGCCGGAAGAGTGGTATTCACTTTCTCGCCGTCAACGTACCTTTAATTTGGACGAAGAGAATGCAGGTGATGGAGCAGTTGAAGCGCCGTTTATCATGAAACACGGTGATTATTATTACTTGTTTGTGTCATTTGACTATTGCTGTAAGGGATTGAAAAGCAACTATAAAGTCATGGTGGGACGTTCGAAGACTGTCACAGGGCCTTATTTAGACAAAGACGGAAAAGCTATGAATAAGGGAGGTGGTTCATTAGTGATTCAGGGAAACAAAGACTATGCCGGAGTAGGTCATAATGCAGCCTATCATCTGGACGGGAAGGACTATTTTATCTCTCATGCCTACTCTGTGGCAGAAGAAGGAGCCCCCAAATTGATAATTCGTGAAATGACCTGGACACCTGACGGATGGCCGGTTGTCAACTTCTAAAAGTGATGCTTGCAGGGATGCCGCAGGGGGTATTTTCCTCCTGAGCGGCATCTTTTTTGTGTCGATATTGCATGATTTGTGATAGCTTTTTAGCGAAAATTTTATTGTTGATTTCACACCTAATCTCTATTTTTGCCTTGATTAGTAATTATTTGGAAAAACACCTATGAAAAAACAAGTATTTTTTGGCACATTGGCGTTATTAGCCTCTCAGGCATTTGCCCAGCAGGCAGTGGTCACCGGCCCTGATGCTCGTTTGAAACTCGACTTTCAGTTGCAGGATGGCAAGCCTGTCTATTCGGTGACCTACGATGGAAAGACCGTGCTGGAGAACTCTCCTCTCGGCTTTGTATCCAATATCGGCGACTTCAGCCGTCAGATGAGCTTTGTCGGCCAGCAGGCGGACAAGGTGGAAAAGACGTACACGCAGGACCGTATCAAGTGTTCTACGGTGAATTATTCTGCCAACAAGCTGACTGTAACCCTTGAAAATGCGGAGAAGAAGAAACTGGACATCGTGTTCCAGTTGAGTAATAACGACATTGCCTTCCGCTACGAGATGCCTCAGTATGGCGAAACGGCTTATGGTGATTGAAAAGGAAGCGACTGGCTTTGACTTTCCTTCTACCACTACCACGTTCCTTTCTCCGCAGAGTGACCCGATGATTGGCTGGATGCGTACCAAACCGAGCTACGAAGAGGAATATGTACCCGATGAACCGGTGGCTACTCCTTCCAAGTACGGTGAAGGTTATACTTTCCCGGCACTGTTTCATGTGGGCGACAACTGGGCGTTGGTATCCGAGACCGGTGTATGCAGTCTGTATTGTGCTTCTCACCTGAGTGATGCTACTAAAGACGGTCTTTATAGTATTGCTTTCCCGAATCCGGGCGAGATGAACGGTCTGGGTTCTTCTACTCCGGGATTGGCTCTTCCGGGTGTCACTCCCTGGCGTACGATTACGGTGGGCAGCGGGCTGAAGCCGATTGTGGAGACTACTGTTCCGTTTGATGTGGTGGAACCGCTGTATGAGCCTTCACAGGAATACAAGTTCGGTCGTTCTACCTGGAGCTGGATTATGTGGCAGGACCCGAGTATCAACTACGATGACCAGATTCGTTTCATTGATTTGGCCAGTGAAATGGGTTATGAATATACGCTGATTGACGGAGGCTGGGAAAAGAACATCGGACGTGACCGCATGGAAGAGCTGTTCAAGTATGCACACCAGAAGAACGTGGATGTATTCGTGTGGTACAACTCCAACGGTTACTGGAACGACGCTCCGCAGGATGCCAAGCAGTGCATGAGCAACTCGGTAGCCCGCAAGAAAGAGATGAAATGGCTGCAGAAGTGCGGCGTGAAGGGCTTGAAGGTGGACTTCTTCGGCAGTGACAAGCAGCAGATGATAGGCTTGTATGAAGATATCCTGACCGATGCCAACGAATACGGCCTGATGATAATCTTCCATGGATGTACCATCCCACGTGGCTGGGAACGCATGTATCCGAACTATGTGGGCAGTGAGGCGGTACTGGCTTCTGAAAACCTGATATTCAACCAGCACTTCGATGATATGGAGGCTTATAATGCCTGCCTGCATCCGTTTATCCGCAATACCATTGGCTGTATGGAGTTTGGCGGTACGCTGCTGAACAAGCGTCACAACCGTACGAACGACGGAGGTACCATCCGTAAGACGACGGACGTGTTCCAGCTGGCTACGGCGGTGCTGTATCAGAATCCGATTCAGAACTTTGCCCTTGCTCCGAATAACCTGACAGATGCACCGGCGCTGGCCATCGATTTTATGAAGCAGGTACCTACTACGTGGGATGAAACGGTGTTCCTTGACGGCTATCCGGGTAAATATTGTGTACTGGCCCGTCGTCATGGCGACCGCTGGTATGTGGTAGGTGTAAATGCACAGAAAGAGCCTTTGAAGTTGAGCTTGAACCTGCCGATGTGGGAGAAAGGTGAAACAGTTTCCTATTATCTGGATGACAAGAAACGTCAGCCGCAATTAGAAGAACTGAAAATCAAGAATCCGGCAGAAGTGAAAGTGGTAATCCAACCGGATGGAGGTATTATTCTGACAAAATAATTTGAGGAGTTTTCAAAAGAGAAAAGCGTGATTTTTTAGTGGAAATCACGCTTTTCTCTTTTTAATTTATAACTTTGCATCCTAACTCATTGAATTATGGAGAATAATCAACTTTTTATTTACAATACACTGACCCGCAAGAAGGAACTGTTCGTGCCTTTGCATGCTCCTCATGTGGGCATGTATGTGTGTGGTCCTACCGTATACGGTGACGGACATCTGGGACATGCGCGTCCTGCTATTACGTTTGATATTGTGTTCCGCTACCTGACTCATCTGGGCTACAAGGTACGTTATGTGCGTAACATTACAGATGTGGGCCATCTGGAGCATGATGCAGACGATGGTGAAGACAAGATTGCCAAGAAAGCACGTCTGGAACAGCTGGAGCCGATGGAAGTGGTGCAGTATTATCTGTTGCGTTACCACAAGGCAATGGAAGCATTGAACGTGTTGCCGCCCAGCATCGAGCCGCATGCATCCGGACACATCATCGAGCAGATTAAGCTGGTGGAAGAGATTCTGAAAAACGGATATGCATACGAAAGCAAGGGCTCTGTGTATTTTGATGTAGCGAAGTACAACAAAGATCATCACTATGGTGTGTTGTCAGGACGTAACCTGGATGATGTGCTGAATACGACCCGTGAACTCGACGGACAAGATGAAAAGCACAATCCGGCCGATTTTGCTTTGTGGAAGTGTGCACAGCCGGAACACATCATGCGCTGGCCGTCACCATGGAGTAATGGTTTTCCGGGCTGGCATTGCGAGTGTACCGCTATGGGACGCAAATATTTAGGTGAAACTTTCGATATTCACGGAGGAGGAATGGACCTGGTGTTCCCGCATCATGAATGTGAAATTGCACAGGCTGTGGCTTCAGAAGGTCATCAGATGGTACGTTACTGGATGCACAATAACATGATTACTATCAACGGGCAGAAGATGGGTAAGTCATTGGGTAACTTTATCACCCTGGATGAGTTCTTTACAGGTTCTAACAAGTTGCTGACACAGGCTTATTCACCGATGACCATCCGTTTCTTCATCCTTCAGGCACACTATCGTAGTACAGTGGACTTCAGTAACGAAGCGCTGCAGGCTGCTGAAAAGGGCTTGGAACGTCTGTTGGAAGGTGTGAAGAATTTGGACCGCATCACTCCGGCGAAAGCTACTTCAGGCATCGAACCGAAAGGCCTGCGTGAGAAATGCTACGAGGCTATGAACGACGATTTGAATACACCGATTGTTATTTCTCATCTGTTTGATGCAACCCGTATGATTAATACGGTGATTGACAAGAAAGCGACTATCAGCGCCGAAGATTTGGAAGAACTGAAGAGTGTGTTCCATCTGTTCGTGTTCGATATTCTTGGTCTGAAAGCGGAAGCTGAAAACAATGCAGCACGTGAAGAAGCTTACGGAAAAGTAGTCGACATGCTGTTGGAACAGCGTATGCAGGCTAAGGCCAACAAAGACTGGGCTACAAGCGATAAGATTCGTGACAACCTGGCTGCTTTGGGATTTGAAGTGAAAGACACCAAGGATGGTTTCACTTGGAAATTAAACAAGTAATCGAATAGTGATTCTTATAAAAAAGGAAGGGGTACCGGTTGTTCCGGCACCCCTTTTCTTGTAGTATATCTGTGTTATTTTTTCACAGGAATTTCAATGCGTTTCCCGTCTGCCTGTACGGCGTAAAGTTTGGCATTTCCCAGTTCCACTCCTGCTGGGATATCATAGCTGAACATGTTGAAGAAGTATACCAGTTCTCCTTCTGCACTGTTTTTACGTAATTCAAATGCTACGGCATTTTCTCCATTCTCAACGGTATATTTCCGTCCGGAAACTGTATAGGCTATGTTCGGACTGACGGCTTTTACTTCTCCTTCAAACTGAGTGTAATATCCGGTGTCCGAAGGTTTCGTGTCAAGTCCGGTATCTCCTGCCTTACGGTCTTCAATATACTGGAAAGCATGTTTGGGTTTCGGGAATTTTTTCATGAAAGTCTTGGCTTCCTGAATCATTTCTTCCGTTACCTTATATTTCCAGGTACCGTACTGTTCAATCGTGTCTTCTCCTGGGATAAAGAAACCCCACAAATCGAAGAAGTCAGTCAAATCTTCTCCGGCAGCTTCGCTGGCTTTCATGGCAAATTTGAGTTGTGCACCTCCTGGGTCACTCTCGGTAATCCGGTCTTCACGCAGCAATTTGAATAATGTCTGCCAGAACTTAGGATTATGTCCGCAACGATGGTAGTAATTCCACAGCTGCCAGTTCATGCGCATGTGTATTTCTGTGTCTTCTCCCTGATGGGTGGCATCTCCCATATTATACCACGCTTTTTTGCGTACGAAACGGGAATCTGCCAAATCATTCAGTTCACTTCCTCTGGAGCAATATTTCCCCAGTTTGTACAGAATGTAGTTAGAGAACAGATTGTTCGATGATTCCGTACTGCCCGGCCAGTTGATAGCAGCCTGATGGATGTGGCCTATTTCATGTGCGGGGCCCCAGGCATTGTCCTTGTTGGCCATTACATTTTCTTTCAGCAGGATATTGTTCAGGTAGGTGTATACGAAGCCGATGCAATAGTCTGTAGCCCACATGTAACTTCCTTCCGGCGAGATGGCAAAAATATGGTTGTTGACTTGTGAAGGACGTACATCTTCAATACCCATCAGCTCTTGTTCCCATCCGATAATGTCATCCCATAAGTTGATGGCCGATAGTATCTGGTTGGGCACAAACTCCTGCATCTTGGCTGTGTGGAAATAGAACATGATACGTTCGCCACGTACGCAGAAATATTTATGCGTTGCTTTTTTCAGTAATTCCGCATATTTCTCATCGGTCTTATGTTCTTTCAGGTCGAAGAATCCGGTGACTTTTCCGCTTCCCATTGGGATATGGATTTTAACGGGCTGGGCATCGGGAGAGGTCAGGTCGGTGTTGTACATCACAAACAGTTGGCCTTCTTTGCGCATGGTCAGTTTGTTGATGCCCGGAGATAAGAAATACACTTCACCGCTCACGTTGGTCTGTTTATATTCTTCTCCGCTTTCCCAGATGCTTTGTAGCGATATTTGCTGTCCGTGAGTGTCGCCTACCAGTACGATGATTTCATCTCCTTGCTGAACCGAGATGCCAGTCGGGTTGTCCAGGTTACTGTATTTCTTGGTCATTAATTTAGTAGCCCATTCTTCCGGAATACTATAAGGAGCATATTCCCGGATACGGAATTCCTTTTCGTGTGGGTCGTACGTATTATTCTGTAATGCTTTGGCCAGACGGACAAAATAATCGGGAAGCGCATTGATTTGTTCGTCGGTAACTCCTTCTTTCAGCGCACTGCAAGTAACGTCACTGAAGACGGTGAGCAAGGTATTTTCCAATGTGTTTTCCTGATTATAGCGGTAGAACTCCATTTCATCGCAGCTTACGAAGTTGCCTGCACCCGATTTCACTTCAAACTTGATACCGGTTACTTTTTGGGTAGTCTTGAAAGAAATCTTTGAAGGAGCATTCTGCATACGGAAATTGTATGTGCCATATTTTGTCCAGTTGGAATGTCCTTCATCTGTAGCAATCAGCAGGTCGAGTTCCCCAAAATTTCCATTTCCGGCACGAGTGTAATAAATCAGGTAGTCAATATCGGCACCTCCCTGGAAATAATACTCCAGTGTGACCGGGAAATTGGCCGACTGTCCCCAAACTGAATGATAAGGGTTGGCCCCATCAGCCGAGAATTTGCCATCCCAGGTATTTTCAATACCTTGTCCTGGCTGGAATTCGCTGGCTTTTCCTCCAGAAGGCTGCACTTTGATGTCTTCGCTGAGGACGATATCGGACGAGCCATATTGGGTCACGTTGAGGATATAGTTCTGTACGGGAGACAGAAGCTTGACCACCGCTGTTCTACGCTCCCCAGAGGTGTTGGCCGTAGCAGAAATTTTGAGGCTTGCTCCCTGCGAAGCATCTTCTTGGGTAGACAGGAAAAGCCAGTTGGCTTCACTTTCGGCTTTCCAGTCGTTCAGTGACAGATTGGTTTTGATAAGGATGATTTTATTTTCCGGAGTACTTCCGAATTCCTGGTTCATGTCTGCCTCCTCAATGGAAAAGATACGGTCTTTGAGATTTTCTTTCTCTTTACATCCCGAGGAAGAAAGTATCAGGAGCAACAGCATCGTGAAAGACGCGAAAAATAATTTCTTTTTCATGGTGATAAGGGTTGGGGTAGTTAAAAGAGGAAGGAGTATAGGTTGGTTCTCCTTCCTCTTTCTTTGAGTGAATGTGTAAAGAATTAATTACCGTACAGTGTGAGCTCTCCCAAGTTGAACCAAGAGCCTCCTCCACTGGTCATGGAGCCTGCGGTACTTGTCAGCACGGCGAAACGGAAATGAGAGAATGGGTTGGCTGCACGATAGATAGGAGAGGAATACTGCTGGTTTGCACCTGTAGGAAGTCCGCTTTTAATCTCTCCCAGTTCAGTCCAGTCATTACCGTCTACGCTGGTAAACAGCTTGATGTGGGTCGGGGCCGCATTTCCGTTTTCAAAGCGGGTCCAGTAGTCCAGCTTGATGGATTGGATAGGAGCAGTCAGTGTCACATCAATGTAGTTGCCGTAAGTGGCATTTGTCACTGGTGTACCCCAGTTGGAGTGGAAATGCAGGCCGGCTCCGAGTCCGTCAATCAGACCGGTAAGTCCTGTTCCGTCGCCGTCGGCAATGGAGTTGGTCTTAAACTGGTCTGCCTTCAGCACCAGCTTGTCTGGAGAGTAAGAAACTCCCAACAGGACGGTTTTCTGAGAGGCTTTGATTTCCATGCCTTCCACGTTAGGATTGGAAATGGTAAGAGGAAGGATATATTCTCCCATTTGCATGGCATCCCGGTTGAAAGTGACTTCCATGGTGGCGGTAGTGGCCGCTTCGGCAAAAGTTACCACGCCATTGTCGGGCAGGGTGTATGCGTTTGCCGGAAGTTGCTGGTAACGGTTGCCGTTCTGTGCATTGTATTTCTGGAAAGCCTCTATCGCTTCATCGTTGCAAGTGACGCTGCATTTCAATCCCCAAGCGTTTGGAGTGGGCAGGGCCAGTTCCACCGTATGGGTCTGTTTGGCTTCTCCCTTGGAAGTGAACTGGACGGCACTTACGAATCCGGCACTGGTCAGTTCGAGTGAAGGAGCCTTGATGTCAGGGGCAATGATGAGCAGGCTGTCGTGTACGGAAGCTCCGTTTCCGTGGAGCAGCAAGGGCAAGGCATATTTCTGTCCGTGATTGCTCTCCTGCAGTTTCGAGATTTCTCTTGTTTTCAGCACAACGTTTATTATTTTGTAGCGTTCCTGTGCGGAAAATTGCAGTTCCTCATTGGGAAGTGAATAATATTCTGCAGGCAGATAAGCATATTTCAGCGCGTTGTTGGTGCAATAGGCCTGGAAAGCTTCTGCGGCCATCGGGACAAGTGTTCCGTTGGCGGGTACATCCCCCTTGCTTCCGGTTTTCATGATGGAAACCGGAGTGGTTCCTTCTGCCTCGGTAGTATATAATTCTGTGTTACGGATGCCTGCATCCTTGATGTTCAATACGCAATGGTATTGCGCAGGGAACAGTTCGTCATATTTTTCGCAGCTGGATAGGGCCAATGTGCCTCCTAAGACACATGCAGCCCCAAATATATGGTGTAATTTCATATTAGATACTTATTTAATAACCTGGTGCTTGAATGAGTTGTGGATTCTTGTAAACTTCATTTTCAAAAACAGGAAGGAAATACATTCGGTTAGTCCATTTGAAGTCCTGACTGATTACTACCGGGGTGTTGAATTCTTCGAAAGAAGGATCAAGCTTGCTCATGGCGTTGAGCCCTCGGCGTACGCCTGCCGACATATATTCTGGAGCAATCATCCAGCGGCGTATGTCATAGTAGCGGTGTCCTTCTCCCCACAGCTCAACGAAACGCTCGTTCTGTACCCATTTCATAATCGGCATGTCGTCTGTCACGTCACTGGTGGTAAGTTCTCTGATACCAGCACGTTTGCGAACGATGTTCAACTGCGCTAATGCTTGGGGAACTTCATCCAGAGCGGCGCAGCATTCTGCCAGATTCAGATACAGTTCTGCCATACGGATAAGAGGTCTCGGCTTGTTCTGCTTTTCTTCTGCACTGGCTGTCCATGCAAAGGTAGGCTCAATGAACTTCTGCGACAGATATCCGGTCACACAGTTGTCGCGGTTGAACAAAGACGGGTTGTATCCGTGAAGCTCCGAATTGCGCATTTCCAGTTTCAGAGGTTGTCCGCCATAAATACGGCTTCCCATGTCGCCGCCGTCAAAAGCAATCCAGGCATAGAAGCGAGGCTCACGGCGGGTGTTCAGCTTGATAATGTCACTGCGGTCGGTTACCCCTGCGCTCTGGTACCATTCGGATTGCGGGTAGAACTGTTTGTCTTTTTCAATAGGAACTCCGTTTTCGGTGTAGAAATGTTCCACTGTATTTAGCGTGGGCGATACACCCGAATATCCGGATTTCCAGGTTCCCTGGTTATTCTTGATGACACGGTGTGGAAGAGAACCGATAATCATGGTTCCCTGATTAGCCAGTCCCCAGATGGTTTCGCGGTTACCTTCTTTATAGCGTGTGGTCACCACGTATCGCATCAGCTGTACGCGTTCCATGAACTCTTTGTCCTTGTCGGCTGTTCCGCCTTCTGCGCTTTTGAAAGGAACAAACGGGAGGGGGAGTCCGGCCTGCTGGTATAGTGACTGTGCATCTTCCAGGCTGAACAGTTTGTGGCCGGCTGCTTCTGCGGCAGTAATGGCTTCCTGGCAGGCAGCCTTGGCAACTTCCCATTTCTTGCGGTCATATTTTAGGCTGATGAGTTCTTTCCCATATCCCGGAGTTTCAAAATTCGTGTTCTCCCAGTCTTTGTAGGGGAAGCTTCCATTGAACAATGGAGAGGCTGCATAGACGAGCAGGCGTGCTTTCAGGGCCTTGGCCATGACAGAAGTGGCTCTTCCCCATTCGTCTCCGGTGCGGGTAGCCGGGAGCTGTCCGTCTTCGCATACTTCATCGAATTTCTGGCAAATCCAGTCTTTTACATAGTCGAAGTGCATACGTCCGTTGTACTCTGATTCAGGAGTGGCCTGATCAATGTATGTATCGGTAATGGGGCATGGACCGTAGGCAACCAGTGTAACCATGTGGTAGTAAGCCAGCAGGAAGTTCGCTTCAGCAGCCCAGGCTCTTTTCTGCTCATCAGTCACTCCTCTTGCATGAGGTAATTGCTGGAGGAAAAGCAGGCACTGTCCGATAAACCGATAGTTGCTGCCCCAGCTCCATCCGTCGGCAATGTTCGTCGGAAGGTTCAGGTCCCAGGTTATTTTCTGTGAACCGGTGTTCCACAATGGAGGAAGCACATATTCATCGGCACCGGCTTCTACCGTCTGATAGTCGAAAGGATTTCTTATACCTCCGTAGCAGGAGAACAGGAATCCGAGGGTTGATTCCGGATCTTTGGTCGCATCCGGTAAAGAAGCTTGTTCGGGCGGTACCACATCCAGGTAATTACATGAGGTGGTTCCTCCACATAAAGCCAGTGAAAGCAAGGCTATTTTTCCTATATTTTTTAAAGTCTTCATCGTAATTAGATTTTTAGAATGTTAACTGTAATCCGATATTAAACGTTCTCTGTAAAGGATAACTGTTCCATGCCAGTTCGGGATCCCATAATTTGAACGGGCTGAATACGAACAGGTTGTTCCCGCTGAAGTACACGCGGGCATGCTTGAAACGGTAGCCTATTTCCAATGTCTTGAAGCGGATGAAGTTACCGTTTCTCATCCAGTAGGTACTGGGCTGGGTGTTGTTGGCTGTCTGTGCATCAGTCAATCCCAGGCGTGGATAAGCCGCATTGGGGTTCGGGTTGGCTTCTGTCCAGTAATCATTGGCAATGAACTGCATGACGTTGTAGTCATTTTGTCCAAACGGAGTAATTCCACTGATCATGAGTGTACGCATGGCTGAACCGTTGAAGAACACGCCGAAGTTGAAACCTTTGTAGTCGATGTTCATGCCAAGTCCGTACTGAATGCGCGGCATGTTACCGTATTCTGAAATCATGACCTTATCTTCCGTATTGATGATGCCGTCACCGTTCACGTCGCGGTATTTCACGTCGCCCACCATTGCGGTACTTCCTAAGTTCTGTGTCGGGCTGTTGTCTATTTCTTCCTGGCTTTGGAAGAGTCCTTCCGCAATGTAACCGGTCTGGTGGCTCAAAGGTTTGCCGGTCACGGTCTGCCATGTATATGGATAGAGCGGCTCATCGTAGTCTACGTATTTGTTTTGGGTGTAGGTAAAGTTTCCTTGGAAATCTACAGCCAGGTCTTTGTTGAACTGCTTGCGATAGTTCATGCTCAGTTCATATCCCCAGTTGTCTACCTTTCCTTTGTTGCTCCAGGGTTTGGCGGAGTCGTATCCTAACGATTGTGGCCATGCTTCGCGGTGCAGCAGGATGTTGTAACGTTTGTCGTAGAAGAAGTCGAATGTCAGGCTCAGGCAGCGGAACAATTCCATGTCGAAACCGAGGTCGAGTTTTTTCACGCGTTCCCATCCGGCATTCTGCACAGCATACTGAGTAACAATCGGACCGTATTTGCTGACATTCAGGTCTTCACCGAAAGTCGCTCCCGGACGCTTGTTGCCCGTTACCTGTACCTGATCGATATACAAGAAGTGAGGTGAGCCTTCAGGACCGGTTTCGTCACTACCTACCAGACCGTAAGAGCCTCTCAGTTTCAAAGAAGATACGACCTTGCTGAGTGGGGCAAAGAATTTTTCATTGGATACCACCCATCCTAAAGAGATAGCAGGGAAGAATTCAAAGCGGTCACCTTTGGCCAGACGTTCGGTTCCGTTGTAACCGAAGTTGATTTCAGCAAGGTAACGCTGGTCAAAATCGTAGGTGAAGCGCCCGGAGAATCCCTGGTTGCGGTTGGGTAACACGGCATTCCGGTATTCACGTTGCATATAGAGCAGCATACCCCCTACGTTGTGTTTTCCGAAACGACGCTGATAGTCGAGGGTAAATTGCAGGAAGAATGTGTTGTCTCCGTCTTTCGTGATGTCTGACTGTGCGATATAGTCTGTTCCGCTTGTGCCTAATCTTTCCAGTGTATATTCTCCTGTGGAAGGATTGAAACTTCCGTCTTTAATTCGGTAGTAGTAGGGCTCAATCGTGCGGTTATACCAGTTGGATGACCAGTTCTTGAAGTTTACCAATGCCGTAGCGCTCAGTCCCTTGGTGATGAAATCAAGCTGCTGGCTTACCTTCAATGAGGTGTTCAAGGTATTTTCCTGAGTTTGTTTGTAAGAAGAGAGCATGTAGGCGTACGGATTGGTGCGTAAGTTGTCACCACTCAGAATGGCATTACCGAACCGTATGTGCGTATCGCCTTCCTGAGCCGGGAATGTGACAGGGAAGTTGATAGGATTGGTGGTCAGGGCCATATTGAACAAGTCGGATGTATTGTAGTTGGGACCCTGATTGTTTCGTATCTGCGCATTCATTCTCAGGTCTACGGTCGTGGTAGAGGTTAACTTATATTTGATGTTGTTCTGGAAGTTGTAACTCCAGTTGTTGATGTTGTTGTTATAGGAGTATACCTTTCGGGTGTTCAGCAATCCGGAATCGTGATTAGCCTGGATACTCATATAGTAAGTTGCTCTGGAACCACCGCCCTGCACGTTGATGTTGGCACGCTGGCTCATGGCCATGTTCTTGAAAATTACATCATTCCATTTTACGCTGGGATACATGTAAGGGTTTGTACCCAGACGGGTATTTTCTATTTGTTCCTGAGTATATTTCGGAGTGATGCCCGGAGTGCGGGTTACCTGTGCTTCGTTGTACATTGTCATCCAGGTAGCACCGTCCACGAAGTCGGGGAAGTTGGTCATGACATTGAAAGCGTTTTCTACAGTCACGTTAATCTGTGTACGTTCATTTTCACGTCCGGACTTGGTCGTAATCAACATTACACCGTTGGCACCACGGGCACCATAAATCGCGGTAGCAGAAGCATCTTTCAGGATAGAGAAACTTTCAATGGTTTCCGCCGGAATGTTGTTCAGGTCGGCAGCCGAGATTTCCACATCGTCCAGCATAATCAGCGGAGTGGCTCTTCCGCCGAACGTGCCGATACCGCGGATATAGAATTCGGCGGCCTGTCCCGGCGCACCGCTGGAAGTCTTGGCGATGACACCTGCCAGCTTACCGGCGAGGGCATTGGTCAAAGAAGAAGTAGGAGTGACAAAGGATGAACCTTTTACACTGATGATAGAACCAGTGACACTGACTTTTTTCTGCGTACCGGCACCGACTACTACAACTTCGTCCAGCATTTCATTGTCCGACTGTAGTTTCACGTTGATGACGCCGAGGTCGGCCACGGAAATCTCACGGGTTTTATAACCGATGAAGCTGACCACCAGGATGTCTTTGCTGGTAGCTTCGATAGTATAATTACCATCCAGGTCGGAAATGACACCGGTGCTTTTTCCTTTCAATACGATGTTGGCTCCGATGATAGGTGTTCCGTCCGAAGCATCGGTAATGGTACCGGTGATGGTTCGTTTTCTGGGACTTTGTGCAGTAGCCTCGATGTCTTTGGTTTCATGAAAGGAAACTGCTGGAAGGGGGCTTGCATCGAGTGTGGCACTGGACACAGCCCAGGAGGAAAGAGGTAGCATACATAATGCCAGTCCAAGTTTTTTTGTAAACTTGTTCGTTTTTCCTTGTTGCATGTCAGTAAAATTAAGGTTATTAAATTTAGGTATTAAGCTCTTGTGGAAGAGGTTTCAAGGTAAAAAAACAGTAATAAGGCTGTAATAAGGTTATTCGGTCTTTATCTCTTGTGATTTTCAGGTTATAAGGTTAAATGATTAATCTTTTGATTATATGTTTTCAATTAGTATTGATTCTTGGTTTTCTGTTTTCTGCTTTCGCAAAAATATAGTAATGTGGCATATGAAAGAAATATTTTTTATTAATAAATGAAAAATAAAAAAATTAATTTGGAATGGATAAGGTGTTTCGTACTGGAAATCAGTGGTTTATAGGAGTGTGGAAAGACAGTAAAAAAACGCAAGTGCGTTTGAACTAAAACGTCGAAGCGTTTTACACAAAACGTCCTTGCGTTTAAGGTAAAACGTAAAGGTGTTTTCCTCCAAACGCAAGGACGTTTTTTCAGCAATGATTTTATGTGTATAAACTGTATATTTATCCGAAACAGATTCCCATGCGTCGTCCCTGTACAATCAGGTCATGGTCTTCCGTAACCAGTTTCAGCTTGCCGGCTACTTCGCTCAGTGGAACAGACTCGATGGTATTGCCTTTCAGTGCTACCATCCGGGCAAACATACCTTGGGCTATCAGTTCGGTAGCATGTCCTCCCATGCGGGTGGCCAGGTTGCGGTCGTAGGCAGTAGGACTTCCTCCGCGTTGGATGTACCCCAATACAGTTTCACGGGTCTCAAATCCGGTTTCATATTCTATTTCCTCGGCAATGTATTGTGCAGCCTTTTTTCCTCCGATAGTAGGAATGCCTTCTGCTACCACTACGATGGAGTAAGGTTTTCCTTTTTTCAGGCGGTTGATGATGGCGTCGCCGATACGGTGAATGTCGAAAGGAATTTCAGGAAGCAGGATAATGTCGCCTCCTCCTGCCATACCGGAGTGAAGGGCAATCCATCCCGCCTTGTGGCCCATGACTTCAATGACCATGACACGCTGGTGGGCACTGGCAGTGGAATGCAGGCGGTCAATGGCATCGGTGGCTATCGTTACGGCCGAATCGAAACCAAAAGAAACGTCGGTTCCCCACACGTCATTGTCGATGGTTTTGGGAATGCTTACCACATTTACTCCCGCTTCGGCCAGTTTCGCTGCTGTTTTCTGCGTACCGTTTCCTCCGATGCACACGATGCAGTCCAGGCCGCGTTCGCGGATGGTCTGAAGCATGATGGCAGGTCTGTTCTCTGATACGGCACCCGCTTTTCTTTTGAACGGTTTTTCGCGTGAAGTACCAAGGATGGTTCCTCCCAAATTGAGAAGTCCTGTCAGTGAGCTTTCGTCCAGCGGAACAATGTCATTGTCCAGCAGTCCCCGAAAACCACTATGAATTCCATAAACCTCCATCCCGTAATGGTTGATGGCTGTCTTGCATACCCCTCGAATGGTGGCATTGATTCCCGGACAGTCGCCTCCTGAAGTCAAGATTCCTATCTTCATGTTTTGCTGTATTAATAGATTGTGTGGTAAAGGTAAGAAAAAACTGTATATTTGTCATGAAGGAGGAAAAAATAATGTTCCTCTCTGCTGAATTAGGCAGAAAAAATCTACCTTTGCAAGCATCACATATAAGGATTTGAAATTTAGAAACCAATGAATTCAACCAAGTTAATAGGAAAAATATTTGTCCCCCGACAGAAGGAAATCGACCTTTATGGGACAAAGGCCGAAGAAATTCAGGCTCGTGTATTCCGAAAACTGATACATAAAGCTTCCGCTACAGAGTGGGGTATGCGGTATGATTATAATCATATCCAGGATTATACGGATTTTCAGCGTGTTCCGATACAGACGTACGAGGATGTGAAGGGATATGTGGACCGTATGCGTCACGGTGAAAGAAATGTGCTTTGGCCAGGGAAGGTCATCTGGTATGCCAAATCATCTGGAACCACTAATGATAAAAGTAAGTTTATTCCTGTCAGTTCCGACGGATTGAAGGAGATTCATTATCGAGGAGGAATAGATGCGGTTGCATTGTATCTTCGTGAAAATCCTGAAAGCCGTTTCTTTTCGGGAAAGGGCTTGATATTGGGAGGAAGCCATAGTCCGAACTATAACGTGAAGGATAGCTTGGTGGGCGATTTGTCGGCCATCCTGATTCAGAATATCAGTCCGCTGGTGAACCTGATTCGGGTGCCGAAGAAAGAGATTGCCCTGTTGAGTGAGTTTGAAGAGAAGGTAGAACGTATTGCCAGTACCACGATTCATCAGAATGTGACCAACATCTCGGGAGTTCCTTCCTGGATGCTGGCCGTGTTGAACCGCGTACTGGAAAAAACGGGAGCCAAGTATTTGAATGAGGTATGGCCTAATCTGGAGGTCTTTTTCCATGGAGGAGTATGCTTCACACCTTATCGTGAACAGTACAAGCAGCTTATTCCTACAGACAAGATGCATTACATGGAAACGTATAATGCCAGTGAAGGTTTCTTTGGCTTGCAAAGCGATTTGCACGATCCGGCCATGTTGCTGATGATTGACTATGACGTGTTCTATGAATTTATTCCTTTGGAGGAAATCGATAAGCCGAATCCTACGATTGTACCTTTGTGGGGTGTGGAAGTAGGACGTAACTATGCGGTAGTAATCAGTACCTCCTGCGGTTTGTGGAGATATATCATTGGGGATACGGTGAAATTCACACAGAAAGACCCATACAAGTTTATTATCTCCGGTCGTACCAAGCACTTTATCAATGCCTTCGGTGAGGAACTGATGGTAGACAATGCAGAGAAAGGGCTGGAAAGAGCCTGCAAGGAAACCGGTGCACAGGTACTGGAATATACGGCAGCTCCTGTCTTTATGGATGCCAATGCCAAGTGTCGTCACCAGTGGCTGATAGAATTCAGCGTGATGCCGGATTCGCTGGAGAAGTTTGCCCAGGTGCTGGATACCGCGTTGCAGGAAATAAACTCAGATTATGAGGCTAAACGGCATAAAGATATTACCTTGCAGCGTCTGGAAGTAATCAAGGCTCGTGAAGGCCTGTTTCACGACTGGTTGAAACAGAAAGGAAAGCTGGGTGGCCAGCACAAAGTGCCTCGCTTGAGCAACAGCCGTGACTATATTGAAGAAATGTTGAAACTGAATAACTAAACTATATAGATGAAACCTATACCTAAATATATTGCTTTGTTGCTGGTCATTATCGGGTTTTATGCATGCGCGAGCACGGGGATGCCCGACGGGGGACCGTATGATGAAACGCCGCCTAAGTTTGTGCGTGCTACGCCGGAACCCAATGCCACGAACAACAAGCGCAAGAAAATCTCCATTGAATTCGATGAATACATCAAGCTGGACAAGGCATCGGAGAAGGTGATTATTTCGCCTCCTCAGAATGAGGCGCCCGAAGTGAAGGTAAGCGGACATCGGGTCCTGGTGGAATTTTTCGATACTCTTCGTGAAAATACCACTTATACCGTGGATTTCGGTGATGCTATTGTGGATAACAACGAAGATAATCCGTTGGGTAACTTTGCATACGCTTTCTCTACAGGCGAGCATATTGATACGATGGAGGTATCGGGGACGGTGCTGTCGGCTGACAATCTGGAACCGGTAAAGGGTATTCAGGTAGGGCTTCATAAGAATTTGGAAGACAGTGCATTCGTGAAGCTTCCGTTCGACCGTATTTCACGTACTGACAGCCGCGGGCATTTTACTATTCGCGGGGTTGCCCCGGGAAAATACCGCATTTATGCCTTGATGGACGGTAACCAGAACTATTTCTTTGATTCGAAGACGGAAGCCGTTGCTTTCCTGGATTCACTGGTAGTGCCCGACATGCGTCCGGCTATGCGCCAGGATACTGTATGGAATGAGTTGGATACATTGGCTTATGATACGATTTACGAGGTGCATTATACACGTTTCTTGCCCGATAACCTGATTCTTCGTTCGTTCAAGGAGGAGAATCCGATGCAGTATCTGGTGAAGAGCGAACGCGAACAGTTGAACCGTTTTTCTTTGTATTTCAGTGCCAAAGCAGATACACTTCCTACCATCAAGGGACTGGATTTTGATGAGAAGGATGCGTTTATCATTGAAAGTAATCCGCGCAACGATACCATCCGTTACTGGATTAAGGATACTGTGATGTGCGAACGTGATACGCTGACCTTCCAGATGGACTATCTGGCTACGGACACGTTGGGACAGCTTGTGCCGAAGACCGATACCTTGCGTATGGTGAACAAGATTGACAAGAAACGACGTATGGCCTTGGCCGAAGAAGCCATGAAGAAGGAAGAGAAAGAGCGGAAAAAACGTGCAAAGAAAGGTGATACACTGAAGGTGGAACCGAAATTCTTTGCGATGTCGGTGGATGCACCTTCCAGTCTGGATTTGAACCGGAACATCGTGCTGAAATTTGAGGAGCCGGTGGAACATATTGACACGGCGGCCATTCACATGGCTGTCAAGGTGGACTCGCTGTGGGAGGATATACCGTTTATTCTGATGGCAGACTCCGTAGTTCCCCGTCAGTATCAGATTCTGGCCGACTGGCAACCCGGACAGGAGTATCAGCTCAAAATAGACTCGTTGGGTATCAAGGGTATTTACGGACTCTATACCAACAAGGTGGAAAACCAGTTGAAAGTGAAGACTTTGGAAGATTACGGTACGCTGTATCTGAATATCGTAGGGGCAGGACCTCATGCCGTGGTGCAATTGCTGAACAGCAGTGATGGAGTGGTGCGGCAGCAGCCGGTGACGGACAAGAATACGTGTGACTTCTATTTTTTGCAGCCCAGCACGAAATATTACATCCGTCTGTTCAACGATGACAATAACAACGGGGTGTGGGATACCGGTAATTACGCAGAAAAGCGCCAGCCGGAAGAAGTGTACTACTTCCCGAAAGTGTGGGAAATGAAAGCCAACTTTGAGTTTGAAGAAACGTGGGACATACACGCTGTGCCGCTTGACAAACAGAAGTTGGACGAGATAAAGAAACAAAAGCCTGATGAGGCCAAGAAAATCAAAGACCGCAACAAGGAGCGGGCTCGTAAACTAGGAAGAACATGATAAGGAAACTGATTCTTTGCCTTTTCCTTCTGGTAGGAGGGATGGCAGCCAGCGCACAATGTGGTGCAGTGAATGATGCAATCAAGCCAGGAGAAACACTCTCTTATGAGCTGAAGTTTAACTGGAAATTCGTCTGGATTAATGCCGGATGGGCAAAGATGACGGTAAACGAGACGACTTATAACGGTCGTCCATGTTTGAAAACGGATTTGCAGTCGTACACCAACAAGAAGATTGACTTCTTCTTCAAGATGCGTGACACGCTGACCTGTATCACTTCGCAGGATTTGGTTCCTCTGTATTTCCGAAAGGGAGCGGAGGAAGGAAAACGCTACACGGTAGATGAAGTGAAATTCAGCTACCAGAACGGAAAGTGCATCGTCGACCAGCAACGCACCTTACGCGGTAATACGGACAAACATCATGACGAGATGCCGGTGTGTGTGTACGATATGCTGAGTATCCTCTTGCAGGCCCGTTCGTATGACCCCACAGAGTACAAGCCCGGGCAGAAGATTCTTTTCTCTATGGCTACCGGAAGGGCAGTGGAGAAACAGACTCTGATTTATCGCCGTAAGGAGAATTATAAGGCTGAAAATGGGGTGACGTATCGTTGTTTGGTATTCTCGCTCGTAGAATATGTGGGAGAAGAAAAGAAGGAAAAAGAAGTCATTACCTTCTATATTACAGACGACCGTAACCACTTGCCGGTACGCCTGGATATGTACCTGAACTTTGGTTCGGCAAAAGCCTTCCTGACCGATATTAAAGGCAATCGCCACCCGCTGACTTCCATTGTAAAGGAACGGTAAATGTAGAGCTTTCTTCCTTGAAGAGTTTTTTGGAAGGAGCAAGCAAAGGCATACAAAAAATCCTCAACTATTACTACGGGGTAGTTGAGGATTTACTATAAGGTAATTTAGCAGTTACTACGGGGTAATCAAGCGATTACTACGTAGTAATTTTTGTTTCTTCATTGTCTGTTTCTGTCTCTTCTGTAAGCTGGAATGCCGCTTCTTCTGCTTCGGCAATAATCCGTTCCACGTCATCGTACTTCTCAGTAACAGTAGTATCTTCTTTCACTTCTGTATCAAAAGATTCCGGGTTCTGCTCGTCTGCTTGTACGGGAAGAGTATCTGCTTCCGCAGTCAATGCATTGGTTGCGTCAGTTGAAGTCGGATTCTCCTCTGCAGCAGCTTGTTCTCGTGCGGCTTTTTCTGCAAAAATCGTGTCAATGAACTGCGGGTCATTCTTGATTTTGTTCAAGGTTTCATGAGCAGCTTCCTGCTGTGATTCTTTCTTGGAATATCCTTTACCTTGCCCAGCGGGAACCTGTTCTACCACGACCTGTGTTTCAAAGACCGGATTCTGTTGCTCGTCGACCGTCTGCTCCAGCAGGTTAAATTCAATGAGGAACTTGTTTTTCTGTCCCCATTCAATCAGTTTCGACTTGAAGTTGACTTCCTTCCGCGACAGCTTCTCCAGATTCAGGTAGGGCTTGATAATACGTTCTTCCATGAAGAACTTGCAGGTGGCGTACCCACGGTCCAGATAAATAGCTCCTACGAGCGCTTCAAAAGCATTTCCACACATATAGCTGTTGTGTGACGACTGCCGTGTGGTGTATTTTATCAGCTTGTCCAGTCCGATTTTTACGGCAATCTGGTTCAATGTTTCTCGTTGTACGATTTTAGAGCGTGTATTGGTCAGAAATCCCTCTCTTTTCCCCTCAAACCGTTTGTACACAATGTCGGCCACTACAGCATCCAGTATGGCATCTCCTAAGAACTCCAGGCGTTCATTGTTCAACAGTCTGCCTTTAGCTTTTACCGAAGACGATTTGTGCAGGAGGGCCTGCTGGTAGATTTCGATGTTTCGCGGATAAAATCCCAGTATCTTATAAAAACAAAGATAAGACTCCTTATCCTTTCGAAAAAGAAGTCTTATCTCATCTAGTATATTGCTAAACACAGTTTATTCAGTGTATTTTTTAATGATTACACATGCATTGTGACCACCAAATCCAAATGTGTTGCTCAATGCAGCACGTACAGTACGCTGCTGTGCCTTATTGAAAGTGAAGTTCAGGTTATAGTCGATGTTTTCATCGTTGTCACCTTCTTCGTGGTTGATTGTCGGAGGTACAATATCATTTTTTACAGACAGTACGCAAGCAATGGCTTCTACACCTCCGGTTGCACCCAACAGGTGTCCAGTCATAGACTTGGTAGAACTGATGTTCAGTTTGTAAGCATGTTCGCCAAACAAATCCTTGATGGCTTTTACTTCAGAAACGTCGCCTACCGGAGTAGAAGTTCCGTGTACGTTGATATAGTCGATATCTTCCGGTTTCATTCCGGCATCTTCCAGAGCGCTCTGCATAACCAGTTTCGCACCCAGGCCTTCAGGATGAGAGGCTGTTAAATGGTAAGCGTCGCCAGATGCACCTGTACCGGCCAATTCTGCGTATATCTTCGCACCACGCGCTTTAGCGTGTTCCAGTTCTTCAAGAATCAAACATCCGGCACCTTCGCCCATTACGAAACCATCGCGGCTGGCACTGAACGGACGTGAAGCACGTGCAGGGTCGTCATTGCGTGTAGACAGTGCATGCATGGCATTGAAGCCGCCTACTCCTGCTGGGAAGATAGCTGCTTCGGCTCCACCTGTTACAATGATGTTGGCTTTTCCCAAACGGATATAGTTGAATGCATCAGCTATAGCGTTAGAAGAAGACGCACATGCAGAAGTAGTGGTGAAGTTAGGTCCATGGAAGCCGTACATGATAGAAATCTGTCCGGATGCAATATCTGCAATCATCTTCGGAATAAAGAACGGATTGAATTTCGGTCCGAGGTCGTCTTTTGTTTTCTCGTAACCAGCAACTTCCTCTTCGAAAGTATGAATACCTCCGATTCCGACACCGAGAATCACTCCGACTTTGTTCAAATCTTCTTTTTCTACGTCGATACCGGCATCAGTTACCGCTTCTTTAGCTGCAACTACAGCATACTGAGTGTAAAGGTCCATTTTACGGGCTTCCTTACGGTCAATATGGTCAGCAGCATTGAAGTTCTTCACTTCGCAAGCGAACTGAGTCTTAAATTTTGACGCATCAAAATGAGTAATAGGTCCTGCTCCGCTGACGCCGTTCAGGAGGTTGTTCCAGAATTCCGGAACAGTGTTACCCACTGGAGTCAACGCACCAAGACCTGTTACTACTACTCTTTTTAATTCCATAAAGGTAGAATTAAATTATTTTGCGTTAGCTTCGATGTAAGAGATAGCGTCACCTACAGTCTGGATCTTTTCTGCCTGATCGTCTGGAATAGAGATTCCGAATTCTTTTTCGAATTCCATGATCAATTCTACAGTATCCAAAGAGTCAGCACCCAGGTCGTTAGTGAAGCTAGCAGTTGCAACTACTTCTGATTCTTCTACGCCCAATTTATCTACGATAATTTTCTGTACTTTTGATGCGATTTCAGACATAATTCTAAGTTTTTTAAGTTTATAAATAATGTAATTTATTGATTTTTCGCTGCAAAGGAATAAATATTTCTGATTCTAAGCAAATATTCAGGCAAATAAATGCTTTTCCTTTGCACATTTTTATACATTCTGTGCACGTAAACTTGTTTTTTTATGCCTTATTCCCTTCGTAAATGATAGTCGCCGCGCAGTTGTTCAAACAGCTTCGGGTGTGCACGCAATTCTTCGCAGTCCTTGTGTGGGTTATACAATTGAAGTACCCTCACATTCTCGTCCTGCGATAAGGTTTGATTCGGATTGTCAGGGAGGGCAATGTGAAAATCTGCCTGTTTATGGAAGAAACGGCAAAATGCTTCTAGTACCATGCGGGTAGCATTGGCTTTTCCGTCAGCAGAATAACCGGCAATGTGAGGTGTGCCGATAAATACTTTGTCGAGCAGATCCTGACTGATGTGCGGTTCGTTTTCCCATACGTCAATGACGGCACCCTTTACGAGACCTTTATTCATTGCTGCGAGCAGCGCTTCTGTGTCTACAACTTCTCCACGTGAGGTATTGATGAGGTAAGGGGCTTGTTGTAACTTTTGAAAGAAAGTGCTGTCGGCCAGATGGTAGGTTTTATATTTTCCTTCCCGGATGAGGGGTGTATGAAAGGTCAGAATGTTACATTGTTCGGCCAGTGTGTCTAATGAACAGAAACCTTCTTCTCCCTCATCAGCCCGAGGAGGGTCGTTCAGCAATACTTTCAATCCGATACGTTGTGCCATCTGCCGGATACGTTCTCCCACATGCCCTACACCAATGATACCCAGACAAGATTCTTGCAGGTTGATTCCCTTTTCTTTTTCAAGAAGCAGAAGCACGGCGTGAAGATATTGTTCTACAGCCCCCGCATTGCATCCGGGACAATTGCTCCAGGTAATCCCGGCTTGCTGGCAATATGCCGTATCAATGTGGTCGAAGCCGATGGTGGCTGTCCCGATAAACCGTACGTTGCTTCCTTCCAGCAATTCCCGGTTACAGATTGTCCGTGTGCGGATAATCAAGGCATCTGCGTCTTTAACGACCTCCGGTGTGAAGGCTTTTCCCGGCAGATAGACCACTTCATCCGCCAGTTGTTCGATGACTTCGCGGATGTAAGGTATTTTGTTGTCTACGATTACTTTCATCTTTGTCCAAATTATTGGGTTGCAAAGTTAGCATTTTCCCTGACTGAGTGTATGTAAATTTTGAAAGACTATCAGTTGTTTATTTGTGAAACAATCATTATTTTTGTTTTTCATTATTCACTGTTTAAAATTTGTTGTTATGACTTTTACAGAATTATGTCGTCCTATTTTCGAGCAGGCTATCAATGATTATCATAAGACGGATAACGTGGATGCTCCTATTAATAATCCATATCCGTTGAAAAGTATTGAATATTATTTGTATCTGAAAAACTGGATTGACACTGTGCAATGGCATTTTGAGGATATTATTCGTGACCCTCATATCGATCCGGCAGAAGCATTGGTGTTAAAGCGCAGAATTGACAAGTCTAATCAGGATCGTACTGACTTGGTGGAATTGATTGACAGCTACTTCCTGGATAAATATAAAGATATTACTCCTTCTTCTGAAGCCACAATTAATACGGAAAGTCCGGCATGGGCTATTGACCGCCTGTCTATCTTGGCTTTGAAGATTTATCACATGCGTAAGGAAGTGGAACGTACAGATACAGATGAAGCTCATCATAAACAATGTGAAGCAAAACTTGCAGTGTTGTTGGAGCAACAAAAAGATTTGTCATCAGCCATTGACCAGTTGATTGCAGATATTGAAGCTGGACGCAAGTATATGAAAGTGTACAAACAGATGAAGATGTACAATGATCCGGCATTAAATCCGGTATTATACGGAAAGAAATAATCAGACTCTTTTTTGACTATGGCAAAGATTCTGGTCATTCGTTTTTCGGCACTGGGAGATGTGGCAATGACAGTCCCAGTGCTTTGTTCTTTTGCGAACTCTTTTCCTCAGCATCAGGTTGTGGTGTTAAGTCGCCCTAATATGGCTGCATTGTTTACGCAGGTTCCATCCAATGTCTCATTTTGGGGGGTAGATGTGAAAAAAGAATATGCCGGAATCAAAGGATTGCTTCGCCTGTTTTCTCTTCTCAAGCATGAACAGTTTGATTTTGTAGCCGATTTGCATGGAGTATTACGTAGTCGTTTCCTTTCTTTTTGCTTTAAACTCAGTGGAGTGAAAGTGGCGTACATAGATAAAGAGAGAGGTAAAAGAAAGAAACTGACGTCTGTTGAAAATAAAGTTTTGACTCCACAAACTACTTCTTTTGAACGCTATGCACTGGTGTTTAAACAATTAGGATTTTCATTTCCTCTTTCTTTTCATTCTATTTTTGGGAATGAAAAGGGAAATATCGAAAATATACGCTCGGTTGTGGGGTATAAGGAAGTACATGATAAATGGATTGGAGTAGCTCCGTTTGCTGCTCATCAGGGAAAGGTGTATCCTATCGAACTTCAAGAGCAGGTTGTACGTTCTCTTTCCAGTAGGGAAAATGTAAAGCTGTTTCTTTTTGGCGGAGGCAAGAAAGAAGTGGCACAATTAGAACAATGGCAACAAGCCTATCCACGAGTGGTATCCGTAGCTGGCAAATTAAAGATGGCAGAAGAATTAGCGTTAATGAGTCATCTGGATGTGATGCTTGCAATGGACTCCGGGAATATGCATTTGGCATCGTTAGTAGGGACTCCGGTCGTTTCTGTATGGGGAGCGACACATCCTTATGCAGGATTTATGGGATGGGGACAGAGTGAAAAGAATGCGGTACAGATAAGTTTGCCTTGTCGCCCTTGCTCTATTTTTGGAAACAAGCCATGTATACGAGGTGATTATGCTTGCTTAAGGCAGATTACTCCCAATCAGATTATAGAAAAAGTGGAGAGTCTTTTGTGACTCTCCACTTTTTTATTGTTTATAGTGACTGCATATCATGGAGTCGTTTGTAGTATCCGTTTTTCTGAATCAGTTCATCGTGCGTGCCTCGTTCTACAATTTCACCTTCATAGAGTACGCATATCTCATCTGCATTTTTAATCGTAGATAACCGGTGGGCAATAGCAATTGTGGTACGGGTTTTCATGAGTCTTTCCAATGCCTCTTGTACCAGACGTTCAGATTCCGTATCAAGGGCAGAAGTCGCTTCGTCCAGAATCAGAATCGGAGGATTCTTCAAGATAGCCCGTGCAATGCTGATACGCTGACGTTGTCCGCCGGAAAGTTTGCTTCCGCGGTCGCCGATATTGGTATTGTATCCCTCTGGCTTTTCCATGATGAAATCGTGTGCATTGGCAATCTTGGCTGCTTCAACGACCTGTTCCATGGTTGCTCCTTCCACTCCAAAAGCGATGTTGTTGAAGAAAGTATCATTAAACAAAATAGCTTCCTGGTTGACATTCCCAATCAAACTGCGCAGGTCGTGAATGGCTACTTCCTTGATGTTGGTTCCGTCGATGGTGATTTCTCCCTGTTGTACGTCGTGATAACGTGGAAGCAAGTCTACTAACGTGGATTTGCCAGAGCCGGACTGGCCTACCAGAGCCACGGTCTTGCCTTTTTCTACTGTCAGGTTGATATGTTTCAGAATTTCTTTCTTTTGGTCATAGCTGAATGAAATATCTTTAAATTCAATCTTTTCTTTTACTTCTTTCAAAGGTTGTGGGTGTACAGGGTCCTGAATGGTATTTTCTGCTTTTAGAATCTTGTCAATACGTTCCATAGAGGCTAATCCTCTCGGAATGTTATAGCTTGCCTTGGAAAATTCCTTGAGCGGATTGATAACACTATATAGAATGACCATGTAGAATATAAAGGTAGACGCATTGATGGAGGAGTGGTTCGATAAAATTAGAGAACCTCCGAACCAAAGCACAGCCACAATAAGCAATGTACCTAAAAACTCACTCATAGGGTGTGCAGATGACTGGCGGATAGCGACCTTGTTTACCGCATCACGATAGTCATTGCAACATTTCTCAAACCGTGCCGTCATTTTCTTTTCTGCAATGAATGCCTTGATGATGCGTAATCCTCCCAAGGTTTCTTCCAGCTGTGACATGGTGTCGCTCCAGCGGTTTTGTGCATCTAAAGACTGGCGTTTTAGGGCGCGTCCCACTTTTCCCATGACCCATCCCATGGTAGGCAGTACAAGGATGGTAAATAAGGTCAACTGCCAGCTGGTGGCAATGAGAGTTGCAAAATAAGAAATGATTAAAATCGGATTCTTCAACAGCATGTCCAGTGAACTGGTGATAGAGGTTTCTACTTCGTTCACATCTCCACTCATGCGGGCAATGATGTCGCCTTTACGTTCTTCTGAAAAGAAGCCTAAAGGAAGCGACACTACTTTCTTGTATACTAAAATACGAATGTCCCTTACTACTCCGGTTCGTAGAGGAATCATGATAGCCGATGAACCAAAATAGCAGGCTGTTTTAAGTAAAGTCATTCCTGCTAGGAATAAACCGAGGAAAAGTAAGGTAGTGGCAGGGCCAAAACTATCAATCAGTTGTGTAGTGTAATAGTAGAAATTGTTGGTAGCTACCTCTTTGAAATCAGCACTTCCCCATTCCATCAGCTGAGATACACTTCTGTTCTCTCCGGTCTTGAACAAGATATTTAATATCGGAATCAATAGTGAGAAAGAAAAAATATTGAAAACAGCGGACAATACGTTCAGCAGTATTGACCATCCCAAGAACTTTTTGTACGGTGCTACAAAGCGCCGCATCAGTTGAAAGAATTCTTTCATCATGGTAGTTGAGTGTTTGAAATAATAGGCAAAGATAATGTAAATCTGCAAGTTTAACTTGATAAACCTTCTGAAAAAGCAGGAATTTTGTAGTTTTGCAGTGTTTTATAAAAAGAGATTCCATGAAATTTGCATATTATCTGGTTTTTGCGTTGTGGTATTTATTGTCACTGTTGCCATTGCGAGTACTTTATTTTTTTTCTGATCTTCTGTATATCCCTTTATATTATGGAGTTCGTTATCGGCGAAACATTGTCCGTAAGAATTTAGTGGGTTCATTTCCGGAGAAAAGTCAGGAAGAAATAATACGCATTGAAAAGAAATTCTATCATTTCTTTTGTGATTATATGGTGGAAACCATTAAGCTGTTTTCCATGTCGAAGAAACAGATTATGCGTCGGATGACATTCAGTGGGGTAGAAGATATGAAAGCCGATTTGGAGAAAAACAATGTCAATTTTGGCTTTATGTATTTAGGACATTACTGTAACTGGGAGTGGATAGCCTCAATGGCTTACTGGACAGGTAATGATATATTGTGCACTCAAATCTATCATCCTCTTTATAATAAAAATTTTGATAAACTATTTTTACGCTTGCGTAACCAGTTTGGTGGGGAGTGTATTCCCATGCGAGAAACCTTGCGGCGTATCATTACATTAAAACGGGAGCACCAAAAAACATTTGTAGGCTTTATTGCCGATCAGTCGCCAAAGTGGAACAGCATTCATCATTGGGTGCCTTTCCTGCATCGTGAGACTCCTATCTTCATCGGCACGGAACAAATAGCCAAGCAGGTAGGAGCTGTGGTATATTTTACAGATGTAAAACGGATAAAAAGAGGGTACTATCATTGTGAACTGAAACGAATGACAGTACATCCTCAAGAGCTACCCGATTACCAGCTTACAGATATGTATGCCCGTATGCTGGAAGAAATGATTCAGCGGGAGCCTGCTTATTGGCTTTGGAGTCATAACCGCTGGAAACGGACTAAAGAAGAGTGGGAACGCAGACAATCACAAGTATAATTTATATTCTATTCTTTTTTATCCATGTTCTGATGCTGTTCCAATAGATGACAAAATGTAGCTTGATAAGAAATTTAATCTTATCCCAGCCTTTGTCCAATTCCCGAATCACTTGGATGTTTTCTTTTAGTCCGGCTATTCGGTGCGTATTGGAAATGCCGGTACGGTCGTATACAGAAATTACAATGGGAATATGTTGGAATTTTTTCTTTGTCAGATAGCAAAATTTAAAGAAATAGAAATCGGCCGACATTTTGAAACGTGTGTCATAAGGATACTGTTTCATCAGTTCTGTACGAACGAAAACTGCTTGATGGCAAAAGAACATCCGTTGTTTGTTACATGGCTCTAGTGCTTTTTTGATAACTCTTTCATTACCTCTGAGTGTAAAGATATCTCCGTAAAGAATATCTTGTTCTTTATTCTTTGTAAAAGGAAGAACCTTTGTCAGGACATTTGTTTCTGCGAAAACATCCCCTGCGTTTAAAAAAAGAATCCATTCTCCTTTTGCATGTGAGATACCTTTATTCATACCCTGATAGATGCCTCCATCAGGTTCTGAGCACCAGAATGCAAGATGTTGTGCATATTTTTTGATGATTTCTACTGTTCCGTCAGTAGATTCTCCATCGATGATGATATATTCTGTATCATGGTAGTCTTGCTGTAATACACTTTTAATTGTTTTTTCAATAAGTGAACAGCAATTATATGATACAGTAACAATTGTAAATAGGGCTCTTTGAGGATTACTGTTCATGCCTTTTTTAATTTCTTGATGAATAGAAGAAGTTTGTCCAAAAGAGAATTCTTCCAGCTATGAGCACAGAGGTGAATAGCGTATGACGCTGGTGTCACTTCGTGTTTGTTCCCAGCAAAAATTTCGGAGCGGAAGATATGCATATTATCTTTCAGATCTTGGTCTTTGTCTAAATATAAGAATCCATATTTTTCTGCCAGTTGTGCATAAATCAAAGGGGCGAACATGTCGGCCGATAAGTCCTTGGAGAATTGTTTATGAACATACCAGTCTAACACATCTTTTACAAACGGACACTGAGGTTCTGCTCCCATGACTGCTGCTTGAATCTGCATACCGGAAATATAGTCATCACCAATTCGTTTCCCTTCAGGACTTATTCTATGGATAGATCCGGTTTGCTCCAGTTGGCTGGGATGATATTCCAAGCTGGAAAAGAATGAATAATGTAGAAAGTCATCGAATCTTTTTAGAATTTTTACATCTGAATCCAGATAGATACCTCCTTCAGTGTAAAGGGCATACATACGGATATAATCTGCAGCGAAGGCCCATTTACGGGCTTTTACTGCTTCTTGTACATATACTGGTGCAGAAGAAACATCGAATGTTTCCATGCTCCAAAGTTTTATTTCGTAGTCCGGCATGACTTTTTTCCAGGTTTTCATGCACTTTCGAATTTTTTCAGGATATGGGTCGCCACTTAGCCAGCAAAAATGTATGATTTTAGGTATCATAGTTTTATCTTTTAAATAATCGTTTTATCTTTTCTTTTCTTGCATGTTTTTGTTCCAGTTTTTGTAGGTAACCAGTGGTGTGTGCAAGTGTTTCTTCTTCATCCCATTCTCTTTGCCGTGCATATTCTCTAACCATAAACTCAAATAAATCTCTTCGGTGCGTAATAGTACTTAGATTTTTGAGACATACTTCTTTGGGAGGGCATGTATCAAAAAAGAGAGAACGGTTAATATCGATTACCTGAAACTGATAATGCGCTTCTTTTTCCGATTTTCGAAACAGGAAGTTACCGAAATTCAAATCTCCATGTACAATACCTTTCTGGTGCATGGAGACGATTAGTGACACTAAGTCTGTAGCAAGTGTTTTGTCGTAATCTTCTTTAGGTACCAGAAAAGGGAAGGCCGGAGGGTCTGGGCATGCTGTACAAATGAAATATCCGGTAGTGAACAGTCCGTGTTCATATGTTTCAAGAAAAGCAATCTCATGAGGAGTTTCTATCCCGCGTTTTCTGAAGATTCCGGCATAGCGAAAGGCTCTTTCTGCTTTGGTACTGCGAAAGAATGTATATGCAATCTGTTGAAAGAAATTAACTCGTTTGAATCGTTTGGCAACGACTGGTGTGCCTTGAATAATGAAACGGCGTACAAAGTTTCTGCCTGAATAGACGATCTCTCCTTGTTCCTCGTCGAACATACGTGGAATATCAAAGAGTTCTTTTGCCATATATTGATAATCTGGAGAAATTTCTATTTTCATATTGTTTTTTCTTCTGTAAGTGAGCGATACAAGTTCATCAATTCTTCGGCTTGTCTTTGTTCTGAAAAACGGGTAACGTATTTCAGGCCTTGTTCTATCATGTGCTGTCTCTTCTCCGGGTGATTCAGTAAACTGCAGATTGCTTTTGTCATGCCTTCTTTATCGTCTGGATGTACGTAGAGAGAATCTGGCCCGCCTGCTTCTTCCAGGCAAGAGCCGGTGGCAGCAATGACGGGTATACCAGAATGAAGAGCTTCAATAATGGGAATTCCAAAGCCCTCAAATCGGGAAGGGTAGACAAAAATTTCTGCCTGTTGGTAAATAGCTGGTAGATACTGGAAGGTTACATCATGAAGAAGATGCACACGTTTTTCCAGTCGATGGCTTTTGATAAACGCATCAATCTGGTTGGTATAGTAAGTACGTTTTCCCACTAAAACCAGGTGTATATCTTCTGGTATTCCAGGCAGGGCCTTTACAGCTAATAATGCGTTTTTTCTTTCTTCTATACTCCCGACACAGAGAATGTATTTTGCAGGAAGATGATATTTTTCTCTGGCTTCTTGCTTAAGCTGCTCTGGTGCGGGATGGGTAAATACTTCATCACATCCTTGATAAATAACATGAATTTTATCTGCATCAATATCGAAATAGTGTATAATATCCCGTTTGGTACATTGACTGATGGCAACTATGGCATTTGCATCTTGACATGCCTTCCTGAATTTATACGTATAAATGAAACGGTCAATGGGTGGATAACATTGTGGATAGCGCAGAAAAATTAAATCATGGATGGTTACTACGCTTCGGGTGTGAGTTGCTTTCCGGATATTGAGTGGAAGCTCATTGCTAAGACCGTGATAAATAGTGATGTGATCTTTCTCCAGGCTACGGGTGATGCCGATGGAGCGCCAGGCAGAGCGGCACTTTTTCCATAATCCTTTGGGAGAGATGCAGGAAAGCGAAGGACATGCGGTAAGCAAGTGATTGAATCGAGGATTGGAACGGATATGCGGAGCGTAAAGGAAATATTCGTTTTCTGGATAGAAACGATAAAGAATCTCAATCAGGTAACGGCTGTAGTTCCCTAATCCGGTAAAATTTTGTACGGCTCGCTTGGCATCAAATCCTATCCTCATATTAAATATATAATGGTTACGAATTTTACAAAGGTAGGTTTTCTTCTCTATTTTACCAATTGAATGTGAAAATCATTTGTTTTTGCAGGTAAAAAAGATAAAGACTACGTTCCTTTTAGTGCTTTTCAAAGGCTTTTGGTATACTAAATTCTCAAAAGACTATGTAATTCATTCTTTTTGTGTAGCTTTGCGAAAAGCATAAGTATAAATTAAAATAATTGTTTGGGCTGTAATGAAAAAATATGATTATTTGATTGTAGGTGCCGGACTGTTTGGAGCAGTTTTTGCTCGTGAAGCTACCCGGGCAGGGAAAAACTGCCTGGTAATAGATAGACGTTCCCATAAAGGAGGGAATGTATATTGCGAGGATGTAGATGGAATTCACGTGCATAAGTATGGTGCTCATATTTTTCATACAGACAATAAATATGTTTGGGACTATGTAAATTCATTGGTTCCATTTAATCATTTTATTAATTCACCGTTAGCACGTTTCCGTGATCGATTGTTTAATTTGCCGTTTAACATGAATACCTTTTATCAACTGTGGGGAGTAGTGACTCCTGCGGAAGCTAAAGAAAAGATAAAAGAACAATGTGCGGCATACAGTCATATCGTGACTCCGGCTAATTTGGAAGAGCAGGCTTTGAAATTGTGTGGAAAAGATGTATACGAATGCCTGATAAAAGGATATACTGAGAAGCAATGGGGACGTTCTGCCAAAGAGTTGCCAGCGTTTATAATTCGCCGGGTTCCTTTCCGCTTTGTATATGATAATAATTACTTTAATGACCGTTATCAGGGAATTCCTGAAGGTGGATATAATAAATTAATCGATGCTTTGCTTGAAGGCATTGAGGTTCGATTAAATACTGATTTCTTTACTGAACGTACTCGCTGGGAAGACGTGGCAGACTGTATTTTGTTTACTGGGTGTATTGATGAATATTTTGATTATCAATGCGGACATCTGGAATATCGTAGTCTGCGATTTGAAGAAAAAATACTGGAAATAGATGATTTCCAGGGAAATGCGGTAGTGAATTATACAGCTCGGGAGATTCCTTATACCCGTGTTATTGAGCATAAACATTTTGAATACGGAAAGCAACCGCATACGGTCATTACCTATGAGTATCCGGATACGTATGAACCAGGTAAAGAACCTTATTATCCGGTCAATGACGAGAAGAATGGAGCTATGTATCGCAGGTATCAGGAACTGGCCTTACAGTGTAAGAATGTGATATTTGGCGGCCGATTAGGGCAATATACTTATGCAGATATGGATGATACGGTAGCTTCGGCATTGGAATTATGGGAAAAAGAATGTAATCGATAAATGTATGAGAAATTGTTATTTGTCACGCAATTATAAAGGAGTAGACGGAGCCGGGAATAAGGCAAAAACCGATATAGAGCAGATTATGGAGTCAAATGGTTTTGTAAACGTCGGTTTACGTCAGACGCGTTACACAAACTCCATACTCGCTTTTCTGGCCACATTAGCAGGTGTGTTGAAACTTCCTTTTTCTTTGAGAAAAGGTGATAGGCTCGTAGTGCAATATCCACTTAAAAAGTATTTCACACTGGTGTGCCAGATAGCTCATTGTAAAGGTGCTAAGGTAGTTGTTGTCATTCATGATTTGGGTAGCTTTCGTCGTAAAAAGCTGACGGTAGCTCAGGAAATTCATCGATTAGGGCATGCTGATTATATAATAGCTCATAATTCTCGGATGAAACAATGGCTGTTGGATAACGGATGCAAGGTTCCTTTAGGGGTACTTGAGATTTTTGATTATCTTTCAGAAACTACAGCCTCCTCTCATTTGGTTCCCTCACAACCTTACGGAGTAGTATATGCAGGAGCATTGAATCCTCGGAAAAATACTTTTTTGTATGAAGTGGGTAATTATGTTCATTCTTATAAATTTAATTTATATGGTAATGGATTTGATTTGGAAAAGGCACAGGGAAAAGAGCATTTTAATTGTAAGGGGTTTGTTCGCTCTGATGAGTTGATTGCTACGGCGGAAGGAGATTTTGGCCTGGTTTGGGATGGCTTTTCTGTAGATGCCTGTACCGGTAATTTTGGAGAATATTTGAAATACAATAATCCACATAAGACCTCTTTATATATTCGCTGTGAATTACCTGTGATTATTTGGGATCAGGCCGCCCTTTCTGATTTTGTTCGCTCTAACGGTATCGGGATTTGTATATCCTCGTTGGCCGAATTGGATACAATATTATCTTCATTAACTCCTGCGCAATATGCTAAGATGAAGCAGAATACTGTGGAAATAAGTAAAAGATTAAGTCAGGGGTATTATATAACAAAGGCATTGTCGGAAGTAGCATTTTAAAGAATGGTAAAAGAAACAATACACATAGCTTGCAATATAGATACTTCTTATGTGAAGTATTGTATAGTCATGCTGACATCTTTATTTGAAAATAATCAGAATGTTAGTTTTCATATACATGTGATTACCGAAGATTTATCAAATGAATGTAGAAGTCAGATGGTGGAGTTTGTTGAAAATAAATATCACCAAAGAGTGGAATTTTATTATGTAGATATGGATTTGGTAAAGGATTGTCCTCGATATGCGGAAGGTTCTCATATCTCTTTGGCTGCTTATTATCGTATATTTCTAGGTAACTTATTGCCATTGAAAATACATAAAGTCTTGTATCTGGATTGTGACTTGGTTGTTGTGGGCTCAATAGAAAAACTTTGGAATACAGATTTGAAGACTTTTGCAGTAGCTTGTGTAGAGGATATGTGGAGTGGTAGGGAAGAAATTTATACACGTTTGCACTATCCTTCATCAGATTCGTATTTTAATTCTGGGGTATTATTGGTTAATTTAGACTATTGGAGAGAAGAGGGATTGATGTCTAAAGCGCTTGATTATATCTCCAAAAACGGAAGTAAGTTGGTCTTTTATGATCAGGATGTTTTAAACGCTTTACTTCATGATTGTAAGTTGTTTTTACCGTTCCGTTATAATGTACAAGATGGCTTCTTGCGTCGCAAACGTCGCATTCGTCCGGAGTCAATTGCAGCGTTGGACCAAGAATTGCTCCACCCTGTTATTATACATTATACGGGAGGGAAGAAACCCTGGCAATATAAATCTCAGCATCCTTATAAAGGCCTTTATTTCCACTATCTGGATTTAACTCCGTGGAAAGGCGAGCGTCCCGTAGTGCCTTTTTCATATAAGTTGAAAAGAGTATTTGATCAATTATTGTATTTTATGAGGTTAGCAAGACCTAAATATAGAAAATGTATAGAATTATGTCCAAAGAACTCATAACAGTAGTGACAGTTTGTTTTAATGCAGGACAAACTATTGCTAAAACTATGCAAAGTGTGTTGAACCAGACTTATCGCCCGTTGGAGTATATATTGGTAGATGGAAAATCAACGGATAACACATTAAATATTATTTATGAATTGGAACCTTTGTTTCATGAAAAAGGGATTGCTGTGCGAATTGTATCCGAAAAAGATAAAGGTATTTTTGATGCAATGAACAAAGGTGTTAAATTAGCCAATGGGCGTTGGGTGAATTTTATGAATGCTGGTGACGTTTTTTATAATGATAAAACAATTGATTTTGTATTTTCCCATGAAATACCAATGGAAGTAAAACTTGTATACGGAGATACTTTGAGGCAGAAATCATATGCTGTAGTTGCCGCAAAAGGGAATATACCAGAAGTGACTCCAAAACTCATGCCTGCTTGCCATCAGTCAATGTTTACGGATGTAGATGAATTGAAGTCTCATCCCTTTGATTTATCTTATCGCTTATCTGCTGACTATAATTTCGTATATAATCTGTACAAACGAGGTGAAAAGATGCTATATATTCCTGTTAATATATCTTTTTGTGAGGCTGTGTATGGGGTTTCATCTGTAAATAAGATTGCTGTTAAGAAGGAGTGTGCACGGATTCGTGGGGTCGATCATACTTTAACTTGGAAAATAAAGATTCTTGGAAAGCAGGTTGAGTATGGAATTAAACAAATAATAGAATACCTTATACCGGCTTCTTTCCTGAAGGAGATGAAAATACGTAATCGAAAACGTTTAGAGCATAGAAAATAATTATTTTGAAATTAACATATGATATAGTGTACGGACACCTTTATTTGTGTATTGTGCGTGTTTATTCTTATAGCTGAGTTTATGAAAGATTTGTTGCTCACATAATGTCTTGAAAGAGTTTGCGTTGTATGCTTTGTTCATCATATTTTCAAGGTCAAAAATTTGAGAATGGTCTGTAGGGATGGAGTTCAGACTTCTTCTGACAGAAGCCAGATTTGTTTTAGCGATTGAGATGACATAATCAATTAAAAAGTAATCTAAAAGCTTGTTCTCTTTTTCCCAATATTGGAAGAATAATTCGCGTGCAAAACTGCATAGTACTCCTTGAGGAGAACTTCCTAAAATAAATCCCATCCATTTTGCTTGAGAAATGTGACCATACTATTTTCCGCCTTGACATAAGTTGTTAGCCGACATATCTTTGCGCCGTAACCCTTAAACAACAATGATTATGGCAAAAGAAAAAGTAAACTACCAGGAGGTATATGACCTCTACCAGTTATGCAGCGAGACCAAGGATCTTCGGGAGTTCTGTGCTGATTATGGAGTAAATTACGACAAGTTCATGAACTGGCAGCGTCACCAGCTGTGGAGCGAGAAGTTAGGCAAGACAGTTCAGGTTGAGCAACCCAAGGTTGCCAAAGTCCAGATAACCGGCAAGCCTTGCAACAGTCCAACCGTAAAGTTGGAGGTGAAACAACCTGAAGGTGAATCTCCGATTAAGTGGGTAAAACTGCAATTGACATCAGGTGCCACATTGTTCCTGAGAAACACCACAGTTCTTGATTTGAGCCTGTTGCTTAATAAAATTATAGGATGATATGCTTGGACTGAGTGCTAACCTGAACTATTACCTGTTTAACGGTAATGTTGATTTGCGGAAAGGAATCTTCCGCCTGTGTGAGAGTATAAGGGAAGAGATGTCACTTGACCCGAGCGATGCATCCAATGTATATATGTTTATGTCCAGAAACCGAAAAGTTGTGAAAATACTTCATTATGAACGCGGATTTTATGTGCTTTACGAGAAACGTCCTGTCATGGGGAGATTCAAGAAACCTGTGTTTGATGAAGTCTCCAAATGCTACCGGATACAATGGTCGGACATGGCCTATCTTACTGAAAGTATAGTAGTTGACAAGATGTACGTCAGTCCGAAAGATTAATATTAATACATTGATTATCAACAAAATGATACAAAAATAAACGATAAAAAGTTTGCGTAACTGCCTGATTTTTCGTACCTTTATATCATGATTGATGAAAGAGCATACGAGTTACTTTGCTGCCAGCTTGGTCTGGCTAATGAGGAAAAGGCAGGACTTCGCAAACAAGTAAACGAACTGATTGCGAGGCTTAAGGCTATTGAAGAATCCAACAAAGAGAACTCCAAGGCTCTGGTTGATACAATCAATGACCTCAAAGAATCCCTCGAAAAGCAATCGAGTACGGTTGAACATTACAGGAAAGAGATGGAACTTATGAGAAAGCAGCTTGAGGCAAAAGACGAGGTGAACATGATGCTGGCAAATGAGATATCCAATCTCAGGCTTCAGCTTGAGGGCAGCAGGAAACACCGTTTCGGCCGTACCTCAGAACAAAGAAGGCTGCTGAACAACCGTAACATTGACAAGTCTGCAATGGAGAAGTCCGAGTACGACGGTTCTGGCAAGAAAGGTGATGATGATAATAAGACCGATGGTAACGGTACCGGCAGCAATACCTCTTCCGGTAACATATCTGCACAGGACTGCAGGCCTTCAAGGAAAAAGGAAACTGCTCCCCGTGCAGAAAAGAGCAGACTGAAGGTGGATAAGGTAATTGTTCATGAGATAGAAGACTATTACCAACTCCCGGATGGTGCAAGGCTTATGAACCGTAACGGAATGGCTGATGTGTGGGAATACAGGTTTATAGAACATGTGCGTGCTCATAACGTGGAGCATGTGTACAAGGTGGCAAGGGTAAAGCTTGCAGACGGCACTTTCACTAACACGATGGAGCATCCCTTGAAAAACCTTGGAGGAATCTTCTCCCCTGATTTGCTTGCCCGTCTGCTTTGTCTGAAATATGACTTCAGCATGCCTGAGAACAGACAGATAAGACTGCTTGCAAGAGAAGGCATCCACATAAGCAACACCACGCTGAACAGCTATATCCATAACGGAATCTCCAGACTTAGGGAGTTTATGGAAGATGTCTTCAAGGAGTTTGTACAACAGGCAAAATACCTTATGGTTGACGAGACGACCGAACTTGTCGGAGTTGAAACACCGGAAGGCAAGGCTTACAGGAGAAAGTATTTATGGGCTTTTTTTGCAAAGCATGTCAAGTTGGTTTACTATCATTACAATAACGGCAGCAGAGCCTCTGATGTAGCAAAGACCTTCCTTGAACATTTTATGGGATCTGTATCTACAGACGGATATACGGTTTACAGGATGTTCGACGGAGAAGACTCAAAGGTGCTTCATATAGGCTGCTGGACACACTGCAGGAGGTTGTGGGTCGATGCCTTGCCATCAGACAGAACTGCGATGGATATAATAGACCCTATCGGTGATATGTTCAGAAATGAAGACTTGTTCCGCACAATGAAACTCAGCGGTGAGCAGATTAAGGAAAAAAGACTTAAGCTTACGAGACCTATTCTTGAACGTATCCATCATAAGGTGGTCATGATGATGCAGGATACCAAACTCATGGCAAACGAACTGATGAGAAAGGCTGTGAACTATACGATAAACCAGTGGAAATCCTTGAAAAATATCCTCAAGGACGGTGCAGCGGAAATATCGAACAACCTCTGTGAGCAAAGGATGAAACCTGTAAAGCTGCTGCTCAAGAACTGCATGAATATAGGAAGTGAGGCAGCCGCAGAAAACTCGGCATTCATCTTCTCTCTGATAGAAAGCTGTAAGCTTAATGACATAGACCCTCAGGATTACCTGAAGCACTTGTTTGAATGTATTCTTCATGGTAAGGACTGCGACAAGAAGACTCTTCTGCCATGCTTTTATAAACCCGAATGTTAAAACAAAAATATTTTCTTGCGGACATTTTTATTTTATCGGCTGAAAAACAGCCGATAAAATTGTCGTGGCGGAAAATAGTATGGTTACATACCTCAGAATAGCAACAGGTTTAGCCTACACCTTTTTTGTGGTATGGCTACAAAAGTAACTGCATAATGAGAGAAGTAGAAATCATAGTTAATGAAGATGCGGAGATAGTTTCTGTTAATGACTTCTTTACATTTTCCGTCAAGTATCATAATCTATCAAGTACAGCAGATACTATACCTGAAAGTGAAAAGTTAATTGTACGCTGGTCAACTACTGGTATTTGGCTTATAGGTGATGATGAGCTTCTTATAGAAGAGGATGGTAACTGGAGGGATGTATCTAAAGAGTTGTCTTTCTTCTTGGAGTGGCAGAACCCAGATTCAATACATTCCCCAATATCCTTAAAGATGCTGTTCTATGCTATTGTGGATAGCCTTAAACATGATAGCTGGAAGACCTTTGGTTCATATCAAGAGCACTCTATTAAAATCTCTGAAATAGCCCAGCACTATAGTGAAAAGGCTATACAGAAAGAGCAAGATTCAATACAGAAACAGTTGAATAAAGTAATCTTTGAGGATTTAAAAAGAGATTTCATCAACCATGTCAAAAAAGAGCTAAGACCTACTTCAGAAGAAAGAATGAAGAGAGGATTTGAGGCAATGGACAGATTAGATGCGTTGAGAGTGCCAGCTTCTAAGTCTGTACCAGACCCAAGACTTGTATCAATGTACAGACATGAAAATGAGAAAAAATGTTTGATAAAAACCAGCACAGGTACTATTGTTGATAAAAGTCTAATCGTTAGAAAGAAATGGATAGAAATAACAGAAGAAGAAATGTCTATTATCATTCCCATTATTACCCCTATGTTTAAAAGTATGAGCAAAGAAGAAATTCAAAAATACTGGGATGACATTGAACCTTATGACAGATTATTAATTATAACATAATAAATTATGGAACAGGATTTAAGTTGGAGCATAGCTCAGACTGGCTTACCTTTAATTACTATTGAGTTGACAACTGATGATGGGAAGAAAGGTAACCTCTGCTTTCTGATTGATACAGGAGCAACCATAAACATCATATACAAGTTTGTATGCAAGCACTTCACCAAGTCTTTCATTGAGCTTGAAGGCAGCGGTTCTATGATAGGCTTTGAGGGCAAGGAGCATAAGACCCAATATATGGGAATAACTTTTCAACTGGAGGGGAAAGAATATTCTGGAGTGTTCTCAGTCATAGAGGAATACAAGGGAATGAAGCATATAGAAAATGAATCTGGAATACAAGTGCATGGGGTGCTTGGTATGCCTTTCCTGAGAGCCAACAAGTGGATTGTAGACTTAGACAGATTAGTAGTAAAAACCAAATAACATTAGAAGAAGATGAAAAAGATATATTTATTTGCTGCTATGGCTCTGATAATGATGAGTTGTAGTTCTAATGATGAAGAAAATTTCCCAGCAGATGAACTACTTGCTGGTACTGAATGGAGGTATGGTACATTTTATGATGATGATTACCTTGATGTTCCACCAATAGAGCAGGTTACTCCTGAAAATGTAGATTTGCTTGATAAATACTTTCCTAATGTAGAGCTGATATGTACCGCAGGTGAAGTCAACACAACTGATGAAGAAGAGAAAACACAAGGTGAACTTCCCTTTGTTGGCTCACGAGCTAAGCTGACCTTTACCAATAGAGAATGCCTTTATTATAGTGATGAGGGCATTTCATATACCACGGTAGAGGTCATCAGACATTACAGTCAGACCACTACTTATGTGGCACAGAACTATACAAGCACCGTCAATCCATATATAAGTCTGGAAGTCACCAAAGATGCAATCACTCTATATCAGACCAACCCTTATACTGGTCAGCAGATGGAACATGTCTACCTTGAGCTGGATAACTTCAAGCATACCAGAACTTGGGAAGAAACCATTTCTTCTGACACAGAGGAATCCTGCATAAATCCTAAAGAAGAAACTTTCAGCTATCAAAGGAATGGCAATGAAGTGGTGCTGAGCAATAGCAATAAGAAGTGGATAGGTACACTTGACACTGATGCTTGGATACTCTCTTTTGTTCAGATTATACCAGAGAAGAAAGAGATGCCTACATTCAGGTTAAAGTAGACTGGTGATGCCACAGTAGCTAACAATACCCCTCTTCTGGACTATAATAGATAAACCAATAAATGCTTTAATTATACTCACTTTACTTATTTCAATATAGGGAAGTGAGTATAATTATTCATATCAAAGAACTATTAGTATTAACCCAGAGAACACTCTTTGTTTTATCCAAAGTTTTAACCATAGAGTAAGGATATATATCTACTTAGTTGATTATCAGTCAGTAATAGATATATCAGTTAATTACTGAAAATCCTTGTGTCCCCGGTTCGATTCCTGGTGGCACCACTTTTACAAAACGAAAAATCATGAAAACCGCTGAAATACAGTTTTTTCAGCGGTTTTTTCTTTATGTACTGTCCGCAAAAATGTGCAATCCGGTGCAATAAAAAATTGCTGATTCGGTGGCTTTTTTTGAGTCCCATGAAAAAACCACCGATATGTACCATACTTCACTTATTCTCAACGATTTGCGTGAATCATTTTCAGGGATGAAATTCTACATTTGCATACCCTACTGAATGACGGATGAAATACAACGTCTGCTAAAGGCTTTCTTATCCGATGATAATGATTGTACCTACAGGCGGATAATAGTAAGAGAAACAAAAAACGGTGGTTTTTTAGAGCCGGCAATAATAAAAGCCACCGAATTTAACATTTCTCTCCAGCCATCCCCTCAATTCAGGATTGACGAAATAACCGAATGTGCAACTTCAAAAAGAAAATGATCATGAAACAAGGAACAATGAACATTCTATTTTTCGTTCTGAAAACAAAACTGCTGAAAAATGGCGAGGCTCCAATCCTAATGAGGATTACCATCAACGGGCAATATGAAGAAATAAGAATACAGAGAAGCGTTCCATTAAAGAACTGGAATCCGGCCAGGGGATGCAGCAAAGGAAAAGACAGGGCTTCCATCGAATTGAACAACTATATTTCCGCCCTCACTACACGCGCATACGAAAAACACAAGGAACTGACCTTTGAATCGGCACTGATAACTCCAAAGACGATATTAAAGCGTGTGTTCGGAAAGGATGAGACTGTCCGGACATTACTTGGAACAGTCAAAGAAGAAATATCATCTATGGAGAAGGTTGTTGACATAGATTATTCTCCTGTCACCATCAACCGTTATAAGAATGTGCTCAAAAAACTTGAAATATTTGTGCCACGTTTTTATGAGAAGGATGATATTACATTCCATGAACTTTCCCATGATTTCATCAAGGCTTTTGATGTTTTCCTGAAGACAGAAGCCGGACTGTGCCGCAACACAATAGTCCGCTACATGAAATGCCTGAAGAAAATCACCAATATGGCAATAGCCAAAGAATGGATGCGGAAAGACCCGTTTTACGGATATAAGATGGAACAGGACGAGACTGATCCGGTATTCCTGACAAACAACGAGCTTCAGGCTATAATGAACAGGGAATTTGATATTCCGAGGCTGGAGCTTGTCAAGGACATCTTTTTGTTTGCGTGCTTCACCGGTCTGGCGTTCGCTGATGTATCCACATTAAGACCGGAACATCTGGAGCAGGACAATAACGGCGACTGGTGGATAAGAAAAGGACGTGTAAAGCTGGAGAGAAGAAGAAAGTCTAGTTCCATAGCAAATGTTCCGCTTCTTCCTGTTCCATTGGCAATACTGAAGAAATACGAATCACATCCGATATGTCTTAAACAAGGGACTTGCCTTCCTGTTGTCTGCAACCAGAAGGCAAACAGCTACCTGAAGGAGATTGCTGACTTCTGCGGCATCAAAAAGAATCTGACCACACATGCGGCCCGACATACGTTTGCTACGACCGTCACGCTGGCCAACAACGTTCCATTACAGGATGTGTCTGCCATGCTCGGACACGCCTCCACAAGAATGACACAACATTATGCAAGAGTCATGGACAGGAACCTGAAGGACAACATGAATATAGTAAGGAGCAAGATGGGGTTATAGAGATAAACCTATCTTATACCTCGCATAACCGTCTGTAATAATATACAGAGACCAGGCACTTTCAAGATGAAGTCATCCTCATTTCTTGCAGCAAAGATAGTTGTTTTTCCGAATGATCGCGCAAGGCGGCCCCTGAAGAGGCTTGGTTGCCTGTGAAAAAATCTTCCTCTTGCTGACGCAAGAGCGTATTTTTTCACGGCAAGCCTTGCAGCAATCATCGGAAAACAAACTGGGGAACGCACAAGAAATAAGAATGCCTACCCACGGGCAGGCCATGTATAACTCAATAAATGGAAGATTATGGAAGCGAACAATGTGGAAAAAAGGTTCAATGACTGGTTTACGGTGTCTTATGACAGGTTAAGAAATCTCGTTGGCAGATACGGGGCACTGGATGAGGACAATTTTCATGACACTTATCTGTTTGTAAGAAAGCAGGTGCTGAATCCGGAAAGGGAAATAACGGATTATGAAGCATACTTTATCGGATGTTACAGGAAAGCGTTCATGGCCAAGTTCAGGCTGGAAAGCAAATATGCCCATCCGGATGAATATTTCTTTCTTCGATGTGGGGAAGATGCGGATTTCCTTTCTCCGGATGACCTGAACAGCTGTGAAAAACTGGTGAAGGACATTCTTAACTTTATCAGAAGAAAGTTCTCCTATCAGGAATACAGGATGTTTACGTTGCGTTTTTATGAATCAGACTTTTCATTCAAGGCGTTGGGTGAATGTATGGGTATATCGCAAGTGCCATTTCAGGAAAAGTAAACACGATCATGGATACAGTACGGTCAAACCGGGGATTCTCATGGAGAAGCCAGATGCTGGCAGTAGAAGGATTCATATCCTAATCCGTTAGTTTATTGTATCACCCTTAAAACAGAAACTTATGGCACTGATAGTATATAACAAGGAGAACTCACGTCCGCAGCAGGTGGTTTATCAAGGGAAGCGGACAATCAACATGGACAGCAAGGGAACGGTTTACCTGTCAAAGACAATGTCTATTGAACTGGGGATTCTCGGTGGAGGACGGGTTAATTTCGCACACGATGAGGATACGGGAGAATGGTATATCTGCCATACGACAGACAAGGACGGGTTCACTGTATGGAAAGATAAAAGGTGTGCCAGATTCTCTGCCGGATTCATCGTCAGAAGAATCATGCTTCAGGCAAAAGTGGAAAGGAAGACCGTACAGTTTATGATTGCCAAAGCTCCCATAGAGGTGGGAGGTACAGTATATTACAAGATTCTGCTTTCCAATCCGATTTTCAAATAGCAAGAAGATGGCTCAGAAAGATCCATTATCAGATAATGGTGATGGATTTTTCCGGGCTATGTTGTTTGGATTTTTACATCATACTATTTGGAGCATTAGGATATTGTCTTGTCAGGGCATTATATTGGCATAATACTATGTCCTGACAATATTATAATATGGGGGTACTATGTTATTGCAATATTATGTTGTTGTGTTATCATGTTATTGCAATGTTATGTTATTAGGGTATTATGTTGCTATGTTACTATGTTATTGCAATATTATGTTGTTAGGGTATTATGTTGTTATGTTACTATGTTATTGCAATGTTATGTTATTAGGGTATTATGTTGTTGTGTTACTATGTTATTGTAATGTTATGTTATTAGGGCATCATGTTGTTGTGTTATTATGTTATCAGGGTATTACACTATTGCAATATCACAACAGAGCTTATTTTACATACACACTGATTATCAATATATTACAATCCTCATTAAGCAGCGTATACAACTTTACTATAACAATCTACATACTATTATATGATACAGATTGATATGTAATATCTGTAAATCAGGATGCCATAGTTCAATACAGCATAAAACTTTCAATATTGAATATTTAAATTATCGGCCAATAACTAAATATCAGGCACTCCATTCACACGATATTCAACTCTGCATACAGGTTTGTCACAAACAAACTGATATTTACATTTTTCATCAGGTAAATACGACTCTATTTTATAGCTATAAATGGGCATGGAGCCACAATCCACTTTAAGTGGATTTCTGTTCAAACGAACAGAGCAAGTTGTGTCTTTGTCCGACAGAATATTTTCTGTCAGACAAAGATCTGTTTGGTCTTTTTTTAAATTTAAGAGTTTCATTTTTTGTCAGAAATTAATAAAGAAATAATCACATATTTATTTTTATGATTTTATATCACATAGATATTACGAACAATTATTCATAGCTAAGAAGCTAAATTTTTCATTTGACATTTTAGAAGAATATAAAGGTCAGGTCACCACGGCATTTTTACTTTGAAAAATAAGGTTTTATAAGATGTTATAATAAAAACGAATAGCATTAAACTATAATAAAAATACCTAGAAATAGCGATTGTACAATGTGTTTACTTCCTCTACCTTTGCTGCCGAAAATAAAGATTTAAGTAATATCTGATGAAAAGTAGATTAATAATCTTATTGATGTGTATATTTGTCATTTTAAGCTCATTTGAAGCTTATTGCCAAGAAGTGAAATATACAATAAGTGGAACTATAAATTCTAGTCAGGGTGAACCACTGGTGGGAGTTACAGTTAAGGTCGGTAATGGTAGTTCAGGTACTGTAACTGATATTGATGGCAAGTACTCGTTGAAAGTAGCAAAAGGGAGACATAAACTGACGGTAAGTTGTATCGGTTACAAAGAGAAAATACAAATATTATTTGTAGAAAGTAACTGTACTATTAACTTTTCTTTAGAAGAGGATGTTGTTATGATGAACAACGTGGTAGTCGTCGGAGAGTCAAAAAATACCAAAGTTAAAAGTGGAGTTTTTTCTGCCAATGCTATTGATGTATCGTCTAAACTTAGTTCCATACAAACTATTGCTAATGAAGTGGAAAAAGGTATTGGTGTACGTATTCGTCGTAGCGGTGGTATAGGTTCCGACTATAATCTTACACTTAATGGTATGGGTGGTAATTCTATCCGCTATTATGTAGATGGCATTCCAATGGCTGCGAAAGGGGAAAGTTTCTCTCTAGAGAATATCCCAGCCAGTATCGTTGATCGGGTGGAGGTGTATAAAGGTGTAGTTCCAGCTTATTTAGGTGGTGATGCTCTAGGTGGTGCTATCAATATTGTGACCAATGAGAGTAAGAAAAATTATTACGATATATCTTACCGAGTGGGATCGTTTAACACACATCAGGTAGATTTCAATGCGCAGATTATCGAACCAAAAACGGGACTGACGTTTAAACCATCGGTTGGTTATAATTTTTCAAAGAATAACTATACCATGAAGGGAGTCAGGGTATTGAACCCGGAAAAGAATGAATTTGAGACAGGTGACTTCAAACGTTTTCACGATGATTATCGTTCGGTCTTTGCTCAGTTTGAAACGGGTTTTACAAATAAGTTGTGGGCTGATTTCCTGTATGTTACGGCTTCGTTTACTAATGTGGATAAGGACATCCAGACGGGGGCTACTCAAGATGTGGTTTATGGTGCGGCACACCGGAAAAATCGCTCATGGAATCTTGGTATACGCTATCGTAAGAAAAACTTCCTTGCGGAAGGACTCACATTATCGGCTAATGCTTCACATACGTGGCAGAAATCTACGACCGTGGATACGGCAATGGTAATTTATTTTTGGAATGGTCATCATCGCCCAGCCGACTATGCGGAGCTAAACAGTTATCCAGTTATTCGATATTATAATCGGCCCAATACGTCTGCTAGAGTAAATCTGGATTACCGTTTGGCTCAGCACAGTTCGTTAAACTTTAATTATTTGCTCAATGCTACAGTTGATAGGATGAATCAGGAAACTTCTGATGAAACCAAAGGAGATGGTGGGTCGACCGACTATCTGACTCGCCATTTTTTGAATCTCTCCTATGACCTTGACTTATGGAGCGGAAAATGGCACAACACTTTTTTTGTTAAGGAATTTATTAATACGGTGAGAATTGAAGAAAAGACTGTGGGAAGTGGGGCTAGCCATACGTCTGGCTATGACAGTGAACGAAGCCGTACATCAAAGTGGTTTACTTGCTATGGGTTTGGAACCCGTTATAAGTTACATAGTATTTTGTCGGCAAAGCTGTCGTATGAGTACAGTGTTCGCCTTCCGGGTGCAATGGAACTGCTAGGGGATGGCGACAATATTAATGCTAATTATGCACTTGAACCAGAAAAAAGTAATAATTATAATGTCAATTTATATGGTAACTGGGATTGCAACAGCCGGCTCAATGTGTTCTACGAGGCTGGTGTGTTTTATCGCGATGTGCACGATTTCATAATGGCTGTGCAGGACCGTGAAACATATACGTTTAAAAATCTGTCACGGATAAGCATTAAAGGTCTTGAGACAGAAGTTGGGTTGCAATATGCAGATAAATTGTTGCTTAAGGGAAACTTGTCATACGAAAAGGCGGTTGATATGATGGAGACCAAGATTTCAGATGGGAAACCGAATGCGGCCTATAAGCAGCAGATTCCGAACCGACCAAGCCTCTATGCCAATATCAACGCTAGCTATACGTTCCGGAATTTGCTTGGTGCGGATAATAAACTCAGATTTGAGTATGACTACCAGTACGTTAAATGGTTCTACCTAACTTGGTCTACGTTTGGACATAAGGACAGCAAGTCGATTATTCCTACACAGAATTGTCACAACCTGTCGGCTACGTTCTTCTGGCTGGATAACAGATACAGCGTTTCCTTGGAATGTAATAATCTGTTCGATCAATTACTTTATGATAACTATAAGCTGCAAAAACCTGGGCGGGCATTATTCTGTAAGTTCAGGATGTTCTTCAATTAAAATCAGGAGAAATTCACAACAACAACTATAAATTAACACAAGTATGATTAGAACTATTATTGATTTGATCGGTTTTTTCAATTCATTGTCTGGCTTTCTAGTGGCAGTGTTTTTTTGGAGTATACTTACCATTACCTTTGCCAAAAGTATAAAAAAGCATGCTCGCTTTCTGTATTGGGTGTTCGGTGTTATGGGAGGTTTGTCGCTTCTACCTATTCTTAACATATTCGGGATAGATATGGTGAATATCATCTACTTACCTATCCTCGGAGATATTTTCATTGAATTTACATATGCTACTTATTTTATACATCCCATGCTGGTAATCATCATGTATATGGGAGCACTGAATCCCAAGATCCCGGCAGTGGGGAAGCTTATGCTGATACGTAAGGAGTTGTCCATCATCGTAGGATTTGCTGTGATTCCGCATGCGTTGAAACGTATTCTTTTGGTGGTACCCGGTGCATGGAATTATTTTGCTGACCACGATACGCTGGTTGCAGAAGATAGGGTAGTAAGTGCTTTAGGCCAGGGTATTACCAACGGTGTCTTTCTGCTAGGAATCGTAATGACTGTACTGTTCCTCGTACTATGGGTAACCTCGTTTGACAGGATACGCAAAAGAATGGGGTATAAAAAATGGAAAAGTGTGCAACGCTGGTCGTATGCTCTGTATGCGATGCTGTTTATTCACTCCGCGGGTATTGATACAGGCTCGTTAGTGACCTACTGGGAACGACAGGAAAAAATGGCCAAAACAGAAGTAATAGCTGCTTCGGCTCTGCAGAAAGACAGGCAGTTTGGCAATGATCAGACACCTCATGCTGCGTTCACCTCACCACAGAAAAAGGAAAAGGCTTCTTTCCTGGGTATGTCGATGAAAGAAGAAAAAGGTCCTAATGGTGGTAATCATAACTTCAGCGGGAAGTTCAAGTTCTCAAATGTGGAATTTTCAACTCCGTGCAAATGTATAGCCAATATAGTTATTCTGATTAGTGTTTATGGATCATATCTGTATTTACGCTTGAAAAAGGCCAGAACAGACAAGAGAAGAAAACAAAGATAAACTTTAATAACAAAAATAGGGAAAATGAAAAAAATTATGTATTGTGCCGCATTGTTGACGGCTCTGACTTTTACTTCGTGTACAAAAGATGAACCAAACGTTACTCCAGAACCGGAAACTCCGATAGCAAGTGATTCGCATTTGGACCTGTTTCTTTCAGTAAAGGGTACTAGTTCAACTGGAACTTTCGTAGCTAGAGTGGACGACCCGACCAATACTGAACAGACAGTAAACGTTACTGGTAGTGGTGTGGAGATAACTGGTAAAATCAACATCGGAGCCATCCAGAAAGATGGATATTATTACTTTGCTACGGAGGGAGATGATGGTATTGTGAAATATAAACTCACTGGAACTCAGCTGGTCAGTGTGGGAGAATGTCCTTACGGCGAGAAAATATTTAAGAAAGGACAGATGACAGGAGCTATCTCAGCCTCGCACGAATGGATAGGTGACAATGTCTTGTTACTGTCGCAGTATATTTCTACTACCAAGAAGCATATTTGGGCTAAATTTGATACCCAAAGTATGAAACTTATCGATGAGGGAGAGTTCGACTTGCATGAAAAGTATCCGGATGCTTATAAGTTCAGTACTTCCGGTCATATCCGTTACCGTAAAGCAGACGGAAAATTGCTTTTTTTCACCTCAATTCATTATAAGGGTGAAGGAGTTCACCCGATGACGGGTGCTCCTAATACAGTAAGAGGACCACTTGCTGTAGCTATTATTGACGAAAAAACGATGGCTGTGGAAGAAACTTTCGAAGACGATCGCGTTTCGGGGCTAGCACTTGAAGCTTATGGCGACACTCAACAAGAAAAGGCTTACTTTGATGAAAACGGTGACTTGTATCTGATTTGTTTGATGAAAGGCTCTAACTATAAACCGGGTGGACCAATACCAGAGTGTGTTATTATCCGTATGAAAAGCGGAGAGAAGGAAACAGATAAGAGTTATTTGTTCCAGCCTGTCAAGGATACTAACATTCTTATCGTGAAATATCTTAGTCCGGGCAAGGCTTTGTTCTTTGTAGGCGATCACGAACGCTATTACAACGGAAATAAAGCTGATAGCGAGAATTATGTGTATGATGCCTATTATTATGCTATTTTTGACAGTGCACAGAAAACACTTACGCGTGTGAAGGTGGGTGATGTAGATTTGCCGTGGAGTACAGGTGGATTCAACAACTACATTGCTCAGATTGGTAATAGTGTATACCTAGGGGTAAACTCGGTGCAGGAGGGAGATACTCACCAGGCTTTGGTTTATTCGCTGGACATCCCATCAGGTGAAGTGAAGAAAGCTTTCTCAATAGATGCTGGACTGGATTTTCTACGTATGTATAGTGTAAAAAATGTTGCTGAGTAATGTTTTCAATAAATAGTTTTCTAAGTAAAGCGGCCATAGCTGCCGCTTTGCTTTTTCCTGTACAAGCTGCCGCACAGTGTGTAATCGATAAGCCTGCTTATATGCTTTATACGGACGAAGGGATGCCTTCCTCGTTCGGAGATATGATAGAGGCTATGGCACAGAGTGATGTGATTTTTTTTGGTGAATATCATAACAGTTCAGTGGTTCACTGGCTGGAACGTGTTGTTTTTACATCACTAGCAGACAGACTGGATAATAAACTGACGTTAGGCATGGAAATGTTTGAGGCTGATACACAACTCAAGGTGGACGAGTATATGGCCGGACTGATTTCAGAGGAACGGTTTCTGGCTGAGACTTATCTGTGGGATAATTACAAGACAGACTATGCGCCTGTAGTAAAATGCGCTAAAGAAAGGGGGATCCGACTCATAGCAACCAACGTTCCCCGTCGGTATGCACGGGCTGTGTCTGTCGGGAATGTGGATGCGCTCCGAAAATTTCCACAGAGCTCTCAGCTATATTTTGGAAAAGTGCTGGAGCGAGTTGAAGCTATCCAGGAGCCCAATCCGTTTTTTACAAAGGCATCGGCTATGTTGAAGACTGTATCGGCAAAACATGATGAAACTAGCCCATCAAAGGCTCTGACCAACGAACAGAAACAACAATTAGTTGAAAAGACGTTATGCATGACACGGGCTCAAGCATTAAAGGATGCAGTAATGGCCCGTAATATTGCAGATAACCTGACTGGGGTATTTATACATATCAACGGCAATTATCACTCGGATTGTGGGAAAGGTATTATTACATATCTTAAAGAGTTCAGACCTGCAATCAGGATCATAACTGTTTCCACGGTCTATCAAGACAAATTGTCGGAATTGAATCCAGTTAATCGAGGCAAAGCTGATTTCTACATCGTACTGCCAACAGACACTCATAAAACTTTTTAAGGCCAGACATCTGTTCTGTTTTCGGACATACAATTTTTCACAATCCTATTTCTGAGTTCCACCGGAAAAAGTTTCCGGTGGGACTCGTTCTTTTATAATCGAACAAATGTAATTTAAGAGTATATATTTATGCTGTTTTTGAATGAAAAAGGCAACACCGTATTGAAGATCTAAATTTCTAAGAGCATTGTATCATTTGACCTGCTTACAAAAATGTGTTGGAGGAATAGGATTCCTCTATAAAAAACGTATCGGCATAGAGGTGCCGATACGTTTTTTAGTTAGAAAGAACACGATATGCATTATCATTCTTCAGGAACATATATAATTTCACCATTTTCCAGTTCATAGGCAATACCAACCTTCTTACCTTTCTTGCCCGTCTGGCTATCCTGATTTTCGGAAGGAGTATACTTATTTATCTTGTTTCCTTCCTTTGTAATTATTTCCATATTTTCCTTACCCGGATTCTTTACCATGGTAAAATCCTCCTGACTGAATACCTCAGTCACGTTGTAGCGGCTCACTAAAGCAACCATAAGCGCTACGGCAAATACCATTGCCACATCAAAAAGGTTGCTCACCACACTCATCGGGTCACTATCTTCTTCTTTTTTCAGTAAGTTTCTTTTCATGTAGCAATCTATTTAACACATTTTCCTTCTTCCTTCATAATCTCTGCCAGAAACTCTAGATTAGTCATATCTTGAAGATACCAACGTTGCTTGACTTGCTGTGTAATGAACCCGATAGCACTGGCAAACAATCCGACAACTGTTGTAGCAAAAGCCACCTGCATATTGTATGCCATCGATGATATATCACCGGCAGAAAGTCCTACCAACGCCGGTCCCATTGGAATCAATGTCCCCATAAGCCCCAGCATCGGTCCCATTTTAGTCAGTGTTTTAGAGATAGCCAAATCCTTGTCTGCAGCAATCTCAAAATCTGCCAACAGACGTTCAACATGAGGTCTGCTGTTTCTCACCTCAAGCATGCGGTGAATATACACCGTAACCAAAGAAGTACGAACATTCGGAATACGCTCACCCAGTGAAGCAATGCCACCGGGAGTAAGACTGTCGAACTCACCGCGCAACAGCGATTCTGTTTTTCGAATCGACATATACTGTCCGAAAAAACTGCCGATGAGCAACAGCGAACGACCAAAAAGAATAATCAGCAACACAATAACAGGCACCAGCAAGCCCGTAGAAATCCAATAGAGAATGTCAGAAATGTAATTCATAAATCAATTTTTTTTCATTTTTTTTTGTTTTATATACCTTTCAGTAAGTTTACTTGAGCACATACTTCATATATAGATGGCGGAATACATAGCCGGCCAATCCTCCCAATAACATAAGCAATAGCAGGGCCAGTGAGGCAAACCAGTCGACATCACCCGATGCACTCACTGCCGTCGTACCATTCACCGTGGCCACCACTCCCAAAATGGCTACTAACGCATTGCACAGAAACAGCAACTCCAATCGGACTTCCTTCTCGGGCAAAAGCCATTTCAGCAGCCACATGCCCGCCGGAATAAGGATTAATATTGCTGCTCCCAACACCCAGGCCAGTAAACTGAAGGAAATACCCGGGAAACTGAATATCAAAGCTACCAGCAAGCTGAAAAGGACTGCAAAAATCAAGACTCCCGGGAAAAGACGGAGGCAACGGTAAGCCAATACCGTTCTACTACCCACCTTGCCGGCTGTTTGAAGGTGTGCTGCCAACATGCAATAAGCCAGTTGTAACACGACCTCCAAACTAAGTATTACAGATGTATCGAGCATCAGTTGCGGATTAGATAACCAATCGGCAATCTGGGTTTTCGACTGCTCGATGGCAAGCGGCCACATCAGTCCGACAAACAAACAAGCTGACACGGCTATCACACCTACAGTCCACAGCTTGCAGTAGGTTAGCTTTAAGAGAAAATTAAAGCTGACCAATATCATTAATACAACTACAACCGTTTCCATAACAGCATTTTTAGTCGTTTAAGTGTTTATGCCGACGTCGTACCAGCAGTATCAGTGCCACAACCAATACAAGAACCACACATACCACAACCGTGTTACTCAGAACATTGGTTGTTTCATCGGTCTGTGTGTTCACTTGCTCTTTCTTCATCACCATTCCCTTATCAGTACCTTCAACCATCTGCTCACGGATAGCAGTGATATCCTTGCGGTACGATACAGCACTTGCAGCATCGGTTTTCGACGCAATAAAATCCCGGAGTTTGGCATTGTCGCACACAAAACCCGAACACGACGGTTTATACTTGGCTATCAGCTGAGTGTGTAGCTGCGCAATATCAGCCAACTGCTGTTCCGATGCTTTCCACATTCCTTTTCGGGCAGTTTCCATCATCACCGCAGTAATCTCTTCGAGTGCTGCCGGATTCTGTTTTTCAAAATAAGCCTGCAGTCCCAACCCAAACTTATCCTTTACGTAAATATTATAGATTTCATCCCACAGTTCCTTATCTACAGCCTTGGGTTTCATCACATTCCACCCATAGGTATTCTGCACGATTTCTGCAAAGGTTGCGGCTGCACCAGCCTCGCCTTTCATTTTCTCCCGGATATACGCCGGATTAAAAATGGTAGTACGGCTCTCTACACCGATAGCCTCTTTTACTTCCTGCATCCGCACATTATTCCGGTTGCGATAGTCACTGAGGTAGGCATCCGGGTCCTTTCCCGTAACATGACGGACAGCCAGATTCATACCACCCATAAACTCATATACATGATCCAGACTCAAGGCTCCCCAGGTATTACTCTGACGCGGTTGCACAACGGCATCTGTATTAACCAGCGCAGCCTCAAAAGCAAACTGCTTTACCGTTTCCCAATCCTTTTCACTACCGTAAAATGCACCCATATTATTCAGATATACATCGGCTATTTCCGATTCATTTTCCCAGCGGTCGCCTTTCTGCACCATCCCCTGTATACCGGTCCCGTAACTGCCATTCACTCCTCCGAAGACTCTGTATGCAGACAACTCGCGAGCCTCTTTCGGGCTGATCCCCTTTTCAGTCAGAGCACGCTCGGCAGCTATCACTCCCTCAGCCACGTGATTTTCAAATTGATCTTTTGCAGCAGCAGCCATCTCTACGGCACGGTTTATCAGGAAAAGTCGGGACGCAGCAATATCTCGTAACTGTCCGCTGGTCTGCACGACCACATCTATACGCGGACGTCCCAATTCTTCAGAAGGTATAAGCCGCAAATCTGTTACCCGGCCGAAAGCATCGCGGATAGGCTCCACTCCGAGCATATATAGCACCTGGGCAACCGTAGCTCCTTCTGTTTCAATAAATTCACCACTCCACAATGTATAGCTCACCTTTCGCGGAATACTGTCGTTGTGACGTTTACGATACATTTCGATGGTATTCTCTGCTAATTTCTTACCTTTTTCCCAAGCCGACTCACTTGGAGTAGCTTCTGCATTTATAGCAAACAGATTTCGTCCTGTAGGAAGTGTATTCGGATTAGCAATTGGGTCACCTCCTGGCGAAGGTGCTGTATATCCTCCATCCAACGCATTCAGCAGCGACCGGATTTCCTGTTCAGGACTTTGCAGCAATGCTGCTTTATATCGATGCACATTCAAAATAGTCCTTTCCACTTCCAGCACAGCTTGCGCCAGATTGATTTCGGCTTTTGTATAGGTAGGTTTTCCTTTCATTGCAGCCTTCATCATGGCAGTCGAAGGTTTTCCCAAATGCTTTGCTTCATCACCACGGCCATTTTCTGCTTTCGGACGTGTTGCAGGTTTGCCTCCTCCCACCATCATAGCCATCATTCCCTGCGGAACTTGGAGTGAACGGTCTATGAGACGAGCCTTTTCCAACTGTTCAGACGTAATTCCGGTTACCTGACAAACCAGAGCATCGTCCGCCACAACCTGACCGGCTAAAATACGGGCTACCAGACTGCGGGCCGGCGACAGATAACGGGCCGTAAAAAGACTTTTTTTCCGTTCGGCATCAGTCACTGCCTTTCCGCGTATCTTATCCAGCGCCAACAGACTGTAGGCTACGGGGTCCACCGTCATGGCATACACACTGCTCGTAATCCTGTCTGCTTCGTAAGGCACCCCCATCGTATACAGCTGACCGGTTATTTTTTCGGTTGCTAGTTCCTCAGCAAAATTATCAATCCGTACGATATCATCTTCCGTATATGGGACAGTGAGTACACTGTCAAGTCCTAAATCCCGGTGTATACCCATAGCTACAGCCAGGCGCTTAACAGCAAACGAAGCCTGTTGACGCGAATCAACTTGCTGTGGGTCTGTCTGGTTATAAACCTTGATAGCCTCACTAAGTTTTCGGTACGTTCCTCGCAGACTACTTTCCATAAACGGAGGTGTGAGATACGACTGTAGTCCTGCATAGGCACGGCGCTTGGCTATCACACCTTCTCCGACATTGGCAATCGAATAAATATAAAAATGCGGCAAAGCACCAATCAGGCGATCAGGCCAGTCGTCATGGCACAGCGCAACTTGCTTGTCTGGAGTAAATTCCAAACTTCCATGTGTTCCAAAATGAATCAGTGCATCGGCACCAAATCCATACTGACTCCACAGATACGAAGCAACGTAAGCATGAGGAGGAGCAACTTCCGTTCCATGCAGAATTTTAAACGAATTGTCTCCTTTCCCTGCAGCATTCTGCGGAAGCAATACGATATTTCCCAAATCAATGCGAGGTACCGCCAAAGCACCATTATCTGTAGTCAGGTACGAACCAGGAAATTCACCGTCAGAAGCCAAAATTTCATTGTATTTGTCGGGACGCAGGGCCTTTTTCACCCAACCTTCGTAAGCATCTTTCGTAACGATTGCAGGCTGAGCATGCTTCATAAATTCGGCCATAGCTCCTTCGGCATACGTACCGAACACAGCCCCCTGACGCTGAATCATCACTCCCAGTTCCTGGGCTGATGCAGGAAGATTTTTTACGGTATATCCTTCGGCCTTCAAACGCGTAAGCAGATTATAAAGCGAAGGTATCACTTCCATTCCTCCTGCCGTCAGCGCATTCTGTCCCGCTCCTTTATAATAATAAATTGCAACCTTCTTTTCACTGTTTGGCTTTTGCTGCAGCTCAATATAATTATTCACCGTTTCCACAAACACGTCCAAACGTTCTGGGATGGCAAAAGCATGCTGTAGACCTTCTTCATCCATATAATGCCCAAAAAGCGCATACGGACGTATGGCTCCATCAATTTCGGGAGTCACGATACTCTGCGCCATAAAGCCACCGTTCATGCCCATTTTATCCTTTTCCCATGCATCGATCAGACGGTTCACATTGAGCGGTGTAAAGAGCGGTATATTCTGCTGTTTCAAATAATCTACAGCATAATCACCCATCCTGCCATGCGCCATATAGATAACTAGCGAAGGATTGATGGAGTCTATCGCATGCGAAGCAATCAGTCCTTTAAAGTCATTAACTGGATAAACTACATTGCCGGACTTTTCGAGCGCGCTGACCAGTTCGGCGGGCTGTCCCATTTGTCCGGTAATGACAACAGCAGGTGCCTTTTCCTTGAATAAGCCATGTGTTTTCAGGAAATTGCGGTACTGTGACACATGAGTAAAACCAACTTCTTCACTATCAGGATTTTCTGGGTCGGCATGATAAAACTGATGAACCACACGTCTAGCCACCGGCAAAGGTTCATCCGTCCACATCCATTTTTTGTCCACGTACTTTCGCACATAATCCAGCATACTGGCATAATTCTTCCGTCCTCCGTTTCCTAGGTAAGCTTTCAGAGTATCAGCAACAGCCTCATCAACCGACACAATATTATTCAGTGGATTGGTGGCGGCAGTTGTTAGTACCGGCAATCCATTTTGGGCAGCATGCTGGATCATATTCCGCTGTTCTTCGGTAATACGTAACCCCATGGCATTGATAAATACCATATCATACGTATCCAAATCGTCTAGCTCGTCGGTAGAAATCTCACTAATCTTAATAAACGAGTTATGATTCGCCTTTGATATCTGTCCTAGGTTTATCACCTGATAGTTGACAAAACCTACCTGGGTAGAAGAGAACCATAAATTCCAGGCTCCGGTCAGTGCTGCCGATACAACAAACACTCCGCCGGCAATTTTTAATAGTTGCAATTTTTTCATTTATGTATTCAATAGGTAAAGCAGGTAGGTTGGTCTTTTGTAAAAAAGGGAGTGATATTTATTTCACTCCCTTTACATTGGACTAAAATCCTAAACCTGATATGATTATACGTATTTAACATAACACCCTTTATTCTTTGTACTAAGCTTTGAAAATCTTTTAACTTTTAAAACTATTTACTAATGTTTGGATAAAGTATGAATCTTTGAGAATTTTGTTGCAAAGTTACGTTGGCTGTCAATATGGCACAATACTCATAAGTCGGGAATTTTCTGTTGTAAAATGTGTAAATATCATTGTTTTTAGGTATTCCAAGACTATAATAATATCCCTATTTTTGTGCAACAAACAACACTATCTAATAAAATAAACTGAATAAATAATTGGATTAAAATGGCTAAACATTTAAGGATTAAGCCAAGTGACAAGATGAGTGATGCCATAAACAACAATGCGCAAATCCTCATGTCTATGAGTCGTTTTGGTATATCATTGGGGTTTGGTGAAAAATGTATTAAGGATGTATGCGACTCACAAAATGTAGACTGCAATACATTTCTGGCAGTGGTCAATTTTATATCTAGAAAAGATTATAAGAGTTATCCTATCTCACTAGACTCACTGATGAGTTACCTGAAAAATGCTCATAAGTTTTTTCTAAACTTCACTCTTCCGGCTATAAGGCGTAAACTGCTTGATGCTATAGATTGTTCTGATGCGGAGGACATAGGATTTCTTATTATAAAGTTTTACGACGAATATGTAAAAGAGGTGAGGATACATATGGAACATGAAAATAAAAATGTATTCCGTTATGTAGAACAGTTACTGAAAGGGCATTTGTGTAATAATTATAACATTGGTATCTTCGCATCAAAACATAACGATATCGATCCAAAACTAAAAGATTTGAAGGACATTATCATTCGTTACTATCCTCAAAAGGACAATGAATTGCTTAACTCGGTGCTTTATGATATTATCAACTGTGAGCACGATCTATATTTTCATTGCTTAATAGAAGAGCACTTATTTATTCCAGAAGTTATGGATTTGGAAGAACGATTAAAAAAAGATAGTGAGATTCGGGAAATTGAGATAGAAGATTATGAAGAAAAACAGGAAAAATTGAATAAGGCAGCTTTGTTGAGCGAACGTGAAAAGGGGGTCGTAGCATGCATAGCACAAGGTATGAGTAACAAAGAAATAGCCGAGCAATTGTGTCTGTCCGTCAATACTGTTACTACTCATCGGCGAAATATTAGTATGAAATTGGGCATTCATTCGGCTGCAAGTATTACTATATTTGCCATTGTAAATAAAATAGTGGAGATTCCTGGAAAATCCTAATGAATGGAGCTTTAGATTATAAAATTTGGGAACCATATAAATCTTTATTGCCTATTCCTGAGGAAGAGATTAGTAATAACTCAGCTCTTACCCAAAACCCCGGCTATTAAATTTCTTACTTAACTTTCTTCATATTGTTTTTTTGATTCGAGAGGCTATTCCGTTTTTTCGGAGTAGCCTCTTTCCGTATTTTCTTATTGTAATCTTTTCTTCATTTATATCATAAAATATGTAAAGCTGTTCCACCGAAAGATATTACAGGCTTAAACAAAGTTGGAAACTTCGAATCTTTTTGATAACTTTGTAATCAACAATCTATATCAGGTTGTTATTTAGAGATAAGGTATTGGTAATTACTTCACAATGAGCAGATTGCTGGCACAGAAATACAGACTCGCAGGCATGGCCCTGCTGCTTGTATTCGCATCCTACTGGTGCGGCATTACGTTGTTCACTCACTCGCACGTGGTGAATGGCGTTATTGTTGTGCACTCGCATCCGTTCAAGGCCGGGCATACACATACCGATACCCAGCTCGAAACCATTTTCTACCTCTCTTTGCTGCAGACTTCCGGCGAAACGAACACCAGTGTGGCCTTGCCCTGCTGGCTTATTCCTTTGGGACTGATTCTCTTTGTCTGCACGATGGGAGTACCTTATCGTCCGTGCGCGGACATCCTGACACGCGGTCCTCCCTCTCTTTGATTTTTTCGGGGCATATTCTGCCCGTTTATGAATCCTGAAACATTTATTATTTTAAAGATTGCAGTTCCGGTACAGCGCCTGCTCTGCATACCTTTTCGTGGGTGTATGCACGTTTACCAGGAGAGTTATGCTTTGCATTCGGCGCAACCCTGCAAGCCGGCTTTGTCACAGCTGTAGTGAACCTTTCTCATAGGTATGCGAAAGATTCGGCTTTTCTGTGCCGCGACTTTTGCTTTGCTGTGATAAACCGATCGGACAGGGACGAACTGCGAACGACAATCGTGTAAATACTTAAAAATCAAAGATGAAAACTTTTTATATATACCTTTTGGGAGCAATACTGACATTGTTCCCGGGCTATGCTTTTGCATACGAACTGAACGATACCGATGCCAATATCATTGGCCACGTAACCGATAAAGATACCAAGGAACACCTGGCTTATGTAACGATTATGCTGAAGGGGACAACCATCGGGACGACTACCGACGAAACAGGGCATTACTTCCTGAAAAACCTGTCCGAAGGGACTTTTACTGTTGAAGTCAGTTCGATAGGCTATAAGACAGAGCGCCGCACCGTGCAGCTCACCAAGGGCAAGACGCTGGAACTGAATTTCGAGATTGGCGAGGACCACGTGGCACTCGAGGGGGTGGTGGTTTCGGCCAACCGTAACGAGACGACCCGCCGCATGGCGCCTACGCTGGTAAACGTGGTATCGGTCAAGACGTTCGAGAATACCAACTCTACCTGTCTGGCGCAGGGGCTGAACTTCCAGCCGGGTGTGCGTGTGGAGAACAACTGCCAGAACTGCGGATATCAGCAGGTGCGCATCAACGGATTGGACGGGCCTTATACGCAGATTCTCATCGACTCGCGTCCCATCTTCAGCGCGCTGGCGGGGGTATACGGTCTGGAGCAGATTCCTGCCAACATGATTGAACGTGTGGAGGTGATGCGCGGCGGCGGCTCGGCTTTGTTTGGCTCTTCGGCCATTGCCGGCACCATCAACATCATTACCAAGGAACCGGTGCGCAACTCGGCCCAGTTCTCGCACACACTGACGGGGATAGGCGATGCATCGGTTTTCGAAAACAATACCACAATGAATGCTTCGCTGGTATCCGACAACCAGAAGCTGGGACTGGCAGTTTTCGGACAGAACAGAGAACGTGCCGGCTATGACCACGACGGCGACGGATTTACCGAGCTGCCGGAGCTGAAAAGTCAGACGGTGGGCATGCGCTCCTACATCAAGACCAGCGATTATTCGAAGGTTACGGTAGAGTATCACCACCTGCAGGAGCACCGTCGTGGTGGCGACCAGCTGGCTCTCCCGCCGCACGAGGCGCTGATAGCCGAGCAACTGAAGCACAGCATCAATACCGGAGGGGTAAAGTTCGACCTGTTTTCGCCCGATGAAAAACAGCGCCTGGGCATTTATGCCTCGGCACAGCACATCGACCGCGACAGTTACTACGGCGGAGGCGAGGACTTGCAGGAAAAACTGAAATCGTATGGCAACACCACCGACATGACCTGGG
>OGDJ01000104.1_pt1 | contig 63945 bp, 54 predicted proteins | sample 1570401 | NCBI WGS metagenome assembly OGDJ01 (sample SAMEA2582185, study PRJEB24529) | metagenome | biome: Human gut stool | place: China | collected 2011
ATTGTACCCACGTTTACGTGCGGTTTTGTACGTTCAAATTTTTCTTTAGACATTTAAAGAGTCCCTCTAAATAGACACGGTTATCGATGGGTAAATTAAACCACATTAACCAATAAAATCATTACTATTTAATAAGGAGAGAGGAATTTGGAAGGCTGGTGCTGATAGGCGGATTTGAACCGCCGACCTCACCCTTACCAAGGGTGCGCTCTACCAACTGAGCTATATCAGCGTTTGGAGCGGGCAGCGGGAATCGAACCCGCATCATTAGCTTGGAAGGCTAAGGTAATAGCCATTATACGATGCCCGCAGTCCTAAATTCATCTGTCCCATCAGAATTCATTTAGAAAATGGTGGAGGGAGAAGGATTCGAACCTTCGAAGGCTGAGCCAACAGATTTACAGTCTGCCCCCTTTGGCCGCTCGGGAACCCCTCCACACTAAATGAATACTTGTTTACCAAAGGATGGTGCCGACTACCGGAATCGAACTGGTGACCTACTGATTACAAGTCAGTTGCTCTACCTACTGAGCTAAGTCGGCGTGTTGTAAGCAAGTGAGGCGTATTATATGGAAAATTTTATGCCTGACAAGTTTTTTTTATGAAAAATGCGTTTTTTTTAACTATTCGTCTAATTTACAAGCAAAAAGCCACATTCTTGCTTTAAAACTCATCACTTTTAATAAAAAACGATGATCACAACTCATTTATAGGGTATATTTTGTCCAATTTTTTCACTCTAGATATAAAGCACCGTGGAAATTACCGAACAACTAACACCCTTTCTGAACTTTAGCCGTCAGCAATGGGCCGAATTAAGAAAATCTGTTCCGCTAAAATTAACGGAGCAAGATCTCAAACCACTTTTAGGTTTTAATGAAGAGCTTTCTCTCGATGAAGTGAGCACCATTTACCTGCCACTTGCACGTCTCATCAACTACTATATTGATGAAAACCTTCGTCGCCAAACGGTTTTAAATCGTTTTCTTGGTGGACAAAGCCCTAAAGTCCCTTACATCATTAGTATCGCGGGTAGTGTTGCTGTTGGGAAAAGTACATCGGCACGTATTTTGCAATCTTTGCTGACCCACTGGCCTACCGAACGAAAAGTTGATCTAATTACTACTGATGGTTTTCTTTATCCATTAGAGAAACTTAAAAAAGATGATTTGCTACAGAAAAAAGGCTTTCCTATTTCTTATGATACGGCCAAATTAATTCGTTTTTTAGCTGATATCAAATCAGGCAAGCCATCTGTAAAATCGCCTATTTATTCTCATCTGACTTACGATATCGTTCCTGATAAGTTCGATATTGTCGATCAACCGGATATTTTAATTTTAGAAGGACTAAACGTTCTCCAAACAGGTTCAAACAAAGCCAATCAAACCTTCGTGTCTGATTTTGTGGATTTCTCCATTTACGTTGATGCAGACGAGAACTTACTCAAAGAATGGTACATCAAACGATTCTTAAAATTCCGTCAAAGTGCTTTCACCAATCCGGATTCCTATTTTAAACATTACGCTAATCTCTCTGAGCAAGAAGCCATTGAAACAGCCAGTAACATTTGGGATAACATTAATGGATTGAATTTAAAACAAAACATTCTGCCGACTCGTGAGCGCGCCAATCTCATTCTTAGAAAAGGTGAAAATCACGAAGTTGAGTTAGTGAAATTAAGAAAATAAAAAAGAGCGGTCAAATTGACCGCTCTTTTTCTCACTACCTTACGACATTCTTCCATTCTCAATCCCAATCACCTGATCACAAATAGCCATGGTGGATTGGCGATGACTCACGAGAATAATCAATTTTTCTGCTTTCACGTTCAACAATGATTTCAAAATCATCGCTTCGTTTAAGCTATCCAAATTACTGGTCGGTTCATCGAGTAAAATAATCGGTGCGTTATGTAGGAATGCACGAGCAATACCGATACGTTGTTTTTCACCATCAGAGAGATTGCCGCCCAATTCGGTCATTTTCGTTTGATAACCTTCCGGTAAACTTAAAATGAAATCATGAATTGACGCTTTCTTCGCGGCTTCCATAATTTCTTCTAACGTTGCATCACGGCGCGCAAGGCGAATATTTTCCTCAATGGTTTCGTTGAAAATATAGGTTTGCTGAGTAATGTACGCCATATTGTCTCGCAAACTACGGGTGTTGATATTCGGTAAGCTTTCGCCGTTAATTTTAATACTACCCGATTTAGGATCGTAAAAACGCATCAGCAGTTTTAACAAGGTGCTTTTACCGCTTCCACTTCTGCCGTGAATACCTAAAATTTCACCCTTTTTCACAGACAAGCTGACATCCGATAAAATTTGTTCTTCACCGTAGGCAAAACTTACGTTCTCAACATCAATGCGAGAAACCTCTTTCAAATCGACCGCACTTTCTACGTCTTTTAATTCGGGTTCTTCTGCTAGCAAACTCAATACACGCTCACCAGAAGCCAAGGTTTGTAACAAGTTGCTTGAAAGGTTACTTAATGCAATAACCGGGCCGTAACTCGACATCAATAAAATTACGCCGATTAAAAAGGCTGAGAAATCAATCTTATCTATGCTAAACAAAATTAAGCCTGTGAATAACATAATGATGTTAAACGCCGATACCGCCACTTCAGTATAAACGCGTACTTTCGCTTCTTGATCTTTAATGCGTTCAAAAGCCGTATCAATTTTTTGGCTACGTTGTTGGATTTCATCTAAACGTTGTTTTGCGTAGCCGAAAAGTTGAATTTCTTTCATACCTCGTACACTGTCGAGGAAGAAGTCATTCATCTCACCAACCAACTCACGATAGCGTCGGCCATCTTCACGCGCTAATTTGGTGGTGATAATGGGTAAAATCACACCCACTGTTAAATACGCCGCCAATGCCACAAGTACAAACCAGCCAGAAAGGTGCCCAAAGACCAACAATAAAATCGCAGAAGTAAAGAACGCGATCATAATTGGTGCAATGGTGTGCGCATAGAACACTTCGAGCAATTCGATATCATTAGTTACCAAGGACACTAATTGCCCCGCTTGTTTGTCTTGCAACTTCACAAAAGCCAAACGGCGCAAAGAAGAAAACACTTTATCACGCAATAATGCCAATAATTTAAAAGCAATATAGTGCCCTGACATTTGCTCTAAATAACGCAATGCGCCACGAGCCACTGCCAACACGATAAGTGCGGTCAAAATTCCAGAAAAACTTAAATGAGTGTCAAAGTTGAGAAGATTCACTAACCCCATCGCACCAAGCACCATAATAAAGATGGCAGCCAGAAAACCGAGCGTTCCCATGGTGATGGTAAACGCCATGATATGTGCCAGTGGGGTCACTAATTTCAACAAATGCCCCATTACAACAAAACCATTTTTACGCATTTGCCACCTCTCTAATTTGTTCTAAATCTTTTTGTTGTTGGAACATTTCAGCATACGCACCTAGTTTTTCCATGAGTTCTTTATGCGAGCCTTGCTCAATTAATTTGCCTTGTTCAAGCACATTAATACAGTCGGCATTCACGGCATTCGCCAAACGATGAGAAATCATCACAATGGTTTTTTGTTGTTTAAATTGTTGAATGAACTGCAAAATAATTTCTTCGCTTTCTACATCAATGTTACTGGTCGCTTCATCAAAAATATAAAGCTCGGCATTGTGTAATAAAGCACGCGCTAACGCTAAACGTTGAATTTGACCGCCAGATAAATTCGCACCACGGCTTAATAACGGCATATCTAATCCACCGTTATCTCGAACGAATTGCGCCAAATTGACTTGTTCTAAACACGCATAAATTTGCTCATCTGTGGCATCAACTTTCGCCATCTTCATATTTTCACGTAGCGTACCTTTAAACACATAACTGCTATGGCTCACCAAAGAGACTTTTTCATAAAACGAATGACGATCAATGGATTGAATTTCTTGACCATTGAATAGAATTTTGCCTTGCTGCGCTTTATTAAAGCCCATTAGCAATGAAACCAAGGTTGATTTACCACAACCACTTTTACCCACAAATACCGTAAGCTGATTTGGTAAGATGCTTAAATCTAAGCCAACAATCGCAGGCTTCTCTTCGCTGTAAGCAAAATGCAGATCTTGAATATCCACCTGAATGGCATTTTTCGCTGCAAAATCGACCGCTTGTGCTTGAGTTTCCACTGGCGTATCTAACAATGTAAAGATCTTATCTGATGCCGCTTTACCATTCATCGCCACATGGAAGAAAGAACCCAATAAACGAAGCGGAATAAAGAATTCAGAAGAAAGCAGAATAAATAAAATGACGCCCAATACGGTTAATTGATCCGCTTGGAATTGCAACAAGGCCGTTAAAATCCCGATTGCCGCACCACCGTAAGCAAGTAAATCCATCAGCGACACTGAGTTAAGCTGCATGGTCAGCACTTTCATGGTAATTTTGCGGAAATGTTCTGCTTCTTCATCCATTGCTTTCGCTTTATAGGCATCATCTTGATAGATTTTTAGCGTGATTAAACCTTGTAGGTTATCTAAGAAACTGCTGCCTAACCCCACATAAATGGACCAATATTTTGCCAAGAGTTTTTTCGCAATTTTATTCACCGCAATAATCGACATTGGAATCAGCGGCACGCAAATCAGCAAAATCACGGCTGTTTTAAAACTGAAAAAGATCAGGAAAGCGAAGAGTGTGAGCGGGGCAAGCAAGCTATAAAAAAGCTGAGGTAAATAACGCCCGAAATAGATTTCAAGTTGTTCTACGCCTTCTGAAGCCACTTGAATGATGTTTGACGTAGATTGTTGATTCACTTGGTTAAGCGGCATGGAAGCCAATTTGCGATAGATGAGGCTACGCAGCTCATGTTTCACTTTCGTACTGGCAAAATAAGAGGCCTGCACCGATTTTTTACCCGCAAAGGCACGTAACGCCAAAGCCGCAACCAAAACAATGCCAAAAATGACCGCACTTATCGGGCCCAATTCATTAAAATAAGCCGCCTGTAAAATATAAGAAAACACGACGGCACTAATAATCCCACCAATTAACGCCACCCAATTCCATAACACCGTGATGCCAATCCATTTTTTACTGTCGGCCACCGTGTTAATTAGGCGTTTATCTATCATCATAATGATTGCTCCTAAAAACAAAAAAGAAGTACGCACATTACTATGCGTACTTTGCTACCAATCTAACAACTAAAAACGAGTCTATTTCGTATCATTGTCCTTAAGCGATAAAAATCGTGAAAATTATAGTAAAGAATACACACAAATAATAGATCTAATTGAAAATTATTTCCATTTCTAAATAAAATAGAAAAAATACCGCACTCGGTTTTCCTAAGTGCGGTCATTCTCAGTGATATTTTTGAATATTAGACTAAACGTCTAAGTTTGCTCGCAACGCATTCATTTCGATGAATTCACGACGAGGCTCAACTTCATCACCCATTAATGTAGTAAAGAGTTGGTCTGCTGCAACAGCATCTTTAATTGATACTTTTAACATACGACGAGCATTTGGATCCATGGTGGTTTCCCAAAGTTGTTCAGCGTTCATTTCACCCAATCCTTTATAACGTTGGATTTCTAAGCCACGACGAGATTCTTTCATCAACCATTCAACAGCTTGTTCAAATGACTGAACAGGTTGCGTTTTTTCACCACGAGTGACGTAAGCGCCCTCTTCTAGCAAGCCATTCACTTGCTGACCGAAGGCAGTAATCTTCGCAAACTCATTACCCGTCACAAAATCAAAGTTGATGAAGTAATCGGTATCAATACCATGTTTACGAACAGTAATGACTGCTTCATATACTTGGCGCTCGCTGTTAAATTGCGTTCTCGCTGAATATAAATGCGCTTCTGTTTCTTTTTCAGTTAAGTAGGCAACGAAAGAATTTGCCCAATTTTCGACCGCACTTTCATTACGCATTAAATCAACGGTTAATTGTGGTTGATAAACTAAACCTTGCAATAATGGCTCTGGATAATAACGACTTAAGCGAGTAATTAATTTCTGAACATTGTTATATTCACTCACTAATTTCTCAAATACTAAATCATTCATTGCTGGCGCATTAGCACTGATGTGCAACGCTGCGCCATCAAGTGCAAGCATTAATTCATATTGCACCATTTCGTCGTTATCTTTGATGTAACGCTCTTGCTTACCTTTTTTCACTTTATAAAGTGGCGGCTGAGCAATATACACATAACCACGCTCAATTAATTCCGGCATTTGACGATAGAAGAAGGTCAACAATAACGTACGAATGTGTGAACCATCCACGTCCGCATCGGTCATGATAATGATGTGGTGGTAACGTAATTTATCTGGATTATATTCATCACGACCAATACCACAGCCAAGCGCTGTAATTAATGTTCCCACTTCTTGAGAAGAAAGCATTTTGTCAAAACGTGCTTTTTCAACGTTAAGAATTTTACCTTTTAATGGCAGAATCGCTTGGGTTTTACGATCACGACCTGATTTTGCCGACCCCCCCGCAGAATCACCCTCCACGAGGTAAAGTTCTGAAAGTGCTGGATCTTTTTCTTGGCAGTCCGCTAATTTACCCGGAAGGCCTGCAATATCTAATGCACCTTTACGACGGGTCATTTCGCGGGCTTTACGAGCCGCTTCACGCGCGCGCGCGGCTGTAATAATTTGATTTACAATGATTTTTGCATCCGCTGGATTTTCTAATAGATACTCCTGCATACGCTCATTCATTGCAGATTCAACCGCACTTTTCACTTCAGAAGACACTAATTTGTCTTTTGTTTGTGAAGAGAATTTAGGATCGGGCACTTTCACCGAAATAATCGCAACCAAACCTTCACGAGCGTCGTCACCTGATGTGCTCACTTTCTCTTTTTTCAGCAACCCTTCGCTTTCCATATAGTTATTTAAGCTACGCGTTAATGCACCACGGAAACCGGCTAAGTGAGTACCACCATCACGTTGTGGAATGTTGTTGGTAAAGCAATAAACGTTTTCGTTTACACCATCATTCCATTGCAATGCGACTTCCACACCAATTCCGTCTTTTTCCGCTGAAAAGTAGAACGGTTTTGGGTGAATTGGATTTTTGTTTTTATTTAAATACTCAACGAATGCTTGAATACCACCTTCATAATGGAAGTGATCTTCTGTGCCATCTCGTTTGTCGATTAAACGAATCGATACGCCAGAGTTTAAGAATGAAAGCTCACGTAGGCGTTTTGCTAAAATTTTGTAATCGAAAGTTGTAATTGCAAAGATGTCTGGACTTGGCCAGAAACGCACGGTTGTACCCGTCGTTTGAGTTTCACCGATAATAGTTAAAGGCTCTTGAGGCTCACCCAAGTGATAGAATTGCTCGTACACATGACCTTGGCGACGAATGGTTAATTGCAATTTATCAGAAAGTGCATTTACTACCGAAACACCCACGCCGTGTAAACCACCTGATACTTTATAAGAGTTATCATCGAATTTACCGCCCGCATGAAGCACGGTCATAATAACTTCTGCCGCAGAAACCCCTTCCTCTGGGTGGATATCTACTGGAATACCACGGCCGTCATCTTGCACGGAAACAGAGTTGTCATCATGAATAGTGACGATAATATCGGAACAATAGCCGGCAAGCGCTTCATCGATCGCGTTATCCACCACCTCAAACACCATATGGTGTAGGCCTGTTCCATCATCGGTATCCCCAATATACATGCCCGGACGTTTCCGAACCGCATCAAGTCCTTTTAAGACTTTAATACTTGATGCACCATAAGCATTTTCTGTAACCGGTGTTTCTGACATAGTTTTTCTCTATTTTGTAATTAAAATTGTGCGGAATTATAGCAAAAAACTGACTATTTTGCGAAATAAAAGTGCGGTCAAAATTTTCGATATTAAAAAAATAAAATTACATAGCATATAAAACAAAAAGACGAGTTTATTATTTAAACTCGTCTTTTTTATTACATTAACACTTATTTCCAAATATGGTTATTTAACCCGAGTTCTTTCACCATATCTGTAAAGCCTTTGATACTCGAAATATAATCACGAATCGTATTGTCTTCTAACAATGACTTTTCAAAGGACGGTTCAAAACTATTCTTTCCTAAATTAAGTGCAATAATCACTTCTCGGTTACGAAGCACCATCGAAATGGGGCAATTAAATTTCTCTTTCAGTCCACAAAAACGTTCCATTAACTTAGGCGATAAGGCATATCTGGCTAAGATTTGATCTTCAGTAAACACATCAAAATAGCGATTAAAAGACGGATTATCCATCAATGCAATTTCACCTTCTTTTCTTAAACCTGCTTCTTTCTTATCACAAACATAAACCCAATGAGCCAGCTCTTTAGGGAAAGTGGCTTTAAATAAAATGCCTTGGAAATTCTGAGCACCTAATGCTTTAACGGATTTCTCTTTCAACGACATGTTAAATGCTGAAAAATCACAGATTTCAACTTCAGTTTGATTAAACTCACCAAAGATTAAATCCTCACTACGGAATGTCGCGGGACCACTATCATAAACGGAGAGGAAATCACTAATATTTAGTCCTCTATCTGCGCTAAAGTGGAAACCAAATTCCTGGACAATCGTATTAATCACGCGCGTTTTAAATTCTGCGATAAAACGCTTATATTTAAAAAATAAATGACGAAAAGAATAAATGAGTACACCAAGGATTAAAGCTGTACTTAATAGATACCCATTCCCTATCGTTCCAATGAGGAAAAATAACCCAACGCATAGCATAATAATCCATTTATTGATGAGCGATTTTATGGCTAAACGTTCCTCATCTAACTTTTCTAATCCCAGAAAACGAATCCCTTCAATTTCTTTTGGTGTATTCATGGTTTTTCCACTTATTGTTTAAATAAATTACCCACATTAGGCACTTCAGCTTCATTCTGAGGAATATCGAAAAATGTTCCCTTCTGGAAATTAAACAAGTTTGCAATTAAATTTGACGGGAACATTTCCACAGCATTGTTATACTCTTCAACTGCTGAATTATAAGTACGTCTTGCTGCAGAGATTTGCTCTTCCACATCACTAAGTGTGGTCTGAATTTGCAAAAGATTTTGATTGGCTTTGAGATCCGGATAATTTTCTAGACGAACCTGTAAATTACGCAATAAACCCGAAATCTCATTATTGAGTTGGAATTTCTCGCTTGTAGAATGGGCTGATTTAGCACTTTCACGTAACGTCACAATACGCTCAAGCAGGCTACGCTCATGAGACATATATTCCTTAGCGGTGGCGACAAGGTTTGGCAACAAATCATAACGACGTTTCAACTGAACATCCACACTGGCTTCAACACTACTCACCTGATTACGTTTTCTAATCAGTTTGTTATACATTGAAATAGTGAAAGCTAAACTGAGAAGGACAATACCCACAACTATATTCATCATTGTTTCTCCATAGAAAATTTTCCCTACTCAGTATAGGGAAAAGCACAATAAAATCTATTCACTTAGACAATATTTTGTTGATAAAAATCAATAAAACCAAGAATTTAGTTTTATCCACTTCCCCATTCATATCACCCAGAAGTGCGGTCAATATTCACGAAGTTTTTCTGAGCCCAAATCCTTACTTTATTATTATGATTTAGTGTACAAAAAATGGACTCCAAGTGAATGTGGTGCCAACAAATAACAATCATTCTCAATAACTAAGTAAAAACAATCACTTACCCACTTATTTTGTAAGGAAAATAAGGGTATTTTTGATTACGATCAAATAAATTTCCCGCATCAAGGCATATTATAGTTAAATTAACCATACAAGTAACGTGCCAATTGGAGTGATTATATGCAACGAAGTGATGGATTATTTTCTGCTTTAGCAGAAGTTTCCCGTCGGGATTTTATGAAGTTATGTACCGCACTTGCGGCGACTATGGGGTTAAGTTCAAAAGCGGGGGCAGAAATGACCGCTGCTTTAACCGAACCTAAACGTCCACCAGTATTATGGATTGGTGCGCAAGAATGTACGGGTTGTACTGAATCCTTGCTACGCGCCACCCACCCAACAGTAGAAAACTTGGTATTGGAAATGATTTCCTTAGAATACCACGAAACCCTTTCTGCAGCCTTCGGGGAACAAGCTGAAGATAACAAACACAATGCAATTAAACAGTATTATGGAAAATATGTTTTAGTCGTAGATGGATCTATTCCGGTGAAAGACGGCGGCGTCTATTGTATGGTAGCAGGTAAACCGATTGTAGAACACATCCAAGAAGCCGCTAAAGGGGCTGCAGCAATTATTGCGATCGGTTCTTGTGCGGCATGGGGCGGCGTACCTTCTAGCGGCGGCAACCCAACTGGCGCAAGTAGCTTATCTGAAGTATTACCAAAAGGCACGCCAGTGATCAATATTCCTGGCTGTCCACCAAATCCACACAACTTCCTTGCAACTGTCGCTTATATTCTTACTTATAAGAAACTACCTGCAATGGACAAATTAAATCGTCCATTATTCGCTTACGATCGCTTAATTCACGAAAACTGCTATCGTCGTCCTCACTTTGATGCAGGACGTTTTGCCAAAGAATACGGCGATTACGGTCACCGCAACGGTTGGTGTTTGTATCATCTCGGTTGTAAAGGACCAGAAACTTATGGTAACTGTTCTACTTTGGAATTCTGTGATGTCGGTGGTAATAACTGGCCGGTTGGTATCGGGCACCCTTGCTATGGTTGTAACGAAAAAGGCGTCGGCTTTACCAAAGGTATTTTCCAATTAGCGGGCGTAGAAAACCCTACACCACGCGTTGAAAAACCAGATGTTAATAACACCGAAGGTTCAGGTGCGACCATGACCGCCATTGGTTTATTAGGCGGTGCAGCTGCAATCCTAGCCGGTGTGAGTGTTGTGACCTTACGCGAATTAAGCGCTCAACATAAAGCCCGTTCTGAAGCTAAAGCGGCAGAGAAAGAAGAACATTCAGGTAAATAATAATGGATAGACGAAAATTTCTAAAAGCGGGTATGCTTGGCGGAATCGCATCTACTTTGCCTGTATCAAATGTGCAGGCATCGGAAGCGGTTGAGCCTATTCCCGGCGCACTAGGAATGCTTTACGACTCTACCCTTTGTGTAGGTTGTCAAGCATGCGTGGCTGAATGTCAAAACGTGAACCACACACCCGTGAATCCAAAAGGTGATCAAACTTGGTCAAATAACGACAAACTCACGCCATTTACTCGTAACGTGATTCAAGTATGGAGCGATGGTGACGGCACAAATAAAGACAAAACTGAAAACGGCTATGCTTATGTTAAAAAACAATGTATGCATTGCGTTGACCCTAACTGCGTTGCCGTTTGTCCTGTCCAAGCACTCACCAAAGATCCAAAAACAGGTATCGTGAAATACGATCCAGATATTTGTACCGGTTGCCGTTATTGTATGGTGGGTTGTCCTTTTGATGTACCAAAATATGACTACGACAATCCATTCGGTGAAATCAGCAAATGTGAACTCTGTAACCAAAAAGGCGTTGAACGCTTAGACAAAGGTGAATTACCTGGTTGCTGTCATGTTTGTCCGACTGGTGCCATTATTTTTGGTACACGTGAAGAATTATTGGCTGAGGCTAAACGTCGTTTAAGCTTATTACGTGGTACCGAATATGATTACCCACGTCAACACGTTAATAGTACAGATAAATACCGTGCTACCGTGCCGGCATATCAATATCATATCTACGGTGAAAAAGAAGGTGGTGGTACCCAGGTACTTGCCTTAAGTGGTGTGCCTTTTACTAACCTTGGTTTACCAGACTTAGATGAAGTCGCGACAGGTTCTCGTGCGGCGCATTTACAACACTTCTTGTATCGCGGTTTAGCATTGCCATTAGTCGCACTTGCCGGTTTAACCTTTATGACTTACAAAAATATGCATGGCGATAAAATCGCTGAGCGTATTGCAGCACAAAAAGAAGCCATGCGTCAGGCACGCAAGGAAATCGAAGAAGCGGAGGATGAGCATCATGAGTAATCCACGTCCGGTAGGCGGTCGCCTTGTTTCTGCCGCAATTCTCTTTTTTGCACCACTTGCTGTGCTTTGCGTTTTATTAATTTTAAAACGTTTGGTTTTCGGTATTGGTTCTGTGACCGCACTTAATGGCGGTTATCCTTGGGGTTTATGGATTGCCTTTGACTTACTTGTCGGTACAGGATTTGCCTGTGGCGGTTGGGCTCTTGCTTGGACCGTATATATTTTCAATAAAGGGAAATATCACGCTCTTGTTCGCCCAGCATTGCTTGCAAGTTTATTCGGCTATTCCCTTGGTGGTTTATCTATCACTATTGATATGGGACGTTATTGGCATTTACCGTATTTCTACATTCCAGGGCAGTTCAACACGAACTCTGTTCTATTTGAAACAGCATTTTGTATGACGGTGTATATCATCGTGGTGACCCTAGAGTTCGCCCCTGTATGGCTTGGTTTCTTCGGCTTGAAAAAATGGTTTAATAAACTAAATAAAATCATGTTTTTCATTATTGCCTTGGGTGCCTTGTTACCAATGATGCACCAATCTTCAATGGGTTCCTTGATGATTGTAGCTGGTCACAAAGTCCATCCGGTATGGCAAAGCTATGAAGCGCTACCAATTCTCTCCTTGCTGACAGCTTTCATTATGGGCTTCTCTATTGTGATTTTTGAGGGTTCTTTAGTTAAAGCGGGTCTTGCAGGAAAAACACCAGATGAACGTCATTTATTTACTCAATTAGCACGCGTTACCGCAGGATTAATTTTCTGTTTCTTAGCGGTGCGTTTTGGTGAGTTGATTTATCACGACAAACTGCAAATGGTTGTGGGTTTCGATAAATTAACTAAATTTGAAGCATGGATGTTCTGGATGGAAGTTTGGTTGATGGTATTACCATTGCTGACCCTATTCCTTGGGGAGAAAAAATCAGATTCCCGTTGGTTATTTATTTCGGCATTAAGCATGTTACTCGGTGCAGCATTATGGCGTATGAACTATTCGCTTATCATGTATAATCCGGGCAACGGCTATCAATATTTCCCATCTGCGGAAGAATTGCTTATTTCAATCGGTTTCGTATCTATTGAAGTATGTGCCTATATTTTAATCATTCGTTTATTCCCTGTATTACCGGTATTTAAAGAAAAACATACCGAAGACTCAGAAAAAATTATTGCCGAAAAAGCGGCATTCAGCAAAAAAGTTAGCGGAGCAGAATAATGTCAGAAAAAAAACGTATCTCAATTGACCCAATTACCCGTATTGAGGGTCATTTACGTATTGATTGCGAAATTGAAAACGGTGTTGTCACCAATGCTTGGTCTTCTGGTACCATGTGGCGCGGTATGGAAAATATCGTAAAAGGTGCCGACCCACGTGATGCATGGATGATTATGCAACGTATCTGTGGCGTATGTACTACAGTACACGCGATTATCAGCGTACGTGCTGTAGAAGATGCTATCGGCGCTAAAGTTCCCGTCAATGCACAGTATATTCGTAACATGATTCTTGCTGCCCACAGCATTCACGACCATATCGTACATTTCTATCAACTCTCCGCGATGGACTGGGTGGATATCACCGCTGCACTAAAAGCAGATCCTGAAAAAGCGGCAGATATGCTAAAAGGTGTCTCTACATGGTCATTAAATAGTGCTAACGAATTCCGCAACGTACAGAAAAAAATCCAAGCATTAGTGGACAGCGGACAACTTGGTATTTTCGCTAACGGTTATTTTGGTCATGCAGCAATGAAACTTCCACCAGAAGTAAACCTCATTGCCGTCGCACACTATTTGCAAGCCCTTGAATGTCAACGTGATGCTAACCGCGTGGTGGCATTACTCGGTAGTAAAACACCACATATTCAAAACTTGGCGATTGGTGGCGTAGCAAACCCAATTAACTTAGATTCCCAAGCGGTACTAAACCAAGAACGTCTCATGTTCGTGAAAGCTTGTATCGATCGCCTAACTGACTTCATTAACCAAGTATATAAAGTAGATGCGGCAGTATTTGCGGCTTACTATCCTGAATGGTTAAGTCTTGGTAAAACATCAGGCAACTACTTATCTGTACCTGAATACCCAATTGATGCAGATAACTCTAAATTCATGTTGAAAGGTGGTTATATCGAAAACGGCGATTTATCAACTTTCCGTGCAATCGACCAACAAAAAGATGAGTTCGTTGTAAAAGGCATTAAAGAGAGCGGTAAACACGCTTGGTACGAAGATGATGAGCCATTAGAACCTTGGGCTGGCTTAACTCGTCCGAAATATACCGGCTGGCAAGATGATGGTAAATACTCTTGGGTAAAAGCACCAACCTTCTACGGTAAAGTTGTCGAAGTTGGTCCTCTCGCCTATTTAATGTGTGGTTTGGCTGCGAATGACACGCCAACTGTCAACCACTTCAATGAATTAAAAGGCATTTATGAAAAATTGACTAGTAACACGTTAACTACCGATCAATTACATTCTACCCTTGGACGTATTATCGGTCGTACCGTGCATTGCTGTGCGATCAACGACATTTTAAGTGCTCAATGGCAAATGCTCATTGATAATATTGCTAAAGGTGATATGACGGCGTATATCAAAACAGATATCCCAGCAAGCGGTGAATTCCGTGGTGTTGGTTTCGGTGAAGTACCACGTGGTATGCTTTCTCACTGGGTTGTCATCAAAGACGGTCGCATTGAAAACTACCAAGCCGTTGTACCATCTACATGGAATGCCGGTCCGCGTAATGAACAAGACCAAATGGGCCCTTATGAGCTTTCCATTATTGGTACACCGGTGGCAGATCCAACTAAACCGTTAGAAGTGGTCAGAACCATTCACTCTTTCGACCCTTGTATGTCCTGTGCCGTACACGTAGTTAATACCGAAAACGGCGAAGTGACTGAAGTGAAGGTGTTGTAATGAAGCCGTTAATTCTTGGCGTCGGCAATATTTTGTTAAGCGATGAAGGTGTCGGTGTGCGCGTGGTGCAGGAGCTTGAAAAACGCCCTGAAATTCAACCGCACTTTGACATTATCGATGGTGGTACTTGTGGCATGGAATTACTGGATGCGATGGCAAATCGCGAGCATTTGATTATTGTCGATGCCGTGCTTGCTAACAAACAGCCAGGTGAGATTGTCGTGTTACATGACGAGCAAGTGCCCACCTTTTTCTCTCGCAAAATTTCGCCACACCAACTCGGCATTTGTGATGTACTTTCTGCAATGAAATTAACGGACGAATTTCCAAAACACCTTTGCCTCATCGGTATCCAACCAGAATCGCTAGAATCTGGCATTGGTTTGACGGAAACAATACAAAACGTGTTGCCAAAGGTTTTTGAAACGTTAAATCAAGTCATTAAGGAATACGGCTTAAATCTAGATTCCCCTCTTTAGAAAAGAGGGGCTGGGGGAGATTTGACTTAATTAATCGAGACAAGTGTTAAATCTCCCCTAACCCCTCTTTACAAAAGAGGGGAATTTTCTTTAAGGTTTCGCCAGAATTCTTTAATCTTATTAATATTGAAAAATAAACCATGTATAGACACGAAAAAACACCTGAAAACTCTACCGCACTTTTAACCTCTGTTACTGGCTTTGAAGAAAACCCAACGGAGATTTTCCTTGTCGAAATGCAAAACATTGTACCTGAAATGCAAGATCTTCCTTTTTATCACAAAGGCATCGAGTGTTTCTGCCCTAAATTTGTTTTATTTGAAGATCAATGGATCGGCACCGTATTAACGCCATGGATGATGAGTGTGGTGATTCTACCTGGCCCTCAACAACAATGGGAACCACGTGAATTAGGTGATAAACTCACTGTGCAACTGCCTTACAAAGCACTTACTTTCACCGTTAGTAGTCTTGAAAATGTACCGCAATATTTAAGTTGCTCCTTACATTCACCACTCGACCCAAATCTGACTAACGAACAAGCAGTTCAACTCACACAAGATTGTTTGCGTATGGTTTTATCCATCCCAACCGCACAGCCGACATTTAATTCTGATCGCCGTAATCTATTTAAGGCCATGATAAAATAAATGTACGCTACAAATAGTTAATAAAAATGGGCAAAGTAAAATAACTTACTTTGCCCATTTTGCATCTATCCCACACAAAGTGCGGTCAGTTTTTACTTAATTTTTCAAATTAATACAATACACGTGCTTTAATTGTACCTTCAATTTCACGAAGTTTCGCTAATAACGGAGACGCATCATCTGTTTCGATATCAACGACCACATAACCAATTTTCGGATCGGTTTGTAAATATTGTGCTGCAATATTGAGATTAGCTTCAACGAAAATTTGGTTCAATTGGTTTAATACACCAGGACGGTTTTCGTGAATATGAAGTAAACGTTTTGTACCAACGTGTTCTGGCAAGGATACTTCAGGGAAATTCACGGAAGAAAGGGTTGAACCGTTATCTGAATATTTCACAAATTTACCCGCTACTTCAAAACCAATGTTTTCTTGCGCTTCCGCGGTTGAACCACCGATATGCGGGGTTAAGATCACATTATCAAATTTACGTAGTGGCGAAACAAACTCTTCATTGATTGATGCAGGCTCAACAGGGAATACGTCAACCGCTGCACCACGAACTTTACCTTGTTCAAGTGCAGCTGCTAAAGCATCAATATCCACTACCGTACCACGTGCCGCATTGATCAAAATAGAATCTTGTTTTAATTGCGCAATACGTTCAGCACTCATTAAATTACGAGTTGAAGGTAAATCTGGTACATGAAGCGAAATCACATCACAAGAACCCAATAACTCTTCAAGTGTGTGTAATTGTTTTGCATTACCCAATGGCAATTTATTTTCAATATCGTAGAAATATACTTCCATCCCTAGAGACTCCGCAATAATACTTAACTGCGAACCGATATGGCCGTAACCCACAATACCTAATTTTTTGCCGCGCACTTCATGAGAACCCACTGCCGATTTATTCCATAAACCACGATGCACATCTGCATTCGCTTGAGGAATATTGCGCATTAAGAGCAAAATCTCACCCAACACTAATTCAGCCACAGAACGTGTATTAGAGAACGGTGCATTAAATACTGGAATCCCACGCATTTTTGCTGCATTAAGATCCACTTGGTTGGTACCGATACAGAAACAGCCAATAGCAATAAGCTTCGGTGCAGCTTCAATCATTTCTGCAGTTAATTGGGTACGTGAACGTAAGCCGATAAAATGCGCATCTTTAATCGCTTCTTTTAGCTCATCACCATCTAAAGCTTTTTTGTAAAAGTCGATGTTGGTGTAGCCCGCCGCATGTAAGGTATCTAATGCACTTTGGTGCACGCCCTCTAATAGCACAAATTTAATTTTTGATTTGTCGAGTGAGACTTTGTTTGTCATGTTTGCTTCCTTATTTTTATTAATCAATAATTTTTGCGCCGTCTGGTGTACCGACAATCACAATATCCGCCCCACGTAAGGCAAAAATACCATTTGTTACTACACCTGCGACATTATTCAATTCTTTTTCCATTTCCACTGGATTTAAAATAGCGAAGTTATGTACATCTAAAATCACGTTGCCGTTATCAGTCACCACACCTTCACGATATTCAGGTGCGCCACCAAGAGAGACTAATTTACGACCGACTTGTGAACGTGCCATTGGAATCACTTCTACTGGCAATGGGAATGTGCTGCCTAACACATCCACTTGTTTACTAGAATCCACGATACAAATAAATTTTTTCGCTAAAGCAGCCACAATTTTTTCACGAGTTAGTGCTGCACCACCGCCTTTGATCATCATTTTTTGTGGATTGATTTCATCTGCGCCATCCACATAAATATCTAAACTGGATACATCGTTAGCACTAAACACTTCAATACCCTGTTTACGTAACAATTCTTCTGAGGCTTTAGATGCTGCTACCGCGCCTTGAATTTGATCTTTTAATTCACCTAAGGCTTCAATAAAACAATTCACTGTTGAACCACTTCCCACGCCAACAATGGTATCGGGCTTAACATATTTTAACGCCGCACGTGCCGCTAATTTTTTCATTTCTAATTGGTCCATTTTTCTCTCCCTTTTAAATCGTGGATAACAACGTAAACGTTTGCCTTACTTTAATACGACACTATTAAATAAACAAGTGTAAAAATTTATTCGTGATGATGAAAAAATTTTATTCATCTAAGAAAAGCGCTAACAGCTCATTCAAAAATAATTTTCCGTGTTCGGTGATTTGCCAAGAATCCTGTGTTTCGACGATATAATTCTGTTGAATGGCCAAATCAATTTGATTTTTGACCGCACTTTGCGAAAGCCCCGTGTAATGTTCAAACTCTTGTTTTGGCACGGCTTCCAATAAACGAAAACGATTCATAAAAAACTCAAAAGCGCGGTCATTTTTTTCCACGTTTTTTTCTTCATAAAGGTATTCACCACGCAAATAGCCTTTCGGATGCTTCGTTTTAGAAAAACGTAAAATATCACCATCAGGAAAAGTGAGTTTTCCATGGGCACCGCAACCTATCGCCAAATAATCCCCGAATCGCCAATAATTCAAATTATGCTGACACTGAAAGCCCGGTTTCGCATAAGCGGATGTTTCATATTGCTGATAACCGGCTTCGATTAAAAGTTGGTGACCTTGCTTAAAAATATCCCAAAGCTCATCATCATCCGGCAATGTAGGCGGACGATAAGCAAACATGGTATTGGGTTCAATGGTGAGTTGATACCAAGAAAGATGTGGTGGAGCAAGATCAATGGCCTGCTGCAAATCATCTAAGGCTTCCTCAAGCGTTTGGTTTGGCAAGCCATGCATTAAATCCAAATTGAAACTTTTTAACCCAGAAACTTTCGCCAAACTGACCGCACTTTTAGCTTCCGCCGCATTATGAATACGCCCTAAACGTTGTAATTTATCGTCATTAAAACTTTGGATGCCCATGGAAATACGTGTTACACCAGCATCCACATAGCCTTTAAAACGCTCCGCTTCCACGGTGCCAGGATTGGCTTCCATGGTAATTTCAATATTCTCTGAAAAAGGAATACGACGTTGAATTTCTGCCAATAAAAACTTGATGCTTTCCGCTGAAAATAAACTCGGCGTGCCACCACCAATAAAAATTGAATGAAGTGGACGATTTTGAATACTAGCCTGATATTTCTCTAAGTCTGTCTCAAGATCGGCGATCAGATGTTGCACATATTCTTGTTCAGGAATTGTGCCTTTCTGTGCATGCGAATTGAAATCACAATAAGGGCATTTCTGCACACACCAGGGAATATGCACATAAAGGGAAAGAGGGGGAAATTTTTGCATAATTAAAAGTCAAAAGGGCTTGTTTTCACAAGCCCTAAAAATGAGTCATTAATTGACCGCTCTTGCTGTTTTAGTCGCAGCTTTACGGCGAGGTGCTTTCGCTTTCGTTTCCACTTTCACGAACTCAATACCTTCTGCTGGATTCTCTAACGCTAAGCCTAACACTTCATCAATGGTTTCCACCGCATGAATCGCAAGATTTTCTTTCACGTTATCTGGAATTTCTTCCAAATCTTTCACGTTATCTTTTGGAATCAATACAGTTTTAATGCCACCACGATGCGCCGCAAGTAATTTTTCTTTCAATCCGCCAATTGGTAATACTTTACCGCGTAGGCTAATTTCACCTGTCATCGCGACATCGGCACGCACTGGGTTACCTGTTAAGCAAGAAACCAATGCGGTACACATTGCGATACCTGCACTTGGACCATCTTTTGGTGTGGCACCATCTGGCACATGAATATGAATATCACGTTTTTCATGGAATTCAGAATTGATACCCAATTTCTCCGCACGTGCACGAACTACGGTCATCGCTGCTTGGATAGATTCTTTCATCACATCGCCTAATGAACCAGTGAAGGTTAATTTACCTTTACCCACTACTGAAGCAGTTTCAATGGTCAGTAAGTCACCGCCCACTTCTGTCCATGCAAGGCCTGTTACTTCGCCTACACGGTTTTGCGTATCCGCTTTACCAAATTCAAAACGTTTCACACCAAGATAGTCATGCAAGTTGTCTGAATTAACGGTAATGGATTTCACTTTTGGGTTTACCAATAAATTCTTCACCGCTTTACGACAGATTTTAGAAATCTCACGCTCTAATCCACGCACACCGGCTTCACGGGTGTAATAACGGATAATATCTAAAATGGCGTTTTCTTCGATGGTTAATTCGCCTTTTTTCAATCCATTACGTTCAATTTGTTTTTGTAATAAATGTTGCATCGCAATATTGAGTTTTTCATCTTCGGTATAACCAGAAAGACGAATGACTTCCATACGATCTAGCAATGGGCCTGGAATATTCATGGAGTTTGAGGTTGCCACAAACATCACATCAGACAAATCATAATCCACTTCAAGATAGTGATCGTTGAAGGTGGTATTTTGTTCTGGATCAAGCACTTCTAACAAGGCTGATGCTGGATCACCACGCATATCCGAAGACATTTTATCAATTTCATCAAGCAAGAAGAGTGGGTTTTTCACGCCAACTTTTGCCATTTTTTGAATTAATTTACCCGGTAATGCACCAATATAGGTTTTACGGTGACCGCGGATTTCTGCTTCATCGCGTACCCCGCCTAATGCCATACGCACATATTTACGACCTGTTGCATTGGCAATAGATTGACCCAGTGAGGTTTTACCCACCCCTGGCGGCCCGACTAAACAAAGAATTGGACCTTTAATTTTGTTTAAACGTGCTTGTACCGCAAGGTATTCTAAAATACGTTCTTTCACTCGTTCTAAACCATAGTGATCCGCATCTAAAACCTGTTGAGCTTTTGCGATATCTTTTTTCACTTTGGTACGTTTATGCCATGGCACTTGAAGCATCCACTCAACATAGCTACGTACCACTGTCGCTTCAGCCGACATTGCTGACATCATTTTGAGTTTTTGTAACTCGCTTTCCACTTTGTCACGCACATCTGCTGGCATACCTGCCGCTTCAACTTTTTGACGAAGTTGCTCAACTTCATCGATGGTATCTTCGCTTTCACCTTCGTCCATTTCTTTGCGAATCGCTTTAATTTGTTCGCTAAGATAATAATTACGTTGGCTTTTCTCCATTTGTTTTTTCACACGGCCACGGATGCGTTTTTCAACTTGAAGAATATCCGCTTCAGATTCCATCATGCCGAGCAAGTATTCTAAACGCTCTTGCACATCTGCCAGTTCTAACACGCTTTGTTTATGGCGAACAGTTACAGGAATATGTGCAGCCATGGTATCTGCTAAACGATCGGCATCATCAATGCGTTGAAGTGCACCTAAAACATCTGCGGGAATTTTTTTATTGAGTTGCAGATAGTTTTCAAATTCATTTAAAACGGCTGCCTTCACCACATCTAATTCTTTTTCATCACCAAATGTGGTTTCAATCGGTGTAACTTCCGCAGAAAAATGATCTTCACCATCATTTAATTGATTGATTTTCGCGCGTTGTTGCCCTTCCACCAACACTTTCACAGTGCCGTCTGGCAATTTTAATAATTGAATAATATTGGCAATCGTCCCGACATCGAATACATCATCAACGGTAGGTTCTTCTAAATCAGCCTGCTTTTGTGACACCAATAATAATTGTTTGCCCTCATTCATGGCTTCATCAAGGGCGCTAATGGATTTTGCGCGCCCAACAAAAAGTGGCATCACCATATAAGGGAAAACGACAACATCCCGTAATGGCAATACAGGAAGTGTACGTTGTTGAGTTCTTTTGGCGTTCATAATTATCTCTCTTACATCAATTCTATAATTTCATTGAATATGGGGATGAGTTGCATAAATTCAAGGTAGGATTTGGCATATTAAGGAGAAATCGAAAAATAGGCAAGTAAAGAACCACCTTTATTGATGGTTAATTGGAAAAACTATGGAATACAGGTACAATAAGTGCGGTCAAAAATCAGCATGATTTTACTCAATAAAAAACGTTTGAAAAAATAACCGCACTTTATCCATTATGACAGCAAAACAAACTATTACTTTCGCGACCTTTCAAGAATTACTACCCGATTCTTGTAATCATCCATTAAAAAAACAATTAAGGGATAAAGCCCGTTATTACGGACGCAAATTTTTATTTAAAAAACAATGTGATGCACTGGTTGATTTCTTAAATACTAACCAAACCTGGATTCCACTTTTTCAACAAAATCCATATCGTTTTAATGCATTGCTCGCCACCTATTGTGACAAACGTTTTTCTGCAACTGATCGACTCAATGCCATTACTAATAATCTGTTAATGCTTGAAGAAAAAATGGGTGTAGAATTTTGCCAAAAACTACTCCAAGAAAAATCCCTTTTATTGTCACAATTAACAGATCAACTTGGTATTTATTTCAATATCAACCAGATTGACCCTTTTGAAGGTTATTTTTCTATTAACTTAAAAGACAATGATGGGCGTAGCATTTATGATGCTTCTTTCACCTTTTTAAAGCCAAATAAGTTACTTATTGCTTCAATTCAAGGCCCTTCTTATGAAGAAGCGCAAGAAGCCGTAAAACAAGCCACAAAAGAATTACACGGTGTTCGCCCGATGTTTATGTTGATGAATGTTTTCCGCTTGTTAGCCGAAAAATGGCAATGTGAATTAATCGGTATTCCTCACACTTCACAAGGTAAATATCGCCTATCTGCTCGCAGTAAAATTCTATTCAATTACGATGAATTCTGGCAAGAAAACCAAGGGCAATTAAATGGTCAATATTGGCAATTACCGCTTGAAAGCGCCCGCAAACCATTGGAAGAAATTGCCAGTAAAAAACGTTCTATGTACCGAAAACGTTATGAAATGTTGGATGATTTGAGTGAAAAAATTACTCAATTTTCCTAAATAAAATAGCCTTAAGCCAGGCTTACTCACAACAAGGCCTGGCTTAGGTAAACGATTGCTCACCCCGTTATTATTGCATTCTTTCAAAAATCACACTTTGCTTTTTTGCTCATTTTGTGTAGAATACGCGCTCGGCTTATTGATTAATCCGAACACAAGGAGTTCTCCATAATGGAAGCATCAAAGAAAAAGATGAAATTCCCTTCCGCATTTAGCATTCTCTTTATTATTCTTCTTATTGCTATTGGTCTTACTTGGCTTATTCCCTCAGGGTCCTACTCTAAACTTTCCTATGACAGCACCGAAAATCATTTTATTGTCAAAACCCACGGAATTCCCGATCAAAGCTATCCAGCAACAGAACAAACCCTGAATCAACTCAATATCAAAATTCAACTTTCTCATTTCACCAACGGCATTATCAAAAAGCCGATTGCTATCCCCGATACCTATCAACGCATTGAACAACACGAAAAAGGCATTACCGATATGATTCACGCCATGGTAGATGGCACCATTGAAGTCGCGGATATTATGATTTTTATTTTTATACTTGGCGGGATGATTGGTGTTATCAACAAAACAGGAGCGTTTAATGCCGGATTAATGTCTCTCACCAAGAAAACGAAAGGAAATGAATTCTCTGTTGTCTTCGCTGTCTGCGTGTTGATGCTGTTAGGAGGTACGGCCTGTGGTATTGAGGAGGAAGCGGTAGCCTTCTACCCGATTCTTGTTCCTGTCTTTTTAGCCTTAGGTTATGATTCTATTGTCTGTGTTGGCGCCATATTCCTTGCTGCCTCGATGGGCACTGCCTTCTCGACAATCAATCCTTTCTCTGTTGTCATTGCTTCAAACGCGGCAGGCATTCCATTCACTGAAGGAATGGGATTCCGTACACTGGGTCTGATTCTTGGTGGAACCTGTGTAATAGCCTACATGTATTGGTACTGTAAAAAACTGCGAGCTAATCCTGAATTTTCTTATACATATAGCGATCGACAAGCCTTCTATGATCTCTATATGAAAGACATTGATCCTAATGCAAGCGTTGAATTTACCTTTAGAAGAAAACTCATTCTGATTCTATTTAGTGGCGCCTTTCCTCTCATGGTATGGGGGGTGATGTTTGGGGGTTGGTGGTTCCCTCAAATGGCCGCTTCCTTCCTAGCCATTACCATCATTATTATGTTTATCAGTGGATTACCTGAAAAAGATGTCGTAAATGGCTTTACTCATGGTGCTTCTGAATTAGTCGGCGTCGCATTGATTATCGGACTCGCTCGAGCAGTTAATATCATTCTAGAGCAAGGAATGATTTCTGACACTATTCTCGATTATATGACGCATCTTGTCGGTGGAATGAATGGTGGCGTCTTTATCATTGGTCAGCTCTTGGTCTTCATTTTCTTAGGGTTAGTTGTACCCTCGTCTTCAGGCCTTGCCGTACTCGCTATGCCAATTATGGCACCACTGGCTGATACTGTTGGCATTCCAAGAGATATCGTCGTATCAGCTTACAACTGGGGACAATATATTATGTTATTCCTTGCGCCAACAGGATTAGTCCTTGTCACGCTACAAATGCTTGGTATTCCATTCAATAAATGGCTGAAATTTGTCATGCCAATCGTGGGCTGTCAATTTGTTATCTCATCGATACTTCTTCTCGTTCAAGTATTTATGTATGCACACTAAGCAATCAAATAAAAAGCCACGCAATCTAGCGTGGCTTCTTTTTATCATCTTATATTATTTGACAAACTCATCAAACTCTAACTCATAATCATCACCATCTCTGGTGTATTTGATATAACGTGGAAATTGTTCACCTGAGAATTTCTTCACCATAATATCCTTATTACCTGTTTTAAATGAATAAGTGATTTCAGTGACAGTTTGCTTGTTATATTGGATCTGTTTTTCCACTTTCTTCACATTCACATTTTCCATTGGGTAAAGTTTTTTACCGTTTGTAATTTGGAAACTGGTTGGCAATTTATCGTAATAGCTCAACTGAAATGCCATGGTGAATAAGTCAAAAGTCGGTAATGTTAACGGTTCGGTTTCTAACCCATTTTTCACTTTACCGTATTCAATTGTTGTTGGCGAAATTTTAGAAATAGCATAAGGCTTACCATTACGCACATCTTGATAATTTACCATTTTAAATTGGCTCGCAGTTTGCGAACCACGAGAAGTAAACACAATGTTGTACAACGGAATATTAATTTTCGCATTGACTGAATACTGTGAACCATCAGCTTTAAAATGCACATACGCCGGCATTAAATAATTGGAACTGTATTTAATATTATAATCCACCGCAGACCATGCTGTTGGCACATAAGCAATTAATGCAGTAAAAAGGATTTTAAATAACTTCATTGGTTTTCCTTATATATAAAAATAGGTTGCCCTTTAGAGTATCACAGCGAGAAGAAGTTCCCCATTAAAAAAACCATCTTATCTGCAGACAAGATGGTTTTCATTTATGTTAGTTTAATGGGAGATTATAAAACTGCACCCGCCATTAAGAAACCGAATAATACAGATAAGCTGATTGCAATCACACCTGGCACTAAGAATGGGTGGTTGAATACATATTTACCGATACGAGTTGAACCAGTATCATCCATTTCTACTGCTGCAATTAAGGTTGGGTAAGTAGGAAGAATGAATAATGCTGATACTGCGGCAAATGCTGCAATCGCTGCTTCCGGAGAAACACCTAATAAAATTGCAGTTGGGTATAATGCTTTTGCAGTTGCAGCTTGTGAGTAAAGTAAGGTACTAGCGAAGAACAAGATTACCGCTAAACTCCAAGGGTATTGTTGTAAGAACTCAGCTGATACCGCTTTAATTTGATCGATATGACCTTCAACAAAAGTATTACCTAACCATGCTACACCAAGCACACAAATTACTGCTGACATACCTGATTTAAAGGTTGCTGCATTAGTAATTTTTGCGGTATCCACTTTACATGCCATAGTGATAATGGCTGCAGTCGCAAGCATGAAAGAGATAATGGCGTTATCACGAGAAAGAATTGGGTTTTGAATTAAACCAACTGTTTTACTGATTGCAGTTGCATAAAGCATGACCACTAAAATCGCGATAAGGAAAATTGCAACAGAACGTTTTGCATAAGGTTTGATCTCAATTTGCATTTCACCACGCATAGTAATTAAACCTTTTGCTAGACGATCTTGATAAACTTCATCATCTTTCAAATCTTTACCAAGGAAGTTACAAATCACCGCAGTAATCATACATGCTGCGTAAGTAGTTGGGATCCAAATACCTAATAATTGTAAGTAACTTAAACCAAAGTTTTTCTCTAATTCAGCAGAAAGGAATACCACCGCAGCAGAAATTGGAGACGCTGTAATCGCAATTTGTGAAGCGATAACCGCAATAGAAAGTGGACGTGAAGGACGAATACCTTGTTCTTTTGCCACTTCAGCAATCACTGGAAGTGTTGAGAACGCTGTGTGACCAGTACCCGCAAGTACAGTCATAAAATAAGTCACAGTTGGCGCAAGGAAAGTGATGTATTTTGGATTTTTACGTAGGATTTTTTCAGCCATTTTTACTAAGAAATCCATACCACCCGCAACTTGCATTGCCGCAATCGCCATGATTACAGACATGATAACTGAAATTACATCAAACGGAATGGCACCCGGTTTTAAGCCAAGTAGTGAAAGTGCAACAACACCCATACCACCCATGAAACCGATACCAATACCGCCTAATCTAGCCCCTAGGTAAATAAAGAGTAGGACGACTAAAAGTTGAGCCCAAATCATAATATTTTCTCCATATTAATTTTAAAAATAATTCCGGAACATATATTAACAACAAACTAGTGCATTATCTATATTTATTACTTGGATTAGTCTATTTTATCCGAAAGTGCGGTTAAAATTTGATTCAAATTCTGACCGCACTTTCAATGACTTTCCTAGAAATCCTCAAAGTATTGTTGAATCACTTTTGGATCTTTTGTTTGTGTTAAGGCTAATTGTAATAACACACGTGCTTTTTGCGGATTCAATGTACCTGAAGCCACAAAACCATATTTAGAATCATCCACTTCAGCATCACGTGTCGTGTAACCGCTTGGCACACGAGATGAACGTACCACCACAACACCATCTTTCGCCGCTTTTTCTAAACGTTCTAAATGGGCTGCATTCACGTTACCATTACCCACACCTGCAGAAACAATGCCTTGATAGCCCGCATCCAATAATGAATTTAACGGCTCAATTGGTGCATTAGAATAAGCATAAACAATGCCCACTTTCGGTAAGCTGTCTAATTTATCTACGTTAAATGGTGTGTTCACAGTGTGTTTGCTTTCAGGTGAACGCTCGTAATCTACTTTACTGTTATGGATATAACCCAAGGTACCATAGTTTGGTGAATGGAATGTTTGTACTGCAGTGGTACTCATTTTGGTCACATCACGTGCACCTAGTACTTCACCATTCATCGCCACTAATACGCCACGACCTGATGATTTTTTATCCGTTGCCACGACGACGGCGTTATAAAGGTTTAACGGACCATCCGCACTTTTTTCTGTCGCAGGACGCATTGCCCCCACTAATACAATTGGTTTTTCACATTTCGCGGTAAGATCTAAGAAATAAGCGGTTTCTTCCATGGTATCGGTACCATGAGTAATCACAAAACCATCGGTATCTTTACATTGTGCATTAATCGCTTTCACCAATTTTAACCACACATCATCGCTCATATCTTGTGAACCAATTTTCACAATTTGCTCACCTTTTATATTTGCAAGCTGCTTAATTTCGGGCACCGCATCAATTAATGCATCAACATTGAGTTGCCCTGCTTTATAAGCAGAAGAAACGGCAGTTTCGCCACTTCCGGCAATCGTGCCACCTGTTGCTAAAATTGTAATATTAGGTAATTCCGCAGCTTGTGCGATCGAAAAACCAAATCCGAGCATCATAAGTGCCGTTAATTTTTTTAATTTCATGCGCGTCTCCTTTCACGTTTTATAATCTAAGTTTGGCTATTCTCTACTTAATTAGGCGTAGAATAAACACAAAGATAAGATATTTATGATCCCGATCACATTTTTATCGATCTGATCGTATAAGCTTTCGCCACCCCTGCATATCCTTAATAATTTTTTTGAAAGATAACTAAAGTGCGGTTATACTTAAAGCCTTATTTCATCTGAAGATAAACTCTTATTCATTATCAAATTTAAGTTGAGAACAACATGCAAGAATTTATGCCTCAAGCAATTGAATTTGCTCAAAAACACACTTTTTTAACGATCGCATGGTTTGCTGTCCTTTTTATGACACTTTTCACCTTTTTTAAAAGTGCGACACAAAAATATCGCATCATCACCAACCCTGAAGCCGTTCGCTTAATGAACGATGAAGAAGCCGTGGTAATTGATTTACGTCCTATTGATGAATTCCAACGCGGCCATATCATTGGTAGCGTAAACTTGCTTCCAACTGAAATTAAAAATCAAAATGTAGGCAAAATTGAACATCACAAAGAAAAACCGCTTATCATTGTGGATGTTAACGGTGTTTCTTCTGCTACGTCCGCAGAACTTTTAACCAAACAAGGCTTTGAAAAAGTTTATGTGTTAAAAGACGGTTTAGCGGCTTGGGCGGGTGCAAATTTACCATTAGTAAAAAAACATAAGTAAGGATCCTCTATGTCTGAACAAAATCAACAACCTGAAGTAGCAGCTGAAGAGCAACAAGAAGCCGTGCTTCAAATTCAACGTATTTATGTAAAAGATGTTTCTTTTGAAGCGCCAAATCTTCCTCATATTTTCCATCAAGAATGGAAACCAAAACTCGGCTTTAATTTAAGCACTGAAGCCGTCCAAGTAGGTGAAGATCTATACGAAGTCACATTAAACATCAACGTAGAAACTACCATGGAAGACTCTGGTGATGTGGCGTTTATTTGTGAAGTGAAACAAGCTGGCGTATTTACAATCAGCGGTTTAGAAGATGTTCAAATGGCACACTGCTTAACATCTCAATGCCCAAATATGCTTTTCCCTTATGCACGTGAATTGATTTCTAACTTAGTGAATCGTGGTACATTCCCGGCATTAAACCTTTCTCCGGTAAACTTCGATGCGCTGTTCATTGATTACATGAACAAGCAGCAAGCGGCAGCAGAAGCGGAAGAAAATCAGGAAACCCAACATTAATTGTGATGAGGGCAGGCGATATCGTCTGCCCTTTTATTTTAAAGGTGATTGAAATGAACGCATCCCAATCTCCAATTACCATTCTTGGTTGCGGTTCTTATGGAACAGCACTCGCTATCTCATTTTCTCGCAATGGTTCTCCAACCTATCTTTGGGGGCACAATCCCGATCACATTCATCAAATGCAACAGGAACGTCAAAATCGCCGTTTTCTGCCTGATATTGAATTTCCAGAAAGTTTGCATTTAGAATTAGATTTAAAAACTGCCCTTGAGCAATCGAAAGACATTTTAATTGTGGTGCCAAGCCATGCTTTCGGCGAAATTCTCTTAAAAATTCGACCGCACTTAAAACCTGATCATCGTTTAATTTGGGCAACTAAAGGATTAGAACGCAACACTGGTCGATTACTGCAAGAAGTAGTGGAAGAAACCTTAGGCAAAGGAATTCCGACAGCAGTGCTTTCAGGTCCCACTTTTGCGAAAGAATTGGCTCAAGGTTTGCCAACAGCGATTACCCTTGCCTCTCGTAATGAAAAGTTTGCCTTAGAATTTCAAGCGCGAATTCATTGCAGCCAGCATTTTCGGGTGTATGTAAACCAAGATATGATCGGCGTTCAATTAGGTGGCGCCATTAAAAACGTAATTGCGATTGGCGCAGGTATTTCAGATGGTATGGGATTTGGTGCCAATGCCAGAACGGCATTGATTACTCGTGGGATTGCGGAAATTACTCGCTTAGGCGTATCCATGGGGGCGAATACGCAAACCTTTATGGGTATGTCTGGTTTGGGCGATTTAGTGCTCACTTGTACCGATAACCAATCCCGTAACCGTCGATTTGGTTTAATGCTTGGTAAAGGTACCGATAGCCAACAAGCTATGGATGAAATTGGCCAGGTGGTGGAAGGGTTTTATAACACCAAAGAAACCTATTTATTAGCACAACGACAAGGCGTGGAAATGCCAATTACAGAACAAATTTACCAAATGCTCTTTTGTGGTAAAAGTGCACAAGAGGTCGCACTAAGCTTATTGGGTCGTGAACGAAAAGGCGAATAAGGAGAAAAAATGACGTTAGAAGTATGGCAACACATTCGCCAAGAGGCAAAAGAATTAGCAGAATGCGAACCAATGCTCGCCAGCTTTTTTCATTCCACTATTTTAAAACATCAAAATCTTGGCAGTGCCTTGAGTTATTTGCTTGCGAATAAACTGGCTAACCCGATCATGCCGGCAATTTCGCTGCGTGAAATTATTGAAGAAGCCTATCAAGCCGAGCCCAATATCATTGATTGTGCTGCTTGTGATATTAAAGCCGTGCGCCACCGCGATCCTGCCGTGGAATTATGGTCTACCCCATTGCTTTATTTAAAAGGTTTTCACGCCATTCAAAGCTATCGCATTACCCATTATTTGTGGAACCAAAATCGAAAAGCACTCGCACTTTATTTACAAAATCAAATTTCAGTAGCTTTCGATGTAGATATTCACCCGGCCGCCAAAATTGGGCACGGCATTATGTTTGACCATGCTACCGGTATTGTCGTGGGCGAAACTTCGGTAATTGAAAATGATGTGTCTATCTTGCAAGGCGTCACCCTGGGTGGTACAGGTAAAGAATCTGGCGATCGCCATCCAAAAGTACGAGAAGGCGTAATGATTGGGGCGGGCGCAAAAATTCTCGGCAATATCGAAGTGGGCAAATATGCCAAAATCGGCGCTAATTCTGTTGTACTTCAACCTGTGCCTGAATATGCCACTGCTGCAGGTGTACCCGCTCGTATTGTCGGCAAAGACAAAGCGGCAAAACCTGCCTTTGAGATGAATCAATATTTTATCGATGATGATATAAATTTGAATATTTAAAAAGTTACTATACTTAACAAATACTTAAACTTATTGTGACGAGATTCACATTTTTTTGAGAGTAAAAGGAAGCAATATGATAGAAGATAAACAATATCCACAACTTTCGATGAATGAGTTTTTTTTTACGTATAGCTTCATATTTGTTTTGCTATTATTCATATCTGTAATTATTTTTTTTAACGATGTTCCAATAACTAACTTTGAAATATTTATCGATAAATATTTAGTCAAGGGGAGAGGAGTATATTCTCATATATACTCCTTTCAATCTGAAATAATCTCAAATTTGTCGATGATTATTGCTCCACTGTTTGCTATTTATCTAGCATTAACTTTGAAGCTCACTTACTCGTCGGAAAATGAAATTATTAATAGTGGAAGGGTAATAGAGAAAAGTGTAAAAAAAACTATATTAATGAAATTTTGCTTTATTATATCAGCACTGCTTCTTGTAACGATGTGTATGTTTTTAACATACATATATAATTGGGATCTTGAAGAATCTAAAACTAATACATTATTTGTTAGGGATGATGTAATATGGTTGCTATCCTTAACTTATATAATTTATACAGGGACATTCTTTACACTTTTTGTGCTGTTTAGCGTAATACGTCACCCAGTATCTTCATTAAAGTATCATATATACCGACCAAATTGAAATAAACCAATATCTTATCGATGATGATATAAATTTGAATATTTAAAAGGTTAATATAATTACAAATACTTAAAATTATTGTAATGAATTTTAAAAACTTTCATTTTGACTTTAAATGATGAATTCTTAGACAATTAACATATAAAAATGTAGCATCAAACTAAGTTTAACCGCTTTTAGCAATTTATTGAGGGAAATAATATGTCTAGTTTTGCTATGCGTATTAATAACGGTAATTTAAGTATAGCAGATTATCTTGAAAAACTTAATAAGATGGGATCTATATGAACAGAGATAAAAAATATCCAAAATTTTTGATAAATGAGGATTTTTTAGTATATGGTAGTGTTTTTATATCAGTATTGTTTGTTCTCATAGTCATTTTTTTTAATAATATTCCAATAACTGATTTTGAAGTATTCATTGATACGTATTTAATAAAAGGGAATGGAGTATACTCTCATATATACTCCTTTCAATCTGAAGTAATTTCAAATTTATCAATGATAATAGCCCCTTTGTTTGCTATTTATACTGTATTGACTTCAAAGCTTACTTATTTATCTGAACGTGAAATGATTGATTCTGGTATTACAATAGAGAAAAGTATAATAAAAACCATACAGAGAAAACTAGTCTTCATCATATCATTACTGCTTCTTGTAGCAACATTTATATTTTTGACATACATCGATAGCTGGGATCTTCAAGCTGTAGAAACTAATACATTATTTATTACCGATAATGTTGTATGTTTATTGTTCTTAAATTGTGTATTTTGCATCGGAACGCTTTTCGCTCTTACTTTTCTATTCAGTGTAGTATTACACCCTATAACTTTTTTAAGATATCATTACCAATCTCCTTTTAATTAAAGACAAAGCGGCAAAACCAGCTTTTGAAATGAATCAATATTTTATTGATGATGATATAAATTTGAATATTTAAGACCAAAATATGATTAACAAAGACACCCAACTTTGCATGTCTCTTTCTGGCAGACCGGGCAATTTTGGCACAACATTCCATAACTATCTATATCAAAAACTCGGGCTTAATTTTATCTATAAAGCCTTTACTACTACGGATATAGAAAGTGCAGTCAAAGGCATTCGTGCACTTGGTATTCGAGGTTGTGCCGTTTCAATGCCTTTTAAAGAAAGCTGCATGCCATTTTTAGATGAAATCTCCCCTTCTGCACAAGCCATTCAGTCTGTGAATACCATTGTGAATGATCAAGGGTTTCTTCGCGCTTACAACACAGACTACATTGCGATTGTTAAACTTATCAAAGAATATCAATTAGATAAAAAGAGTCGCGTGATTGTACAAGGCAGTGGAGGCATGGCTAAAGCCGTCGTTGCAGCCTTCAAAAACAGTGGATTTGAGCATCTGAAGATTTTTGCTCGAAATGAAAAAACAGGTAAAAATTTAGCCGCACTTTATGGCTATGAATATATCCCATCTTTAGACAATCAATCGGCAGACATTTTAGTCAACGTTACGCCAATTGGGATGAAAGGTGGAAAAGAAGAATTTGATCTCGCCTTTCCTGAAAATCTTATTCAACAAGCTCAAACCGCTTTTGATGTGGTGGCGATTCCTGCTGAAACACCGTTTATCCAATTTGCTCAACAGCAAGGTAAACAAACCATTTCTGGTGCAGAAGTGATTGTACTACAAGCCGTTGAACAATTTGAGCTCTACACAGGCATTCGACCTGATGACCAATTAATCGCTGAAGCGGCTGCCTTTGCTCGAAAAAACAGTTAAAAAATAAACCGCACTTCTAAAAAAGTGCGGTTCTTTTTATCTGAGTTTTACGCTAACAATTTTCTTGCTGCTTCCACCACTACAGATACTGCTTTTTCTTCCGTATCTTTCATGGTGGCTTCATTTGGAATTTCTTGTTGTGTACGGTTTACAATCACACCGGCTACCATACCTGCTCGTAAGCCAAGGGCATTACACATCGTAAATAATGTGGCTGATTCCATCTCATAGTTCATCACATTGAGATCTTGCCATTGTTTTAACAAGCCTTGGTAATCACGATACACTTTGCCGCTATACGTATCATAACGTTCTTGACCTGGATAGAAGGTATCTGAAGAGGCTGTAATCCCTACAAATGGCTCAATACCTTTTTCTTTAGCTGCATTGAAAAGTGCCGTAGTACATTCAAAATTTGCCACTGCTGGATATTCAATTGGGGCAAAATGATGGCTTGCACCATCAAGACGAACCGCACCCGTTGTAATAAGAATATCGCCCACATTAATATGCGGTTGAATAGCACCCGTTGTGCCAATACGTAAGAATGTACGCACGCCAAGCTGAGCCAGCTCTTCCACACAGATAGACGTAGAAGGGCCACCAATACCGGTTGAACACACCACCACCGGTTGACCATTTAAATAGCCTAACCAAGAAGTGAACTCACGTGTACTTGCAAGAAACTCCGGGTTATCAAGTTTTTTAGCAATACGTTCGCTACGTGCAGGATCCCCTGGTACGATAGCGAGTGTAGCACCTTTTAATTGTGCTTTAGTCAGGTTTAAGTGAAATACATCAGACATAACAATCTCCTTTTTCGTTCTTGCCGCAAAGTGCGGTCAAATTTTCGTTATTTTTTCAATGCGCCTAAAATACCACGCATGATTTGTTTGGTCACTTCATTACGAATATTGCGACCCACTGATTTTGCCACACTATTCACAATTTGTTCTGTTGGGGAAAGTTTATCCCCGCGTTTTTGTGTTCCAAAAATCATTCGGCTTAAGCTACCAAATAAACCGCTTTCTTCCTCTTGTTGCGCTTGTTCGGCTTGTTTTTGTTGCACTGCGGCTAAATCCGCTTGCGCATTTAATACTTCGAAAGCGGATTCATTATCCACGTAATCTTTATAGAATGCATAAAGATCATCGTCTTTCACCCAAGCAGCTCGCTCTTCTTCAGTAATCGGGGCAAGTTGGCTTTTCGGCGGATAAACATACGCCACTTCAACGGGCGTTGGCATGCCTTTTTCATCTAAGAATGAAATCAATGCTTGGCCCACACCTAAAGTTGAAATAGTTTCCACCACATTAACTGCTGGATTTGAACGGAATGTTTCTGCTGCAGATTTCACTGCTTTTTGATCGCGTGGCGTAAAGGCACGTAACGCATGTTGTACGCGGTTACCCAATTGACCTAATACGGTATCCGGTAAATCTAATGGATTTTGGGTCACAAAATAAATCCCTACCCCTTTAGAACGAATCAAGCGAACCACTTGTTCCACTTTGTCCACCAACACACTCGGTGCACCATCAAAGAGTAAGTGTGCTTCATCGAAGAACATCACAAATTTTGGTTTATCTGGATCGCCAACTTCCGGCAATTGCTCAAATAATTCAGACATCAACCAAAGCAAGAATGCACTATACATTCTTGGGGAATTAATTAATTTTTCAGAATTTAAAACATTGATCACACCACGACCATCACGGGTTTGTAACCAATCTTCAAGATTTAATGCAGGTTCACCAAAAAGATTGGTCGCCCCTTCATTTTCAAGGGTCAGTAAAGCACGTTGAATCGCGCCCACACTCGCAGCTGATACGTTGCCATATTCTACTTGGAACGATTTGGCGTTCTCTGCTACAAATTTAAGCATGGCGCGTAAATCTTTTAAGTCGATGAGTAACAAGCCTTTGTCATCTGCCACACGGAATACGAGGTTTAATAAGCCTTCTTGAGTTGCGTTTAAATTTAATAAACGGGAAAGTAATAATGGTCCCATTTCAGAAATCGTGGTACGAAGCGGAATACCGGTTTCACCGAACACATCCCAAAATGACACAGGATAGCCATTTAAATAACTTTCGCCACCTAAATCAAATTGCTCAATGCGTTCCGCTACTTTTCCACTGAATGTGCCCGCTTTGACTAAACCGGACAAATCGCCTTTTACATCCACTAAAAAGACCGGCACGCCATCATCACTGAACGCTTCTGCCATTTTACGTAATGTTACGGTTTTACCCGTTCCTGTTGCCCCGGCGATCAGGCCATGACGGTTTGCCATTTTTGCGGTAATACCAAGGGTTTGACCTTGTTCGGTACGCGCGAGAGAATATTGCATAAAGATTCCTTTGTTTTGTTGGTTTTATTTAAACGAATAATAAGGAAAAAACGAAGTGCGGTCAAAATTTAAGTGATTTTACGGTATAATTTCTCCAAACTAACTCAAAGCAGGAAAAATAGATGTCAAACGCAAAAATTCTTATTATTAAAACAGGATTGATCGAAACCTTAACATTCCCTGATGGTAGCTCATATGAAAGTGCTATCCGTAAAAAACCGGTACCCATGGTAAAAGTGCACACGCTGGGTGCAGAAGATAACGATGTGGGTTTAAAAGCCCATCACGGTGGTGTTGATAAAGCCTTGTTTTTTATGTCTGATGTGTCTTTCGACGCTTTAAACGCGCTACTTGGTGAAAACTTTGATTTTCACGGTAGCGCGATTTATGGTGAAAACTTTGTGGTATCCGGCTTACATGAAGATAATGTCTGCATAGGCGATCGTTACAAAATTGGCACCACGCTTTTAGAAGTGTCTCAACCACGTAAACCTTGCGAACGTTTATCTCATAATACCAAGAATGAGAATACAAGAGAGGTAATTCGTCAGTCTGGCTGGACAGGTTGGTATGTTCGCGTGATCGAAGAAGGGGAAATTCATCAAGGTGATGAACTCATCTTGCAATACCGTCCTTATCCTGAATGGACTATTCGTCGTTTAAACACGCTACTTTCTACTCCTTCAAGTGTGGCAGAATTAGAAGAAGCCTTAGCCATTGAAGAATTAGCGCCAGCGTTTAAACGTTCTGTTAACTCACAATTACGTAATTTACAGCAGGCGGCCTAAAATGTCGGCTAAAACGACCGCACTTTGTCCATGCCAATCTTCGCTTTCTTACGAAGATTGTTGCGGACGCTTTCACTTAGACAATCTGTTTCCAGAAACAGCGGAACAACTTATGCGTTCCCGCTATTCCGCGTTTGTGCTCAAAAATATTCCTTATATTGTGCAAACCACTGTGCCAAGCCAACAAACCTTATTAGATGAAAAAGCCCTGCAAGATTGGGCTGATGAAACGCAATGGCTCGGTTTAGATATTGTCAAAGCAGAAACCTTAACCAAAACACAAAGTGCGGTTGAATTTAAAGCACATTTTCAAGGCAGCGAACAGCCGCAAGTGCATCACGAATATTCTATTTTTGTAAAAATCGATGGCCGTTGGTATTTTGTTGACCCCACTGTGCCACTCCCAAGTAATAAACAGCCTTGTGTTTGTGGTTCAGGGAAGAAATTTAAACATTGTTGCGGAGGCTTGCTCTAATGACCTTAACGTCTTTTCTCGCATTATTTTGGCAGCGTTCTCAAGAAAACAAATTAACGCAAGCTGCCGGTTCACTCACCTACAGCACCATGCTCGCCATTGTGCCATTAATTATGGTGGTGTTTTCGATTTTTTCCGCCTTTCCTGTCTTTAACGAAGTAACCGGGGCATTGAAAGAATTCATCTTCACCAATTTCGCCCCTTCTGCGAGTGATGTTGTGGGGCAATATATTGATGAATTCGTCCGTAACTCCAAGCAAATGAGCGCCGTGGGGATTGTGAGTTTGATTTTAGTGGCATTAATGCTGATTAACTCTATCGACCGCACACTTAATGGCATTTGGCAAGATACCAGTAATCGCCCGATCTTTACGTCATTTGCTATTTATTGGCTCATTTTAACGCTCGGTCCACTTTTAATCGGTACCAGCATTGCTGCAAGTTCCTATGTCAAAGCCATGTTCGAGCAATCGGAAACACTCTCTTTTGGCTTAAAACTCCTCAGCTTTGTACCATTTCTTTCTACTTGGTTTATTTTCACGCTCATTTATATGGTCGTACCAAATAAGAAAGTCAGCATCAAACACTCTGCAGCAGGCGCATTAATTGCGGCAATTTTCTTTACCTTAGGGAAACAGGCCTTTGCTTGGTACATTACGACATTCCCGTCTTACCAATTAATTTACGGTGCCATGGCGACGTTGCCGATCATGTTATTGTGGATTCAAATCAGCTGGACAGTGGTGTTATTCGGCGCACAATTAGCCGCAGTGCTTGCAGAAGTGCGGTCAATGAATCAAACGAATTTAGAGGAAGTAAAATGATTGCGTTAATTCAACGTGTGACACAAGCAAAAGTAGAAGTTGAAGGTCAAATTGTGGGGCAAATCGGCAAAGGATTATTGGTTTTATTAGGCGTAGAAAAAGAAGATGACCAAGCCAAAGCGGATAAACTCGCTGAGAAAGTCTTAAATTACCGTATTTTCAGCGATGAAAATGACAAAATGAATTTAAACGTGCAGCAAATCGGTGGTGAAGTGCTTGTGGTATCCCAATTCACCCTAGCCGCAGACACGCAAAAAGGTTTACGACCAAGTTTCTCAAAAGGTGCCGCACCAGCATTGGCTAACGAATTGTATGAGTATTTTTCACAAAAATGTGCAGAAAAAGTCACTGTTGCCAACGGACAATTTGCAGCAGATATGCAAGTAACGCTAACCAATGATGGCCCGGTTACATTTTGGTTAAATGTCTGAATAAAGAGAACAATCACTATTTTTTTCAAAGCAAAGGAAACTCTTTCTTTGATCGCATTGTCGTATTAACGCTCACACGCATATAACAATTTCAAATCCCATCCATAATTGCGTTGGTAATCCCCTTATTTTATGGGTAAACTAAGGCGGTTTGATGTGGATCTTCTTAAAGTTTAGCTTGTAATAAAATGAAAAAAATTTCGTTAAAAATAACCGCACTTTTGCTTGGATGGATGAGTTTTTCAGCCCTTGCAGAACAAACCGTAGATATTGAGATCCGCGGTATTAAGGGTGAACGCGCCATTCGCAATACTGACATGAATGTCAATCTCATTGATAAAGGCGAGATGGACGGCTCAGATCGGTATAAACAATTAGTTTCAGATGCTGTCGATAAAGGCCTTCGAGTCTTTGGTTATTATAGTTCTTCTGTCACCTTTGAGTTGAAAAAACGCAAAGGTCAGCGAGACTTACTCATTGCGAATGTCACCCCAGGTGAGCCAAGTAAAATTGCAGGAACAGACGTTGAAATTACAGGCGAAGCCGCAGAAGACGAAAACTTCACGGCACTCCGTAAAAACTTGCCAAAACAAGGTGAGTTAGTTGAGCATCAAAAATACGATGACTATAAAAGCAGCATTTCAAACCTTGCTCTAGCTCGTGGTTATCTTGATGGAAAATTCCAAATTTCTCGCTTAGAAATCAGCCCTGAAACCCATGAGGCATGGTGGCGTATGCTGTTTGATAGTGGTGTGCGTTATCATTATGGCAACATCACATTCAACCATTCCCAAATTCGCGAAGACTATTTGCAAAATATGCTCAACATTAAATCAGGCGATCCTTATTTAGTCAGCGATTTATCTGAATTAACTAACGATTTCTCTTCTACCAACTGGTTTAGCTCAGTGCTTTTACAGCCTCACGTCCGCGAAGAAGAAAAATTAGTGGATATCGAACTTTTACTTTATCCACGTAAGAAAAACTCAATGGAGCTCGGGGTCGGTTTTGCAACCGATACGGGTCCTCATGTCCAAATTGGTTGGACAAAACCTTGGATTAATAGTCGAGGCCATAGTTTCCGTACAAATCTTTACATCTCTGCGCCAAAACAAAACTTTGAAGCCACCTATAAAATGCCATTGTTGAAAAATCCATTAAATTATTATTATGAATTTTCAACAGGTTATGAAAAAGAAAATAAAAACGATACGGATACTAAAGCTCTCACCTTCGCGGCATTACGTTATTGGAATAATAGCGAGGGTTGGCAATATTTTGCAGGTCTTCGTGTCCGTTATGACAGCTACACACAAGCTGATTTCACCGATAAAACACTCCTTGTTTATCCTACCGGAGGTTTTAGTCGGACTCGTTTAAAAGGTGGCCAATTCCCAACATGGGGAGATACCCAAAAAATCACGGTCGATTTAGGGAATAAGCTTTGGATGTCAGAAGCCAATTTCTTTAAAGTTCAAGCTTCCACAGCGTGGATTCGTACTTACGCAGAAAATCACCGTTTTATTACCCGTGCAGAAATTGGCTATTTGAATACCGCGGATATTCGTAAAATTCCACCAGCATTACGTTTCTTTGCGGGGGGCGATCGCAGCGTGCGAGGTTATGGCTACAAGAAAATTTCACCGAAAAATAAAGATGGGAAATTAGTCGGCGGTTCTCGCTTAGTAACAGGTAGCCTTGAATATCAATATCAAGTTTACCCCAATTGGTGGGGAGCAGTATTTGCGGATACAGGTTTAGCCGCAGATGCTTACAAAGCGAATGAGTTACGCTACGGCGCAGGTTTCGGTATACGTTGGGCATCGCCAGTTGGTGCTATCAAATTTGATATTGCGACGCCAATTCGAGATAAAGATAACAGCAAAAACATTCAATTTTACATTGGCTTAGGGGCTGAAATTTAGGGTATGACTATGTCTGAACAAGAAAAACAACCAGATAACCAAACCACACAACCCGTTAAAAAGAAAAAGACCTGCCGTAAAATTTTATGTGTCGGAAGTGCGGTCATTTTTATTCCTGTTTTAGGCTTAGTCACAGCACTGTCTTTTGATAGTGGACAACGTGCACTTATTCAACTAGCCGATAAAATGCTCGATAGCTTATCTATTGAGCAAGTCAGCGGTGGCTTACAAGATGGTTTAGTCTTAGAAAATTTACGTTTTCAAACAACCGGTGTCGATGTAGCCCTTCCTAAAACGCGATTACAACTGAATTTAGCTCGTTTACTTTCGGGTGATATTATTGTTGATGATCTCAGCTTAACGCAGCCGAAAATTGCCATTGATACCAGTGTCATGCCGCCTTCTGAAGAGAAACAGACTGAAAGTGGTCCAATGGAAAAAATCCATTTACCGGTTTCTGTACAAGTGAAAAATGTCGCGATTACTGACTTTGATATGAAACTCGATCAAAGCAATATTACGTTTTCGTCGTTTCAAAGTGCGGTCAGTTTAAAAAATGAATCTGGCCTTACCCTTGAGCCTACTACACTTTCAGATGTGCTTTTCTCAACGGTCTCCCAAACTCAACCGAATCCCCCTCAGCCTGAGCAAAAAGAACCCGCTAAACCCGTTGATTGGGCGCAAATTGAGCAAACACTCACACCGGCTTTTTTAGGTAATTTAAATGCGGTGAACTTGCCTTTTGATATGCACATTCCAAGTTTTTTGGGTACAAACTGGCAATATCAATCGCTCAATGAAAAAGGCGAAGAAATCCAAAAAATCACTGTGCCTAAAGTGGAATTACAAGCGGATGCCACTGATCATTTAGTGAAATTACAAAAACTCGAGATTGATAGCTCTCTTGGTACACTTTCGAGCCAAGGACAACTTCAACTCAATGACGATTTCCCGGTTGATCTCACATTAAAATCGGATCTCCAAGCCTTTAAATCAAAAGATAAAACCATTCTGCCTGCCAGCAAAGTTGAGCTCAATTTATCAGGTTCATTGAAAAAAACGACCGCACTTTCGTTAACCACACAAGGGGTGCTTGATGCCACCTTAACCGGTGATGTGAAACTGGCTGAAGATAAAATGCCATTAAATCTGCAGTTAAAAGCGAAAAAAGGTCAATATACTTTTGCAGACAGCCTAGCGCCGCTCAAAATTAACGATGTCGATATCAAACTCACGGGCGATTTATTGAATTATCACGCAGAAGTTGTTGGTGGCGTGGAGGGGATGGATCATATCCCTCATACTCACGTTGATTTAAATGCAGACGGTAAACTCTACGAAGTCACCATCAACGAATTAAAACTTGCTGCCCTAGATGGTACGGCACGTTTAACGGGTTCCTCAAACTGGAAAGATGGCGCGCAATGGGATGTGACGGCTGATTTAAACAAAATGAACATTCGTCCTTATGTGCCTGCCATGCCAGCCGTATTATCGGGCAAAGTGAGCTCACAAGGTTCCGCTGATTCCAATCATTGGAAAGTAGATGTACCTACCGTGGATTTAACCGGTAGTCTTTCCTCTCGCCCATTAAGCTTAAAAGGTAGTGTCTTTTTAAGTAATGAAACTTTATTAAACATTCCTGATTTATTGCTGAACTATGGCGATAACCGCATTGCGGCAAAAGGTATATTAGGTGATAAATCAAACCTAGATTTAGATATCAACGCACCAAGCTTACGTGGTCTGTGGCAAGATTTATCGGGCTCCGTCGTTGGTAAAGCACAGATTTTAGGTAAGCTTACTGCGCCAACCATTAATACTGATTTAACGGCACAAGGTTTGCACTTCCAAGGGTTAGACTTATCCAAAGCCTTAATTAAAGGTAATGTTGTCAGTGAACCTCAAGTAAAAGGTGAACTTACCATCAAAGCGGAAAACTTCCGTTATGGTGACAGCATCAAATTACATAATATTGATTTGAATGCATCAGGTGATGAAAAACATCATACGCTCACCTTAAAATCAAAAGGTGAACCCGTTGCAGCTGATTTGCAAATCGCGGGGAATTTTGACCGCACTTCTCAGCAATGGAAAGGTAATTTAAGCCAAGTAAGCCTAAACTCACCTATTGGTGATTTTAAAGTGAATCAAACTATTCCGGTGACTTATGACAATAACAAAATCCAAGCCACCATTGGTTCACACTGCTGGATTAACCAAGACTTAGATCTCTGTTTTCCTCAACAATTTACAGCAGGGAAAAATGGCGAAGTCCCTTTTGAACTTAAACGCATCAATTTAGATTTAGTGAATAAATTGATGGGACAAGACACGCTCAAAGGCCAATTACAAAGCCGAGGTAAAGTGGCATGGTTCACAGATAAACCGTTACAACTGAATGTGGCAGTAGAAGGTAACAACATTGGTGTGGCACAAAAATTAGACTACCGCACCTTTAAGCTAGATATTCCTAAATTAAGTGTGAATGCCGATATTCAAAATAACAATTTAACCTTGAAATCAGACATTAACGTTCAGAATCAAGGTCGAATCGGCACAGATTTAAAAATTAATGATTTAAGTAAAGGTCGTCAATTAGGCGGTACCTTTACCATTGAAGGTTTACGCTTATCCTTAGCCAATCAACTTTTCTCCAGCGGTGAAAGCATAGATGGTGAAGTGGTCTCACGCTTAAGTTTCGGTGGTAATTTAGAAAAACCATTATTAAACGGCAATTTTGATATTCGAAATGTGAAAACGAAACTGAAAAGCCTGCCTTTTGATGTGACTGATGGCCAAGTGGCAATTCGCTTTAATGGCACCTCTTCAACCTTAAATGGTCATGTTCAAACACCAGATAGCAAACTCAATATTAATGGACAAGCTAACTGGGCGCACATGAATAACTGGACGGCAGAAGTCAGAGCGCAAGCGGATAATTTCAAAGTTGATATTCCATCCATGGCGAAATTAAAAGTCAGCCCAAATGTGGTTGTCAAAGCGTCACCAAAACTCTTAGATTTAAGCGGAAACGTGGATATTCCATGGGCAAGAATTGCCATTGAAAGCTTACCGGACAATGCTGAACCGGTGAGTGAAGATGAAGTCATTTTAAATGGCCCAAGAAAAAGTAAAGAAGAGCTCATTAATCGCCAATTTGCTTCTGAAACCAAATCCGGGATGCAAATTCAATCTGATTTAAAAATTAAAATCGGCGATGATGTGCATTTAAATGCCTATGGTTTAAAAACGAATTTGGATGGTTTACTTTCTGTAAAACAAGATAAAGGCAAATTAGGTTTATTTGGTCAAATTAACCTGAAAAATGGTCGTTATGCTTCTTTCGGACAGGATTTATTAATTCGTAAAGGACAAATCAGCTTCTCTGGTTTACCTTCACAACCGATGTTAAATATTGAAGCGATTCGTAACCCTGAGGCTATGGAAGACAGTAAAGTGACCGCGGGGGTAAAAGTGATTGGTATGGCATCTAGCCCACAGGTCACGATTTTCTCTGATCCGGCTAAACCTCAAGACCAAGCACTTTCATATTTATTAACCGGCCGCTCATTAGAAAACAGCGGTGAAGCAGGCTCTAGTGGTTCTGTCGGTGCCGCATTACTCGGCTTAGGTTTAGCGAAAAGTGGTAAAGTGGTCGGCGGTATTGGCGAAGCCTTTGGTATTCAAGATTTAAACTTAGGCACTGCCGGTGTTGGGGATAGCTCTAAAGTGCAAGTTAGTGGTAATATTGGCAAACGCTTACAAGTGAAATACGGTGTAGGATTGTTTGATGGCTTAGCCGAAGTGACCTTGCGTTACCGCTTAATGCCACAACTTTATTTCCAATCAGTAACCAGCACAAACCAAGTTTTTGATTTATTGTATAAATTTGAATTTTAGGAAAGGACATGCATAACGACAAGCAACTGGCTCAACTCGTAGAACCTCATCACCGAGGTGAGGCCCGGGAGATTGCCGCCATTGATTTAGGCTCAAACAGCTTCCACATGATTGTGGCGCGGATTATCAATGGCTCAATCCAGGTGCTTTCTCGTTTAAAACAAAAAGTGAGGCTCGCCGACGGCTTAGACGATCACAATGTATTAAGCCAAGAAGCCATTGAGCGCGGTATAAATTGCCTTGCACTTTTTGCTGAACGCTTACAAGGTTTTGCGCCAGAAGATGTGAATGTGGTGGGGACTTATACCCTACGAAGAGCGGTCAATAATGACGAATTTTTACGTCAGGCTGCCACTGTCTTTCCTTATCCAATTAATATCATTAGCGGTCAAACGGAAGCCAAAACCATTTATGCGGGAGTTTGCCACACTCAACCTGAAAGCGGACGTAAACTGGTCATCGATATTGGTGGTGGCTCAACCGAAATGATCATCGGTGATGATTTCTCTCCCTTAGTGGCAGAAAGTCGTCACATGGGTTGTGTGAGCTTTGCCAAAAAATTCTTCCCAAATGGCGACATTTCCAAAGAAAACTTCGAGCAAGCTCGCCAAAGTGCGGTCAATAAAATTGAAGATTTAGGCTGGGAATATCGAAAACTCGGCTGGCAATCGGTGCTAGGTTCATCAGGCACCATCAAAACCGTCTATCAAGTGATTACCGCAACGCTTGATCCGAACGGCATCATCACCGCTGAGCGCTTACAAAATTTAATTGAACGAACCTTACAAGCTTCTCATTTTGAAGAACTTAATATCGCGGGATTAAACCCTGATCGCGTGGATGTCTTTGTGCCTGGGTTAGCGATTTTAAGCGCTGTTTTTGACGTTTTTGGCTTAGAAAATATGCGCTATTCTGACGGCGCTTTGCGTGAGGGGGTGATTTACAGCTTGGAACAAAACTTCCAAGTTTCAGATATCCGCACACGCACCGCATTAGGACTTGCCGAACAATTTAACTTAGATTTAGCGCAAGCTGATCGCGTGGCAAATAGTGCGAAAACCTTAATTGACCAATACACCCATTGGCAAAAACCGCATCTTGCTGATGAAATGAAAAACCTGTTGATTTGGGCAGCTCGTTTATTGGAAGTCGGCATTGTGATCAATCATCGCAATGTGCAAAAACATTCCGCTTATATTCTGCAAAATATGGAATTACCGGGTTTTGATCGTGAGCAGCAACGCTTATTGGTGAATTTGGTTCGTTATCATACGAGTGCATTTAAAAAGAATGATTTACCGATTTTTGCTCGTTATGCGGATGAGGATGTCCTTGTTTTACTGCTTCTTTTACGCATTTCGGTGATTTTAAATAAATCTCGTCAGGCAACAGATAGCACCGATAAAATCAATCTCAGAATTGACCGCTCTTTGCAGACTTGGGAACTGACTTTTGAGAAACATTATTTGGATAACAATCCGTTAGTGTGGAATGAATTGCGCTTAGAAAGCAATTTACTCAAAGATTTAGAACTCAGTTTGATTTTTAACTGATAAAATAGGGGCTTTCGTGCCCTTATTTTTTATCTTGCTCCAACAGCAAGCTATAAATATTGGCGAGATAATAGCTCTGCTCGGCTTCGGGAATTTCTTGCGGAATAAAAGAAAGCAAATCGTGGTGAATTTCCAAAACATCGGGGAAAATGACCGCACTTTGCATTTCATCATAAAAAGGCTGATGAAGCGGAGAAACGCAACCGCCTCGTTTTAATCTGGCAAGGCTGTTGGCAATATGCAATAAGAGTGTGATGACAGTCGGAATGGACACATCAATGCGCCAATGATGCTCTAGGCGACTTTGCAAGGTCAGAATAATATCAATAACGTCCTGATCAATCTGACCGCGAATTTTCCAACGGGTTAATTGTTTGAGTAACGACATAACATTCCTCTTTGAGATAGGATAACTTTACCGCTATTTCATAAAATTACCAGTGCACAGATCACAAAATTGAAACAAAGTGAAAAAATTTACTAAATAGGAAAGCAATAAATGATAGATAACAGACTTTTTGAAAAATATGATGGCCTAATTTTTGATATGGATGGCACCTTAATCGATACCATGCCAGTACACGCCCGTGCGTGGAACATGGTGGGAGAACAATTTGGTTACCGTTTTAACAGCCAAATTATGTATGATTTAGGTGGCGCAACTGTGAGCACTATCGCCTCCGCCATTATGCAAGATGCCGGTATGCCACAAGAACGTTTAAATGAAGTCATACAAGCAAAACGCAAACTTTCTTATGAATTGATTCCGACAGAATCAAAATTACTCCCGACCTTTGACGTGGTGCGTCATTACTATCAACAAAAGCCAATTGCGCTTGGTTCTGGTTCAAACCGTCAAATCATTGATATGTTGATGCAAAAATTAGACATCAAACATTACTTTAATGCCATTGTCAGCGCTGATGATGTGAAAGAACATAAACCGCATCCAGAAACCTTTTTACGCTGTGCAGAACTGGCAAAAGCTGAACCGTCACGCTGCATCGTCTTTGAAGATGCCGATCTCGGCGTAAAAGCGGGATTAAATGCAGGAATGGATGTGTTTGATGTCAGAACGAGAGAGATTATTAGAGCCTAATGTGGGACATTTTCTCTTTTAGCTTTTGGGCTGATTTTTGGCAAACCCATGGCTTGTGGCTGATGTTTTTCAGCGCTTTCTTAAGTGCCACCATTTTGCCGGGTAATTCAGAAATTGTGTTTGTCTCCCTGGCTGCGCCAAAAGTATTGGTCGGGTCATTATTAAGTGCGGATATTTTTTGGCTTGTTTTTATGGCAACTGCAGGAAACACACTAGGCAGCCTCACCACTTATTGGATTGGACGATGGTTTCCGAAAATTGACAGCAAAAATGACCGCACTTTATGGGTGATAAACAAAATACAACGCTATGGCGCCATCACTTTATTATTGAGTTGGTTGCCTATTATCGGGGATGTGTTTTGTGCAGTTGCCGGTTGGCTTCGTTTGAATTGGCTAAGTTGTTTGATTTTTATGACGATTGGAAAAGGACTGCGTTATATTGCCTTGCTCTTTTTCAGTTTACCTTTCGTGTCATAGCCGGTGAATAGCCTTTGTGCATAACCTGGTTGTGGGCTAGAATAAAGACGAATTAATATTCAACAGATAAAAAAACGCCCCTTATCGAGTAAGGGGCAAATAACCTAAGGAACCAATTTTATTAAAACAACTGCAAGTTGCTTGTTCTATAAGACCGACGCTAAAAAGAAAAGTTCAAAGAAATTGTAAAAAAATGTAAAAAAATTTACAAAAACTTGCAATTAATTTACAAATCACTGATTTTCAAGGAAATAAATATGCCATTACTCGACAGTTTTAAAGTGGATCACACCCGTATGAACGCACCTGCCGTGCGTGTAGCCAAAACGATGCGTACCCCAAAGGGCGATGACATCACTGTTTTTGATCTTCGTTTTTGCATTCCAAACAAAGAAATTCTCCCACCAAAAGGGATTCACACCCTTGAGCATTTATTTGCGGGCTTCATGCGTGACCATTTAAACAATGACAATGTAGAAATCATCGATATTTCCCCAATGGGTTGCCGCACAGGTTTTTACATGTCATTAATTGGCACGCCAAACGAGCAACAAGTGGCTGATGCATGGTTAGCTTCCATGAAAGATATTTTAACCGTGCAAGATCAAAACCAAATTCCTGAATTAAACGAATACCAATGCGGAACTTACACCGAGCATTCTTTAGAAGAAGCACATGATATTGCTAAAAATGTGATTGCTCGCGGTGTGGGAATTAATAAAAATGACGATTTAGCGCTTGATGAATCTTTCTTAAAATAAGGACACAACATGACAACCCTAGGTACAGCATTAACCCCGAATGCGATCAAAGTGATGATGCTTGGCTCTGGTGAACTGGGCAAAGAGGTGGTGATTGAATTACAACGTTTAGGCGTGGAAGTGATTGCTGTCGATCGTTATGAAAACGCCCCTGCACAACAAGTGGCACATCGTGCTTATACGATTTCCATGCTAGATGGGGCAGCCCTCAAAGCCTTAGTGGAAAAAGAGCGCCCAGATTACATCGTGCCGGAAGTGGAAGCCATCGCGACGGATACGCTGATTGAATTAGAAAAAGCGGGTTTTAATGTTGTGCCTACCGCCAAAGCCACCAAGCTGACGATGAATCGCGAAGGCATTCGCCGTTTAGCCGCCGAAGAGCTTGGCTTGCCAACCTCACCTTATCAATTTGTCGATAACTTTGCGGACTTCCAAAGTGCGGTTGAAAAAATCGGTATTCCTTGCGTGGTAAAACCGATTATGTCTTCTTCTGGCCACGGTCAAAGTATTTTAAAATCCAAAGACGATTTACAAAAAGCCTGGGATTACGCTCAACAAGGTGGTCGCGCAGGTGCAGGACGCGTGATTGTAGAAGGGTTTGTTAAATTCGATTATGAAATCACCTTACTCACCGTTCGCCACATTAATGGCACCAGCTTCTTAGCGCCAATCGGCCATCGTCAAGAAGATGGCGACTATCGCGAATCTTGGCAACCACAAGCTATGTCTGATGCAGCCTTGAAAAAAGCACAAGAGGTGGCAGAGAAAATCACCACCGCATTAGGTGGTCGCGGTATTTTCGGCGTGGAAATGTTTGTGTGTGGTGATGAGGTTATCTTCAATGAAGTCTCCCCACGCCCACATGATACCGGCATGGTCACGCTAATTTCTCAAGAATTATCCGAATTTGCCTTACACGCCCGCGCGATTTTAGGCTTACCTATTCCGGAAATCACCCTCATTAGCCCATCGGCTTCCAAAGCCATTGTGGTAGAAGGCCAATCGAAAAACGTGCAATTTGGCAATATCGCCGAAGTATTAGCTGAACCAAACACCAATATTCGCATTTTTGGTAAAGGCGAAGTCAATGGCCATCGCCGTTTAGGTGTCTTACTCGCTCGTGATATTTCCGTAGAAAAAGCATTTGAAAAAGTAGAGCGCGCTTATGCAAAATTAGATGTGAAATTATAAGCTTTACTTAACATAGGTATCTTTGAAAATACAAAAAGTGCAGTCAATTTTTGAGAGGTTTAAAAACTCTTTGAAAATTGACCGCACTTTATATCTTTCAAATTCAAATTGTTATTTGAAAAATATTTATTATCTAATAAAAATGCTAATTTCTGGATAAAAATTTATTGTTATAATCAAGTTATCAGATAACTTAAATGACAGAGAATCTCCATTTTCATCTAAATAAAGTTCTAATAGATCCTCTCTATAAAGATCAAATACAAGAGTATCATTTCTGTAAAACCGAAGTCTCACAGAGTTTACAGTAATATCAAAACTCAAATTAACTCTCTCATCACCATGCTCAAACTTGAGAATCTGGATAACATCATCCATTTCACAATCGAACCCATAGATAGACATAAAATCATTACAACTTGGAATCACTAATTTAGTATTATTCATTTTTATTTCCCACGATGGCGCGCGTTTCCCAACGCGAGCCTAAACATCAATTTCATTTGATTCAGATTTTCACTATTTTTATGAATAATTTCAGTTTGTTTATTTTTAGTTAGATACAAGCACAAGCACGCGTCAGAAGACGCGCGCTATCTGAGAGCGAGCATCAGAAGAATTTAAACCTCATCTATAAAAGAAAAAAAATATTTAAATTTCTTCAATAAATAATTATTTAATTTAAGGTAATGAATGGCTTTATCCATTTCAACTGGCGCATCTACAATATTTTTATTTCTAATATAAGCAATACCATAAATAGAGTATTCCTCTTCAAGAGAAAAATAATTCCTCAATGAAAAACCTATCACTTCTGAGATCTTAAATAAGGGACCATCGAAATCAGTAAGATCATAAATATACATAGGTATGTCATCTGTATTAGAGGTTTCAATTACCCTCAAAAGCCATAATTTAAACTCTTTTAAATCTATGGCTTGACAATACATACAACCTAATACGAAACTAAGATCTTGATCATTATCTTTATATATTTTCCACATATTATTTTCCTTTTTGGATATAATCTCCACCCACATGTCCTGTCTTTGAATGATCCCACTCTGTAGCTAATTGCATTCGTCCTGTGTCTTGATGATGCCATGTATATCCATGGTATTTTAGCATCACCAGCATATAGATAATAAAAATATACAATTAAATATTATGATCAACCAATAATCATTTTATTTCTTAACTTTATTAACTCTGGTATAGGAATAACAAAACCAGCAATAAAAAACACAAAGACAACCTTGAATAGTAAGATATAATCAAATTCATTAAATTTAATATAATTTAAAAGTAGAAAAAAAACTACAAAAATAGAACCACAAAAAGACACAAAGATACCAGACCAAATTAAGAAAGATAAAGTTCTCATTTTTTATTCTCCTTATTATTCAACTCTTTTCCAACAGCCTCTGAAGTAGCCGAGTCAAAAATATTACCAAGTGAACTTGGAATAGTGCTTGGTTTATTTTGAATATCTTCAAAGATCAGCTTATTTGTGGCTAATTCACTGTTTTTCGGGTTAGTGCTTGCAATGGGCACCACCTTTTAAGTTAACGCTCTTACGATAAGCTGGATGTGAAATTATAAGATTTACTTAACATAAGTATCATTAAAAATACAAAAGTGCGGTCAGTTTTTAAGAGGTTTTAAAACTCTTTGAAAATTGACCGCACTTAAATTATCAATGTTTCAATAACTTCTTCAGATGTATAGTTTTTTAGATAGGTACAAGCATGCGTTAGGAAATGCACGCTATCTGGAGTATGCCAATAATAAATTATTGGCATACTCCACCTTACTAAAAATCCCCCTCTTCTACAACCTCAATAGCACCACATCCTATAAATAACCATCTTAATGTTCCCGATAAAAATGGATCATCTAGAACTTTAGTTGCAAATAAAAAGTGGTCTTTATCTAAAATAGTTGCCCCCCACCAAAACCAGCTTCTATCTATAGGATCCATAAGAAATATCCAGTTATCAAAAGTCCAATCGTCCTCTCTTTTTCTACAAAAAAAGCCAAAAATATCAAAACGACTTTTAACTTTTTTAAAACCATTAATAAATTTTATTGGTAATATTTTTTTCCAAGCTTCTACATCGTCCCATTTAGACTTAGTATATAAATCATATTGATAATTGACCTTTAATAACACATCTCTTGCTAATCTCATTACCTCATTGGCATTACCATTGCACCTAATAATAAAATTCATCCCTAAGCCCTCTTGATAAGTGGGAAGACCATTACTTTCAAGACGAAGCCTTTCTTCTAAGAGATGCCAAAAAAAAGCATCATTAATTCCCATTCCTTCCCCTTTTTCTCTTTGTTTTGTTAGCAATATTTTTTTCTTCTTTTTTTAGATAGTTTCCAAAAGACATAGCCAATATCATAGAAAAGAAGAAAAAAGGGAATATATACTTTATAACAAATGAAATTTCTGTAGGATATTCTCTTAAATACATCATTATAGAAAGTAACACTGTCATAATAATTGAAGAAAAAAAAGCCTTTTTAAGAATAGCAATTATCTCTCTCATTATTTATTCCTCTCATTATCTTCAAATAATAATTAAAACAGGATCTCAACAGAGATTAAATATCGCTTATCTATACCCTTATGCTCAGCATTACTTTCATTTATTAAATTAATTATCTTATTAACAAATAAGATCATATCATTTGATAGACTGCCATAATTCAAAAATATTATTTTTTTTTCATACAGCAATCCAATATAATCCCAAAAGGCATCTAGATTTCTTCCAAAAAACTCACCAAAATCAACTTGCTTTATTAATTGGGTATAGAAATCTTCCTCATCCAAAAGTAAACTACAATCAATTATTACTTCCATTTTCCGATCTCCTTAAAAGATTTATAATGATCGGTTGTAATAAACAATAACCCATCATTAGAATACAATAGTCTTGTTCCTGGTTGTTTATTCCTAGAAATTTGATTATTTATCCCAACATCAGCTTCAAACCATACTCTACCATCAGATGTAGGTAATAGCTGTTGTTCATTTCTATATATATCGCCACCTATCTGTCCTTTTTTTAATGCTGTTCCTGGTTTCCAACCATATTTGGTTTCTGCTATGCGTTTTGTAACATACTCATCGGGCAACTTACCATATTGCTGTAAATGTTCTATTACATGATTAGCACTTTGGTGAGTTTTTAAGTCCATTTTAAGATCTTGATAAACCTTGGCATTATGTGCTTCATAGTTGAATGATTTTAGATCATACCCCTTAGTTTTCCCAACAATCGGCAACTTGAATCTAGCATAATTTAATGCTGTGCTGGTTACTTTCCCTGCCCCCGTAAGCTCTAACAAGCCAGTGCCACCTCTCACGGCGGCTATCGCATCAATCTCATTGACCATATTTTTACCATAAAGGTAATTTACATCGTCAAGACGATAGCCTGCACCAAAAATATCTTTACCCGATTGCCATACCGCTTTTCCAGAATCCGATAACATTTCCTTACCGGCTGAAATACATATATCTTCTTTTAAACAGTTCCCAATACCAAAACTAATCGGCTTGAGTATATCCTCAGGATGATCAAATGCATGCAAGGTACCTTTTAAAGCTGCATCTGCACCATCTGATAACGATTTAGTATAAAGATTATATTTTACTTTCGGTTGTAATGTATTCGTTACAACATGGCCGTTTGCTTTATCAAATTGTGCCAATGCATTTGAATATTTACCCGTTGAGTAATATTCATCTTTATCCGCAACAGTAAACATTGACTGACGTTTACCATCCGAATTAATAAATGTACCTCAATTATCATAAGGTGGTACATCACCTTGAGCCGTTGCACCTCTTAAGAAAGACTGTGCTTGGCCATCTGTTTCGCCAATTTTCTTAAACCAAGCATAGTCGACTTCTTGAGCCGCTTGGGTAATTAATCGATCCATCGCTTCTTGCTCAGTGACTTGGTGCCCTAAACGCTCACTTTCCTCTTGAGCAAAACGTTTTGCGTTTTCTTTAATCCATTTAATCTCATCAACATGAAGCTGTCTGTTATACGTCTCCGCATTGTAAGATGTCAACGCGCCCTGTTTCATGGTTTCACTCGTGCCACCACTCACCGCACCCGCGGCAGCACCAATCACCAATGCCGTCATTTGTTGTGCTGCTTGTTTAAGTTTCTCTTTTTGCCCATCATCTAATTTGAGGTCTTTCGCTTGTTCATTTAAGTAATCTGTAACATACGTGTTCAACCACTCTGAACCCGCTCCCGCTGCAGCACCTGTCGCCACATTGCCATCAGACATCTTCGCTGCCAATGCACCTGCAAGGGCATGCATCGCAATCTTCTCTTTGCTGCCGTCTTCAAATTCAAATTTTTTCGCAAGGTCACCCGTGACTTTTGCAAACAACTCACCTGCAACTTGTGCCGCTTCTTGCTGCTCTTTCACTTCGTTATGGTCAAATGCTTTCACTTTATGATTGGCATTTTGTGTATCTCTGGAAAGTGCGGTCAGATTTTCCGGTGTTTCTGTGTCAATTTGAATATTAGACCCTATCGCTGATTGCGTTTGACTTGTAGCACTTTCATGTTTATTCCCTAACGCACTCGCCGCAGCCGCCATCGCATTTTTAGCATTCTGTGCCATATCCGTTGAAAGCCCCGCACTCACGCTTTTCACTTCAACCTCACTGCGGTTTTCAATATCAGTGTGAGTGAGCGATTTTGTTTTGAAGTGGTTCTTATCTTGGGCTGCTTCACTGTCAATCACAGAGCCCGCAAGGTGCGTATTCCCCGCAACCTTAACATCCATTCCACCTTTGCCCACATGGAAGCCCGTTTGCTCTTCCACTTGGGCATAGTTCACTTTCGCTTTGTTTTGAGAATAGTTTGCTGAAGCACTTGAGCCACTGCCATAAATTGCCACACTAAAGCCCGCTCCGGCTTGCGTTTGTTTGCTGTCGTAGTGATTGCTGTCTTGACGGCTTCCTAAATTAAGATTGCCTTTAATAGAAACATGCGCATTTTCTGCAAAGATGAATCAATGGTCATCACCATTTAAGTGTATTGCTTGCTCACGATATTTACGTATAAAAAGCATTGGAAAAAGTAGAACCAGCTTACGCTAAGTTGGATGTGAAATTATAAGATTTGCTCAACTTAAGTATCGTTGAAAATAAAAAGTGCGGTCAATTTTGAGAGGTTTTAAAACTCTTTGAAAATTGACCGCACTTTTAACTTAAAATTCTAAGCGCTGTGTTAAGCCTTCTTCGGGTTCTTGACTTCGGAAAATCAGCCATAACCTCAACACATCAATCATAATTCCACGCGGTAAAGTGAGATAAAGTGATTCCTCTTCTTGGGCAAAAAGGAAATAAAAATTCACTTGATCGTTCATCACCTCAACGCCCCAAGAATTAGAGGAGATATCCGCTTCTTGAGTCATCTCATCTGTTAAGATTGACAATGAATGATCTAAAAAAGAGAAATAATTTGGACCACCCATTGGATCATTCAAATAGCCGGTTAGTGGATTTAGTTGGTGATTTTCCTCTAAATGGCAAGTTGGAATAATTTGTCCTTTATGCTGAATATACGTAAAAATAAATTTCATCTTTACTCCTGCTCAGCACTTGGAAAAGCCGTGACGACAGGATAGGTATAACCTTCTATGCGCACACCTGAATTCGAAATACCAGCCCACATACCCTCGGCCTTACGAATAGGATCTAAATCATCTACTTGATTCATATAAGCAGAATTAATTTCAACTTTAATACGATCTGCCGTCCACGTTTGGGGAAACATCAAGGTCTCCCCATTATTATTGGTCTTCACAATATATTGATTAGTTTCACTATCAAAAGCAGAAATCTCTGCAAGATATACGCCATTTGGATAAGTGTATAATATCCGATCAACACGTATATTGCCTAAGGCGGAATGTCCACCAATCATGACTGTCATTTATAAGCATCCTCTGAATCAATAATTTCTACGTAGTCCGGATCTGGTATTGGTTTTTGTATGAACGCCAACCATCTTTCTAAAAGATAAGTTAATTTCTTACGAGGTATTAAATACTCTGTATGATCTCTTTCATCATCAATTTCATCGCATTTATCTAGAAGATCTAAACCCAATTTTACCCTATTATGATCGATAAAGGCATCAAAAGCTTCCGTGCCGATATATTTCCATGTGAGTTCTGAATTTTTTAAATCATCTAAAACAAGACGAACAATATCTATATCATTTAATATTGACATATATGTGGCTATAGCTCTTCTTGCATTGTCTGACGAATCCTTAGCTACACACCTAGGCGCTAGTTTGCCAGAAGAATCACAATATCCAAATTCAATTGAATCAACAATTTCTATGTAGTTCGGTTCTGTTATTGGTTTTTGTATGAATGCCAACCATCTTTCTAAAAGATAAGTCAGTTCCTTACGAGGTATTAAATACTCTGTATGATCTCTTTCATCATCAATTTCATCATATTCATCGTATCCATCTAAAAGATCGAAACCCACTTTCACCCTATCATGATCGATATAGGCATCAAAAGCTTCCGTGCCGATATATTCCCATGTGAGTTCTAAATTTTTTAAGTCATCTAAAACAAGGCGAACAATATCTATCTCATTTAATGTTGATATATATGTAGTTATAACACTTGAATCAAATAACGAATCCTTAGTTGCACAGATAGGAGCTAGCTTGCCAAAAGAATCATAATATCCAAATTCAACTATCATTATTGTCCCCTTACCGGATAAACGGTTGATATATTTCCCTTCTTATCAAAGAACCACTCAACTTCAACACCAGATCGTGTTGTTCCCACCCCTTTTCGCTCTCCTTCTTCAGAAAGTCGCCCATTTTGAAATGCATGCTCCAATTCAACCCTTAATCTATCCTGAGTCCAAGTTCTTGGAAACATTGTTGATACACTATCTTTTTCCTTACCAGATTTTTCTAAAAATGGCTTCGCATTTGGATCTTTTAAAGCCCTAGGATTTGGAATAGAAACTTTAGCCTCATAAACACCGTTTGCATATTCTTTAATTACTTTTTCCACTTTTACATTTCCGAGTGTGGTGTGTCCTCCTTTAAAGAAACTACCTTTTGGCTCACCATTAATAATATGTTTTTCTAACACTTTATCAGAAATTGGTAATTTAATATTTTTCGCCAACTCATTAGCTTCTCTATTTAAATTCTGTTCATTTAAATAAAAGTCTTTTTGGCGATTAGAAATCCTTTCATTTAATCCTTTATTTCGATTTACTCCTATGTTTGCATTATCCCTTGAATAATCCACATCTGGTGAACGAACCCACTTACCCCCAATCCATTTCATGGTTTTGCCAGCCACTGAGACCGTTGCAGCACCGGTTGTTAAACCAAAGAAGACCTCTCCCACATCTTGAGGATTTCCATCTGTCATCTCACGTAGCGCTTTCTCAACAGAATGCGCAGGGATATCTTGCTCAATCCATTCTTTTGGTAGACGAACAAGTTTCTCACCTATGCGCAAGGTATCATCTAATGCCTCACTGAAAGATGTATTATCAATATAATCTTTCGCTGATTTTAAACTTTCCTTTGTTTTTTGTGGCCCTGAATTTGTTAAGCCATACCAAATTGAACGAAAATAGGCATCATCTGGATAATAATTTCTTGCTAGAGACTCAAAATCCTTACCTTCTGATACATGAGCCAAATAAGCATTAAGTTGTTCTTTAAAATGCTTATTCGCCTCCTGTGAATAGGCTAGATAACAATCTGCATTACCTGCACATTGTTGCTCTGCGCTGCGTTTTGCTGCGAGAAGCTCCTGCTCAAGGAATTGACGATATTCATCCAGTTCTTGATTACGTTTTTTACTAAGTTCATTAGTTTCCTCGACCACTCTCATTTCGCAATCAGAATCACCTTTACAAGCTTTATATTTTCTTTCTGCTTCAACTAAATCAGATGGTTTTAAATAATTATTCTCCACCGCCCTTTTAGCCGTCTCAGCCCCAGAACTTGCAGCAAGGAAATTCCCCCCTTGCTCCGCTGTGGTGCCATTCGCTTTCGCTGTCAATGCCGAAGCCAATCCGCCTGCCAGTTGACTTAACGTACTAATGTTTTCCTTCTCATTTGCCGTTAATTCACTGACCGGTTTGCCATAAGCTCTCGCGATGATTTCAGCCGTTGCCTCACCTGTCACCCCGGCAATCGCTCCCGTCAATGGGTCCTTGCCTGTCACTTGAAACTCCACTGCAGAAAGCAGGGCATGCGCCATAAGGTTAGTCGCTTTGTCTTTTGCGGTGTCACCCGCCGTCATCTCATGGATTGTTTGATTGAGATAAGGCGAAGCCAGTGCAACAAGACTGCCTGCGGTATCGTTTTGTGCCGCTGCTTGCAATGCTGCTGTTACTGCTCGAATCGCCATGCCCTTTTCACTACCTATGCCGTAAGTGCGGTCGATTTCACCTTGTGTTTTCGTGATTTCAGCTTGAACGTTTGTCAGTTGCTGCTTAATGGCGGCAAGCTGTTGTTCATTACCCGCTTGTCCCTGCAAGGCTTTTTCTTGCTCTTCCAGCTTAAACTTCTCAAGCCCTAGCTTGTTGATTTTCTCACGCTCTTCATAGGTGGCAATATTAATCGCGTTGTTGCTGATGTCGCCTATCACTTTCGCCATTTCTTGGCGCTCTTGCACTTTTTGTAAATCTTGCTTTTCAACACGTTGATTCGCATTTTTCGTATCCCGTGAAAGTGCGGTTAGATTTTTCGGGGTTTCGGTGTCTATCTGAATGTTGCCACTGATGGCTGATTTGGTTTGGCTATGTTCACTTTCATGACTATTGCCAAGCAAGCTCAACGCACTGCTAAGCGCCTGCATTGGATTCACTCCACCGCTACCTGCACTAATGCTTGCACTTTCAGTTTTAATCTCGCTTTTATTTTCAATATCTGTTGTCGCGATTGATTGGGTTTTAAAGCGGTTTTTACTTGTATCAGCATCACTTTCGATGATGGCACCATTTAATTGCGTGTGGTGATGAACGGTGACATCCATGCCATCCTCACCCACACTAATGCCGGCTTGCTCTTTTACTTGAGCATAATCCACTTTCGCTTTACTGTATGATGCACTCACTGAGCCGCCACCACCTGAACCATACGCTACCGAGCCGCTTGCACTCGCACCCGTTTGTTTGGATTCGTATTTTTCTGTATCTTGATGGCTCGTGACAGTGAGATTTTGAATGTCCGCTTCCCAGCGTTTTGCTTTGAGATTCGCCGCATCAAGGTTTAAACCACCTTCCTCACTATTGGTGATGATTTTATCTGCAGTAAAGTGACTATTTTGCCAACGTTCGCTATCTGAGTTCGACTTGCCCTTAGCCACATTCACCGAACCCTCAATACCAATTCCATAGCTATTACCATTGGTTCCGACAAAGACGCCTACACTTCCCCCCACAGATTTATTTTCTGTGCGTTGATGCTCTTCGTCTTTCACGCCTTTTATCTCAATCCCTTTTTTACCTGATAATGCCATCAATTTCGCATTCGCATCCACGCCCTCAAAACTGAGTTTTTCATCGCGTGCTTTTGCATTAAATGTCCCCGTATTCACGGTTGATTTTTGATGACTAATACTTTGGCTTTCGCTACTTTGAGTTTGTTTTTGGCTGCCATAACCAATACTAATTTTCACACTTGGGCTGGATGTCGTCCCAGTATTCTGCATATTACCGGCTCTTAAGGCATCTAAGGTTTCCGCTACCTTACTCACATTTTGAGCAGCCATGAAAGCCTCTTCTCCGGCTTTCATGGCATAAAGCGCTTGAAGTTTTGAATTGCTCACCTGTTTGGCTCGCTTCACACTGTTATAAGCCGCTTGTGCCATATCTGTCACCGGTGTACTCAAGGCAATCGTCACGCCTGATTGTTTATACTCATGCCCCTCTTTACTTTCAATAATATCTTTTCCGGCTTCGACCTTAACACTTGCGCCTTCAATATCAATTCGATTCGTGCGTGGTGTAATCATATCCGTACCAAGAACATTTGTATGATTACCCGCACTCACCGTGATATTGCCATTCATTGAACCTAGCGTGCTACGTGCATCAGACTGTGTCCAACCTTCTGTATCATAGTCGTGTTTTTCTGATTTGGAGCCAAAGGTAATACCAATACCTCCGCCTGTGAATACCCCTGACGTTTTCTTGGTTTCCACGCGCTTATTTTTGAAATGATTGGTGTCCGCTGCAATATCAACATCATGTCCAGCCTGAACATGGAGATTATCATCTGCAATAGCCTGAATGCCTTTCGCCTTCACATCATGACCTGCTGAAAGAACCACATCTTTACCGCTCACCTGCGTGCCGACTTGAGTAACGGAGTGTTGTTGGTCAAGGCTGGTTTTAGTCACCTTCGCCACACTTCCACTTTTCGTTTTGTGGAACTCTTCAAAATCACGGCTTTCTTTTGCACCATTCAACACAAGGTCATTTTCAGCAATAGCCATCAACTTCGCTTCACTCTCCAGCTGTGCCCCTTCGGATAAAATATTTTTACCCGTTAGCAAGACATCACCTTTGCCTTTTACTCGGCTTACTACGGCTTCTTCCACTTTCTCATGACGGTAATGATTACCTTTCCCCATCTTTTCATCAAAGCCCACTGAAAGTGCGGTCAGATTCATGTTATTTTTGCTTTGAACAAGCGTATTGCCATTGCCGTCATTAACAATATCTGCACCTTTAGCATTCAGATTATTTGATAAAAGCTGTAATTGGCCATCTTCTCCTTTTACATGGAAAAGCGCTTTACGAGCCAGTGTCGTTTCACTACGTTGGAAATGAGATAAGTCCACCTTTGTTGTCATCGTGGTACTTTCGTGATTTAAATCACCGCCCACATCTACCAAGAGCGCGCGCTCAGCTTCCACTTTACCGCCGATATTATCGAAGTTATTTGTGGTTTTGATGCCTACTTTATCACCCGTAATGGTGCCTTCGTTTAATAAGCTTTCGGTATTTAATAAAGTAAGCTTACGGCCTGCAATGGTGCCGCTATTCGTTAAACGGTTACTCCGTAAATCAATCACATCCGCTGAAATCAACGCACCTTCACCATTTAAGTCACCTTTCTGCGCCATGGCATAGACACGAGGCGCCATTACTTTGACTTGTTTTCCGCTTGGTAGCATTACTTCTTTTTCTTCAAACCAGACAATATCTGAAGTAAGTTGTGCGACCTGAGCAGGGCTTAAAGCCACACCTGGGGTTAAGTTAAAGCGTTTGGCAAAGGTGATACCATTATCCATTAAGCCCTTATATTGCGCTTCTAAATCTTGATAGCCCGTTAAGAACATACGTCCCGTCAACTGATTAACTTGATCTCGCACTAAACGTTGCTCGTAATAGCCATCACCTAAGCGCTTCAAGATATTTTGTGGATCACTACGAAGTGCTTTGAACATATAGTCACCACTGAGCCATTGTTTACGATCGGTAAACTGTGGATCCGTTTCAATTAATGGGCGATTTGTTGCCTCTGGATTGGTGCGATAAAGGCTCGAGCTAGGTAAGGAAACATCCGCACCAATCGTACGAATTTCACGCTGCCCAGCTTTTGCATTCGATTGATTCACACCATTGGCAACATTGATATTGTTAGCAAGTGCGATAGTTTCCATCGAAAGATTAGCCTTTTCCGCCTCTGGCTTAAAGGTACTATAAGATTCAGTTTTTACTTGATTGAGATCGAGTGGAGTAATTACTACTTTTTCATAATCATGTCGACCATCCCACTCTCGTTGATGATATCGTTTAAATCCGCCTCTCCAACGAGAGTAAGTCCACTCTTGATTACCCTTATCAACAACTTGAGTAATCCCCATTTCTGGTACATTGTTTACTTCTTCAGAAGGGTTATTAGGATTATAGATCTTTCCAGCTGCAATTATTTGGCTTCGGTTATTTTCCACATTTCCATTAAATTCAACATCACCTTGGCTCAAAATCTTACCAGGATGCGTTTCTTTTACCTTTGTTTCACTGGTAATACGTTCTTTTACATAAATATCCCAGAATCGATAAAATTCTTTACCTGAGAGCTTTTTATTGTGAGCCAAAATTGCAGCATCTAATTGCTCGAATGCTTTTTCATTTGCCTTAGCCCACTCGAAATATGGCTTCATTTGAGCAGAATATTCAACCAATTTAGACTCATAATCAGCAACAGCTTTCCGGTACTCTACCATTTTTGATTCATATTCTTTCATGAGACGATCATAATCATGACGATTACGCCATGTTCGTTTAGGCTGTTTAGGCTCTTCTGGTGCTTGCTTTAACGTTTCATCCAAGCCACTTAGATCGGGTAATGTTGGAGAAGTAGATGGAGGAGCAATATTAAATGCTGCCCATATAGGATCATTATTTAAATAAAGTGCTTGAGGTACAACAACACAGCCTGAACGGGTTTGCTCATTGCCGCATACTTCCTCATTTGGCATTGGTAAAATATGGCCTTCAATTTTGCCATCCGATGGTCGCGTTACCTTATTTTGATTTTTATAAACCACTTTGCCCGCTCGACTAAAGGATGCCCAACGAAGTTGATCAAAATTAATACGTTCAGAGCTCCCATCTTCAAGCAGATAATGTTCATCCACTTTTTCACGTTTGACTTCTTCTAGCCTTGTATCAATACGCGCATTTTTGTTTAAAGTTTCACGCATACCAAGGATAACGCCTCGCCCTTCAATCAAACTACCGCTATTTAATAATTTATCGCCTAAACCTTTTGATTGATTGTTTTCATCTAAAGTACGACCAAATACAACTTTCCCTTCAGAGGATAATGTACCGCCAATACCATTAAACGCCCATTTTTGGGTAAAGACTGTTTTACTGTTCTCAACTAAAGGCGCTGCAACATCTAGACGTGCTTTTGCCGCAACAACCGCTGATTTAATCGTTCCATCAGATTGTAATTCATCTGTATTCACTATTTTTTGACCAGCCTGTAAAGCAACATGACCACCATAAATACGACCAGTACCGATATTAGTTAATGTATCACCGGTCTTGATAACATTTTCTACTGTCCCTTTAATCAACCCTCGGTTGGTTATATTCTGCTCACTTGTAAGTGCGGTTTGTTTTCCTTGAATTTCAGCATTCTCTGTATTTTCAATATTCTTAGCATTGACTTGGGTAGTACCTTCAGAAAGCAACCCTGCTCGATTAATCAAATTTCCTTGAGTAGTTAAACTTAATGAAGAACGACCAACTAAATCGCGTTGACTATCAAAATCTTGAACAAGTTGGATATTTGTATGGTTAGCCTCAATATCGCCATCACCAGAAAGTGCATTAACCTGAATATTCAATTTTTCTGCAGCCTGAATTGAACCTTGACTATTTTTTATGGAAGCCCCTCTACCCTGAATACGAATATCTCCTGTAGAGAATAGTTCACCTTGCGTGTTGTCTAATTGATTAACAATATTCAATACCTGAGAAGAAACCGAATAAATCCCACCTTGCTTATTGTCCAATTGATGAGCATTCACCTCAGCCTTACCAGCAAGAATACCCTGTGTTGGTACTGATTGCGCATTACCTTTAGTATTTTGGTTATTTAGATTAGTGGTATTAACCGTTAAATCACCCTGTGCTTGAATGAGTGAACCTGTATTGCCGACTTTTTGGTTATTAATATCCCTTGCAATATTTAACGTTGAAGAACCGTCAGCAACAATCATTCCAGCTCGGTTATCCACGGATAATGCAGTTAAAGTTAAACCTTTACCACTTAGCAAACGTCCTTCTCGATTATTTAAGAATTGATTATGCTGTGTAAGACTCATATTTCCACCAGAAAGTATTAAGCCGTTTTCATTATTTAACCCTTTTTCTAGGTTTAATGAGAAATCACGCACACCTTGGCTTGCCCATCGGCCATGTTGATTTTCCACCCTTTGCACGGTTGCATTAATCCAATCTGCTTTTAAATTAGCATGCTGTGTTAAAAGTTGAGAAGGTGTACGCAATCCGATCTCGTTTTTTGCAACGAGCGTTGCTTGATTTGCGTTAATTTCACCTTTATTAGCCACAATATGAACATCTTGGCCACTTGTTTGGCTCTCGCTGACATCGACTGTTTGAGCTTGAACATCAACCTTACCAGAGGCAATATTTTTCCCTTTCGCCACAGTTGTTTTTACTGTTTTTATTTCAAGGTTTTTAGTCTCACCAACCTCATCTACTTCGCGGGCTTTACCATTTTCCTCAACACCCGCAGCTAATACTGAAGACTTACCCGCTTCGACTGAATTCGCTTGATAACGAATATGTCCACCAGAAATAGTCGAGCCCATCTGAGTAATTTTATTTTTAGCATCAACTAGAACATCACCTCGTGCTGTTTCAACTTTACCCTTTTGAACAAAATCAGATTTGGTTTTGATTTGGACATCTTGTTTACCGCTAATCACCCCTTCATTAACAATACGGCCTTGACTATCAATCTTCACCTCACCCGCTGATGCACCGATATGCCCCGCATTGCGTACACCAAGACCTTGACCGTTATCCACTAAATGGATTTTTTCAGCATACATCCCACCTAATTGGCTCACAT
>OGDJ01000148.1_pt1 | contig 55083 bp, 42 predicted proteins | sample 1570401 | NCBI WGS metagenome assembly OGDJ01 (sample SAMEA2582185, study PRJEB24529) | metagenome | biome: Human gut stool | place: China | collected 2011
ACATCATCGGACATGGAAAACACCGACCGTGCAAAAACCGTGCAGAAACCGTGCACCCATGACTTACAAAACAAAAAAGCCACGAAATCTTTCGATTTCACGGCATTTTTTGGTGCGATGGAAGGGACTCGAACCCCCGGCCTACTGATTCGTAGTCAGTCACTCTATCCAGCTGAGCTACCAACGCATACGTTCCGTTCGGAACATGATGTATTTTATCACTGAACCGGGGTTTTGTCAACACTTTTTCGGAAATATTTTTGAGATTCCTGAAAAAGAACGTCTTTTCATCCACTTTTCTTTTATTTTCTATGCATCAGCCCTGCTCTGCGAGGGTCTGGGCGATGCGGACGCCGGTGGGCGTGGCGGCAAGACCGCCCTGACCGGTCTCGCGGAGGTCGGGGGAGAGCAGGCTGCCCACGCGGCCCATGGCGTCGATGACCTCATCACAGGGGATGGCGTAGTCCACCCCGGCAAGGGCCATATTCGCACAGGAGACGGCGTTCACCGCGCCAACGACATTCCGCTTGACGCAGGGGACTTCCACGAGGCCGGCTACGGGGTCGCAGACGAGGCCCAGCAGGTTGCCCAGAGCCATTGCGGCGGCAGCGGCGCACTGCTCCGGCGCGCCGCCCTTGAGGTGGCAGAGAGCGGCGGCGGCCATCGCGCTGGCCGCGCCCACCTCGGCCTGACAGCCGCCCTCCGCGCCCGCGAGAGTGGCGCGGGCCGCGATGACCTGGCCGAATCCGGCGGCGACATAGAGGGCGTCGCAAATGGACTCTTCGTCGGCCTCGCCGCTGCGGGCCAGCGGCAGCAGAACAGCAGGCAGGACGCCGCAGCTGCCCGCCGTGGGGGCAGCGACGATGCGCTTCATGCAGGCGTTGCACTCGGCGGTCTTGAGAGCTTCGGCCGTCACTGCGGCGAGGTAATCGCCGCCAAGGCTCTTTCCTTCTTGATGGGCCTGCTCCACCTTGGCTGCATCGCCGCCCGAAAGGCCGCTTCGGCTGCGCTGGGTCGGGTCATAGTCCCGGCTGGTGGCCTGCATTACCTGCCAGAGGTGGTGCATCATCTCCCGGCTGTGGGCCTCGGTGAGGCGGCTCTCGGCTAAATCGCTGCGGAGGATGGCCTCCGAAAGGGAAATATTCTGGCTGCGGGCAGCGGCCAGCATCTCTTCACAGGATAAAAACGACACTTCTCAGCCCTCCTCGCATTCTTCCGGCTCGTCGATGTTCAGGCAGGTAACTTTGCGGATGCCCGGCATCACGGCCATCTGCTGTTCCAGCACGTGGGGGATATGGGAGTCGCATTCCAGCACCATAACGGCGTAGCCGCCCGTCGCGGCGCGGAACACCTGCATGGACGCGATGTTGATGCGGCGCTGGGCCAGCGACATAGTGACCTCGGCGATGCAGCCGGGGGTGTCCTCGTTATGGATGATAAGGGTGTTGCTGTCACCGCCAAAGTCGGCAGGCACACCGTCGATTTCAGTCACGCGGATGCGTCCGCCGCCCACAGAGGCCGCCTTCAGGACGAGGGTCCGGCCCGCCTTACTCTTTAAGGTGAGCACCGTCGTATTCGGGTGGGCGGCACGGAGCTCCACCGAATGGATGGTGAACTTCATGCCGGCCTCCTCGGCCAGCGCGAAGCTGTCGGGCAGGCGGGGGTCGTCCGGGCGGAGGCCCAGCAGCCCCGCCACCAGCGCACGGTCGGTGCCGTGGCCCCGGCCTGTGGTGGCAAAGCTGCCGTAGAGCCCAATGTCCGCCTCGGCGGGGACGTCGCCCAGCAGCTTCTGGGCCGTATATCCAATGCGGGCCGCACCCGCCGTATGGCTGGAGGAGGGGCCGATCATCACCGGCCCGAGAACATCGAACAGACGCATGAGGTGTACACTTCCTTCCGTTTTGCAGCGCCCGGGATCCCATTCGCTGACAAAAGAACAGATTTTCTTTCTTTTTATTATACCGCTTTTGAGCTTATTGTGCTATAATAACTTTATAATGCTTTGAATTTCGCCCTTTCAGGGGGCAGCACGGAGGGTAGAACCTATGAAACTGGTAAGCGTGGAAACTCCCGAAAAGAGTGTCTGCAAAATGACTTTCAGCGCTTCGGCTGAAGAGCTGGAAGCTGCGTCCAACGCCGTGTACGAGCGCACCCGCGCAACGTACACCATCAAGGGCTTTGCCAAGGGCGAGGCTGACCGCGCCCAGATCGAGGCCGACCGCGGCGAGCACACCTTCTGGTACGACGCCATCAACGATTTGATGGACAAGGATGTCCCGGCCCTGTACGACGCAGCGATGGCAGAACACGGCTTCCACGCTGTGGACGAGCCGGTCTACGACCTGGTCAGCGTGAAAAAGGACGAGGGCTTTGTGGCCACTGCCACCACCGCCCTGCAGCCTGAGCTGGACCTGACCCAGACCACCGGCTTCAAGACCGAGTGCGTCACCCCGGAAGTCACCGACAAGGAGATCGACGCTGTGCTGGAGCGCCGCCGCGCCATGGCCGCTGAGCTGGTGCCTCACAAGGGTCCGGCCGTCAAGGGCAACATCGTCCACATCGACTACGAGGGCCTGCTGGAAGGCAAGCCCTTCAACGGCGGCGCCGCCCAGAACCAGACCCTGCAGCTGGGCAGCGGCCGGATGATCCCCGGCTTCGAGGAAGGCATCCTCGGCCACAAGGGCGGCGAGGAGTTCGACATCTTCGTCACCTTCCCGGCACGCTACCACGTCAAGGACCTGGCCGGTAAGCCCGTGGTCTTCAAAATCAAGCTGCACGACGTCTGTGTCCGCCAGCTGCCCGCACTGAACAGCGATTTTGCCAAGAAGGCTGCCAATGTGGACACCATGGACGAGTTCCGCGCCCAGATCCGTCAGCAGCTCCACGACAACAAACACGCCGCTGCGCTCAACCGCGCCAAGGACGCCATCCTCACCCAGCTGGCCGCAGCCGCTGAGGGCGAGCTGCCCAGCGTTCTCGTCGAGAGTGCCTATCAGCAGGAGATGGAGCAGATCCAGCAGCAGCTGCAGATGCAGCGCCTGAGCCTTGACCGCTACCTGAGCCAGATCCATCAGACCCGCGAGAGCTTCACTGCCGCTGTCCGCACTTCTGCGGAGAAGAACACCCGCGCCCGGATGGCCCTGCTGCAGATCGCTCAGAACGAGAACCTCGTTCCCACTGAGGAGGACATCGACAAGACTCTGTCCGAGCGCGCTGAGCGCACCAAGAAGACCCTCGAGGAAGTCAAGGCTGCGTCCAACGTGGAGGCCATGCGCCGCAACGAGGGCATCCGCCGCGCTGCCGACTATGTCATCGAGCACTCCACCATCGAAGAAAAATAATTTATCCTGCTTTTGCGCCTGCACCACTGTGCAGGCGTTTTTTATTGTTCATTTTTTCTCTCTTGACTTTTTTTCTCTGCTGCGGTATTTTTAGGGTGAGAAATTCTATCCGGGCCGCAGCTTCGGCCCGGACGGATAAAGTAAAATCTTCTGCGGGACATTCCGCTCATCTATTTTATTGCGACAGGAGGTTTTCCTTATGAAAAAGTTTCTTCTCGCTCTTCTGACAGCTGTCACGGCGGCTGCGTTCTTCTGCGGCGCGGCAGCATCTGTGGCCACTTACAGCGCCAGCTATGACGCACCGGCCGGCATCAACGCCATCGTGGTGCAGGACAACAGCGCTGCGGTCGTTCTGCAGGCCGCCGACATCGACCACATCCGCGCCGATTACACCTACACCTCGAGCTACGCCTTTGAAAGCTCCAAGCTCTACGACTTCACGGTGGCGGGCAGCACCCTCACCGTGACCAAGACCCGGGAGCCCAACGCTTCCCTTGTCATCCAGAGCCAGGACACCCGCAGCTGCACCCTGACGCTGCAGGTACCCCGCCAGACGCTGGCAAACATCACTGTCAGCACCACCAACGACAGCATCACGCTGAACGGCGTTTCGGCACAGACCGCCAGCCTCACCACCGACAATGGCCGCATCGAGGTATCGAACTTCAACGGTTCCACCCTGAGCGGCACCACCCGCAACGGCAAGATCACCATGAGCGGCGTCACCTCCCAGAATGTGGCCGCCACCATCCAGAACAGCGGCACCCTCAAGCTGGAAAACATCTCTGCCAACGTCTGCAACGCCAAGGTGCAGAACGGCAGCATCACCGGCTCCGTGATTGGCAGCGGCAGCTCTTACGGCTTTGAGCTGGCCGCAGGCGGCGGCAAGATCCGCGTCTCCGACGCCAGCGACAAGAACTTCCTCTTCTTCGGCAAGGACACTCTGCAGCAGAATGCAGATGCCCCCAACAAGCTGAACCTCGCCACCAAGAACGGCGATGTTGAAGTCGAGTTCGTGCAATAAACCACAACATAAAATGCCTGTGCAGCATCTGCCGCACAGGCATTTCTTTTTGTCCGGATACGGTCAGCTGAGCCAGTTGAAGCCCATGACCACCACGCCGAGGATGACGAGGATGATGCCGGTGGCGCGGTTGAGGGTCTTGGCGTCGGCCTTATTGGCAAAGACCGCCGCGATGCGCGCCCACAGCAGGGTGAAGACGACGCAGAGCGCCCAGACGTGCCAGACCGGCGCACCGCCGATGGCGAAATGGCTGACAGCTCCGGTCAGGGCCGTGAAGGTCATGATGAACACGCTGGTACCTACAGCCGTTTTCAACTCATAGCCGAGGACGCTGGTGAGGATGAGGAGCATCATCATGCCGCCGCCTGCGCCGATAAAGCCGCAGATGAAGCCGATGAGGACGCCGCAGACGATGGACTGGATGGCCCGTTTCTTTGCGCTGACGCCCTGCATGGCCTCTTTGGTGGTCATGACGGGCCGGACGATGAACTTGATGCCCAGCAGGAAGGTCATGAACACCGAGAAACTGCCCATCGTGGCCGAGGGGAGCAGGCTTGCCACCCAGCTGCCCACCACCGTGAACACCAGCACGCTCACCATCATGATGAGGCCGTTTTTGATGTCGAGGTTCTTGTTTTTATAGTAGGTGTAGGCTGAGACGGCGCTGGCCAGCACGTCTGACGAGAGGGCGATGCCCACAGCCATATAGGGGTCCATGTGCAGGAAGGTGATGAGCATGGGGCTGATGACAGCCGCCGCGCTCAGGCCCGCAAAGCCGGTGCCAAGGCCCGCGCCCATGCCGGCGAAAAAGGTGACTAAGATCGTAAATAAAATGTTCATGCTTCTCCTTCCAGAATGGCGTCCAGATTCTTATTCATGATGTCCATCGTCTCGAAGAACGCCTTTCGCTGTGCTTCGTTGGTGTGCTCCAGCAGACGTGCGCCAAATTCCTCCTGCAAGGCCCGGCCCTGCTCGATGATGGGGCAGGCTTCTTCAGTGCAGCGCAGCAGGGTGCGGCGGCGGTCGCCGGGGTCAGCCTCGCGGACGAGGTAGCCCTCCTGCACCAGACGGTCTACATTCACCGAGACGAGGTTTGCTTTCAGTTTGCGCACCTCCACCACGTCGCTGGCGGTCTGGTAGCCGGGGTTGTTGGCGAGGAACATCAGGATGTCAAAAGCCGTCTGGGGCAGATGGAGCTTCTGGCACAGGGGCTTGCAGAGGGCGGCGTAAGCCGCCGAGATCTTCCGCCCGAATTCGATGCCCGGGATATTCATGGGACGCCTCCTTGTGATTCAAAATTGTATCATTCAAATTTGAAGTAATGATAGCACAAAAACGCAGTGCTTGTCAAGAGAAAAGGAGCGGCCCGCATCTTGCAGGCCGCTCCCTGTTTCCGTTTTCTTTACAGCATCATGATGAGCCGCGTGCCGAAGGCCGCCAGCCATGCTACGATGCACTGATTTGCCACCATGATAAACGCCCACTTGCCGCCCAGCTCCCGCTTGACCGAGGCCACCGCCGCGATGCAGGGCGTATAGAGCAGGCAGAACACCAGCAGGGGTGCAGCCGCCGCCGGGGACAGCGCGGCGGCAAAGGCCGCAGAGGAGCCATAGAGGATGGTGAGGGTCGAAACGACGCTCTCCTTGGCCATAAAGCCGGTGATCAGGGCCGTAGACACCCGCCAGTCGGCAAAGCCCAGTGGCGCAAACAGCGGCGCGATACCGCTGGCCAGCCATGCAAGGATGCTCTGCTGCGGGTCAGCGGTGAGGCTGAGCCGCAGGTCGAAGCTCTGCAGGAACCAGATGATGATGGTCGCCACAAAGATGACCGTAAAGGCGCGCTGGAGGAAATCGCGGGCCTTTTCCCAGAGCAGCTGGACCACATTCTTGAGGCCGGGCAGGCGGTAGTTGGGCAGCTCCATCACAAAGGGGACGGCCTCGCCCTTAAAGACACTGCTCTTCAGCAGGATGGCCATCAGAATGCCCACCGCAATGCCGAGGAAATAGAGGCTGACCATCACCAGAGCCGCGTGCTCCGGGAAGAAGGCCGCCGCAAACAGGCTGTAGATGGGCAGCTTGGCCGAGCAGCTCATAAAGGGGGTGAGCAGGATGGTCATTTTGCGGTCGCGCTCCGAGGGCAGGGTGCGGCTGGCCATGACGCCGGGAACGGTGCAGCCGAAGCCGATGAGCATTGGCACGATGCTGCGCCCCGAGAGGCCGATGCGGCGGAGAAGCTTATCCATCACGAATGCCACGCGGGCCATGTATCCGGTATCCTCCAGCAGAGAGAGGAAGAAGAACAGGGTCACGATGATGGGCAGGAAGCTCAACACACTGCCCACACCGGTGAAGATGCCGTCGATGACCAGCGAGTGGACGGCTGCGTTGACGTTCCACGCCGTGAGGGTGGAGTCCACCGCGGCGGTCAGGGCATCAATGCCCACTTCCAGCAGGTTCTGGAGCGCCAGACCGATGACACCGAAGGTGAGGTAGAACACCAGCGCCATGATGCCCACAAAGGCCGGGATAGCGGTATAGCGGCCCGTGAGGAACCGGTCGATCCGGGCCGAGCGGAGCTGCTCCTTGCTCTGGCGGGGCTTCACGACGGTCTGATCCACCAGCTGGTGGATGAAGTGGAACCGCATATCCGCGATGGCGGCGGCGCGGTCCAGACCCCGCTCCTGCTCCATCTGGACGATGATATGCTCGATCATCTCTTTTTCGTTCTGGTCGAGCTTCAGGGCCGCCTCGATGCGCTGGTCGCCCTCCACGAGCTTTGTGGCCGCAAAGCGCACCGGGATGCCTGCGGCCTCGGCATGATCCTCGATCAGGTGGATGATGCCGTGGATGCAGCGGTGGACTGCGCCGCCGTGATCCTCCTCGCTGCAGAAATCCATCCGGCCCGGCCGCTCCTGATACTTTGCGACATGGAGCGCATGATCCACCAGCTCGTCCACGCCCTCGTTCTTTGCCGCAGAGATAGGCACGACCGGGATGCCCAGCATGGCCTCCATCTTATTGATGCGGACAGTGCCGCCGTTGCCGCGCATCTCGTCCATCATGTTCAGCGCCAGCACCATCGGCGTATCCAGCTCCATGAGCTGCATGGTGAGGTACAGATTCCTCTCGATGTTGGTGGCGTCCACGATATTGATGATGCCCGTGGGCTTCTCGCCGATGATGAACTGCCGGGTCACGATCTCCTCGCTGGTATAGGGCGACATGGAGTAGATGCCGGGCAGGTCTGTGACCTCCGTATTCGGGTTATTCCGGATCGCACCGCTCTTGCGGTCCACCGTCACACCCGGGAAATTGCCGACGTGCTGGTTGGAGCCGGTGAGCTGGTTGAAGAGGGTCGTCTTGCCGCAGTTCTGGTTGCCCGCCAGCGCAAAGGTAAGGGTCGTGCCGTCGGGCAGAGGGTTCTCGCCCTTTTTGGTGTGGTAGCGTCCGCCTTCGCCGAGGCCCGGGTGCTCCACCGGCTTTTCACTTTCTGCCGCCGCCTTTTTCGCCGCCGGGGCTTTGGCCAGAGTGACCCCGATGCGGGCGGCATCGTCCAGCCGGAGGGTCAGCTCGTAGCCGTGGATGCTCAGCTCCATCGGGTCGCCCATCGGGGCAAATTTGACCAGCGTGACCTCCTCACCGGGGATCAGCCCCATATCCAGAAAATGCTGCCGCAGAGCGCCTTCGCCGCCCACGGTCCCGACCACGGCAGTCTCGCCGATGTTCAAATCTTTCAACGTCATATGGAATGTTCCTCTCGAGCGCGTTTGTTAGTTTGCATTAACAACAGTAATATAGGCTAACTTTCCGGCGTTGTCAAGAGAAACGGGGCTGTTCTGAACTGCTCTCTGAAAAAAAAATCATGTCGCCTTCCTCGAATATCAGAAAAAGTGCAAAAAATAAGAGCCTGTACCCGGGAAGTACCCGCCGTACAGGCTCTTATCGTTTTTTATTCAGTTCGCGGTGTGGTAGCCGTCAGGGTTCTTCTTCTGCCAGTTCCAGCTGTCGGCGCACATTTCCTCGATGCCGTACTCAGCCACCCAGCCCAGCTCGTTTTTGGCCTTGGTGGGGTCAGCATAGCACTCGGCGATGTCGCCGGGGCGGCGGGCCTCGATGACGTAGGGGATGGGCTTGCCGCAGGCCTTCTCGAAGGCGTGGATGACATCCAGCACGCTGTAACCCTTGCCGGTGCCGAGGTTGCAGATGAAGAGGCCGCAGTTCGTTTCCAGCTTCTTGATGGCGCAGACATGGCCGCGGGCCAGATCCACGACATGGATGTAGTCGCGGACGCCGGTGCCGTCGGGAGTGGGGTAGTCATTGCCGAAGACATGGACCTTTTCCAGCTTGCCCACAGCCACCTTGGCGATGTAGGGCATGAGGTTGTTGGGGATGCCGTTGGGGTCCTCGCCGATGAGGCCGGACTTGTGGGCGCCGATGGGATTGAAGTAGCGCAGCAGAGCCACGTTCAGGGTGGGATCAGCCTTGCAGACATCGGTGAGGATGCGCTCGGTCATGGCCTTGGTGGTGCCGTAGGGGTTGGTGGTGGCACCCACGGGGAAGTCCTCGGTGATCGGCACACTGGCGGGGTCACCGTAGACGGTGGCAGAAGAGCTGAACACGAAGTTGTGGCAGTTGTGCTTGCGCATCACATCCAGGATGACCAGCGTGCAGTTGAGGTTATTGTAGTAGTATTCGATGGGCTTGGACACGCTCTCGCCAACGGCCTTATAAGCTGCGAACTGGATGACCGCCGTGATGTCGGGACACTCGGCGAAGATCTTCTCCACATCCTCGTGTTTGGTCATATCGGCCTGATAGAAGCGGAAGTCCTTGCCGGTGATCTGCTTGACGCGGTCGAGGACCACAGGGGATGCATTATAGTAATTGTCCGCCACGACGACGTCGTAGCCGGCATTCAGGAGCTCGATGCAGGTGTGGCTGCCGATGTAGCCTGCGCCGCCGGAAACCAAAATAGCCATGTCCAGTACCTCTCTTGTTCCAAATGTTGCTTCGCACAGAGCCCTTGTGCTCTGCCTGCCTAAAGGATACCGCTTTTTGCGCAGAGAATCAAGTACCGGCTCTTTTATTAAAATGTATTTTTGTTGCATATTTTTTGCCAGTCTGATGAATTGCAAAGATTTTTAGTCCGAAAGGCATGGAGAGCACACCCAAAAAACAGCAAAGGGCAGCTCCCGCAAGAGAGCTGCCCTTTGCTGCGGCTGATATTTGCTTACAAACGGCCGCACTGACGGCCGGTGAAGAAGCGGAGCGTAGTGTTGGCCCGGAAGACTTTGCCTGCCCGCAGCACCGTCGTCGGGAACTCCGGGTGAGAGGGGCTGCAGGGGAAGTGCTGGGTCTCAAGGGCAAAGCCGCCGTACTTTTCCAGCGGGACGCCGCCCTTGCCGGGGGAGGGGCAGTCCTGCAGGAAGTTGCCGGTGTAGAGCTGGATGCCCGGCTGGGTGGTGTACATCTTCATGCTGATGCCGGTCTTGTCGCTGGACGCCCAGGCGCAGAGGCTCTGGCTGGCACCCCGGGGCCGGTCGAGGACATAGCAGTGGTCAAAGCCGCCACCCACCATGGTGGTCTGGTAGAAGCCGGTGTCGAGGTCGCGTCCCAGAGGCTTTCCGGTGCGGAAGTCCATCGGCGTACCGTCCACAGGCAGGATCTTACCCGTGGGGCAGGTCTCGTTGTTGCCCTCGAGGTAGTTGGAAGCGTAAATGCGGAGCTTCTGGCCCAGCACATTGCCGCCGCCGTCAAGGTTGAAGTAGGTGTGGTTGGTCAGATTGATGATGGTGTCCTCGTCAGTGGACACACGGTAGTCCATCCGCAGGGTGTTGTCCGGCGTGAGGATATACCGCACACTGACCTTCAGATTTCCGGGGAAACCGTCTTCGCCCGCCGGGCTTTCGGTCTCCATCAAAAGGGTGTCGCCGAACATCTTCACATCGTAAATTTTGCGAGGGAAGGTGCCGTGCAGGTGATTTTTGCCATTGTTGGCTTCCAGCTTGTAGGTCTTTCCGCTGAGAGAAAATTCCGCATTTTCAATGCGGTTGGCGTACCGGCCCACGAACGCACCGCAGCAGGTGCTGCCGGATGAGTTGAAATCCGCCTCATAGTCGGCGAGGGTGTCGTGTCCGACGACCACATCCACCGGACCCGTTTTGGTGGGGACGAAGAGATTTTTGATCACACAGCCATAGTTCAGCACGCTGATCTCAAGTCCACCGGGATTGGAGATGATGTATTCATCCACCTTATCGCCGTTTTTGGTCACACCAAAGGGCTTGGAGCGGAACTGTGCCATAAGGCTCGCCTCCTTCTTCATTATTTTCGGTCAGGGCAGCGCAGCCCCAACCTCGTCCATAACTATGATTATAGCACAGTTTTCCAGCCTTGTGTGAGAATGCTTTTAGATTTATCTTCCAAAATTTCGAGAGATTTTTTGGATATATTGCCTCCCTCTCAGGCGCTGACGCGCCAGCTCTCCCAAAGGGAGAGCCATTGGCAAACCGGGTCACTCCAATTTAGACGCTTAACGCCTGCTATTGCACAAAAAATAGTGCCCTGCTACAGAGGGAAGCAGGGCACTACTGTTTTTGATATAAATAAGCTTTGCTCGTTTTACGAAAGCTTGTCCGACACGCCAGTGCCTCTCCCTCTGGGAGCAACAGCGACGACCGCCGCCAGTGGCGGAAGCAGAGAGTCGCTGTTGGGGCCGCGGCCAGCAAGACGCAAGCGAAGCGCGGCGGATGCTGGGTGCCGCAACCCGGGTAGTGGCACCGAAGGTGACGGAGAGGGTTATTCCGGCTGAGCCTCGGCGGCGTTCGACTGTGCGATGTACTCGGCGGCATCATCGGGGATGTCGTCCATCCCGTCGTCACCCACATCGACCACCAGCGGCGGCTTCTTGAAGAGGATGTCGTAGAGGATGGGGACGATGTACAGGGTCATCAGGGTGGCATAGCTCAGGCCGCAGATGATGACGATAGCCATGCCGCTCATGAGCTGGCTCGCCATATCGTTGCTGAGCATCATCTGCAGCATGGCCAGAACGGTGGTCAGGGTGGTCATCAGGATGGGGCGCATACGGGTCTTGCCGGTGGCGACGAGGGCCGCACGGCGCTCCAGACCGCCCAGACGCAGCTGGTTGGCGTAGTCCACGAAGACGATGCCGTTGTTGACGACGGTACCCATCAGGACGATGAAGCCCATCAGAGAGATCATGGTCAGCTGCTGGCCGGTGACCAGCATACCCAGCAGGCCGCCGGTGAAGGCCAGCGGCACCGTGAACAGGACGATGAAGGGGGACAACAGGCTCTGGAACTGAGCCACCATGACCAGATAGACGAAGGGCAGGGCCAGAGCCATCCACTGCACCATCTCGTCGACCATCTGGTTGATGGTGGAGGACTCGCCGTCCAGCGAGAAGGAGCAGCCCTCGGGCATCTCATCGGAGAGAGCGAAGTCGTCCAGCGTCTTTTGCAGCACACGGGACTGGACCGTGGTGTTGTAGCCGTCCAGCGTGTCGGCAGACACCGTGATGTAGCGGGTCTGGTTCTCGCTGGTGATAGAGTCGGGGGCGGTGCCGGTGAACCAGGTAGCGATGTCACCCAGCGTGCAGGTGCCGGTGGTGATGGCACCGGTGGCGTCCATGACGCTGGTGGTGAAGGTCATGTCCATCATGTTTTCCTTGGTCACAGGGTCAAGGTTGTCGCTGATTTGGACTTTCATGGTGGAGCCGTCCACGGTGACAGGGGTCTCCGCCGTGGTGGTGGTGGTGAGCTTGGCGGCGATCTGCTGGTAGACCTGCGCGACGGTCAGACCGTAGGCGCGGACCTTGTCGCGGTCGATGTCCAGATTGATGGTCGCATCGCCCTGACCGAGGCCGGTGGCGGCATTGGCGAAGCCCTCGGTGTCGTTGACCATCTGGACGACCTTATCGCCCAGTGCGGTAATGGTATCGGCGTCGGGGCCGTAGATCTTGACAGAGAGGCCGCTGCTCAGCTGGCTGGTGAGGTCCTGCATTCCGCTGATCTCTACGGTGCCGGTGCAGTTCTCGACGCTGGCCACCGCATCGTTCAGGGCCTGCTCCACAGCGGCGATCTTAGTGGAGGAGAGGGACTCGTCCAGCATGACGTTGAACCGGTAGCTGCCGTAGCTGTTGGCGGCGCTCAGCAGGTCGGTGATGGCGCTGGGCAGGCCAAGCTGACCGATGTCGATGCCGGCCACAGTGGTATCGGTGGTGACGCCCACCTCTTCCACGCCGTCCACAGCCATGACGGCCTCGACGACCTGTCCGGCCACACTGTAGGATTCCTCTTTGGTCAGGCCGTCGTCGGTGGAGAGGGCGATGGTAGCCTCATTGCTGGAAATTTCGGGCAGAAGGACGACGCCCATGGAGAAGACCTTCCAGCCGCAGAAGACCAGCAGGACGACTGCAGCCACCAGCGGCAGAGCGCGGTGCTGCAGGCACCACTCGAGGCTGTGGGCATACTTATCCTGAATTTTTTCGAACCAGACCAGACGCTTCGGCTCAGCCTTTTTCAGGACGGTGGAAGCAGCGGCAGGCACGACGGTGATGGCTACGATGAGAGAGGCCATCAGGCAGTAGCCGATGCACATGGACATGGGCTGCAGCAGGCTGCGCACCGTACCGGAGGCGAACACCACCGGCAGGAAGACGCAGACCGAGGTGAGGGTGGAGGCCACCACCGACATACTCACCTGACGGGCACCCTGCACGGCGGCACGGGCCGCCGGTACGCCCCGGCTGCGCAGACGGTAGATGTTCTCGATGACGACCACCGAGTTGTCCACCAGCATACCGACGCCCAGCGACAGGCCCGCCAGCGTCATGATGTTCATGTCGAGGCCGGTGAAGTACATCAGCACGACGGCGAACAGGACGGACAGCGGGATGCTGACGCCGACCACGAGGGTGGGCTTGATGTCCTTGAGGAAGATGGCCAGCACGATGATGGCCAGCGCAGCGCCCACCAGCATACTGCTGATGATGCTGTTGACGATGATGGTGATGTAGTTGCCCTGATTGGACAGGACGACGACGTGAAGGTCAGAATACTGAGCCTGCAGCTCCTTGAAGGCGTTCAGGCAGCCGTCCGAGACGCTGCTGGCGCTGGAATTGGCGTTGCGGAAAATTTTCAGCACCACGGCCCGCTCGCCGTTCAGGCGGGTGTAGCTGGCCTCGGCGTTGTCAATGACGGCCACGTCGGCCACATCGGAAAGGCGGACATCGCCAAAGCCCTCGACGTGGAGCAGAAGTGCGCCCTCGATGTCCGAAACGCTGTCGTACTCTTCGCCGACCTTCAGCAGCCAGGACTCGCCGCTCTTATCGGCGACATAGCCGGCAGGCATCGAGAAGTTCTGGGCGTAGATGAGCTGGGCGAGGGTCTTGATGTCCAGCTGCTTGGCCACATCAGCGCTGGCAAGGGCCTTTTCCTTGCTCTCCTCGTAGAGCTGCTTGGCGTCTTCCAGCTGGTTTTCGTAGTCCTTCAGCTTCTCCCGGGCCTCGGTGAACTGCATATAGGCGCTGAGCTGCTGGCTGGAATAGTTGCCCAGAGCGACGGAGAACTGGTTCATCAGGCCGGGGACATTATCCATGGCTTTGATGACCTCGTCCAGAGTCTTATAAATGGTGCTCAGGCTGTTGGAGACTTCCAGCTCGTCGGCAAGGTCGGAGACGGTGCCGTCGCTGGTTCCCAGACGGCCCTGCAGCTCCTGCAGAGCATTGGTGAGCTTATCGGTGATGTCGCGCAGCTCGCCGACGATCTCGATGAGGGAGTCGATGTCCCGCATACCGGTCTGGTTGAACTGGTCCACGACGCGCTGCAGGCCGTCGCGGACGTCGATGAGGGCCTGCTGGATCTCCGGCTCATTGACCACGCCGATGAGCTGGTTGATGCTGCTCAGCAAAGCCTGCGCCTGGTCGCGCACGACGGTGACGGCGTCGGCCACCTCCGTACCCATCTGGGCCATGACGGTGTCAGAGACCGTGTCGCCAAAGTTTTTCAGCTGTTTTTCGTACTCGGCACGACCTGCGGCGATCTGGGCCTCGGCGTCATCGAGCTGGGCGCGGGCATCGGCCAGCTGGGTGTCGATGAGCTCCAGCAGGCGGGCGTTCACTTCGTCTATCTTATCCTGATTCAGCTGCACCTGCACCATCTTTTCGATGAGGCCGTTGGCCGACACGCTGGAAACGCCGCTGGTGCGGCCCACATAAGGCACGAGGGTGTTATCCACGAAATCCGACAGATCGTAGACATCGCTGCCCTCCCGGCTGACAGCCACCGTCATAAAGGCATTCATGTTCAGGCTGTACTCGATGATGGAGGGGGTCAAACAGGTGCCGGGCAGACTGGTCGCGGTCTGGTCCACCTTATTGGAGGTCTTGACCATCGCGCTGTTCATGTCGGTGCCTTCGGCGAATTTCATGAGCAGAAGGCTGTAGTTTTCTGCCGAGGTCGCCGTGATGCTCTCGACGCCGGACACTGTACCCAGCGCGTTCTCCATCACATCGGAGACTTCTGACTCCACACGCTCCGGGCTGGCACCGGGGTAGACGGTGACCACCATGAGGTATGGCGTGCTGATGTCGGGCAGAAGGTTCGTCTGCAGGTTCGTGATGGACACGAAGCCCAGCAGCAGGACCATGATGACCGCAACAAGGATGGTGAACGGCTTTTTGACACTGAATTTTTCCATGATTTCCTATCCATTTCTTTTTTACGCCGCCGCGCGGCAAGAGGTACGCCGCAGCCACGGCAGCACCCTCTGAACGCTTCTTATCATTCCTATTATACACAAGGGAATCCCCCTTGCAATAGTCCTGAAGTCAATCTTTAACAAAACTTTCCTTAAATCGCCTTAGTTTAGGAAGTCAATGGGAAGATCCCGGCTACTTTCTTGCCATATTTCGTGGAAATACGGGCCGGATTATGCTATACTAGAATGCAGAATGGAATTTTATCGCAATTTCAGGCACAGCGTCTATCCAGACTGCATAAGGCCCATGTTCCGGGCTTATATACGTTCGATACGACCCCAAAGAGGAATGCTATGAAGAAAGTTATATCCGTCCGTTTCAAGGACAACGGCAAGACCTATTATTTTGACCCCGCAGACACCCCCATCAAGACCGGCGACTATGTTATCGTCGAGACGGCCCGGGGCGTGGAGTGCGGCGAAGTGGTGCAGGGCGTGAAGGAGATCGCCGACTCCGCTGTTCCCAAGGCCCTCAAGCCCATCACCCGGATGGCCGACAGCGTGGATGTTCGCCGGATGCGCCAGAACCGTGAGGACGAAAAGCGCGCCTATCACACCTGCCAGGAGTGCATCGCCCGCCACGGGCTGGAAATGAAGCTGGTGGAGGCCGAATACACCCTCGACCGCTCCAAGATCATGTTCTATTTCACCGCCGATGGCCGTGTGGACTTCCGTGAGCTGGTCAAGGACCTGGCCGGCATCTTCCACACCCGCATCGAGCTGCGCCAGATCGGTGTGCGCGACGAGAGCAAGATGATAGGCGGTCTGGGCATCTGCGGCCAGCCCTTCTGCTGCAGCCGCTTCCTGAAAGACTTTCAGCCCGTCTCCATCAAGATGGCAAAAGAGCAGGGTCTTTCCCTCAACCCGACCAAGATCAGTGGTGCCTGCGGCCGCCTGATGTGCTGCCTGGCCTACGAGGAGAGCGCCTACGAGTACCTGAACAGCATCATGCCCATGGTGGGCAGCACCGTCCGCACGCCGGACGGCCTCGGCACCGTGCTCGAGGTCAACCCCATCTCCGGCTATCTGCGGGTGCGCTGCGGCACCGAGGCCTTCGCGCCCCGGTACTATAAGGTGAGCGTCTGCGAGTATATCTCCGGCGGCAAGCGCGCACCCCGCCGCCCCGACCCGGACGACGATTATTCCGGCGTGCGCAATCCCGCCCCGGTGGTGGCTTCGGCCAACGCCGACGGCACCTCGTCCTGCCCCGGCTGCGGCAGAAAAGATAAAAAATAAGAGGCTGGAAATGGCGGGGTCTCCGAGCAGTTAGTCTGTTAAAACTAACTTTGCTTCGTGATTTTCGCCAAAAAACCTCTTCAAATTTCTCCAAAAGTTAGCCTGTGCTTTTGTGCAACCCACCAAAAAACGAAAAATTGCTTTTAGGTGGGTACGGTTAGTCTTGCCTTTTTGAAACGGCTTTGTTAAAATGCAGTCAAGGATATGATTTCCGAGGGGTCTGCCAGAGCCGTGCAGGGGCAGATTTCTTCATAAATACTGAGCACGGGGAGATAAAGGAGAGTTCTATTATGGCACACAAGGTTTCTGACGCATGTGTTGGCTGCGGCGCTTGCGAGGGCGCTTGCCCCGTTGGTGCAGTCGCTGTTGAGGGCGGCGTTGCAGTTGTGAACGCAGACGCTTGCATCGATTGCGGCGCTTGCGAGGGCGCTTGCCCCACCGGTGCTATCACCGCTGAATAATTTTTAGCAGATAGCGCGCGAATAACGCATCAAAAGCAGCAGACCTGCCAGGCGGGTCTGCTGCTTTTCTTTCTTGCATAATTTTTTCATCTTTCGGGACACAATATTTTGTCGGAGGATTTCGGCTGGGCGTATGGAACATTCTACCGAGATTTTGTATAATAAAACAGAAGTATACTGCTCCACCGTCCACCGGTTCGGCTCGGACGCGCTTTTGCTGGCCCGTTTCTGCGAGCCGCGGCGCAGCCAGAAGGCAGCAGACCTGTGCTCCGGCTGCGGCATCGTGAGCCTTGAGTGGCACGACAGGGGCCATCGCGGCCTCTGCGCCGCCGTGGAATTGCAGCCCGAGGCCAGTGCGCTCTTACAGGAGGCTGTGGCCGCGCAGGGCATCGAGCACATCACCCCTTATCTCACCGACCTGCGCACCTTCCGGGAAGGGGAGGGCCAGTTCGATGTCTGCGCCTGCAACCCGCCCTATTTTACCGCCGGGCCGCGGAGCACCGACGCGGGCCGTGCCACGGCCCGCCACGAGACGGACTGCACCCTCGAGGATGTCTGCGCCTGTGGTTTCCGCCTGCTGAAAGACGGCGGAAAGCTTTCCCTCTGCCATCGGCCCGAGCGCCTGGCCGAGGTGCTGGCTGTGCTGCGGGCGCACCGCCTCGAGCCGAAGCGTCTGGCCTTTGTGAAGAATAAGCCCAGCGCCGCGCCGTGGCTTTTCCTTGTAGAAGCCCAGAAAAACCGCCGCACCGGCCTGCGCATCGAACCGGATGTGCTCATCACCGCCGGGGCGGCGATGTACGGAGAAGTAAAATAACAACATCAGGGAGGTCAATCATGGCCGGTATTCTTTATATCGTGGCAACCCCCATCGGCAATCTGGACGACATGCCGCCCCGCGTGGCCGCCACCTTCGGCGCGGCGGACTTCGTGGCCGCCGAGGACACCCGCGTGACCATGCGGCTGCTGAACTATCTGGGCCTGAAAAAGCCGATGGTCAGCTACTACGAGCACGCATTGCAGAAGGGCGAGGGCATCCTGCGCCGCATTGAGGCGGGTGAGAACTGCGCCCTCTGCTCTGACGCCGGAATGCCCTGCGTCTCTGACCCGGGCGAGGTCATCGTGCGGGACGCGCTGGCCCGGGGCATCAAAGTCGTGCCTGTCCCGGCGGCGTCCGCCTGCGTGACGGCGCTGGCCGTCTCGGGCCAGGACACCTCCCGCTGGGTGTTCGAGGGCTTCCTGCCTGTGAACCGGAAGCAGAAAAAAGAGCGTCTTGCTGAGCTTCTGGGTGAAAAGCGGACCGTCATCTTCTACGAAGCACCCCACAAGCTGCGCACGACGCTGGACGACCTCGTGAACGCCTTCGGCCCGGAGCGGAGCATCACCCTCTGCCGTGAGCTGACCAAGCTCCACGAAGAGATTTGGAAGACCACCCTCGGGGAGGCACAGGCCCACTACGCCGCCAACGAGCCGAGGGGCGAGTATGTTCTGGTCATGGCCGGTGCGCCAGCTTCCACAGAGCCGGAAGCAGAACTGACCCTCGAACAGGCCGCACAGCGCGCCCTCGAGCTGACCGGACAGGGCTTCGGCCCCACTGCCGCCGCCAAGGCCGCAGCCCAGGGGACGCCCTACTCCAAGAGCGAAGTATATAAGGCACTGCTGACCATCCAGCAGCGCGACCCGGAATAAAATTTGAGGAGGATCCTTTTCCCGTGACGAAACTTCTGATTTTGAGCGACAGCCACAACAGCCGTCTGGCCATCGAAAACATTCTGGCCGCCGAGGCGGACAGCATCGACGCGCTCGTCTTTCTGGGCGACGGCCTGCGCGACCTCGAGCAGGCGCTCACCTTTTACCCCTCTCTGCGGGCCTATGCTGTAGCCGGAAACTGCGATTTCGGTGCGCTGGAGCCGCTGGACGGGCTTGCCGCCTTTGACGGGGTGGTCGTCTTCTACACCCACGGCCATATGTACGGGGTGAAATACGACCTCGACACGCTGGCTGACGCAGCCGCAGCCCGGGGCGCGAACGTCGCTCTCTTCGGTCACACCCACATTCCGGTGGCAGAAGAGCGGGGCGGGGTGTTCCTGTTCAACCCCGGCTCCTGCGGCCGGTGCTATACCGGCCCCAACACCTACGGCATCCTGACCCTTGCCGACGGCAAGGTGGTCAGCCACGAGCACAAAGAGGTACCCAAAGCATGAGCATCAACGAGGTGCGCTGGCTGTCCGAGTGCGGCAGCACCAACGCTTACGCAAAAGAGCATTTTGAAGAGTTCGGCCCGGTGGGCGCGGTATACACCACCAATCAGACCGCAGGCCGGGGCCGTCTTGGCCGCAGCTGGGTGAACGCCGAGGGCCGCGCCCTCTATTATACGGCGGTCATCCGGGAGCCGCTGGCCCAGCCTGCCACCCTGCCGCTGCTGGCAAGCCTTGCCGTCCGCGATCAGCTGGCCCAGCGCTACGGCGTGGACTGCCAGATAAAATGGCCTAACGACCTGCTGCTGAACGGCAGGAAGATCGTGGGCATCCTCTGCGAGAGCGTCAGCTACGGCTTCCAGATGCAGGGCCGGGGCATCGTCTGCGGCATCGGCATCAATCTGGCACAGCCCCAGAGCTATTTCGACGCCGCAAACCTGCCCAACGGCACCTCCCTCGAATTGCAGGGCGCGAAAGTGGACCTTGCCGCCGACCCCCAGTGGCTGGCCGAGGCTCTGACGGACTTTGGCTTTGACCGTCCGCTCTACACCTTCGCGCGGGAGGGCTTCGCTCCCTTCCGGGACGAGTACAAGGCGGCCTGCGTCAACCTGGGCCGCCACGTCACCTTCGATCTGCCGGGCGGCGGCACAGGCAGCGGCACAGCCATCGATGTGGACGCCGACGGCCAGCTCATCGTCCGCACCGACAGCGGCGAGGAGAAGGTCTTCACCGGCGAAGTCTCCGTCCACGGCATCTACGGGGCCGTATAAATTTTCCAGCATTCCAGCGCCTCTGCAGGCCGTCCGGCCTCGGGGGCGCTTTTCTTTTCTCCCTGCAAAGTTTGTGGAAAACTCGGGTTTTCCCACGGTTTTCCACACATGGTTTTTGCCGGGCAATGTTTGTGGAAAACTCCTGCGCCAAAAATTCCAGAGGGGAGAGGCGCTTTTGCCCCAAGCGCGAAACGCCGCAGAAAATAAATTTTTGGCCTCGACTTTCTTTTCAAAAAAAGGCTCTTCGCCCCCTTTTCTCCCCAGATTTTCCCTCTTTTCCCGTTTTGGAATACATCGTGTATAACCCAAAGCTCAATTTTCTGTGGAAAACTCAGTGGAAAAAGTGGAAAACACTGTGGGAAACCCCACTTCTTTTTCACAAAATCGGTGGAAAACCCAGTGGAAAAAGTTAAAAAATCATTCCAGATGGGATACTCTTCCGATACCCGCCCCAAAATGGAGTCTCTCTTCCCACGGATTTTCTTGAATGGTCCGGGCAAACATGATACAATGAAAGACAGAAAACGGCCCCGGATATGGGCCGCAAAAATTCTTTTCACGGAGGCGTCTGCCTATGAACTGGATCTCCCGCCTTGAGCGGAAATACGGCCGCTTTTGCATCCCCAACCTCATCTCTATCATCGTAGGCGGACAGATTTTAGTCTACGCCATCGAGCTGTTCGTCAACCAATTCATCTCAGTCTATCTCGGCCTGAGCCGGAGCCTGCTGCTGATGGGGCAGGTGTGGCGGCTCATCACCTTCGTCTTTATCCCGTTTTCGGGGGGCGGGCCGCTGAGCGTCATCCTCGGCATCTACTTCACATGGTTCATCGGCACGGCGCTGGAAAAGGAATGGGGCGATTTCCGCTTCAATCTCTACTTTCTGCTGGGGATGATCGGCACCGCGCTGGGCTGTCTCGTCACCGGCATCCCCGCCGACACCTACTGCCTGTCGCTGTCGCTGCTGCTGGCTTTCGCCATGCTCTACCCCGAGGTGCAGGTGCTGCTGTTCTTCGTCATCCCGGTAAGGGTGAAGTATTTCGGCCTCTTCGCCGCTGCCATGTGGCTGTTCAGCTTCCTGACTGCCGGGTGGCTGTATAAGGTGAGCTATCTGCTGAGTATGCTGGGGTTTGTGCTCTTCTTCGGGCCGCAGGCACTGCGCAGCGTCCGGGCGTGGATACGTCGGGAGCAGTGGAAGCGGAAGAACCGGAGGTGAGCCGCTCATGATGATAGACCGCCTTGCGGGCAATGCGGCCCTGAAAGACAGCGTCCGCCTGATGCTGGGCAGCAGCCGCCTGACCCACAGCGTGTTATTGGTGGGCGAGACGGGCCTGGGCGCGGGCTACGCGGCCCGGTGCGTGGCGGCAGACTATCTTTACCCGGCAGGCGGCGCACCTGCTGAGGCCCTTCTGCGGGGCGAATGCTGCCGTGCCGTGGGCAAAGCCGGCGACCGCGACAGCGGCCGCATCGAGACCGGCGTGGTGCGGGAGGCCATCTCCGTCACCGGCATGGGCTCAGGCGGGCGGTATCTCGTCAGCCAGGTCAAGGCCATGCGCACCGAAATTTTCAATACGAGCCTCTCTGCCGAGGGCCGCGCCGTCCTGCTCTACCATGTGGAGCGGATGAACGAGGAATCCGCCAACGCCCTGCTGAAGGTGATGGAGGAGCCGCCGGAAGGCGTGCTCTTCCTGCTGACGGCAGATTCGCTGGCCGGTGTGCTGCCCACCATCCGCAGCCGCTGCGTCAGCTTCGCCGTGGCCCCGGTCAGCCCCGAGGAATGCGCCCGGTGGTGCATCGGGCAGGGCGTGGACAAAAAGCAGGCCCGGCTCTACAGTGAGCTGTTCGACGGCCACATCGGCACAGTGCTTGCCGCCGCCCGGGACGACGCCCGCCGGGAACAGGTGGAAAAGGCCCTGACGCTGGCCAAGGCCGCGGCGGCTCACGACAGCTATGCCGCCGCCGTCCTGCTGGCCGGGTACGAGAAGGACAAGGCCGCAGCAGCGGCCCTGCTGGGCGATTTCCGGGCCGTGGCCGCCGCCGGATTCCGGGGGTGTGACAGCCCCCCTCTGACGGGTGACGCCGCCCGCCGCGCCCTCTCGCTGGCCGATGCGGCCATTCAGCGGCTCGCCGCACAGGTGAACCCCAAGATCACGCTTTCCGTTCTTGCAGCGAAGCTTGGATAAAGCAAAAGCTCCCCTTCCGGGGAGCTTTTACTATTGCTATTTGATCCTATTATCTTCTGCGGGACCGACTCCGCCGCCGCAGGTTCAGCGAACCGCCGCCGGTCACCATCGTCAGGAAGCCCAGCACGATGAGGATGCCGATGAGCGCGGCCATGAGAAGAAGAGTCGTTTTGGTGTCGGTGCGAAAGTCAGACACATATTCTTTGTGGGTCACAAGGTCCACCGTTCCCATCTCGTAGCCGTCGAGGTAGACGGTGGCCGTACCAAGCACAGCACCCTCCTTGACGGTGGCCGAAGTGCTCTCCGGCACCGAGAACTCGAAGGTCACTTCATCGTCAGCGTGGCCGTAGCCGCTGAGGCCGCTGGCGGCGTAGAGCTCCACAGCTTCCTCCGTGCGGCACTTGGTCAGCGGGATAGTGGTGAGCACCGTCTCCGTGTCCACCAGCTGACGGTCAGAAAAGCTCGAGAAGGCCCAATCCAAAATCTCCGCACACTCGCGGTAGATGTTGTTCATATCACTGCCCAGCACCACGAGGCCGTAGGTGTGGCTGTCCTGCTGGGCAAAGGTGACGAAGCACCGGCCTGCGAGGGTAGTAAAGCCGGTCTTCATGCCCCGGACATAGTCGCGGTGATAGGCATACTCCGGGTCCAGCATGAGGTTGGTGGACTTGATGGTCCGCTCGTTCTGGTGCAGGTTCGTGGCGGGCAGCGTATAGGTGAGGGTGTTCGCGGCCTGCATGTAGGTCTCGTTGGCGTAGCAGGCAGCGGCAATTTTTGCAAGGTCCTCTGCCGTGGAGACGTTGCCGTAGTCGTACAGGCCGTGGACGCAGGAGAAGGTGGTATCCGTGCAGCCCAGCTCCTTGGCGCGGGCGTTCATCTGGGCCACAAAGGCCGTCAGGTCGCCGCCCGAGACATCGCTGGCGATGACGCTGGCCGCGTCGTTGGCGCTGGCCACCAGCAGACCGTAGAGCAGGTCGATGCGGCGCACCGTCTCGCCGATGCGGAGGTTCATGGTGGAGCCGTTGGCGTTCTGGATGTCCTTGAACTCCTGGGTCAGGCTGGTGGGGATGGTGATCTCAGCGTTCATGTCCTTGCCGCTCTCGAGGAAGAGCAGAGCCGTCATCATCTTGGTGAGGCTGGCGATGTAGCGCTGCTGGTCGGAGTTCTGCCTGAGGATGGGCTTGCCGGTATCCAGATTGAAGAGATAGACCGACTCGGTGTCGCTGGCCGTCTGGATGGGCATCTGATAAGCGGCAAACCCAGGCAGGGCGGCGCAGACCATCAGCACCAGCGTGAGCAGCAGCGCCGTGCTCCGGCGCAGGAAGGTGGGTCGATTCATAGGCTTGTCCTCCTTAACATTCAAACATCAGCCAAACACTTTGTGCCAGAATGCACTCAGCCCGTGCTTCTCGGGTTCGGCCTCGGGCTTTGCCGGGGCGGGGTGCAGTTCGGGGCTGGTAAAGGCCCAGTCGAACAGCTCTGCCGCCTCCCGGAAGATATTCTGGGAGTTCGAGCCCAGGATGACCAGCCCGTAAGTATGGCCGTCCTGCTGGGCAAAGGTGACGAAGCACCGCCCGGCCTGGGTGGTGAAGCCGGTCTTCATGCCGTGGGCATAGCTGCGGTAATAGCCGCTGCCGGGCTGCAAAAGCTTGTTGGTGGTCGTGACCGTCCGGGCCGGATGCACGTTGGTGGCGGGCAGTTTATAGGATATTGTGTCCGCTATCTGGCGGTAGGTCGGGTCCGCATAGCAGGCCAGCGCGATCTTCGCCATATCACGGGCCGTGGAGTAGTTGCCGCCGTCGTAGAGGCCGTGGGGACAGGTGAAATGGGTGGCCGTACAGCCCAGCTGACCGGCCCGGACGTTCATCTGGGCCGCGAAGGCGGCCAGACTGCCGGAGGTATCGACGGCCAGCACGCTGGCTGCGTCGTTGGCACTGGGCAGGAGCATGGCGTACATCATATCGATGCGGCGCACCGTCTCGCCGGTCTGCAGGCCGATGGTGTGGCCACGGTTGGCCCGGATGGACTGAAGTTCCGGCGTGAGGCTGGCCGGGATGGTGATACTGGCATTGAGGTCGGTGCCGCTTTCCAGCACGAGAAGGGCCGTCATCATCTTGGTCAGGCTGGCGACGCAGCGGGGAAGGTCGGGGTTCTGCTCCACGAGAGCTTCGCCGGTGTCGGCATCGAAGAGGTAGATGGATTCCTGCGGGTAGGCGGCCTGAATGGGCATCGCGTAGACGGCGAAACCGGACAGTGCCGCTGTAGTCATGAATGCAGCGGTCAGGGCCAGAGCCAGAAGCCGCCGCGCAAAGGGATGAAACTGCATAAATTGATACTCCTTCGGAAGCCTGGGGGCTTCCTTGCTCCGACAATAAGAGCTATAATAAAGAATACCATAAATGAAGCAAAAGAGAAAGGTGGTTTTTCAACAATGATGCTCTCCTTTGGTGGAAAAATGCCCCGGGATGAGGGCGCTGTCTTTGTGGCGGCGAATGCGACGGTGCTGGGCGACGTGACACTGGGCAGGGGCGTGAATATCTGGTACGGGGCTGTACTGCGGGCCGACGAGGGCGCACTGATACTGGGCGAGAACAGCAATGTGCAGGACAACGCCGTGCTCCACTGCGACCCCGGCGGGCAGGTCGTTCTGGGCAAAAACGTCACAGTAGGCCACAGCGCCATCGTCCACGGCTGCACGGTGGGGGACAACAGTCTCATCGGGATGCACGCTACCATCCTCAACCACGCCGTCGTGGGCAAAAACTGCATCATCGGGGCCGGGGCGCTGGTGCCTGAAGGAATGGTCATCCCCGACAACTCGGTGGCGGTAGGCGTGCCTGCCCGGGTCATCAAGACCATCCGGGACGACCAGCTGGCCCACAACATCGAGAACGCAAAAGCTTATGTGGAGATGGGCCGTCAGCACGCGGCGCTGGGCTCTCATGCTGAAAAGTAAGCATCTTTCTCCCAAAAATTTCACAGGCCGATTAACAAATCTTTCACAGGAAAGACATGATTTTGGCCGGTAATTCGGGTATACTATAGCTCACAAGGGTGCGGGGCCGCAACCGCCCCTTGCACATGATTCCTCCTCACACCAAAGCAATACCCCAAACAGCAAGGCCCCCTCTGGCGTCGCCGCAAGCGCCAGATGGGGGCCTTGCTGTATCTGGGAAACAGAACGCCCCCGCTCAGCATTTCCTGAGCAGGGGCGTTTTTGTGTATTTACATCATGCCGCGGAAGACAGCCTGTGCGATCTGGAAGTAGAGGATCAAGCTGCAGGCGTCCACGATGGTGGTGATGAAGGGGGTCGCCATGATGGCCGGGTCGACGCCCAGCTTCTTGGCGGCCAGCGGCAGCATACCGCCCACCAGCTTTGCGAGGATGACGCTGAAGAACAGCGACACGCTGACGACCACTGCGTAGCCGATGACATTGTCATACTGGCCGGCGTAGAGGTAGGTGTACATCAGGTAGATGCGCAGACCGTTGACGAGGCCCAGCACCGCGCCGACGATGGCGGAGACCCGCAGTTCCTTGCCCAGAACTTTGAGGAAGTCGCTGGGCTCCACCTCACCCAGAGCGAGGCCGCGGACCATCAGGGTGCTGATCTGGTTGCCGCAGTTGCCGGCGGTATCCATCAGCATGGGCATGAAGGAGACCAGCAGGGGCAGGCTGACGAAAGCCTCTTCGTAGTGGGTCGTGACCATGCCGGTGAAGGTAGCAGAGAGCATCAGGATGAGCAGCCAGGGGATACGCTGCTTGGCGTGGGTCCAGACGCTGGTGCCGAAGTAGGTGGTGGCATCGTCGTCGGGCAGAATAGCTGCCATCTTCTGCATATCCTCGGTGCTCTCATCGGTCAGGACGTCGATCGCGTCGTCGATGGTGATGATACCGACGAACATGCCCTCGTTGTCCAGAACAGGCATCGCGGTGAAGTCGTAGCGCTGCATCTCGCGGGCCACGAACTCCTGGTCATCCGTGACCTTCACGGTGACGACATTGTCGTCCATGATGTCCACGATGGGGGTAGAGGGGTCAGACAGCAGCAGGCTGCGGGCCGACACGACGCCCAGAAGGCGGTTGCGCTCCACCACATAGCAGGTGTAGACCGTCTCAGCGTTCTCACCCTGCTTACGGATAGCGGCGAAGGCGTCACTGACGGTCATCTCCTGCCGCAGACGGACGTATTCGGGGGTCATCAGGCTGCCGGCAGAGCTCTCGGGGTAGTTCAGCAGCTTGTTCAGGCTCTCACGGGTCTGGCGGGACGACTTTTCCAGCACCCGCTTGACCACGCCTGCGGGCATATCTTCCAGCAGGTCGGCGGCGTCGTCAAGGCTCATATCCTCGATGGCACTCACCAGCTCGACGTCGGAGAAAGCATTCACGAGGTCGTCGCGGGCCTCATCGGACATATAGGCGAATGCTTCCGTTGCAACGTCCTTTTTCAGCAGACGGAACACCACGAGGCGGTTGTTCTCGTCCAGCTCTTCCAGCAGCTCGGCCAGGTCGGCGGGCTGCTCTTCCTCAGTCACTTCGCGCAGCTTGACGTACTGCTTTTTGACGAGCAGCTTGAGCAGACGGCTCTTGGTCAGCATCTCGGGGTTGGCCTTGACTTCTTCGTCGTTGGCCTCCTCTTTTTCGGCCTCGCGGACGTCCTGCTTGAGGTCTTCGGTGGCCTGCTCGTTTAGGTCTTCGGCCAGCTTCTGGCGCACCTCAGCGGGAATATCCGTGGGCAGCTCCTGCACCGGAAGAGCCTGTTCCTCTTCGCGCTCCGGGGTCTTCTTTTCTTCTTCCATTTGTGTTCCTCCTCTTTTCTGTCTCAGGAGGACACAGCCGCATCAACGCAAAAAGCGCCGCTCCTGCGCCGCAGACCCCGGGCCGCACTGCCCATCTGCACGCGCAAAGCTGCGCCTCTTTTGTACGGCAGCCGGACAGCGGATACTCCGCTGTTCAGCGTACAAAAAAGGCGAACGCAGCACCTTTCGCGGTCGTTCCGGCCGCATCATTCCATCGTCTTCGACTATGATCCGGGTCCATTGTCCTGCGTTCACCTCCACAAATTCGTTTTACTAAGTTTCTTAGCCTACAGGTTTATTATATCTCCACTCAAATGCCCGGTCAACCCTGTAAGGCGTCCATTTCCGGAATATTGACGCAGAAAAAACGCACAGCGCCCTCCCCGGTGCTTGCGGCTTCACCGGAAAGGGCGCTGTGTTTGGATATTGCTTTGGTGTGAGGAGGAATCATGTACAAGGAATCGGTTGCGGCCCCGAATCCTCATGGCTGTAGTATAGCAGATTCCGCACCGGATTTCATGAAAAACCTATGAAGAAAGTGTAAAAGACACAAAAATACGCCCCGGACACTGTTTCCAGTGAGCGGGGCGCTAAAAACGGGATCCGTTTTTGACTGCGGCAAGATACCTGCAAGCAGGTCTTATGCAGCAGGCGGGGCAAGGTATCTGCGAACAGACCTTATGCTCCTGACACACGCGAAGTATGCTTTCAAGGACCCTCGCGGGCGCTTTGGTATTTCAGGCTCTGCCCGCCCCGACGCGTTCGGAGGCGGGCAGAGAGTTGAAATCAGTTTGGAGTACAAAGCTCCAGTCTCTGCGTAGAAATAAGCCTGTTATTTCTTCTCTGGCCGGGGCCACAGTTTCGTACTGCTGCGTTGCGCAGTAATCGCCAGCACGGAGCAGCCGCCCTTTCGGGACTAAGGTGCCGCTGCGGCAAAACTCCAGCCAGAGTCAAAAGAACTTTGGTTTACTTGTACAGCTCGACCAGGCGGGTCAGATGCTCGTAACGGTCGTTTGCGACCTGCTCGTTGCGAGCGAACAGCTGCTTTGCACGCTCCGGGAATGCACGAGTCAGGCGGCTGTAACGGGTCTCGTTTGCCAGCAGTGCCTGATACTTCTCGGCATCCACAGCCTTGGAGGTCAGGGTGAAGGGGTTCTTGCCCTGAGCCTTGTTGGCCGGATTGAAGGTGAACAGGTTCCAGTAACCAGCCTCAACTGCCTTCTTCATCTCGTTCTGGCAGTTGGTCATGCCGCCCTTAACACCGTGCAGCTCGCAGGGAGCGTAGCCGATGATGAGGGAGGGGCCGGGATATGCCTCAGCTTCTGCGATAGCCTTGACAGCCTGGTTCATGTTAGCGCCCAGAGCGATCTGAGCAACATAGATGTAACCGTAGGTCATAGCGATCTCAGACAGGCTCTTCTTGCTGATTTCCTTACCAGCAGCAGCGAACTGGCAGACCTCGCCGATGTTGGAGGCCTTGGATGCCTGTCCGCCGGTGTTGGAGTACATCTCAGTATCGAAGACCATGACGTTGACATCCTCGCCGGAAGCCAGGACGTGGTCCAGACCACCGAAGCCGATGTCGTATGCCCAGCCGTCACCACCGAAGATCCAGACGGACTTCTTGGCGATGAACTCCTTGCTCTTCAGGATCTCAGCGGACTCGGCGCAGCCAGCGGCAGCAGCCTTCTCCAGCTCAGCGATCAGAGCCTTAGCGGGGGCATCGTTAGCCTTGGTGTTGTTCTTGGTTGCCATGAACTCGTCAAAGGCAGCCTTCAGCTCAGCAGAAGCCTTGTCAGAACCAGCGACCTCAGCGATGCGCTTGATCAGGTTCTCACGGACGGTCTTCTGGCCCAGATACAGGCCCAGGCCGTGCTCTGCGTTATCCTCGAACAGGGAGTTGCACCATGCAGGACCGTGGCCGCTGTCCTTGTTGACAGTGTACGGAGAGATGGAAGCAGTACCGCCCCAGATAGAGGAGCAGCCGGTGGCGTTGGAGATGTACATCTTCTCGCCGAACAGCTGGGTGATCAGACGTGCGTAAGAGGTCTCAGCACAGCCTGCGCAGGAGCCAGAGAACTCCAGCAGCGGCTGATTGAACTGAGAGCCGATGACGGTGTCGTCTGCGAACTTAGAGGGCTTCTTGGAGATGTTGGCGACGCAGTAGTCGAAGACTGCCTGCTGATCGGCCTGAGACTCCTGAGGAACCATCTGGATAGCCTTAGTGGGGCAGACGGTGACACACTCGCCGCAGCCCATGCAGTCCAGAGGAGACACAGCCATAACGAACTTGTACTCGTTAGCGGGCTTGTTGTCGCGGCTCTTGGTCTGTGCGGGAGCTGCTGCCAGCTCGTCAGCGGTCAGCTGGAAGGGACGGATGGTTGCGTGAGAGCACACGAATGCGCACTGGTTGCAGCCAACACACTTGGAAGCATCCCACTCGGGGACGTTCACAGCGGTGCCGCGCTTCTCGTAAGCGGAAGCACCCTGCTCCCACTCGCCGTTTGCGTTAGCAACGAAAGCAGAGACAGGCAGGCTGTCGCCGTCCATACGAGCGATGGGCTCCATGACGTCGCGGATCTGCTTGACCAGCTCGGGACGACCAGCCAGCTCCTTCGGAGCGGGATCGGCCTCGGGGTTGGACCAGGAAGCGGGGACGTCCACCTTGTGGATGGCGTCAACACCGGCATCGATGGCCTTCCAGTTCATCTCAACGACGTCCTGACCCTTCTTGCCGTAGCTCTTCTGAGCTGCCTGCTTCATGAAGTTGACGGCGTCCTCGATGGGCATAACGTCAGCCAGCTTGAAGAAAGCGGACTGCAGGATGGTATTGGTGCGCTTGCCCATACCGATCTCGATAGCCTTGTCGATTGCGTTGATGGTGTACAGCTGGATGTTGTTGTCAGCGATGTACTTCTTGGCCTCAGCGTTCAGGTGATGGCCCAGCTCCTCATCGTTCCACTGGCAGTTGATCATGAACACGCCGCCGGGCTTGACATCCTGGACCATCTTCATGCCCATGTGGATGTAAGCGGGGTTGTGGCAGGCCACGAAGTCAGCCTGATTGATGTAGTAGGGGCTGCGGATGGGCTTGTCGCCGAAACGCAGGTGGCTGATGGTCACGCCGCCGGTCTTCTTGGAGTCATACTGGAAGTATGCCTGAACATACTTATCAGTGTGATCGCCGATGATCTTGACGGAGTTCTTGTTGGCACCGACGGTACCGTCGCCGCCCAGACCCCAGAACTTGCACTCCTTGGTGCCAGCTGCTGCGGTGATGGGAGCGGGCTTGACCTCAGGCAGAGACAGGCCGGTGACATCATCGGTGATGCCGAGGGTGAAGCGCTCCTTCGGCTGATCCTTCTCCAGCTCCTTGAACAGAGCGAAGATGGAGGACGGGGGAGTGTCCTTGCTGCCCAGACCGTAACGGCCGCCGGTCAGGATGACATCATTCTTGCCAGCCTCACGCAGGGTAGCTGCGACATCCAGGTACAGGGGCTCGCCCAGAGAGCCGGGCTCCTTGGTGCGGTCCAGAACTGCGACCTTCTTAGCGGTAGCAGGCAGGACCTTCAGCAGAGCGGAGGACACCCAGGGACGGTACAGGCGGACCTTGACGATACCGACCTTCTCGCCCTTAGCGTTCAGGTAATCGATGACCTCGTCAGCAACGTCGCAGACAGAGCCCATAGCGATCATGACGCGATCGGCATCGGGTGCGCCGTAGTAGTTGAACAGGTCGTAGTTGGTGCCCAGCTTCTCGTTGATCTTGGCCATGTACTTCTCGACGACTGCGGGCAGTGCGTCGTAGACAGAGTTGCAGGCCTCACGATGCTGGAAGAACACGTCGCCGTTCTCGTGGGAACCGCGCATCTTGGGGTGCTCGGGGTTCAGAGCCTTTGCACGGAACTCCTCGACAGCCTCCATGTTGCACATTTCCTTCAGGTCGGCGTAGTCCCACTTCTCGATCTTCTGGTACTCGTGAGAAGTACGGAAGCCGTCGAAGAAGTTCAGGAAGGGGACTTTGCCCTCGATAGCTGCCAGATGGGCAACAGGGGACAGGTCCATGACTTCCTGCACGCTGCTCTCGACCAGCATTGCGAAGCCGGTCTGGCGGCATGCCATAACGTCGCTGTGATCACCGAAGATGTTCAGGGACTGGGTAGCAACGGTACGTGCAGAAACATCGAACACGCAGGGCAGCTGCTCAGCAGCGATCTTGTACATGTTGGGGATCATCAGCAGCAGGCCCTGAGAAGCGGTGAAGGTGGTGGTAACAGCACCTGCACCCAGAGAGCCGTGCACAGCGCCTGCAGCGCCTGCCTCAGACTCCATCTCGACGACCTTGACCTGGTTGCCGAAGATGTTCTTCTGGCCCTGAGCGGACCACTGGTCCACAGAGTCAGCCATCGGAGAAGAGGGGGTAATGGGGTAGATGGCAGCCACGTCCGTGTAGGCATATGCTACATGAGCGGCAGCGGTATTGCCATCCATGGTTTGCTTTGCTCTAGGCATTTTTCTTCCTCCATTCAGAATTTGGTACCTTCTGCGCGGGGCAAACGTCTTTTTACCGGAGCCGGAGAACTCCTTTGAAAAACGTATTGCTCAACTGATAAGCGCCGCACTTCGCCGGAGCCGGAGAACTCCACAAAAGCACACGCTCATCAAGGGCAATAGCCCTGCCCGGGGCCGGAGAACCCCATGAAGGCACTATTGCTCATCTAATATAATAGCAAATTCCGCCGTTAAAGGCAACGCAAACCGACTGTAAAAACACAACAAAAATTCCAGAAATTTTTTAGTGCTTTTTTACAGATGTGTCCTTTGCTGCATCCATGGCGGTGTTATGCTCCAAAATCCAGTATCCATGAGGCTTTTTCTTACAAAATTCTAAATTTATAATTGACATTTGTACAGATTCTGCCGTAAACTTTATCTATAGTATCATGCGCTGCACAGCGCAGGGAAGGACAGGCACAAAACGATGGATGCTGCACATTTTGAAAAGACACTCTCGAGTGAAGTTCTCTTTGAGGGCCGGGTGGTCACGCTGACCAAAGACGTGGCTCTGCTGGAAAACGGTGAGACTTCTATCCGGGAGGTGGTCCACCACCACGGCGGGGCCTGCATCGTACCGTATTTTGAGGACGGCACCCTCTGCATGGTGCGCCAGTTCCGCTACGCCATGCAGCAGGAGCTGTGGGAGCTGCCCGCCGGCAAGCTGGAAAAGGGCGAAGACCCCTTCGAAGCCGCCAAGCGGGAGCTGGGCGAAGAGTGCGGCCTGACCGCCGACCACTACACCCCGCTGGGCGAGTTCTACCCCACGGTGGGCTATGACACCGAGATCATCTATATGTGGGTGGCCACCGGCCTGCACACCACCCAGATGCATCTGGACGACGACGAGTTCCTGACGCCCGACCGCATCCCACTGGCAAAAGCCTACGAGATGGTCATGAACGGCGAGATCAAGGACGGCAAGACCATCGCGGGCGTGCTCAAGCTCAAGGCGCTGGTGGACGAGGGCAGGCTGTGATACTCTACGAAGATACAGCCCTCGTGGTTCTGGACAAGCCCGCCGGGCTTTCCAGCGAGGACGGCGTACCCGCCGCCCTTCGGAAGCTCTGGGACAGGCCCGACGCCTATGTGGGCGTCATTCACCGGCTGGACACCGGCGTGTCGGGTCTGATGGTCTACGCGAAGACCCCGCAGACAGCCGCCGCCCTCAGCCGCCAGGTAACGCAGAGCCAGCAGTTTTATGCCGAACAGGATGGCCGGGCCAAGCCTGACGCCGGTACGCTGGCCGCTCCGCCTTTTGTGAAACAATACCGCGCCCTCATCGCAGGCGGGCCGGACGAAAAGCTGCCCGCCGAAGGAGTCCTGCGGGACTACTTATTCAAGGACAGCCGGAAAGGCCGTGTTTTTCCGGTGAGCCGTCCGCGCAAGGGCGTGAAGGAGGCTGTGCTGGAATATCGCATTTCTGCCTACGCCCCGGACGGCAGCACCAGCCTTGCGGACATCACCCTCCACACCGGGCGCACCCACCAGATACGGGTGCAGTTCGCGTCCCGCCGCCACCCGCTCTGGGGCGACGGCAAATACGGCAGCCGCATCAAGGGAGACATTGCACTTCAGAGCGCACGGCTCCGCTTCATTCATCCCGACACCGGAAAGGTAATGGACTTCCGCCTCCCGGTCCCCGGGACATGGCCCGCTTGGGGCATCAGACAGGAAAACGACAATGGAACAACAGTATAAAACAGATTCTGAAATATACGCCGTCCTCGAGCGGGAGATCATCGATCTGACCCTCCGGCCCGGCTGTTCGCTGAGCGAAAACCCGCTCTGCACCCGGTTCGGCGCGCCCCGCTCCCTCATCCGGGTGGTGCTGCAGCGGTTACAGGAGAACGGGCTGGTGAAGATCGTGCCTTATAAAGGCACTACTGTCACCCGGCTGAACCGGGACATCGTGGACGAGCTGATTTATGAGCGCATCGCGGTAGAGGCCCGGGTCCTGCGGGACTTTGCGCCCCACTGCACACCGGAGCACCGCGCCCTCATCCGCCAGCGTGCCGCCGCCTACGACGAGCTGGCCAAGGCCGAAACGCTGGACTTCAACCGTCTCTACGAGGCTGACACCCGGCTCCACGAGACGTGGTTCTCCGCCATGGGCAAGATGTACCTCTGGCGGACGCTGCAGAATGCCCACGCCGACTACAGCCGCTTCCGGATGCTGGACACTCTGACCACCGGCGGGCTCGCCGAGGTGGTGGCCGACCACCACAACCTCATCGACGCCATCGAGCGGTGCGACCTGGCGGCCTTTGAGCCGCTGGTGGAACGCCACCTTTACGGCGGCATCCGCCGCCTCGGCTCCAAACTCACCGAGGAATACGCCGATTATTTTGAATGATGTTCCATGGGGAACAAAAAAGCGCCTCTGCACAAATGTGCAGGGGCGCTGCTGTTTTTCTCAGCCCATGATGCCGGAGATGAAGATCTCCAGACCGATGCCGATGAGGATGACGCCGCCGAGGACGGAGGCTTTGCCGGAGAGCTTGGTGCCGAACTTTTTGCCGATGGCAAGGCCGGCCTCGCAGATGAAGAAGGTGACGGTCGCTACGATGAGGGAGCAGACCAGCGCCATGAACCAGCCGTACTCCGAGATGGTGAAGCCCACCGACAGCGCGTCGATGCTGGTGGCGACGCCCTGCATGAAGAGTACGCCCGCGCTCAGCTCAGCGGCTTCCTCGGTCTCTTCGCCCTTGATGCCCTCGATGAGCATTTTACCGCCGATGTAGCCCAGCAGGATGAGAGCGATCCACGGGATGAACTTTTCAAACGAAGAGAACAGCTCCACGATGGTGTGGACGCAGACCCAGCCCGTCATGGGCATGACAGCCTGAAAGATGGCGAAGGTGCCTGCGATTTGGACGCCCCTGCGGCGGGACATCTGCGGGTCATGCAGACCGTTTGCCATCGAGACGGAAAACGCATCCATGGCAAGGCCCACGCCCAGCAGGGCGCTGTTGAAGAAAAACAAAAAACTCCATTCCATAACGATGCCTCCTGATTTGACCGGAATTGGTGGGCAGACAAAAGACCCGGGATCGGCGCGCATTTCGCCAATTCCGGGTCGGATTTTTACAAACTGACTCGATGTGGAATGGGCGTGGTACTCGCACCAAAGCACATGAGTCTCGCAAATAAAAGCAAGCCAGACAGCCGCCCGGGCCGTCATTGTGTTGACTTGCTGCGCTGCCTGCAAAACAGCGCCTGCTACTCCCCCATGAGGATCTTTCTTGTTGTCCGGCTATCGTACCACACAAACAGCGGATTTGTCCAGTATAACCGTGATTTTTTGCAAAAACCTGCGGGAGAGCACCGCAGAAAGCGTGTACTCCCCCGCAGGGTCAGTTTATGTGTGGAAATAAGGTTTATTCCTCGTCGCCAGTGTCAGCCTCGGGAGCTTCGGCGGCCGATGCCTCATCGGCTGCTTCCATCTCCGCCAGCTGCTCGGCAGTGGGCTCGTCCTCGGTATCGGCCTCGATGCTCTCGGTCTGTGCCTCGTCGTCGTGGTCGGTGCGGGCCAGCACCATCACCTTATCGTTCTCGCCCAGACGCATGACCCGGACACCGGAGCCGTAGCGGCTCTGGACGGGAATCTCGTTGGCGTGCAGGCGGATGATGATGCCCTCCTGACTGCTCAGCAGCACATCGTCGATGTCGTCCACGATCTTGACGGCTGCCACCTTGTCCTTGGAGGCGTCGTAGTTGCGGATGCCCTTGCCGCCGCGGGCAGTGATACGGTAGGTGTCGATGTCAGAGCGCCGGCCCTTGCCGTTTTCGGTGACGGTGAGCACCGTGCCGCCCTCGCGGCAGATGCAGACGCCGACGACCTCGTCGCCCTCGGCCAGCTTGATCGCGCGGACGCCGTGGCCGCTGCGGCCCATCGGGCGGGCATCGGCCTCGTTGAAGCGGATGGCCTGACCGTTGCGGGTAGCCACGATGAGCATATCATTGCCGGTGGTCAGGCGGGTCCATGCCAGCGCGTCGCCCTCGTTGAGCGCAATGCCGATGAGGCCCGTCTTGCGGATGTTGGCGTACTGCTCCAGCGGGGTGCGCTTGATGAGGCCCTGCTTGGTGACCATGGTGACGAAACCGCCCTTGTTGTCCTCGTCCTTGGGGTAGCAGAGCATGTTGGTGACCTTTTCGCCCTCGGCCAGCTGCAGCAGGTTGACGATGTTGCTGCCCTTGCTGGTGCGGCTGCCCTCGGCGATGGTGTAGCCCTTGATACGGAAGAGGCGGCCCTTGTCGGTAACGAACAGGACATAATCATGGGTAGAGCCCACGAACATCTCCTGCACGATGTCCTCTTCCTTCCGGGTCATGCCGGAGATGCCGCGGCCGCCGCGCTTCTGGGCCTGATAGGTGGCCTTGAGCTGGCGCTTGATATAGCCGGCCTCGGTGAGGGTGTAGACGCACTGTTCCTCAGCGATGAGGTCTTCGATGTCCACTTCACCGGTGACGGACTGGATTTCGGTGCGGCGCTCGTCGCCGAAGCGCTTCTTCATGTCCAGCAGCTCGTTCTTGACGATTTCCAGAACGCGGGCGTCGTCGGCGAGGATGTCCTCCCAATCCTCGATTTTTGCCTGTAAGCCGGACAGCTCTTCCTCGATCTTGAGGATCTCAAGACCAGCCAGACGGCCCAGCTGCAGCTTGACGATAGCGTCGGCCTGCGGGTCATCGAAGCCGAACTGCTCCATGATAGCGGCCTTTGCCTCGGCCATGCCGCCCTTGCAGGCGCGGATGGTAGCGATGAGCTCATCCACGATGTCGGTGGCCTTTTTCAGACCCTCGAGGATGTGGGCGCGCTCCTTGGCCTTCTTCAAATCATACTGAGTGCGGCGGCGGACGACTTCATCCTGGAACTCGACGTACTTCTGTATCATCTGTTTCAGGGTCATGACCTTCGGCACCTTATGGTCGATGGCCAGCATGATGACGCCCACGGTATCCTGCAGCTGGGTGTACTGGTACAGCTGGTTCAGGATGACCTGCGCGTTGGCGTCCTTGCGGATGTCCACCACGATGCGCATACCCTTGCGGTTGGTCTCATCGTTCAGGCCGGTGATGCCCTCGATGCGCTTTTCCTTCACGAGGTCGGCCATGTTCTCGATAAGACGGGCCTTGTTGACCATATACGGAATTTCCGTAATGATGATCTGGGTACGGCCATTCTTGGTCTCTTCGATGGTAGCACGGCCCCGCAGAGTAATTTTGCCGCGGCCGGTGGCGTAGGCGGCGCGGATGCCGCTTCGGCCCATGATGATACCGGCAGTGGGGAAGTCCGGTCCCTTGATGTGCTCCATCAGGCCGGGCAGATCGATGTCAGGGTCCTCGATATAGGCCACGCAGCCGTCGATGACCTCACTGAGGTTGTGGGGCGGGATGTTGGTGGCCATACCGACGGCGATGCCCTGACTGCCGTTGACCAGCAGGTTGGGGAAGCGGCAGGGCAGGACGCTGGGTTCTTTCTTCGTCTCGTCGAAGTTGGGGTCCCAGTTGATGGTGTCTTTATCGATGTCGGTCAGCATCTCGACCGCCATGCGGCTCATGCGGGCCTCGGTGTAACGGTAAGCAGCCGGGGGGTCGCCATCGACCGAGCCGAAGTTACCCTGACCATCCACCAGCGGGTAGCGCAGGGAGAAATCCTGTGCCAGACGGACCATGGCGTCGTAAACGGAGGCGTCGCCGTGGGGGTGGTAAGAGCCCAGCACCGCACCGACGGTATCCGCCGACTTGCGGTAGGGATGACTGGGGTCGTTGCCGCGTTCGTGCATGGTGTAGAGGATGCGGCGGTGGACGGGCTTCAGGCCGTCACGCACATCCGGCAGGGCGCGGGCCACGATGACCGACATGGAGTAATCCAGAAACGCCGTCTCGATCTCCTTCTTGACGTCCCGGATGATCATCTTGGTACCGCTGCCCGGTATCATCACATAATCTTCTTCCATTGTTTCCTCCAATTACACGTCGAGCTTTGCGTACTGGGCGTTGGTCTCGATAAAGCGGCGGCGGGGCTCCACCTGATCGCCCATCAGGATGGTGAACGCCTCATCGGCCTTCTCGGCATCCTCGATGGTGATGCGGACGATGACGCGGTTCTCGGGGTTCATGGTGGTCTCCCAGAGCTGCTCCGGGTTCATCTCGCCAAGGCCCTTATAGCGGTTTATCTTCGCGCCGGGCATCTCCTGCGAGAGCAGGGCCATTTCGGCGTCGTTGTAAGCGTATTTGATGGTGCTGCCCTTCTGCACCTTGAACAGCGGGGGCTGTGCCACATAGACATGGCCCTGCTCGATGAGGGGGCGCATATAGCGGAAGAAGAAGGTGAGCATCAGGGTGCAGATGTGAGAACCATCGACATCGGCATCGGCCATGATGAACACTTTGTCATACCTCAGCTTGGAAATATCGAACTCGTCGCCGATGCCGCAGCCCAGTGCCAGCACGACAGGCATCAGCTTGTCGTTGCCGTAGATGCGGTCGGCGCGGGCCTTTTCGACGTTGAGCATCTTGCCCCACAGGGGGAGGATGGCCTGAATGGCCGAGTCACGGCCCATCTTGGCCGAGCCGCCTGCAGAATCACCCTCGACGATGAAGATCTCTGTGCGGGTGGGGTCTTTTTCGCGGCAGTCTGCCAGCTTGCCGGGCATCCGGCTGGTCTCGAGGGCGCTCTTGCGGCGCACCAGCTCACGGGCCTTCTTGGCGGCAGCGCGGGCGCGGGCGGCCTGGGTGGCCTTTTCGAAGATAGCCTTGGCCACGCCAGGGTTCTCCTCGAAGAACTCCATCAGCTTGGAGTAGACCATGTTGGAGACGAGGGTTCGAATTTCCGTATTGCCCAGCTTTGCCTTGGTCTGGCCCTCAAACTCGGCCTCCTGCAGTTTGACGGAGATAACGCAGATGAGGCCCTCACGGACGTCAGCGCCGGAAAGGTTCTCGTCCTTGTCCTTCAGCAGGCCGTGGCTGCGGCCATAGTCGTTGAAGACGCGGGTGAGGCTGCTGCGGAAGCCCTCTTCGTGGGTGCCGCCGTCGGGGGTGTTGACGTTGTTGGCGAAGCTCAGCAGCAGCTCATTGTAGCTGGAATTATACTGCAAGGCGATCTCTGCCATGCCGCGGTCGGTCTGACCCTTGAGATAGATGACGTTGGGGTGGAGCACCTCGAGGTCGCGCTTCTCGCCCAGATAGGTGACGAAGCTCTTGATGCCGCCCTCGTAGCACATGACCTCGGTGCGGTAGGTGGGCTCGCCCTCCTTGCCGTCCTCGAGGACGGGGGTGTAGAGTTCGCGCTCGTCGGTCAGGGTGATCTTGACACCGGCGTTCAGGAAGCTCTCTTCCCGCAGGCGCTTTTCCAGCGTTTCGAAGTTGTAGACGGTGGTGTCCTTGAACATCTCCGGGTCGGGCTTGAAGGTGACGCGGGTGCCGGTGACACTGGGGTCCACGGTGCCGATGCACTTCAGCGGGCCGTCCGGGTCGCCGCGGCGGAAGGTCTGCTCGTACTCGCGGCCGTCGCGGCGGACGTTGACGGTCAGCCACTCCGAGCAGGCGTTGACGACGGACGCGCCGACGCCGTGCAGGCCGCCGGCCACCTTGTAGCCGGAGTTCTCGCCGCCGAACTTGCCGCCGGCATGGAGGATGGTATAGACGACGGTGACGGCAGGCAGACCGGTATCAGCCTGGATGTCCACGGGGATGCCGCGGCCATTATCCGTGACCTGAATGATGTCGCCCTTCAGGATCTTGACCTCGATGTGATCGCAGTAACCGGCCAGAGCCTCGTCGATGGCGTTGTCCACGATCTCGTACACCAGATGGTGCAGGCCGCGCTCGCCGGTGGAGCCGATATACATACCGGGGCGCTTACGCACAGCCTCCAGACCTTTCAGGACCTGGATCTCGCTGGCGTTGTATTCATGGTCCGTCGCAGTTTCTGCGTTGGTACTGGTAATGATTTCCTCTGCCATTTCCTTTCTCCCTTTTGTTTTGTTTCGTTTTTTCGTTACTATTTGTAAAAGCGATAGATCGTTGGTTGGTAATTGAACCTCTCAGTCATAGCCTGTCGGCTTTGCCAGCTCCCCTGACAGGGGAGCCACTGGCGTACCGGGCAGACCCACGCCGGACAAGCAAAGCTCACTATTTCGGAAGCTGTAGTACCCTGCTGTCCAGATCAGCGACCGTTGTCTCCGTGCGCCGTTTGAGTGCAGCCGGCGACAGCTCCGAGAGATAGATCGTATCCACCGGCGAATCTGCCAGAACATAGCTCTGGGGCAGCTCATCGGACAGGCTCACTACCGCCCCATTCTTCTGGGCATAGTTCAGAAACTCCCGTCCCCGGGGTGAGATGGTCGTCGTTTCCAGATTGAAGATGCCGATGATGTCCCGGTCGTTCAGGACATAATCGCGGCCAAGGTGTACATACATTGCATCACACTTTCGTCAGTACGCCGCCGTTCATCCGGTAGACCTCGCCGTCCGTTTTGAGGAAAGCGGTGTCGTCGCAGCTGGTCACGAAGGTCTGCTTTTCCCGCATCCGGGTGAGCAGATACTGCTTGCGGCCATCGTCCAGCTCGCTGAGTACGTCGTCCAGCAGCATCACCGGGTGTTCGCCCGTGATGGAGGCAGCTGCGGCGGCTTCGGCCATTTTCAGGCTGAGCACGACGCTCCGCTGCTGTCCCTGACTCGCATACACTTTTGCAGGCTGACCATCCAGAAGAAGGTCCAGATCTTCCCGGTGAGGGCCGCAGAGGCTCTGCCCGGCCCGCAGCTCTTCGGGCATTTTCTGCCGTAGAAGCTGGGCCAGACCGCCCGGCTCGAACTGGGCCGCATACCGCAGACTCAGTGTTTCCGCCCCGCGGGAAAGCTCCTCATAGTTGGCACAGGCCAGCGGGGAGAGAGCGGCGAGATAGGCTCTGCGCCGCTGCTGGATGGCCTCGCCCTGCTGGGCAAGCTCCACATTCAGCACCTCTAACAAGGCCCGCTTTTCAGCATAAGACCGCTCAATGCCATTGGAAGAGCGACGAAGCAGCGCGTTTTTCTGCTGCAAGGCCCGAACATAGCGGCGGTAGAGGGTCAGGTATCCGGGGTAGAGCTGGCAGAGAGCAGCGTCCAGAAATTTCCGCCGCCCTTCCGGCGCGCCCTTCACGAGACTCAGGTGTCCGGGATCGAAGACCACCGCCGGAAAGCTGCCTGCAAGGCTTGCTGCCCGCTTGACTGCGCCTCCGTTCACCGAGACTGTCCGGCCCGGGCGGGGAGAGTCCGGCGCACCCACCGTCAGGCGGACGCGGTTCGGCTCTTCCTTTTCCTGCTCTTCCTGCTGTGCGCGGAGGGTGGACGCTTTGAGTACGGCGAAGGGTTCGCCCCGGCGCACCAGCTCTGCGTCCTTGCCGCCCCGGAAGCTCTTGCCTCCGGTGAGCAGCCAGATGGCTTCCAGGAGGTTCGTCTTGCCCTGGCCGTTGTTGCCGCAGATGACAGTCAGCTCCCGGCCCGGCGTCAGGCTGGCCGAGGCGATGTTCCGGTAATTTTCGACTTCGAGAGAGAGCAGCCGCATCAGCCGCCCATCCCGATCTCGATGGTCTGTCCGTCCAGCTCTACGGTGTCGCCCGGGCGGCACTTCTTGCCGCGCATGGTGCAGACTTCGCCGTTGACCTTTACGGCCCCGCCCTGAACGAGCTCCTTGGCTTCGCCTCCGGTCTCGCACAGGCCCGCATATTTCAGCAGGGCGTCCAGCTTGATAAATTCGGTATGGATGAGGATCTTTTGCATTTTATTACGCCTCTCAGTCGTTTTTGAAGCGGACGGGCAGGACCAGATACAGGAAGTCATTGCCCTCCATCGGCAGCACTTTTACCGGGCTCAGCGGGCCGCTGATCTCCATCCGCACTTTCTCGGTGCGGGCATTGCGCAGCGCGTCCAACAGGTAGCGGTTATTAAAGCCGATCTCCACCTCGTCGCCCTCGCACTCGGCGTTGAACTCATCGACGACGCGGCCCAGATTGGTCTGGCAGCGGACGACGACTTTACCCTCTGTAAAAGTGATGCGGAGGGGATTTTTTAAACGCTCTGTAATAATCAGAGAAGCGCGCTCGATGGTCTCGATGAACTCCTTGGTGTCGATGGTCACCCGGGTGCGGCTGCCTGCCGGAATGACATTGTGATAGTTGAGGAACTCGCCCTCAATGAGGCGGCTCATGATGGTGTAGCCAGCGGTCATGAACACGACGTAGCGGCGGTTGGCACAGATGTGGACCGGCTCTTCGTCGTCGTTGGGCAGCAGATGAGACACTTCGGTCATGGTCTTGCTGGGGACGATGATGCGGATGTCCTTGACGGCAGTGACGGGCCGCTCCACGATGGCCAGACGGTAGCCGTCCAGGGCAACGATGGTCATTTTATCCGGCTCTATCTCAAAAAGTTCACCGGTATGCGCAGGTTTTTTCTCATCCTGGCTGACAGCGTAGAGGGTGCGGTCGATCATATCGCGGAGCACGCCGGTCTTGATGGTCAGGGTCTCCTCGGCGCCGGTGTTGGGCAGCTCGGGGAAATCGGTGGCCGACATGGACTGGATCTCGAACTGTGCCACGCCGCTCTGGATGGTGGTTTTGCCATTATCGGCAGACTGGATCGTGATCTGGCCTGCCGGCATCCGGCTGATCATGCTGCTGAGCAGCTTGGCATTCAGCACGATCTCACCGGGCTCTTTGACATTGGCTTCGATGGTGGTCACGATGCCCATTTCAAGGTCGTAGCCGGTAAGGGTCAGCTGGAAGCCTTCTGCCTTCAGTAAAATGCCTTCCAGTACCGGGATGGTAGAGCGCAGAGTGACTGCTTTGGATACGCCGTCAATGGCTGCACTCAGAAGAGTTTTGTCGCAGATGATGTTCAAATCTTCTTCTCTCCTTTTTTGCGTCAGTTTTGCTGTCGTTCCTCATGGGATCCGATGCAAAAACCTGTTTTCTTTATTGAACTTGTTGTAGTAATCGTAGTAGGGGGTGGGGAAGATGTGGAAAACTCTGCAAACCCTTGCAGGGATGCGGGGATTTGGTTTTCCACGGAGATGTTGAGGAACTGTGAATGGAATGTTGAATCGGGGAGAGCGGTGGTTCTTTCCACATCCGCTGTGAAAAACGGAAGTTGAATGTTGAAAACCATGTGGAAAGAGTGGAAAGTTTCGGCCTTTCACCACAATATCTAGGTCTATTTTCCCCTTTTTGTTCCTCTTTCTCCCCATATTTTGGGGTTTGACCCCTGAATGAGTATGACTTTTACACCGGCTCTGGTGTGTTAAGCCTTCACATTCTTGATGATGTCGCTCACCGTCTCCCGCAGGTGCTGGTCGTTCTTCATGTCCCGCTCCATGGTCTTGAGGGAGTAGACGATGGTGGAATGGTCACGGCCCGAGAACTCCCGGCCGATCTCCTCCATGCTCATGCCGGTGACCTCGCGCAGGATGTAGATGGCCACGCGGCGGGCGGAGGCCACATTGGCGTTCCGCTTGGTGCCGCGGATGTCGGCAGGGGAGACGTTGAAGGTGCGGGATACCTCGCCCACGATCTTCTCGATGGTGACAGGCACGGGCTGGGTCTCGTTGAGGATGTCCTTGATGGCATTCTGTGCCACGCTGATGACCGGCTGGATGCCCTCGAGCATATAGTAGGCGTTGAGCTTTTTGACCGCGCCTTCCAGCTGGCGGATGTTATTTTTCAGATGGTTGGCGATGAACTCGGCCACATCCTCGGGCAGATCGAGGTGGAGAAGCTCCGCCTTGCGCTTGACGATGGCCACGCGGGTCTCGAAATCCGGCGGCTGGACGTCGGCGGTCAGGCCCCACTCGAAGCGGGTACGCAGACGCTCTTCCAGGCTCTTGATCTCCTTGGCCGGGCGGTCAGACGCGATGACGATCTGCTTGTGGGCATCGTGGAGGGAGTTGAAGGTATGGAAGAACTCTTCCTGGGTGGATTCCTTGCCCGCGATGAACTGGATGTCGTCCACCAGCAGCAGGTCGGCCACGCGGTACTTCATCCGGAAGTCCTCAGTGCTGCCGGCGCGGATGGCCGCGATCAGCTCGTTGGTGAACTGCTCACAGGTGACATACATGATGACGAAGTCGGGGTGGGTGCGCTTGATCTCGGTCTGGATGGCCGTCAGCAGATGGGTCTTGCCGAGGCCCGAGCCGCCGTAGATGAACAACGGGTTGTAAGCACCGGAGGGGTTGGCCGCAACAGCCTGCGCCGCAGCAAACGCAAACTGGTTGGACGGGCCTTTGATGAAGTTCTCGAAGGTGAATTCATAGTTGCCCTGCGGGGAGGCGGGGTTCGCCTCGTACTGCTGGGCCAGCACCACTTCGTGGGGCGGTGTGCTGGGGACGACGAGGGTGATGTCCACGTCAAAGCCCAGCACTGTTTTGAAGGCCTCTTTGAGCAGGCCGAGATAACGGTCCGTCACGATCTTGCAGATGAAGTCGTTGCGCACCGAGAGGGTGATATGGCTGGAGTCCTCAAAGCTGATAGGCTCCAACCCGTCGATATAGAGATTATACGTCGGCTCCGCCATCTGCGCCTTGCAGTAGCTCTGGGCAGCCTCTAAAACGTCCTTGAAAGAATCCATAGTACATCCACTCCATTGAAGTTTTCAACAATGCTGCTGATACCAGGTTAGTATACCACAAAAATCCCCCTGCGTCTATATTATATAAGGTAATTTATAATACATAAAAAAGACATACCTGCGTCTGGGAAACGGCCTTGTGTCCAAGGCGGAGAAAAGCCACAAGATATTGTGGATAAAAAGTTTTCCACGGGAAATGGGTGAAAAAGTTGAAAGTTTCTCCACAGAGGTTTTTCAAAAAAGTTTGAAGGAAAGCGAAAAAAATGCTTGACAGAAGGCCATAGTGTGCGATATACTGTTGAATTGCAAGCCTGTCCCCATTTTGGGACCAGAATAGACCCCATACCGGGGACGAGTTTTTACGGAGGAAATACACCATGAAGAGAACTTTTCAGCCCAAGAAGCGTCAGCGCAAGGAAGTTCATGGCTTCCTGACCCGCATGAGCACCAAGAACGGCCGCAAGGTCATCAACGCACGCCGTGCTAAGGGCCGCAAGAGCCTGACCGTCTGATCCTGAGCAGTATGCATCAGGTCCGGCGCAGAATGGAATATGCGCAAAAAGGCCGCTGATATTGGATTGGCGGTCTTATTTTTTTACCCGGCATTCGGGAAAACAGGCCGGAAAGCTGCGGTGAATAGTCGCATTGCCTAAAAAAACTGTCAAAGATTTGGCAGAAAAAACGCCCGGATGAGCTTTTCATGTCGGCGTTTTTTTGCTATACTGAACACTGAGCATTGCTTTTTTTCGGGCGGTGCTCCCACATCACCTGAAGGGAGGCGCACAGGATGCGCTATCGTCCCATCCGCCGCAACGGCGAGTTTGGCCGCGTGTATGCCCGCGGCAAGTCCTATGTCAACCAGGCGCTGGTGCTCTACGTGCTCAAAACGCGGAGCAAGCGCACCCGGGTGGGCCTGACGGCCACCAAAAAGATCGGCCACGCCGTGCAGCGCAACCGCGCCCGCCGCGTTATGAAGGCCGCCATCGACGAGCATCTCGACTACAACATCGGCGGCTATGACCTCGTTTTCGTGGCCCGGGGCATGACCCCCCGGCTCAAGAGCTGGCAGCTCAGCGCCATCGTGGCAAAGCTCTTTGCCCAGGCCGGCCTGCCGGATAAGGCAAAACAGCCGGGCGCAAAGCCCCCAGCCACCCTGCCGCCGGTCCGGAAGCCCGAGGCGTGAGCATCTTTCAGAAAGCCCTCTGCGGGCTCATCCGGCTCTACCAGAAGTTCATCAGCCCGGGGCTGGGGCGGAACTGCCGCTTTTCGCCCTCCTGCAGCCAGTACGGTATCGAGGCCATCCGCACCCACGGCTGCGTCAAAGGGCTGCTGCTGACGGTATGGCGCATCGCCCGGTGCAATCCGCTGGGCCGCTGGGGCTACGACCCCGTACCGGAAAAGGGCCGCTGGAAAAATCCGGCTCGGCATCTCTCGGCCTCGGCTCTGTTTTCCACCAGACACGAAAAATAAGTGGAAAACCTCTTCGTCGATGCTCTTTGGAAGAGCGCTGAAGCGGGGAAGACCTCTTTGTCAATGCTCTTTGGAAGAACACAAAAGAGGGAAAAACCTCTCCGTCACGCCTGCGGCGTGCCACCTCTCCTATCAGGAGAGGCTGAGAGGAAATGCTATTATAATGCTTCTTGTGACGTGCTGAACTGTGGGCGGCGTGTCCTACGATAAAAATAACCGTCCCGCACCACAGGCGGGGCAGAATGGACAGAGACATGAATATTTTGTACATCCTCGGTGTACCTCTCGGCTATGTGATGGAGTGGATCTATAACCTCATCCCGAACTACGGCTGGGACATCATCATCTTCACCATCGTCATCCGCCTGCTCAGCATCCCTCTGCAGCTCAACCAGCAGAAGAGCATGGCCAAGATGTCCGCTTTCCAGCCGATGATCGCCGACATCCAGAAAAAGTACAAGGACAAGCCCGAAAAGCAGCAGGAAGAGCTGCTCAAGCTCCAGCAGGAGTACGGCTATAAGCCCACCGCCGGCTGTATGCCCATGCTGGTCAACTTCCTCGTCATGTTCGGCGTCATCGAGGTCGTGTACCGCCCGCTGCAGCGCATCTTCCACATCGGCGCCGACGCCATCACCGCCGCAGGCGATGCCATGACCGCTCTGGGCATCAACTTCACTCAGGTGACCCGCGACACCAATATCATCGCACAGGTGCTGGCCGGTGAGTCCACCATCACCTCTGTGTTCACCGCAGACCAGCTGAACACCATCACTGAGTTCGGCCAGCACATGGACTTCTTCGGCATCGACCTGACCCGTGTGCCGCAGTACAGTCTGGCAGCAGACAACCTGCCCCTGCTGATCTTCCCCATCCTGGCTGTCGTCACCATGTTCATCTCCACCCACATCAGCATGAAGGCCTCCGGCCAGGAGATGCAGGGCAGCATGAAGCTGACCATGTATATGATGCCTCTGATGTACGTCTTCTTCTGCTTTACCGTTCCCTGCGCATTCTCTCTGTACTACGTCATTTCCAACATCGTGATGACCGTCCAGACCCAGGTCATGCGCAAGATCTATGACCCCGAGAAGATGAAGGAGCAGGTCAAGGCCGAGATGGCTTCCCGCAAGAAGGAAGAGAAGCGCGGCGTGAAGAGCACCACCATCAAGGTCAAGGACGAGAAGACCGGTGAGGTCGTGGAAAAGAACATCTCCGCCAGTGAGATGAACAAGCGCCGCCTCGAGTATGCCCGCCAGCAGGATGCTGAGCGCTACAAGGACGAGCGTACTGTCCCGCTGAGCGAGCTGCAGAACAAAAAGGAGGATTGACGGTTATGATCCGTACGCAGGAAGCGACCGGCAAGACGGTCGATGAAGCACGCACCAACGCCTGCGCTCTGCTGGGCGTGGAAAAGGACGACATCAACGTCAGCTACGAAGTGCTGGAAATGCCCCAGAAGACCGGTTTTCTGGGCCTGAAGCTCACTCCCGCCAAGGTCCGCGTCAGCGTCGAGCTGCCGGACGAGCCTGTGGCAGCTCCTGCTGCCCCCGTTGAAGAGCCCGCTCCCGTTGTGGAGGAGAAGGCTGCTCCTGTGGCGGCTGAGCCTGTCGTCGAAGAGACTGCCCCTGAAGTTCCCGCTGCTGTGGAAGAGCCTGCTGCTCCCGCTGAGGAAGCTGCCCCTGCCGAAGAGCAGGCTGCTCCCGCCGCAGAGAGCGAAGAGGTGGAAGTCCCTATCAACATCGAGGAAAACGCCAAGGTCAAGGCCGCTGTGGACTACCTGCAGGAAGTCATCGAGAAGATGGGCGTACAGGACGTCAAGTTCAGCGCTGTGCAGAAGGGTGAGGCTACCATCATCCGTCTGGACGGCGAAAAGATGGGTGCCCTCATCGGCCGCCGCGGCGAGACGATGGAGAGCCTATCCTATCTGGCAAGCCTCGTGGCAAACCGCCTCGAGGGCGACTACATCAAGCTGGGCCTCGACGTGGCCGGCTACCGCGACAAGCGCGAGAGCGACCTGACCGCACTGGCACAGCGCATCGGTGCCAAGGTGCGCCGCACCGGCCGCAGCTTTGCCATGGAGCCCATGAACCCCTACGAGCGCCGCATCATCCACTCTGCCATCGGCAAGATGGAGGGCGTCCGCAGCGAGAGCAAGGGCGAGGGCCGTGACCGCCGTGTGGTCATCTACTCCACCGACCCCAACGCTGTGGCTGAGAGCGCAAATGCACGTCCCCGCGGACCCCGCGGCGGCCGTGACCGCAACGGCAATGGCCGCAGCGGCGGCTATCATCGCGGCGGCGAGCGCCATGGTGACCGGAATGGCCGCGGCCCGCGCAATGGCAATGGCGGCCGGGGCGGTTACCGCTCCAATGTGCCTGAGCGCACCTACACCCCGCGCGATGCCGAGAATGCTGCCCCTGTGGCACCCAAGCGCACCGAGCGTGTGGATGACTTCGCTGATCTGAGCTTCGGCAAGATCGAGCTGTAAAAGCTGAATGATAAGACCCTCTCCCGCATGGCGGAAGCCGTGCAGGGGAGGGTCTTTTTGTGTATGAGGAACACTATAAATTTACACATCTTTTGCATGAAGATGGTTTACGATGAAAAGCGAATCTGAAAGAATAATTTCGAAAGAAAAGTCGTTCTTATCGGAAATTTGGAGAATATGTCCAATTCCGGAAGAAATTTTTCTCCTACTTGTACATTGTAAAACAATGTCGGCAAGCCTTATACTAGAGCTACAAATGCTTCGGAGTGTATACCAAGCAAAAAAGAGAGGAATTATTATGGAACAGAATAAGATTTCCCGCCGTAATTTCCTGCGCGTGGCCGGTGCATCGGCTACCGCCGCCGCAATGAGCGGTCTGGTCCCGGCTGCTTCCGCTGCCGGCATCAAAGACCTGTGGAGCATGGACCTGCAGATCCTTGCCACCAGCGATACCCACGGTAAGTTTGACCCCTGGGATTACGCCGCCAACAAGGCTGACGCCTCCGGCAGCGTGGCCCAGCAGGCAACTGCCATCAAGGAGAACCGCACCAAGACCACGCTGGTCGTGGATGCAGGCGACACCATTCAGGCAAACTCCGCTGAACTGTTCCTGAACGACGATGTCCACCCCATGATCGCTGCTCAGAACGCCATCGGCTACGATGTCTACGTCACCGGCAACCATGAGTACAACTATGGCATGGCCACGCTGGAAAAGGTGCTCTCCCAGCAGAAGGCCAAGGTGCTGACCGGCAACGTCTACAGCCCCGAAGGCAAGCCTCTGGCTGACGGCTACACCATCATCAAAAAGGGCGGCGTCAAGATCGGCGTCATCGGTATGGTCACTCCCAACATCACCCGCTGGGACGCCAAGAACCTCGAGGGCTGGACTGTTACCAACCCGGTGGACGAGAGCCGCAAGATCATTGATAAGATCAAGAACGATGTGGATGTCATCATCGGCGTTATGCATATGGATGTTGACAATGAGTACGGCGTCTATGGCTCCGGCGTCACCGACCTGGCAAATGCCTGCCCTGAGTTCGACGTCATCGTCGCTGCTCACGGCCACAAGAGCATCCCCAACAAGATGATCAACGGCGTGCTGGTGGTCGAGAACAAGAATGCAGGCGCCACTGTCTCTGACATCCACGTCTATCTCGAGCGCGGCCTGAACGGCAAGTGGAAGGTGAAGGACCGTACCTCTGAGAACCTGACCATCAAGGACTACGCTCCCGACCCCGAGCTGACTGCTCTGCTGGCAGAGTACGACCAGCGCGCCAAGGACGACGCCGTGACCCCCATCGGCCAGCTGGTCGGCGGTGATCTGGCCCCCGAAAACGAGATCGACTGCCTGCCGCAGGCCATGGTGCAGGATACCGCTCTGCTGGACTTCATCAACGAGGTACAGATGTACTACACCGACGCTCAGGTGTCCGCAACGGCTCTGACCTCCATGACCTCCCAGATGCGCGAGGGTACCATCCGCAAGTGCGACATGGCAAGCATCTACACCTACCAGAACACCCTGTACAAGCTGCAGATGAACGGCTGGCAGCTGCGTCAGTTCATGGAGTGGTCTGCTGCCTTCTTCAAGACCTGGGAGCCGGGCGATGTGACCATCGCATTCGACTCTTCCGTCCGCTATTACCTGTACGATGCCTTTGCAGGCGTCAAGTATGACCTCGACATCTCCAAGCAGCCCGGCAACCGCATCCAGAACCTGACCTGGATGGATGGCCGTCCGGTGGAGGACGATGACAGCTTCGTGGTGGCCGTCAACAACTACCGTGCCACCACCCAGCTGCTGGCTTATGCCGACATCTTCAAGGAGGGCGACGAGCTGCCCAAGCTGCTGGAGATCGACGTGCGCGGCGATGTGGGCGGCATCCGCGAACTGCTGGGCGAGTACATCCGCACCGTCAAGGGCGGCACCATCGAGCCGCACGTGGACAACAACTGGAAGCTCGTGGGCAACAACTGGAACGCTGCTGACCACGAGAAGGCCGTCAAGCTGCTGCGCGAGGGCAAGCTGGCTCTGTCGGAGAACGCCGACAGCCGCACCCTGCCCGGCAAGGCCATCACTACGGCCGATATTTCCGCATTCTGATTTTTCTTTCACACGCAGCGGGGTGTGCAGCCTTTCAGGGGCTGCACACCCTTTTTTGCTGCACGATAAAGTGAAGGATCAATGGGTAATATGGCTAAATTTAATTGCCTCTTTTTAGCATATCATAGAAAATAAACGCTGGAATGCGCTGGATATTTTCTTTTTGGGAGCTTCATGATAAAATAAGAAAAACCCGCAGAATAAAGGGGAAAGTGCGCCCTCGTGCAGTGCGGGGACGAATGCGGTTTGAAAAGAGGATGGCTATGGAAGCATTGCGAAGGCTGCTGCTGTATGCAGAGATGTCACGGGAGAAGTACAAAGCCTGTCTGCCGGATATACAGCGCTCCAACCGCCAACGTGTGACGGCCTACCTGGGGATAGCCTGTGCGTTTCTTACAGTTTTATGGATACTGTCTGGGGTTCTGGAATTTTTGAGGCCCAATATGCTGGCCTATATGATAGCGCTGGCCGTGTGCATGGGCCTGCAGGCGGTCAACCGGACATTCCCGGGAAAAAACGGCCTGCTGCTGACCTGGCTGATGTACGCCTTTGAGGCTTTGCTCTATGTGCTGGGCATCTATCTGGGCATCCATCCTTCTCCCGATACTCCTACGGTGAGCTTTATTGCGTTCTTGCTGGCAGTGCCGCTGCTCTTTGTCATGCGGCCCATCCAGCATATCTTGAATGTCGTCTTTTTCGATGGTGTTTTCATCCTGACCTGCTTTTTGTTCAAGAGTAAAGAGACGCTCCCAGTTGATATTCTGGACGGCATGGTGTTTGGTGCGGTGTCCTGCATCATATCCACCTTTATCATGCTCTCGATGCACGAAAATTTTTCCATCCGGCACAAGCTGCTGGGCATCGCGGAGACGGACTTGAACGTCGGCCTGAAAAACCGCAACGCCTACGAGAGCCAGATGCACGACTACCCGATGCACTGCAGCAGCACGCTGAGCTGTGTTTATCTGGACGTGAACGGCCTGCATGAGCTGAACAACACCCGGGGCCACGCGGCAGGCGACGAGATGCTCAAGACCGTGGCAGCCAAGGTGCGGGACATCTTCGGCGAAAAGTACAGCTACCGTGTGGGCGGCGATGAGTTCGTGGCCTTTGCGATGGACAAGAGCGCCGAAGAGATGCGCGCGCTCATCCACAAGCTGGTGCAGGAGGTGGACGAGGCCGGCTACTCGGTGGCCGTGGGTACAGCGACTCACAGCGCGGGCGGCATCGACATGGAAGTCCTCGTCAAATCGGCCGAAACACGGATGTATCTGGCAAAGGAAGAGCACTATCGCCTTGCCGGGAAGACCCGAGGATAAAATGCAAAAGCGGTACGCTGCCGGACTCCCCGGCGGTGTGCCGCTTTTTTGCGCAGCATATTTCTTTTTTTGGCGGTTCGTGGTAGAATATACTGTATTCATCTGCGCATAAGGAGGGGAGAAGATGCAGCATTCGACCATTGCGGCCATTGCTACCGCTCCGGGTGCGGGCGGCATCGCCATCGTGCGGCTGTCCGGCCCGGAAAGCTATGAAGTGGCAGCGAAGGTGTTCCGTCCGGCCAACCCAGCCAAAAAAGTCGCGAACGCCAAAGGCTATACGGCCATGTTCGGTGCGTTCGTGGAAGGGGAAGAGGCTTTCGATGAGGGCGTGGCGCTGTTTTTCCGCGCGCCCCACAGCTACACCGGCGAGGATGTGGTGGAGCTTTCCTGCCACGGCGGCAGTGCTGTCGCCCGGCGGCTGGTGGAAGCCTGCATTGCGGCGGGGGCATCGCCTGCCGCTCCCGGCGTGCTTTCCTGAACGGCAAGCTCAGTCTGACCCAGGCCGAAGCCGTCATGGACATCATCTCCGCCGATGGCCGACAGGGGGCCGCGCTGGCAAATGCCTCCCTGAACGGTGCGCTGGCCCGGAAGATAGCGGCCCAGAAAGATGCTCTGACGGCCTTGCAGGCCCATCTGGCCGCCTGGGTGGATTTCCCTGAGGAAGATGTCCCGGAACTGAGCCAGAGCCATCTCTGCGACGTTTTAGGCGGGGTAGAGCAGGAGCTGGACGCCCTCATCCAGAGCTACGATGCAGGCGCTGTCCTCCGCGAGGGCGTGGACTGCGCCATCGTGGGCAAGCCCAATGCGGGCAAATCCACCCTGCTCAATCTGCTGGCCGGGTTCGACCGGGCCATCGTCACGCCGGTGGCCGGAACCACTCGCGACGTGGTGGAGCAGGCTGTTCAGCTGGGCGACGTCCGGCTGAATCTCTTCGACACTGCCGGTCTGCGTCAGACGGAAGACGAGATAGAAGCCGAAGGTATCCGCCGCAGCTGGAAGAAGCTGGACGAGGCGGGGATTATCCTCGCCGTCTTCGACGGCTCGGAGCGCCCGACCCGGGAGGATCTGGAGCTGGCTCAGCGCTGCGCGGGTCGTCCGGCCATCGCGCTGGTCAATAAAGAGGACAAGCCCACCCGGTTTGACGCAGAGCTCATCGCACCCTATTTTGCGATGGTGCTGCCGGTCTGCTGTCAGGAAGAGGGGGCGCGGAAGGTCATCGCGGCGGCGGTAGCCCGCCTGCTGGGGACCAACCAAATCGACCCCCACGCCGCCAGCCTCTCGGGACAGCGGCAGCTTTCTGCCGCCACCCGCGCCCGGGATGCCGTAGCCGGAGCGCGGGACGCTGCGCAGGGACTCGGGCTGGATGCCGTGTCGGTCTGCGTGGACGACGCGCTGGATGCACTTTGTGAGCTGACAGGAGAGAACGCTTCCGAGGCCGTCATCAACGAGGTATTTGAGCGGTTCTGTGTGGGAAAGTAAGGACAGTATCGTTGCGCGCCTGTGCGCGGGGCAGAGCGCTTTTACGTTAAGTGGAATTGTTCTCTTTTGATGTCAAAAGAGAACCAGAAAAGCACCAGCGATTTCGACGCGCTGGATCCACGAGAAAGGGGCTGCTCGCCCCTTTCAGACCCCGAAGGGGTTGTCGAAACGGAAAAAAGCTAGCCGCTTCGCTAAACGCTTTTTTCTCGTTTCTCCGATTTACGGCTTCGCCGAAGATTTTATGTTGCAAATAGAGGAAAGTATGAACCATTTAGGAGACTACGACGTTATCGTCATCGGTGCCGGACATGCGGGCATTGAGGCGGCCCATGCTGCCGCGATACTGGGCGCAAAGACGGCGGTGTTCACTATGAGCTTGGACGCCATCGGCAATATGCCCTGCAACCCCAGCATCGGCGGCACGGCAAAAGGTACGTTGGTACGCGAATTGGATGCGCTTGGCGGCGTGATGGGCCTTGCGGCAGATGCCACCTATTTACAGAGCCGGATGCTCAACAAGGGCAAAGGTCCCGCTGTCCACGCTCTGCGCGTCCAGACCGACCGCAAGCGCTATCATGAATATATGAAGCACGCCCTTGAGCTGACGCCGGGGCTGGCCATCCATCAGGCGGAAATCATTTCCATCGAGGTGGAGGACGGCCATGTGAAGGGCGTCGTCACCCAGCTGAACGGGGAGTATGGCGCAAAGTGCGTGGTCATCGCCACCGGCACCAACCTCGGCGGAAAAATTTTCGTGGGCGATGCATGGTACGCCTCCGGCCCCGACGGGATGCACGCGGCCAACGCCCTCACCGAGAGCCTGAAGGCCGCCGGTCTGCCGCTGCGCCGCTTCAAGACCGGTACGCCTGCCCGCGTGCATCGGCGGAGCATCGACTTCGCCAAACTGGAATGCCAGCCCGGCGACCCGGACAATGAACTTCAGCCTTTCAGCTTCATGACCGATGCCCCTATGCACAACAAGGTGGAATGCTGGATCGCCTACACCAATCCTGAGACGCACAAGATCATTCTGGACAATATCCAGCGCAGCCCGCTCTACGGCGGCATGATCGAGGGCGTCGGCCCGCGCTACTGCCCGTCGATCGAGGACAAGGTAGTGCGGTTTGCAGGGAAGGACCGGCATCCCATCTTCGTGGAGCCTTGCGGCGAGAACACCGAGGAAATGTATCTGCAGGGTGCGTCCAGCAGTCTGCCGGAAGATGTGCAGAATGCATTCTACCGGAGCATCAAGGGCTTCGAGAATATTGAGATTATGCGCCCGGCCTACGCCATCGAGTACGACTGCGTAGACCCCACCAGCCTCGAAGCCACGCTGGAAAGCAAGGTGGTGCGGGGCCTCTACGGTGCGGGACAGTTCAACGGCACCTCGGGCTACGAGGAAGCCGCCGCGCAGGGCCTGCTGGCCGGTCTGAACGCTGCCCGGAACGCATTGGGCGAAAGCCAGCTCATCCTGCCCAGGCAGTCGAGCTATCTCGGCACACTGGTCGATGACCTTGTGACCAAGGGCGTCATGGACCCCTACCGGATGATGACCAGCCGCAGCGAGTACCGTCTGACCCTCCGTCAGGACAACGCCGACACCCGGTTGACGCCCATCGGCAGGGAATATGGCCTCGTGCAGGATGACCGCTGGACAAAGTACCAGCAGACGCAGGCTGTGCTGGACGCAGAGCGCCGCCGTCTGCATGACGCCCATCTGCGCACGGCGGACCTGCGCGCCGCGATGGAAGCGGCGGGCCTCGCCCCGGCCGCAGAGGGCGGCATTGCCGAAGAGTTGCTGCGCCGGCCGGAGATCGACTATCCGCTCATCGCGGGCATGATCGGCTGGGGTGAGGGCATCACGCCCATGCTGGCTGAGCGTCTGGAAACTGAAATCAAGTACGCGGGTTACATTGCCCGGCAGGACCGGATGATACACGAGGTGGCCCGCCACGAGAAGACCCTCATCCCGGAGGATTTCTCTTACACAGAGCTCACCGGCCTGACATTGGAAGCCCGCGAGAAGCTGGACCGCATCCGCCCGAAAAACTTGGGGCAGGCGGGACGCATTCCCGGCGTGTCGCCGTCGGATGTGGCACAGCTGAGTATTGCGCTGGCGGCGAATCAATCGAAAGCGTAATAGCTGATGCAAAACGGGGCGTGCGAAAAAGGGAAACGACATTGCGCGCTGGTGGCGCGGGGGGAGAGCGTGGTTACGCGGGGCTAAGTTCTCTTTTGCGTGCCAAAAGAGAACCAGAAAAGCACC
>OGDJ01000175.1_pt1 | contig 50477 bp, 39 predicted proteins | sample 1570401 | NCBI WGS metagenome assembly OGDJ01 (sample SAMEA2582185, study PRJEB24529) | metagenome | biome: Human gut stool | place: China | collected 2011
CCTAAAAAGAGGTATAAATTTCCAATAAATGTTCAAAAATTTGATCTAGTTAACATTTTTTTTCTGGCAATTCCCCTACAATAACCGCAGGAAAAATTTTTAAACTTTAATCAAGAGGTGAACTATGACTGACATTAAAAATGTAATTAAAGAACTTGAAGCCATTGGTATTCATGATGTAAAAGAAGTGGTTTATAACCCAAGTTATGAACAACTTTTTGAAGAAGAAACAAAACCAGGCTTAGAAGGTTTTGAAAAAGGTACACTTACCACAACTGGCGCGGTGGCTGTTGATACAGGGATCTTTACCGGTCGTTCACCGAAAGACAAATACATCGTTTTAGATGATACCACAAAAGATACTGTGTGGTGGACTTCTGATGTGGCGAAAAACGATAACAAACCAATGACTCAAGAAACTTGGTCAAGCTTGAAAGGTCTTGTTACAAAACAACTTTCTGGCAAACGTTTATTCGTGGTTGATGGTTTCTGTGGCGCAAGTGAACAAGACCGTATCGCAGTGCGTATTGTGACTGAAGTGGCATGGCAAGCACACTTTGTGAAAAATATGTTCATTCGTCCGACAGAAGAACAATTAAAAACCTTTAAACCAGATTTCGTGGTGATGAATGGTTCTAAATGTACCAACCCGAACTGGAAAGAACAAGGTTTGAACTCTGAAAACTTCGTTGCATTTAACTTAACTGAGCGTATTCAATTAATCGGTGGTACTTGGTACGGCGGTGAAATGAAGAAAGGTATGTTCTCAATGATGAACTACTTCCTACCACTTAAAGGTGTAGGTGCAATGCACTGTTCTGCTAACGTAGGTAAAGACGGTGATGTAGCAATCTTCTTCGGTTTATCAGGTACAGGTAAAACCACACTTTCTACCGATCCAAAACGTGAATTAATTGGTGACGATGAGCACGGTTGGGATGATGTAGGTATCTTCAACTTTGAAGGTGGTTGCTACGCAAAAACTATCCATCTTTCTGAAGAAAATGAGCCAGATATCTACCGTGCAATCCGTCGTGATGCATTATTAGAAAACGTCGTGGTTCGTTCAGATGGTTCAGTTGATTTCGATGATGGTTCTAAAACTGAAAATACTCGTGTGTCTTACCCGATTTATCACATTGATAATATTGTTAAACCAGTATCTCGTGCAGGTCACGCAACGAAAGTAATTTTCTTAACTGCGGATGCATTCGGTGTGTTACCTCCAGTGTCTAAATTGACACCAGAGCAAACCAAATACTACTTCTTATCTGGTTTTACTGCTAAATTAGCCGGTACAGAGCGTGGTATTACTGAGCCAACGCCAACTTTCTCAGCATGTTTCGGTGCAGCGTTCTTAACTCTCCACCCAACACAATATGCTCAAGTATTAGTTAAACGTATGCAAGCTGCTGGTGCAGAAGCGTATTTAGTTAATACTGGTTGGAACGGTACGGGTAAACGTATCTCAATCAAAGATACTCGTGGTATTATCGATGCAATCTTAGATGGTTCTATCGAAAAAGCAGAAATGGGCGAGTTACCAATCTTTGATTTAGCGATTCCAAAAGCATTACCTGGCGTAGATCCTGCGATCTTAGACCCTCGTGATACTTATGCCGATAAAGCACAATGGGAAGCGAAAGCGAAAGACCTTGCTGGACGTTTCGTGAAAAACTTTGAAAAATATGCGACCAACGCAGAAGGTAAAGCACTTATCGCAGCAGGTCCAAAAGCTTAATTAGAGAATATCGTATCTAATTAAATATTTCTAAAAATAACCGCACTTTGATTTGTTAACCAAAGTGCGGTTTTTTATATTAAGTTTTTTGCGAGTTATTCTTTTGCTACGGTAAGAATAGACCAAATATAAGCCAAGATGACCAATACCACAGAGACAGAAAACATGATGCTGACCACATCAACAAAAAAGAAACTTTCCAGAATCGGTTTAGTGAAGATGCGTTCCGCATATCTCGCGACAAAAGTGATGATATAAGCCCATAAAGCCCAGGTAACTAGATCTAGTACAAAGCTTTTGGCTTTAATCAGCAAGGGAAGGCTGCTACCTTTATTAATAACCATCAATTGTTGTAAAGTGGCGGTTGCCATTATTTAAACTCCTCTGTCAGGGCTTGTCCAGACAGCTAGCTTGGACTTGTTTCTAAAAATCGCTTTTGGGATTCCAACGAGTAACGTTACCGTATTAAGTAACCAATAAACATAGGGATACCAAATGCAGGAAATTCCATATTGGATCAATCCTTTTTCATAACGTGAATCAATGTATAAGCTTAAGAGACACTGTAAGAAGAAGGAAAAAAACATGATCGAGATATTTGTTTCAAACAGCTCCATGTTTTGAATACCTATACCTAAGGTAATCTTGCGGTATAGGGCAAGCGCAACCAGTACAACCAATAAGATTGCCCAAGTTGCGGTAACAAAATATTCGGCATACATTGGCCATAGACGGCGGTTTCTCCAACGCCAGACCTGAGGGAAATATTTGAGAATGGTTTCAGCACCACCTTGTGCCCAGCGTAAACGCTGTTTGTATAAGCCATAAAGACGTTCAGGCATTAATACCCAACATAAGGCACGAGGCTCATACATGATGTTGTAACCAGCCGTTTGAATTTTCCAACTAACATCAATGTCTTCTGTGATCATGTTGGTGCTCCAGCCACCGATTTCCTCCATCACATCTTTGCGGAATAGACAACATACGCCGGATACGGTGAAAATGGTTCCCATCAGACTTTGAGCACGTTTAATTAAACCGATAATGGAGCTAAATTCAGAAACTTGTAAACGCCCCAAGATAGTACTGCGGTTACGTACTCGAGGGTTTCCGGTAACGGCGCCATAAGCACGGTTTAATTCGAGGGATTGCACCATGTAATCTATCGCATCGAAATCCAATACTGCATCGCCATCAATACAAGCTACATATTCACCTTTAGCAACTAACAAGCCATGATTTAATGCGCTGGCTTTACCTTGGTTTTCTTGATGAAGCGCGACGATGCGTTCGTCAGCTTTTGCCCAACGCTCAATAATTTCACCCGTGTTATCTTTACTCCCATCATTGATAAAGATGAGCTCATAGTTTGGATATCTGAGTTGGAGCAAGTAAGGAATGGCTTCATCTAAGTTGTCCCCTTCGTTGTAGCAAGGCACCATAATGCTGACCATAGGAACGCGTTCTTTTGGCATTTGTTGGAAAGTTGGTTGCCCAAGTTTTCCTTCCATAAAAAGGTAATAACACAGACTTGCCGTCACCCAATATATTGCCATCCCGGCAGGATACATGAATACGAAGATACTCACGGCTTCTAAGAATTGTTGGTTCATAAGTCAATCCTTATTGTTTTCCTGCATTCGTATTTACGGAAAAATACGGTTTCATTTTGTTCATATCCGGTTGATTCGTTAAAAAGTTATCCGGATAGTAGCCATAGCTATAAATATGATTTTTTTGTAATAGTGTCATCCAATCAATCAATTCAGATTCAGGAATTGGTTTTTGAGTTCGCCAATTCACCGCTTGGAATTCAAATAAGACTTTCTCTAATGGCGCTTGGGCTTTCACATTTTCAATGAGAGAAGCAAACCATTGATAGGCTTCTTTTTGTGAAATAGGCTGCTCATTTTCCATGTATGGCATTGCCATAATGGCCGTCGTATCGTAATTGTCAGTGAGTGTTTTTAAGTTTTGTGCCAACCATTCTTCTGCATTTGGATTCGTGATCACTGATGCATAAAGATTACGAGCCGTTTTAAGAGAATATGAACCACGCAAGAAATAAGGTTTTAACGCATCGGTGAGTTGATGGGTTAATTGGATTAAATCTTGTGTTTTTTGTTTTGCTTGTGGGCTAACCATGCCTTCAGCGTGATTACCTTCTGCACCTTCAAAATCGGTTAGGAACGCGTCATCATGGAATAAAATGCCATTAAATTTTGCGTAGAATGACAAATCGTTATAAATGGATTTAATGATTTCAACATTCTGTTTGTTATAAAGTGAAAGACGTAAATAGGCCTTTGTTGAAGGTTTGCCCGTGCGGCTATCAATGACATATTCCGCCTCTTTTACGCTTTTGCGTAAATCAAAGGCGAGTACAGGCATCCAAGCATAAACTTGTACGCCTGCGCGTGTTTGTAATTGCCATGCAATTCGACCAAAAATATCATCGCGAACAGGAAGATATTTATTAGGGAAATACAAGGCATCGGCTACACCATCCCCATCTGGATCGGAGAAGGCTTGAAGATAAACTGTCGTCACACCATAGCGATAGATGCGTTCGATTAACTTATCAAGGTTTTTGGCTTGTTGAGCTTTATTCGCATCGTAGACATAATCCAAATCAACGTGTAGCACACGTTGAATTTGCTTGCTTTCATCAATGCCATCAAGATAGTTTTTAACGGTATTTAGATCGGTTTCTGCATTAAGTAATAAGCGTCCAATATGTTTATCACCCACTTTATTGATGATTTTCTCACCTAATGAGAAATAGTGTGGCATTCCTGCTTGTCGTGCAATTTGCACAGCAACATCATTAAATTGTCCATAAGGCCACACCATTACACGTGGTTTCTTACCGATATGATTGACTAAGGTTTGAACGGTACGGGCGAAATCAGATTTCAATCTATTTTTGTAGGCATCTTCTGTTTCATATTTCCCATTTTTATATTCAGGCGCAATCACAGAGGGTAATTGACCACCAGATGGGTTAGCATTAATACCGTTATGAAGATTATGAGTATGTGAGGCAACTTCAACGAGCCCGCTCTGTTCCATTTCTTTCACTTGTGTCCAAGTGGCAAAAACAGAACGATCTAGCATTTTATCGGCATAAGCGATTTTTTGATTTGCTGGGGTATCCAACCAGCCTGTCACTGGCGCAAAGACAGCAGGGTAGTTATAAGCCTTTAATAGAGGGAAGACCACGTTATACATGGTTTCATAGCCATCATCGAAGCTTAGTAATACTGCATTATCAGGTAATGTGCCTTTACCATTTTCAGCATCGATAACTTGCTGCCAACTGATCACGTTGTATCCGTTTTCTTTTAACCAATTAAAATGTTTAATTAAGGTTTGGGCTGAAACCGTTTGAGGAAAATAATGTTTTTGACTTTCAGACGCACTTTCATCCACAACTGAGTGATAGGCTAATACGCCATAACGATCTTGCGAAAAGGCAAAAGCCGAAAAAAGGGAAAGCGTGCAAATAATGATTTTTGCAAAATGTTTTAGAGATCTCATAAAGTTATACCGCTTAAGTATTTAATAATAAATAGAGAAATTTAAATTTCCGAAATTGTTGAATTCAGCATTGCCATCGTAAATATTCTTTTTACGACCAATTTCATAAGACACGCCAAATTTTTTACCAACACGCCATTGGTGTCCGTAGCTAATCGACCACATTTTTTCTCGACTGAGTTCTGCCTGTTTATAGGCACCCACACTGGCTTTCAGATGGTGATTTAAGATCAAGCCATAATTAAGTGGTTGGTAGTAACTTAAATCCGCACCCAATTCCAAGCTTGTTGCTTTTGATGGGTTGTAATATTCAGCAGAATCAATGGTTTTGTTTTTGCTGTAATCGACTCGGACATTGTTGGTTAGCGCCCAACGGTCATGTTTAAATGTATTGAGATTCAACCAGAAATTAGCTTCTTTTCTTAAGTTGCCGTCATCAAATTTCATGACGCCACCACCAAGTCCAGCTTGGAAAATATCGGAATAGGAATAGGTGGTAGAGAAACCAATATCTTTGGTATAAATCCCTTGATTGATGGCTTTAACCGGTGTGTCGCTACCATTAATATTGGCGTTTAAATTAAATGACCAATGTTGGTTGAAGGTATAATTTGCCTCTGTAGAGAAATAGGCTTTATCATTAAGCTTAATGCCTTTCCCGCCTTCCATTTTCAATTGGAGCGGATAGAAATTGAGCTCTGTTCCCACACCAATTCGGCGAGAAATGAGACTTTCTTTGTCATAAGGGGAGCGAGTTTCTAAGTAATGAGCGTAGAGAGCATGACCATTTGCTGTTTTTGGTGTATAAATTGCATAATCTTGGCTACTTTCATTGCTATAGCTTATTGGTGAAGTGCGATGTTGCAAGCCGACGCTTCCTACAACTTTGCCAGAACGTGCTTGTTCATAATGCTTAATAAGGGATTGCGCTGACTGGCGTTGTTCTTCATTCATCGCATCAATCGTTTTTGAAACTGTTGGCAAATCATTTTGACTTAAGGCAGTTTCTGCCAGGTTATTACGAGCCTCTTGCTGATCATTTTTTCTCAAAAAATAACCAGCTTTTTCAGCCCATAATTTGGCATCATCATAGTTGCCACGATTTCGCTCAAGTTCTGCTTTTTGCAACATAACCCATGGATCACCTGGCGTTTTATTAAATAGACGATCATCAATCAGTTGCTGAGCCAATTTGTTGTTATCACGCCATAATGCTAAACGAGCCAAACCAAAATAGCGAGAATCGTAGCCTGGATTTAGAATTTTTGATGTTCGGGTATAGTCATTGATATAAATATTTGAATTCATACGCTCTAAATATTGTTGAGCCAATTCAAATTTGCCCGCATCGCTTGCAGTGAGAGAGAGTTTATGAAGTAAACCATCGCTCACAGCGAGTTTATTGTTTAAGGCTTGTTGTTCAATTGCTTGATAAATCGCTAATGCTTTGTGTGGTGAGCCTTTTGCTGCCCAATAATCACCAAAGGCTTCTTCTAAATACGCGGGCACATTAGGTTGAGCCTGTAATGTATTGAAGTCATCCTCTATTTCATCAAATTTATTCAATTGGACACCCATCACAAAATGATCTTGCAATGCTTGTTGATACAAAGGATGTTCAGGGTTAATTTTAGCCAAAAGTGCGGTCAATTCTTCAAATGATTTTTCTTGCTGTGCAGGCGTTGTCGCATTTTTTGAGGAGGTAATCGTCTTACCATGCTCAAACCACATCATGTCTTTTTGATTGAATTGATCTGGATAGGCTTTTTGTAGTTTCTCTTGTAATGGCAGAAGGTTGTATTTTGATGCTAAACGATACAACTCTCTCATTAAGGTGATATTTTTCGGATTTTGTTCTAACTGACGTTGCCAACGGCCAAGTTTAGCCATATCGGGTTCAGTGAAATCAAGCAAATAACTCTCAGCATCAAGATAGGCATTATCTTGTCCAAAACGTTTTTTATAAACACTCAGTGCATTTTTTGCCGCATTGTAGTTTTTGGTTTCTGTGAAAGCTAATGCGCCACCAAGCCAGCCATTTGGATTATCAGGGTATTGCTTTTGCAATTGGGAATAGAATGCAACGGCACGATCGTATTGTTTTTCATTTCGAGCGGCTTTGCCTAAATTTTCGAGTTCATTTTGGGAAAATTGCGCTGGTGCGCAGCTTTCGCAAAGTGAAAGTGCTTTAGCGGATTGATTCGTCCTCAGATAGAGTGTCATTAAATCATCGCGCACTTTTACATCGTGAGTCCTCTTAAATAAGGTCTCAAGTTTTGGAATAGCTTGATTTAATTGGGTATCTCCTTGACGGGAGAAAATGATGATATTTTCTCGTTCGGTATCAACAGAGGATTTTTGGGCATAGGCAACCTGTGCTACTGAGGTACTGACACCCGCTAATAGCATTGCCTTAAAGACATGGGCTAGAGATTTCATTTTAAGTTCTACTATATTAATAATAATTATCTAGTGCTTCGTTATTTTAGACAGTGTAAAGAAGTGTAAGTTTTGCAAAGTGGTCGGATCTCTTTGCGGGCGATGGAAAATATTAATTGCGTATAAACGCAAGTGTTTTAGATAGAAAAATAGGCGTTTTAGTAAAATAAAACGCCTATTTTATATTTAGAGAAGTGATTGACCGTTATTTCAAAATAAACATCGGTGTGTCACTGATAGGATCACGATGAATGATGACATCTAGATCAAACACATCCTTCAGCAACTCTTCGGTCATCACTTCATCGGGCGTACCTTGTGCCATCACTGCACCTTTTTTCATGACAATTAAGTGATCGCAATAGCGGCAGGCTTGGTTGAGATCATGCAACACCGTAATCACGGTTTTGCCGTTTTGTTGCATTTGTCGCATCATGCCCATAAGTTCTGCTTGACGGTTTAAATCCAGATAAGTAGTCGGCTCATCGAGTAGCACTAATTCAGCATCTTGTGCAAGTGTCATGGCTAAGAAGACGCGTTGTTGCTGGCCACCAGATAAATCGGAAACCAACTGTTCAGCGAGTTCGGCAGTTTGTGTTTGCGCCATCGCCCAAGTGACCAATTCTTCATCTTTTTGGCTGAGTTTGCCCCAGAGATTTAAGTAAGGCGAACGCCCGTAAGCAATCAATTCGCGTACTTTAATGCCTTCAGGTACTAAGTGTTGCTGCGGGAGAAAAGCCAATTCTTGGGCATATTCTTTAGGGCTTTTTTGCCAAATGTCCTTGCCTTTATGGGTGATTGAGCCTTGCTTTGGCTTAAGCAAGCGCGCCACCGCTTTTAATGTGGTGGACTTACAGCAGCCATTTGGGCCGATTAACGCAATCACTTTATTTTTCGGGAATTTTAGCGACAGATTTTTAACCACGAGTTTATCTTGATAACCTAAAGATAAATTATTGATTTCAATGCTCATTATTTAGTTCTCATCAATAAGTAGAAGAAATATGGCGCACCGATAATCGCGGTCAGAATACCCGCGGGCAGTTCAGTTGGTGGGTCAATCACCCGCGCCAAAATATCCGAAAGTTGTAATAAGAGGGCGCCAATAATCAAGGCTGCCGGTAATAGGCTACGATGTCTGCCGCCGACTAAACGACGGGCAAGATGCGGCGCAACTAAGCCTAAAAAGGCAATCGGACCACAAATTGCTACGGCCGTAGTGGAAAGGGCGACCGCTAGCACTAAAACGCTGATTTGCACTTTATTCACAGTCACGCCTAAGGTGGAGGCTTTGTTTTCACCTAAACCAAGGGTGTCGAGATCGCGACAGAAAATAAATGGTAAGGGCAGCAATACCACTAACCATGGCAATACCACATTCAAATAAGACCAGCTGCGCCCCCATAGGCTTCCTGTAAGCCATAACATCGCTGTATTGATCTCGACCGGATTGGTAAGCATCAGATAATGACTAATGGCTGCCCACAATGCGGAAAGTGCGACCCCAATGATTGCCATTTTGATAGGACGGAAGTTAAAACCGCACACGATCCATAAAATGACAAAAGAGAGCACACCACCTAAAAAGGCAAAAATTGGCATCCAGTAAAATGCTAAGTTTGGTAAGAACATCAATACCGAAACAGCAACCAACCCCGCCGCATTGTTAATCCCTAAAATATCGGGAGAGGCAAGCGGATTGCGCACCACGCTTTGCACTAGCACACCGGAAATCGCTAAGGCACCGCCTAATAAAATCGCTAATACTGCACGGGGTAGGCGATATTCCATCAAGGTAAAATAGTTTTTATCGTCAGGCTGAAAGGCCGCCCAAATTTCTTCAAAGGAAAGCGTATAAGTGCCAAGGCGAATACTCAATCCAAAGAGTAGTACCATCAGACTGAGCGTGACGACATAAAAGCCGATAGCGCGAAAAGATACATGAGAGGTTCGCATTAGTGTCTTCCTCTGGCAAATAATACAAAGACTGGGGCACCAATTAAGGCAAGCACCGCACCAGCAGGCACTTCACTAGGGAAGTTGACCGCACGGGCAATGGTATCTGCAGCGAGCATTAAAATTGCACCGAGTAACATCGCCATGGGAAGCGATTTTCGCAAGTCATAACCAATCCAATAGCGAGCAAGATGGGGCACGAGTAAGCCGATAAAGGCAACAGGGCCAGCAACACTCACGCTTGAACCCACAATCAATAATGCCATGATGTTAGCGTACCAGCGTAAACGGAAGAGATTGATGCCTAGTGAACGCGCAGATTCATCGCTTAAATTGAGTAAGTTTAAACGACTAGCAAAGAATAGACAGAAAAGTGCGGTCAAAATAAAGAACGGAAATAACGTCAATAATTCATTCCAACGAGCATGCGCAATTCCACCCGCTAGCCAACTCATAATACCGAAGGCATGATCTTCCGCGATAATCAGCACCAATTTAGTGAGTGCTGCACAAAGTAGTGATACGGCAATCCCTGCTAAAATCACTCGGCTACGATCTCCACTGTTGTCTTTCCAGCCATTGCTGATCAGCATCACCACAAACCAACTCAGACCGCCACCGATACTAGCCACTAAGGCAATGCTATAACCAGAAAGAATCAAGGGACTAAACGCACTGGCGGTTACCATTGCAAGACTAGCACCCGAGTTCACGCTGAGTAGCGTAGGGGAGGCAAGCGGATTGCGCGTAATGGTTTGTAACAACGCCCCCGCCACCGCAAGATTGGCACCTAAAATCATGCCAACTAATGCGCGAGGTAGGCGTAAATCTGTTACCGTAATTTTGGCAATTTCATCGCCATCAGGGAGGAACGCTTGTAACGCTGCAAGCGGTCGAATTTCGATGGGATAATACAAAAACAGGCTTCCCCATAATAGGAAAGCCAGAATGATAAGGGGAAGTCCCCAACGGAAAGTGGACTTCATCATTATTTTTGTTTCACGAAACCTTCAATTTGTTTTGCCATAATTTTGCTCGCTTCTAAGCCGCGACCACGCGCCCACATGTCCGAGTCAACGCTGTAAACATGGTTTGCTTTGACGGCAGGAATGGCTTTCCAAAGTGGCTCAGCTTCCCATTTGCGGGCAATACTTTCATCACGATAATGGGCGATGAACAAGTATTCCGGTTTTTCCATTACTAATTGTTCAAGGTTGATTTCTACGAAAGCTTGATCACTATTGAGTTTAGTTGGGGCAAAACCTAATGTCGTTAAGAAACTACCCACATAGCCATTGTCATTTTGGATATTAAATTTATCTTCTCGGGAAGTACCAAATGAGGCTTTTTTGCCTTGCACACCTAAATTTTTTGCGATGTTGGCAATGTAATCATTATGCTCATTGATCTTCGCTTTCATTTCGCTACTTTTACCGACTAAATCACCAATTTTTTGCGCGGTTTCAAGATTTTCTTGATAACTTTCATGACGAGAATCGAACATCACCGTTGGCGCGATTTTTTTCAATTCTTCAAATACTGCAGTATGGCGAGATGGATCAGCAATAATTAAATCGGGTTTGAGAGAAGCAATCACTTCAAGACTCGGTTGAGAACGTGTGCCAACAGATTGCCATGCGGCAATTTTTTCGCGAACTTGAGGCAAAATACGATCGACTTTGTTATCGTCAGCCACACCTACTGGGCTTACACTGACTTGGGCTAAAGCATCCACAAAAGAATATTCCAATGCCACAACACGGCTTGGGGTTTTATCAAGGGTAAATTCACCTTTGGCATCTTTAACCGTCACGGCACTAGCAAATGCAGATGCCATTAACAATGCCGAAGCTAAAGTAGTTTTGAATAATTTTTTCATGTTGTGTCCTCAATAATAAAAAGCATTTGGATTATACACTCAAACAATGTTATTGAGAATAGTTGTATTTTAGCTATTTGGTCGGATTTCTCTATTTTGCCCGCATTCTAGCAAGTAAACTGACGGCAATAATAATAACTAATGAACCGATCCAGAAATTTAGGCTTGGTACGTTATCCCAGAATAACCAGTCACAGATACTGGAAAAAATGACACCGGTAAAAGCAAAAGGCGTAATGACATTGGCAGGCGCGTATTTAAAGGCGCGAGTGAGTAATAATTGGAAAATAAGACCGAATCCACCCACTAAAAGCAGTAATGTGAATCCATGTAGTGTTGGTATTTCCCATTGAGCAATAAAAAAGAGCGGCAACAAAATCGAGCCTAATAAGTGAAAGTAAAACACGATATTTTTAGGTGAGTTGTGTTTATTGAGTTCTTGTAAACTGATAAACGCCATCGCAGCCAAGACGGCAGCACCTAAGGCATAGCCTACATGGATAGGGTTGATATTCATTGAGCCGTTGGTCAGCATAATGATGGATACACCAATAAAACCCATAAAACTGCAAGCTAATACTTTTAATGGTGTTCTGACTTTAAAGAAAAACAGCAATAAAGGCACAAAAAGTGAGGACGTATTCATCAATAAAACCGCAATGGAAATCGGTAAATATTTAATAGCGTAAAAGGTTAACAACATACTGGCTATGCCGGCGAGGTTACGCAAAACGAGAAACTTCCATTGGGACATATCGACTTTGAAATCCCCATCTTTAATCAAAAAAGGCAGGAGAAAAACAAAACCAATAAAGAAACGGGAAAATAAAATTTCACTGGACGGTAATTCATCAGAGGCGTATTTTACAAATACGCCCATTAAGGCAATGCTGATGTAAGCTAACACCATACAAACAACAGCTTTTTGATAATTATTGCGGAGATGAATGTTTGGCATAAAGGTTCCTTGCACAACGTGCGGTAAAAAATTGCCTTATTTTGTAAGAAAATGGGCTTGTCTTCGTCTAATGAAATGTAAGCTGAAGATTTTTCTATAATAAGGAAAGAAAATGAAATATACAAAAACATTTCTTATATTGACCGCACTTTTTGGCGGTTTGCAAAGTAGTTTAACGTATGCTGATAATACAACCTCATCAAAGGAGCAAAAAATGACAATAGAAAGCAAACAAGAACAACGAATTATTTATCTTGCTGGTGGCTGTTTTTGGGGACTAGAAGCTTATATGGAACGCATTCAGGGCGTGACCGATGCTGTTTCGGGTTATGCTAATGGAAAAGGTGATACCACTAACTACCAATTATTGCATGCGACAGATCATGCAGAAACCGTGAAAGTAACTTACGATCCAAATAAAATTTCGTTAGATAAATTACTGCAATATTATTTCCGCGTTATCGATCCAACCAGTATTAATAAGCAAGGTAATGATCGTGGCAGACAATATCGCACGGGCATTTATTATCAAAATGAACAAGATAAAGCAGTTATTGAGGCAGCATTGAAAACCTTACAAAGTAAATATCAAGCGCCGCTCCAAATTGAAGTAGAACCGCTGAAAAATTATGTAGAGGCGGAAGAGTATCATCAGGATTATCTCAAGAAAAATCCGAATGGTTATTGCCATATTGACATCAAAAAAGCGGATGAGCCATTAATTGATGATAAAAAATACCCAAAACCAAGTGATGCAGAATTAAAGCAAAAATTGACCGCACTTCAATATGATGTGACGCAAGGCAAACATACCGAACGCTCTTTTAGTAACGAATATTGGGATAATTTCGCGCCTGGTATTTATGTGGATATCACCACGGGAGAACCGTTGTTTTCTTCCAAAGATAAGTTTGAATCCGGTTGTGGTTGGCCAAGTTTTACTAAACCGATTGCCGCTGAAGTGGCGGAGTATCAAAAAGATAATAGCTTTAATATGACTCGTATTGAGGTGTTAAGTCGCAGTGGTCATGCCCATTTAGGTCATGTGTTTGATGATGGTCCGCGTGATAAAGGCGGCTTGCGTTACTGCATCAACAGCGCATCGATTAAGTTTATTCCATTAGATGAAATGGAAAAACAAGGCTATGGCGATTTGATTCCCTTTGTGAAATAAGAGGAAAAAATGAAAAAAATATTGACAGCACTTTTATTATTTTTGAGTCCATTGAGTTTTGCACAAGAGAAGGTGTCTTTGGCGGATATCTCCTTGAAAACATTGGATAATCAAACCGTCACCTTATCACAATATCAAGGTAAACCGCTTTATATCAAAATGTGGGCATCCTGGTGTCCAATTTGCTTGGCTGGTTTAGCAGAAATTGACGATCTTAGTGCTGAAAAGAATTTGGATTTTAATGTGATTACGATTGCCTCACCTGGACAAAAGAACGAACAAAATAGCCAAAAATTTATCAATTGGTATAAAGGTCTAGATTATAAAAACATCACCGTATTATTGGATGAAAAGGGTGAAATCATTAAACGAGCTAATGTATTAGGCTATCCGTTTAATTTGCTATTAGATAAGGATTTAAACCTTATCAAAGCACAACCAGGTCATTTGAATTCAGATCAAATTAAACAATTTGTGAAGGAATAAAAAAGTGCGGTCATTTTGGACCGCACTTTTTATATTGGCTTGATTATGCAAATGCCTGTAATTCAGGATTGATTGGGGTTTCAGCGATGTTGTTCACATAGTTACATAATGTAGCGAGGCTGACACCTAAAATCACATCAATGGCATTTTCTTGGGTATAACCTGCATCAAAGAATGCTTTAAGCTGCGCTTCCGTTAATTTTGCTTTTTGTAAAATAACAGCAAGGGTGAAACGCGCTAAAGTATCCAGTTTTTTATCGCTTTCAATACGGGCTGTCGCACGAATTTGGTTTACAAGCTCTTCTTCAAGTTTTAATACTTTTAAAGCGATCTTCGTATGGCCTGCTACACAGAAACCACAGCCATTGACTACTGCCGCGGTAATTTGCACTACTTCGCGTTCTGTTGCCGTTAAGCTGTTACGACCATTAATACCGCCCACTGTGCGATAAGTTTCAAGTGCAGTAGGGGCATTCGCAAGAACACCAATTAAATTTGGAATAAAACCATTGGCATTTTTTACGGCTTTTAAAGCTTCTTGTGCTGCTTCAGGGGCTGATTCAATAGTGTGAATTTTAAATTGAGACATAAACTACTCCTAAGGGATAAATCATAAATTTCCGCTTGATAATACCTTTCTAACTTAAGTAAGAAAAAGAAGAAAAGCTTATTTCATATAGCTAAAAGTTATGATTATTTTGGATCAGCTATGCTAAATGCGTTTTGACGATAGACAGTAATCTCTCCAACTCTTTTTTGCCTTTTTCGGAAAGGACTTTGTTGTCGTGCAACATTTGGGTGGCGCGTGCTTCAATAAAGCGGAGGTAATCGCTGTTTTGGGTTTCTTGGAATTGCTTTTCGGCTAATTGCATTTCGGTGAAGTCTTTATTGGTTTGAGCAATCAGCATTTTTTGACCGATTAACACAATCAGTGCCGCAATTAAGGCGATGACGGCACCATACCCATTAGTGGGGTAATAAAGAATGCCCGCCAGAATAAAAAGTGCGGTCACTAAATTGGATGAATTTTTAATATAGCCTTCAGCCGGTGGTGGCTTAATGAGATCTTTCCAGTTCATAGGATTTATATGTCATGCTAAAAAATTTGCCTTCCCTCAAGCGAAAGAGGGAAGGCAATATCATAATATATTATGCTAACACACCAAAATGATAGCCTAAAATACCCACGCCGAATAAGGCGAAGATGATGTACATAGCGTTGATTTTTTTACGTAATAAATACATACATAAGAAGGTTAAACCTAACGCTGCAAGGCCTGGGAGAAGGTCATTTAACACGCTTTGCACAGTGGTAACCACTTCTTCGCCCATTTGGTTTTTATAGCGGGAAAGTTCTAATGGAATGTTGATACTCGTCCATTTCGATACCAGAGAGCCCATGACAAAGAGACCGAGGATAGATGCCCCCTGCGTCAATTTTTGTAAGCGACCGCCACCCATATCGTTAACGATTGTGGTACCTTTTTCATAGCCGTATTTGAAACCATACCAACGAGTTACTGCACGGCAAAGGTTGATACCGATGAAGAAAAGCAATGGCCCTAAAAGGCTACCAGTAATGGCTAAACCTGCACCAAGTGCGGCCAATACAGGACGTAATGTTCCCCAGAAAATTGGGTCACCCACACCGGCTAATGGGCCCATTAAACCGACTTTCACCCCGCTGATTGCTGAGTCATCAATATCGTTACCGTTCGCACGTTCTTGTTCCATCGCAGCGGTTACACCGATGATAGATGATGCGACCCAAGGTTGGGTGTTAAAGAATTCTAAATGGCGTTTTAATGCCGCTGCTTGATCTTCTTTTTTGCTGTAAAGACGTTTAATGGCTGGGATCATGGATACACAGAAACCCATTGCTTGCATACGTTCAAAGTTGAAGGATCCAAGCAAGAAAGTTGAACGCCAGTAAGTGCTACGAATATCGCCTTTTGTTAATGATTTTTTAGTTTGTTCAGTCATAATTTCTTCCTTATAGTCCTTCAAGTTCATCGTCAGCTAATTCACGTTTTGCAACTGCTTGTGGTGCAGTAGATTGATGGAAACGTGGGTTCAATTGAATGTAAATCATCGCTAAGCATGTGCCTAAAATACCGAGACCGACAAGGTTGTAATTGGTGAAAGAGGCGATCACGAAGCCTAGGAAGAAGAATGGCATTAATGCGCCTGCACGCATCATATTGATGACCATCGCATAACCGACGACCACGATAAAACCACCAGCGATTTGTAAACCGCGAGTAACCACTTCTGGAATCGCGTTCAATGCTTCGGTTACCGTATCCGTACCTGCTACTAACGCAACGAAGAAGGTTGGAATTGCCACGCGTAACGCTTGTAATGCAAGGCCGCTAAAGTGACAGAATTCAATACCTCGGAAGTTCGCTTTTGCGGCAAAATCATCGGCTTTGTGTTGAAGGAAGATAGTTAAAGTACGAACGAAGATGGTTAATACTTGACCTGCCGCCGCTACCGGAATCGCAATCGCTAATGCGCTCCCTTTATCTTGTCCGCCTTTGATGACAAGGATAGTCGCAATCACACTGGCTAATGCCGCATCTGGTGCCATTGCTGCACCCACGTTCATCCAGCCTAATGCCACTAATTCAAGGGTACCACCGACAATAATACCGGTTTCTAAATCACCTAATACTAAGCCTATTAGGGTACAAGCAACTAAAGGACGATGGGTTTGACGTTCGTCCAATACACTCCCCATTCCGCAAATGGCGGCAACGAGCGTGACTAAAATAATTTCCATTGTTGTCATAATGAATTGTCCTCGTAATTAAAATTGAATCGCATCAAGCTCTTTGTGTGTGAGCATTGATTTCGGGCTGCTCGCCACTTGTTGTAAGCTTAATTCCACGCCTTTATCTAAAAGCTGTTTAAATGCCGCTACATCTGTTGGGTTGACGGCAACGGCTTGAGAAATAAGTTTATCGCCTTCGCGATAGGTCATACCGCCCACATTGACCTTATCAATTTTCACGCCACCCTCGATTAAACGCAGGATGTCCGTTGGGTTGGTCACTAACCAAAGAATATTTTTACCTGCATATTTCGGGTTGTGATACACCTTAATGGCTTTTTCCACAGGAATCACATAAGCTTTCAAATGTTCAGGCGCGATTTGGAGTAATAAATCACGACGAAGCGCATCATTCGCCACATCATCATTTATCGCAAAAATCGCTTCACATTTCACTGCTTTCGCCCAAGAGGTTGCCACTTGACCGTGGATTAAACGACTATCAATACGCAACAAGGAAATGTTCATATTGCCAGAAAGTGCGGTTGGATTTGGAGAGGTTTTTGGTGCTTCAGCTGGTTTAGAGGCTGGCGTTGGAGCAGGCTTGCTTTCTTTAGGTTGACGGAAGGATTTCACGGCAGCGACCCCGACTTCTTTCGCGGTTTCTACCAATTCATCTAAGCTAGCGCCATCTTTAGCATCAAGTACTTCTAGCAACATCGGTAGATTAATGCCGGTGACGATATCGGTATTATCCCTTTCACTGGCAACTCGGCTTGCCGCGTTATAAGGGCTACCACCAAATAAATCGACCAAAAAGAGCACCGGTTCATTTTCAGGCAGCGTGGCAATAATCGCATTGTATTTCTCGATTAAATGCTCACCACCTTCACCCGGTAAGAAAGTCACGACATGGCAGTTTTCATCTTCGCCATACACCATAGCGGCGGAATTGACGATTTCTTCAGAAAACTTACCGTGCGTTGCAACGATAATGTGGGTCATGGATATTCCTCCCATTGAGTTGATAAAATCAGTCTATTTTGCTTTCAATACGCATTACGCAAACGATTGCTCCGAATGGAGTTTAGTGTATGGATTTGAAGATTACCGTCAAATAAAGAATAGTCAAATAGTGATCGAGATCAAATAAACAGGTAAGATGACTTACAACTTTTGAGGTATTTATGAATGAAATGCAAAGTGCGGTTGATTTTTGGACGATTTTTATCGAATGGAAAGCATTTCGCGACAAGACAAATAGGAAAAGGTTAAAATAAGCCAAATTTTCTGTTGGGAGTTTCAATGTTTTTTGTTTATCTCATTATCGCCTTAGCGGCAGGTGTCGCACTCGCGACGCAATCAGCCATTAATACGCAGTTGGCGAAAGCCATGAGTGGCGAAGCAGTGATCGCGACCTTTATTTCTTTTGCAGTGGGAACGATCGTTCTCTTTTTTATTGCTTGGGTAAAAACCGATTTATGGGGCAATTTATCAACCGTCCCTTCACAACCTTGGTGGAAATTAATTGGTGGGATACTTGGTGCAGTTGTCGTGTTCACAACGGTTTTACTTGCACCTAAGCTAGGCATTACCGCGATGTTATTTTTTATCATCGTCGGACAATTAATTACCGCAACCACTATTGATCATTTCGGTCTTATCGGTATGCCGATTCGAGAAGTCAATATCACGAAATTTATTGGCTTAATTATTGTCGCCTTTGGATTAGTATTTTATTTCTTTGGGGATAAGTTAGTTGAGCTATTTGGGACGAGATAAGATAGAATACGTCTCTGTTCATTTATTTATCGCGTAATTGGGGAAACTATGCGAAAGCGTTGCCTGTGGGCTTTGATTATTTTGTTGCTCTTGATCGTAGTAAGCGTTGGCTTAGTGCGCGTTTTTGCGACCCCGAAACGAGTGGAACAACTTGCAAATCATTTTTTAGCACCACATTATCACATTGAATTAGCTGATGACTGGCAATGGAAAGCGACAGGTTTAACGCTACCTGAGCTAAAAGTGAAAACAGATCAATGTACCCTCATAAACCTCAATGATGCGCAACTCACTTGGTGGAATACGCATAGTCTTGATATTGAAAAGGCTAGCTTGAATTATGATTGTTTAACTCATTTGCCAAGCGATAACGCTGAAAAAACACCGCCAAATTTAACCGCACTTTGGGCGGCATTGCCTATTTCTGATGTCAAAGTTAAACACTTTCAATTAACAAATATCGACGCACTAAAACAAGCCGCGCTGCAGCCTTTTTTATCGGCTGATTGGGCGTTAGATGCAAACTATAATGGCAACCAATTAGCACTAGAAGCACAAGCGAATAATGATGGGCTTGAGCTGCATCATCAATCCACTGTTACGCCACGAGATGGGATCTTCCAATGGACAGGCAATACCGATATCAAACAATCAGGCGATAAAACCTATGATCTTCAGTTCACTGCAAATTTTGAGCCCGATCTTTCTCAACTTCCTCAACAAGGAAATGTTTTATTCAATTGGAATAACCCAGAACTAGCCGTCACAAAAGGCGAGGCAAAAGTGTCGTGGCAAGGTGCGGATGGTCAGTTAAATGTTCAAGATTTAACGGCAAATTCGCCGTTGTTGGATGTGCCTTTCGTCTTCACCAAAGACGGTTTGGATATTTCATGGGGGAAATTTTACTGGACTTTCGACAGCTATCAACCGATTAAAGGCTTCCTTGGGTTATCTATCCACCGTGCAGCAGAGGGCTTGTTGCCGTTAAGCATTGATATGAACGTGATCTTGCAAACCTTTGGCGAAATGGGCAAAGGGGAGATCGTGATTTCAGGCAAAAATGGCGAAATCGGTGGTGGCGATGACAATAATGAATTGGACTTTGAGCTGAAAACACGCGGGGATTTACGTTATAACGCTACTGTGGCGCAAACTAATTTAACCTATCATCTCGGCGGACTCTTCACACATCCTGTCGTGTATTTTTATCCGGGCTCCGTCTTTAAAATGGATAACGAACAAGAGGGCACCAAGTTACATGTTCGTTTACCGTTAGATGACATTATTATCGGTCGTTATGGCTTAGAAGGGCGTTTGCAGGCAACGTTGAATGGCACAACCCCGCAGTTTGAAAATCTCAATTTAAAATTAGACGGAAACGCCCACGAGTTTATTGCCGGTATTAAAACCGTGTTTGACTTCCGAGATGAAGAACATAAGTTACAGTCGGTGGAAAAACAAGCGACAAACCGTTGGGATTGGATTATCAATGGAAGCGCAAACTGGAAATCCTTAAATACGCCAGTCAAAATGGAAGGTAAAGGATTTTGGGAAGCCGATCATATTGAATTAAATCAACTTTCTGCTCATTCTAAAGAAGTCAAAATGAAAGAGGTAAAAATGGCACCACTTTCATTGGAACTTAAAGATCGACTCCGCTGGGATTATGAAGAAGAACATATTCGAGGCTTGTTACAAGCGAAAACAGATTGGATTGAACTGGCTTATGGCGGTCGTTTTGTTTCGCCTGTTTTTGGCTTAGGCATTGATGGTAAGAGTATCAGTAACTTCAATTTTGCAGGTGATTTAAAGGCTGGTTCGCTTGGGCCTTTAGATGTTTTGGGTGTATATCAGAATAGTGCACTTTCAGGCGAAATTAGTTGGAAAGAACAATCCGCAAAAGTATTCCAATCACTCTTCCCACAAAAATGGAACTGGTTAATCCATGAAGGGAGCATCAAAGGACAGAGCAAATTCGTGATTAATACCAATGGCGTGAAAATGGGTGGGGAGCTGAACCTAAAAAACGGTAAAATCACTATGCCAGATGGTGAAGTGTATGGTTTGAATATTCGCTTCCCAATGAATTATGAAAACGAGGCATTACAAGTGGCTTCGGGCAAACCCATTCATATTTCGACTAAAAATATTCGCTATGGGGTGCTTTCTGTCGCAAATGGGGAATTAGATTTATTCGGTCGTTATCCGAATACCATGAAAAATCCACTTATCTTAAAAAATGTGAAAGTTTCCTTATTTGATGGTGAATTGACGGTACCTCAGCTCACTTTCCCACAAAGTAAAATGGCGACACTTTCTTTTACCAATATTGATTTAGACCAAGTGTTAGCTTTGGCACAATATAATCAAGTAACCTTAACCGGCCGTGCTAATGCAACCCTGCCATTTTGGCTCGGACATAAGGAATGTTTAATTTGTAATGGCACGTTGGAACAAGTGGGGAATGTGTCCATCAAATTAACGGATGAAATGGTGAAAGGGCTGAAAAAAGGCGGTTGGACAGAGAATATTTTGGTGGATTTATTAAAAGAAATGGAACTGCAAAATTCCCATGCAGCTGTGACGCTCGATCCTAAAGGGCAAATGACGTTGCGTGCGAGCATTAGTGGATTTAATCCAACCAAGCGAACTCATAATCCGATAACGTTAAATTATACGCACCAAGAAAATATGTTTGAATTGTGGAATATGATTGACTATGGCTCGCAATTTGAACAAAATCTGCAATATAAACTTTATAAGCAATTAGACAAGACAAATGATAAAACACCTTAAATTTCAACCGCACTTTTTTATTTTTGCGGCAATGTTTACACTCACAGCTTGCACACCGACCATTCAATTGGACACACCAAAGGAAGGTATCACTATTAATATGAACGTGGTGGTAGACCACAATATTAAAGTGGAAATGGATGAAAAATCTCAGAAAGCTGTGGGTGAAGTAGAGTCTGTGAAGAAATAATTGAATCAATTAAAAAGGCCATCTGAATGTTAAATTTCGGATGGCTTTTTTCTTTTAAAGTGCGGTTAGATTTTACGAAAATTTTACTTAAAATTTACTTCATTTACAGTTTATTATCTTTATATTTAGGCGTATGATGACTATTAGTTTTACATAACCCCTAAATTTATTTAGGTAAATATATTATTTCTATTTAATAGGAGATTGAATAATGAAAAAATTATTCACAGCGGTACTTTCTGCGGCAGCCATTGCTGTACCTTTTTTTGCTTCTGCGAATACTGCGCCACAAACAGAACAAAGTGCAGTACAACCGGAAAAAGCAAAAGGCGTTTGGATTGATGTACGTTCAGCCGAGGAATTTAACGCAGGTCATTTACAAGATGCGGTGAATATTCCACATGATAAAATCATTGAAGGTGTGAAAGCGATTGGCTCAGATAAAGATGCACCGATCAACCTTTACTGCCGTAGTGGTCGCCGTGCCGAAGCTGCACTCACTGAGCTGAAAAATGCAGGCTATACCAATGTCACCAATCATGGTGGTTATGAAGATTTGGTAAAAAAAGGTTTGAAATAGATAACATATTATTTAAAGCAAAAATCCCCTAGATAAGCACTTAGGGGATTTTTATTATAAAGAGCAGGCAGATTTTCGTTTGCTAAATACAATAATCTTCTTTTAATAAGTGACGATAAGCATAAAGATAAGATGCGCCGACAAATGCTGCACCACCAGTAACATTGCCTAAAAAAACAGGAATCATATTAAAGAAGAATTGGCTCCAAGTCACATTAGCACCAGCAAAAATCCCGGCAGGAATAATAAACATATTGGCGACAAAGTGTTGTAATCCGATAAGCACAAAAATCATCACTGGGAACCATATGGCGATGATACGACCAGAGGTTTGTTTGGCGCCAAAATAGAACCAAATCCCCATGCAGACCATCCAGTTACAAGCAATGGCAGAAACAAAGGCGCGACCAAAATCCATTTGCACTTTAGCCTCGGCGATAGCAATGGTTTTAGCAGAGGCAGCACCTTCTGATAAACCGACATAATGCCCTAAGAAATAGGCCATAAACAGCGCACCGAGCAAGTTGCCCAAACTCACGACAATCCAGTTACGAAATAATTTTTTAAGGCTTACTCTTTTTGTTAAACGGCCTAATGCCATCATCATCATATTTCCCGTGGCTAATTCACCACCACCGATTAGAATACAAATCAAACAAATAGGAAACACGGTTGCACCAAGTAATGTTGATAGTCCACTCCACTCTGGAGGAATACCGCTCACGACTTTTAAATAGGCCATATAACCAAAACTCACATAGCCGCCACCTAAAAAGCTTAAAATAGCCAGTGTTTTTAGGTGCCCTTCCGACTTAGCATAACTTTTATCAATAACATCTTGTAAGATTTCGTGGGGATAAAGATCGCGATGCTGCATAGTTGTACCTCTAGTGAAAATAAGACGGTAAAAATGTAGCAAAGTACATAGCAAAACCGAAAGAATTGTTAAGTATATATATTGATTTTTAGTTATAACGAAATTGAATAATAATCCGAACCTAAAATTAGGTGTTTGAGTTTTTTTGGGGGGCAGATCACTTTTACGCTAAAAATACACCGACTTTATGTAAGAAAAAAGAAAACGCCACCAACCTAGCATTTACCCATGATTATGTAGCTTGAAGCGATTCGAATGCCAGTGAATAATAAAAAATCATCTGAAAATAAAATTCAGACGGTTTTTTTGATTATTAGATCTTAACCCAACTCGCAATTGGCAACTTATCATTGTCTTAGTTAAATTTATCCAAATGAATCCAATTTCTCCACCTTAAATCATTGTCAAATTGAGCAGGAAAATAAACACGCTTCTGAATATCTTCAAACGATAATGATGCATCTTTTTCTAATTCTTCAGCAATACAAGCTGGTTGCATTCGGGATAAATGCAGATAAACAAAGCAATCTAGTCCTTCATGTGAAACGAACCCTTCTTATTGGAAATTCAGGATTTGATTAATTTCGTTTTGAATGAAATTTTCTCTATCCTGTTTAGGAAGCATTATTTGGAAATATTTCACTAAAGCTCTATCTAGGACACTTCTAGCAATTGAGTAAGGATTCCCAAAATCCCAGTCCTTCCACTTCTCAAAAGCTAATTTGCATAAATGCTGAACCCTATTTTTATCAGCATGAGCAAAAAAATACTCCAAACATTCTTTAATAGTTGTCTCATCTTGATTTAATTGTAAACTGTCAATATAAATGCGGATTTTTTCATCGGTAGCATTAGTCAAAAACGCACCGAATCCTAGCTGTAAGGAAGGGTATCTGACTGGATATTGGTTAAAAATATCAAACCATTCATTAGGAGAATCTTCCCAAATATCTGATAATTGGATTTGCTCGTCTTTCATCTCATTCCTAGATAAATGATCTAATTTAAACAGCAAAAGAAATTTAGCTAAATTTTTAGTTGTTTGCAGCACAAAAGGCTGGCGATATTTTTCTGGTAGCAAAGTAAGCCAATATAAAAGATTAAAAACCTTAGTTTCCTGATTAATCAATGATAAGATTTCGTAGTCATAATGCTCGGATATAAATGAATATGATTGATGAAAATTTAAAGACAGATAATTATATAATTCATTTAAATGCCATTTATCTTCTGCGAGCTCTTTCCATCGTTCATTTTCTAAATTTTCTGTTAGAAAATCCATTCTCTCATTGTCATTAATGGATGCATTCTGGAGAGTAGACAACTCAATTTCCAGATGAGATAAATATCTCATCGCTAAATTTTTAGAGGATTGAGAGAAAATAATTCCTTCTTCGTAGCTGATTGCCCAAAGTTTAGGAAGAAGACAAGTTAATTCAAAAGCTATCTTTTGATCTTCCTCACTAGAATGCTCATCTTGCAAAGTGTTAATCAGCCATGAAATACTTTCTATCAACCTATTTTTCTTATCTATATCATCAATATAAATAACTGCATCTTGATAGTCGCTTGATGGATAGAAATTATCCTGATATTGCCAAAAATGGGATTTATCATCCCATTTCCAACTAGCAAAATCAAAATGCTCATCAAAAAAAGAGAATATTTCATCAGGTAGGTGGGAGGAATAATCAGGAGATTGAGCCAAATGTAGTATTTGAGCTGTAGTTAGCTGTTCGCAGATTTCCATATAATATTATCCTCATCATTAATTGATTGTTCCCACATTTCTTCAAAAACATCAGCAATAATCTGCCCATCTTCAACTTCTTGAATGATGTGATGGCTTTTTCCTAAGCTATTCACCGATGTCCCCAATGACCAAGCTCTTACAGGTTCATCTATAGCTTGTGGAAAAATAATAAAACGGTCATGAAAATCGCCAACCTTAGAACGGTCAGCGTTGACAAAGATCAGATTTAACCAGCTAGCTTGACGAATTGCTTGGTTAATTTCGTTTGCAAGATCGGCTTTATAAGATGATGTTTTATTTTCTTGTGGAGCAAGTTTTAAACCTGTTAGTGCTTTGATTGGCGAATTAGCATACGGGCTAAAAAATACAGTTTCCAATAAATCTTTTGCATTCAAATAGGGATCCCAAAGATAAATACCATTTTTTCCATATTTTTCAATCAACTCTCTGATAAAATCGAACGCTTCTTGACGCATATCCCGCTTAAATTGTCGCAATTTTAGAGAATTGTGCAAATCATGTTTTTCTATTTTTAGCAATCTGTTACTAACCCAGTACCGATAATCTTTGGCATTATTGCCAATATGACTCTGAGATGTTTGAACACAAATATCAATTCTTTGCTCAGTTCCATCTGGTAATTTGAATATTCTCTGAATTTGTTCTTGCATATTTATAGCAAGATTAATCTGCTCCAACAAAAATCTTACTTCTCCACCGGCACAAATTATCTGATTACTTTCATCCCAAACTGCATAATACCCACTGCCATTAATTTGCTGAAATGGAATGATATTTTCCCCCACAACTAATGGAATTTTCTGAAAATCAATAATACTGCCATGTTGTTCCCTCCAAAAAATGCCTGAAAAGTTTATCTCTCCTGAAAAATGGGGGCTAACTGCCAAATTAGATAACAACCGATGACTGTGTTCATCTCTTCTTTCTATTGCAAATGCCACCGCAGCACAAGGAATTTGCACAATGATATTGCCCAATCTATCAGAATGAGTACCGATTTTTATGGGTAAGTATTCCTGTAGCTTTCCAGAAAGATCATCCAATGCAGCAAGATTTTCCATCAGTGGCGTAACATATTCTTTGCTTTCGTCAAACCATTCAAAAAGATGTGAACCACCAAAAAAATTATTCTTGAGCAAACCTAAAAACTCATTTTTTCCTCGCTCTAAGGCCGGAACATAAACTGGAGGAATAGCTTTTAAATGACCATAACAAAGTTTATTGCCATCATCTTCATTTGCCTCTGTAGTAACTAAATCAGAAATGATATTGACAAAATCTTCTATAGAAACAATTCTTTTAAAAACTCCAAATTTTAGAGATTTATCAGCCTTTAATTTAATAAGATTTGGTGTAATTTTCTCTTTCTTTGTCAAAGGCAAATCTGTCTCATGAGCAACTGCCAGTGAGAAAATATTAAAAGGCGGGTTACTATCTTTTATGCCAATCACTTCAAAAAGCTCAATACATTTAAAATTACCAATAGACGGCATTGCTAATATTCTTTCCATCGATTCAATGGTCATTTAATTTCTCCATACAATAATCAGCAAAGAAATTCCTTTACTAATTTACCTTTCCATCAAAATCTTAACCCTATACGGGATAGTCCTAAATTTAATTATTACTGTCTTAATGCTATTTTACTATACTTACCCCTAACCGACTGTACTTTGCTACTCAGGTGTCGTTCTGTCCCAACCGATGGCGCAAGCGTTTACGCTTATGTCAATTTTCCTAAGGATTAATCAATGAATAAACGTCTTACAAAAAACTCTTATGTTGGAAATGTCGTAGTATCCAGTGATTGCGTAATTACGTTCTAAAATGTTCTATTTTCTTATCAAGATAAAAAAGTGTGGTCAAAATTTGCAATATTTATAGTAAAAAACGCCAAGAAAGATGACAGCACTTTTACGCTAAAAATACACCGACTTTATGTCAAAAAAATTAAAAAAAGGCCTGACATAATGTTAGACCTTTTTTGATTTTGCGTTGTATTCATTAGAATGGAATGTTGTCATCAAATGCGTCCATTGGTGGCTCAGCTTGTGGCGCTGGCGCAGATTGTGCTGGACGAGATTGATAGCTTGGCTGTGGTGCTGATTGTGCAGGTGCATAACCGCCCATCTCTTGATTACGACCACCTAACATTTGTAAGTTATCACCTTGGATTTCAGTGGTGTAACGATCTTGGCCATTGTTATCTTGCCATTTACGGGTTTTTAAACGACCTTCAACATAAACTTGTGAACCTTTGCGTAAGTATTGTCCCGCAATTTCCGCTAAACGACGATATAACACGATGCGGTGCCATTCGGTCACTTCACGACGTTCGCCTGTGTTTTTATCTGTCCAGCTTTCACTTGTTGCCACGCTGATATTTGCTACCGCTTCGCCATTTGGCATCGTGCGGATTTCAGGCTCATTACCTAAATTACCCACGATGATTACTTTATTAATACCTGCCATAGAATCCTCTATATTTTAGAAATAAGGTGAAAAATTTTGGCTATTTTGCCTTAAATGAAACAAAAGATCCATAAAAATTAACTGGATATTTGCACAGATATTGAAATATGCGATAATGGTCGCAATTTTTGAATTTATTTTCTTAAGGCAATCGCTTTTTTTATGGATACTATCGACATTCGTGGGGCTAGAACCCACAACCTCAAAAACATCAATTTAACCATTCCTCGCGATAAATTAATTGTGATTACAGGCTTGTCCGGTTCGGGCAAATCTTCTTTAGCATTTGATACGCTTTATGCGGAAGGGCAGCGCCGTTATGTAGAATCGCTTTCTGCTTACGCGCGTCAATTCCTTTCTTTGATGGAAAAGCCGGATGTGGATTCAATTGAGGGCTTGTCACCAGCGATTTCTATTGAGCAAAAATCCACTTCTCATAACCCGCGTTCAACCGTGGGCACGATCACCGAAATTTACGATTATCTGCGTTTGCTGTTTGCTCGCGTAGGGGAGCCGCGTTGTCCTGATCATGATGTGCCATTAACGGCACAAACCATCAGTCAAATGGTAGATAAAGTTTTAAGTCTGCCTGAAGAAAGCAAAATGATGTTGCTTGCGCCCGTGGTGAAAAACCGTAAAGGTGAGCATGTTAAGCTGTTAGATAGCTTGGCGGCACAAGGTTATATTCGCGCAAGAATTGATGGTGAGATTTGTGATTTATCTGATCCACCAGAACTTGCTTTACAGAAAAAACATACCATTGAAGTGGTGGTGGATCGCTTTAAAGTGCGGTCAGATTTAGCCACACGTTTAGCTGAATCTTTTGAAACGGCTTTGGAGCTTTCTGGTGGCACGGCTGTGGTGGCTGATATGGATGATCCTAAAGCTGAAGAATTAGTTTTCTCGGCGAATTTTGCTTGTCCGCATTGTGGCTATTCTGTACCAGAATTAGAGCCACGCTTATTCTCATTTAATAACCCTGCAGGGGCGTGTCCAACTTGTGATGGCTTAGGTGTTCAGCAGTTCTTCGATGAAAGCCGTGTGGTGCAAAATGAAAGCATTTCTCTCGCAGGCGGTGCGGTGAAAGGTTGGGATCGTCGCAATTTCTATTACTATCAAATGCTTACCTCGTTGGCGAAACATTATAAATTTGATATTGAAACGCCATACGAAGATTTGCCACAAAAAATTAAAGATATTGTGATGCACGGTTCTGGCAAGGAAGAAATTGAATTCCAATACATGAATGACCGTGGTGATGTGGTGATTCGCAAACATCCTTTTGAAGGGATTTTGAATAATATGGCGCGCCGTTACAAAGAAACGGAATCCATGTCTGTACGCGAAGAGTTGGCGAAAAATATCAGCAACCGCCCTTGTGCTGATTGTGGTGGCTCGCGTCTTCGCCCTGAAGCTCGAAACGTGTATATCGGTAATATTAACTTGCCACAAATTTCAGAGAAAAGTATTGGTGAAAGCCTTGAGTTTTTCCAAGGGCTTACTTTAACCGGTCAAAAAGCACAAATTGCAGAAAAAATCCTGAAAGAGATCAGAGAGCGGTTAGAATTTTTAGTGAATGTGGGTTTGAATTATCTTTCCCTTTCTCGTTCTGCCGAAACCCTTTCGGGTGGTGAAGCGCAGCGTATTCGTCTTGCGAGTCAGATTGGTGCAGGTTTAGTGGGTGTCATGTATGTGTTGGATGAGCCTTCTATCGGTTTGCATCAACGTGATAATGAACGCTTGCTAAATACGCTGATTCACTTGCGTAATTTGGGCAACACCGTGATCGTGGTGGAACATGATGAAGATGCCATTCGAGAAGCTGATCATATTATTGATATTGGTCCTGGGGCGGGTGTGCATGGTGGTCAAGTGATTGCTCAGGGGACAGCCAAAGAGATTATGGCAAACCCAAATTCGATTACAGGTAAGTTCTTATCGGGTGAAGAAAAAATCGAAATTCCGAAAAAACGAACCGCACTTGATAAAAGCAAACTTTTAAAATTAAAAGGCGCGACAGGGAATAATCTTAAAGGCGTAAATTTAGAGATTCCAGTGGGCTTATTTACTTGTATCACGGGGGTGTCAGGTTCAGGTAAATCAACGCTAATTAATGATACGTTATTCCCATTGGCACAAAACGCCTTAAATCGTGCGGAAAAAACAGATTTTGCGCCTTATAAATCCATTGAAGGCTTGGAATATTTCGATAAAGTGATCGATATTAACCAAAGCCCGATCGGTCGTACACCGCGTTCTAACCCAGCGACTTACACGGGATTATTTACCCCAATTCGTGAATTATTTGCGGGCGTGCCAGAAGCGCGTGCGCGTGGTTATAACCCAGGACGTTTTAGCTTTAACGTGCGTGGTGGACGTTGTGAAGCATGCCAAGGTGATGGTGTGCTGAAAGTTGAAATGCACTTCTTGCCGGATGTGTATGTACCTTGTGATCAATGTAAAGGTAAACGCTATAACCGTGAAACCTTGGAGATCCGATACAAAGGCAAAACTATTCACCAAGTATTAGATATGACGGTGGAAGAAGCGCGCGAGTTTTTTGATGCCATCCCAATGATTGCACGTAAATTGCAAACCCTAATGGATGTTGGCTTGTCTTATATTCGTTTAGGTCAGTCTTCTACCACGCTTTCAGGTGGTGAGGCACAACGCGTTAAGTTGGCAACGGAGCTTTCAAAACGCGATACCGGTAAAACCCTTTATATTTTGGATGAACCGACAACGGGTCTGCATTTTGCCGATATAAAACAACTTCTCGACGTGTTACATCGCTTACGCGATCAAGGCAATACCATCGTGGTGATCGAACACAACTTAGATGTGATTAAAACCGCAGACTGGATTGTGGATCTTGGTCCAGAAGGGGGCAGTGGCGGTGGTCAAATCATCGCAACAGGCACACCGGAAGAAGTCGCCAAAGTTAAAGGTTCGCATACTGCGAGATTCCTAAAAGACATCTTGGCAAAAGGCTAGAAAAACCAACCGCACTTTTGAATATCATCAACGTGCGGTTATTTTTTGGGATGTTTTTAACGTTTGCTGCTGAACGGTGGTTTGGCAAACCAAATGAGAACAACTAAGGAAATAAATGTTATCGCAGAAACTAAGAAGATTTCATTGGCACCAATAATAAAGCCCTGAGCGGTGATTTGTCTGGCAAGATATGATGCCGTTTGTTCTTCACTTAAACCAAAACTCCCCATAGTTTGGAAGAATTGTTGGGAAATCGGGTTGTATGGATTAATGACTTCCGTGAGTTGCGTGTGATGCACGGCTTCGCGGTTATACCACATAAATGTCGTGAGAGATGTGCCTATTGAGCCGGCAAGGGTTCGAAGAAAATTAAATAAGCTCGACGCCGAAGCCATTTTTTCGGGTGGTAAACCTGAAAGGGTAATGGTTGTCAGTGGCATAAAGAAACAGGCGACCGCTAAGCCTTGTACAAATTGCGGTAATGCCACATCCATAAAGGTCATTTCTGGCTCAAAAGTCACAGCTCGCCAATAAAAGGTGAGCGCATAAACCATAAAACTGACGGTGATTAAAATCCGCATATCAATTTTATTGCCAAATTTCCCGATAATCGGCGCAAGTAGAATCGGCAATAAGCCAACTGGCGCAGCCGCAAGCCCCGCCCATGTTGCTGTATAGTTGTAAACCTGTTGGAGCAGAAGCGGGATGAGCACGACCGTCCCGGAATAAACCAAGAAAGCAAGGCTAGTTGAAACACAACCCACGGTGAAATTTCGGGATTTGAATAAGGAGACATCTACAACCGGATTATCGTCAGTTAATTCCCAAATGATGAGGGCAATTAAACCTACTGCAGCGATAATGGTAAGTACCACAATTTCAGTAGAATTAAACCAATCTAGCTCGCGGCCTTGATCCAGCATTAATTGCAACGCACCCACGCCCAGAGCTAACAAAATCAGTCCAACCGTATTAACAGGTTGATGAGAAATTCTGCTTTCTCGGCCTTCTAAAATTTTCCAACTGATTAAGACAACGGTAAGCCCAATCGGAACGTTGATAAAGAAAATCCAACCCCAGTGAATATTATCGCTGATCCAACCGCCTAAAATTGGGCCACAAATCGGAGCGACCACGATCGTCATTGACCAAAAGGCCAATGCCATTCCGCGTTTTTCAGGCGGGTAGTTATTCAATAATAAGCTTTGAGAAAGGGGGATAATTGGGCCGGCTACCGCACCTTGAAGGACGCGAAAAACGATCAACATTTCCAAGCTATTTGCAATACCACAAAGCCAAGAGGCTAGCACGAATAATAGTGTTGCGATTAAAAATAACCGCACTTCACCAAAACGTTTTGCCAGCCAGCCTGTAATCGGGATCGAAATCGCATTTGCCACCCCGAACGAAGTGATCACCCATGTGCCTTGGCTAGACGAGGCACCTAAATCACCTGCGATGGTTGGAATGGCTACGTTGGCGATGGTGGAGTCTAGCACAAGCATAAAGGTGGCTAATGAAAGCGCTAATGTAAGCATCGCTAACGCACCGCCTTGTAGCGGTTTGAAATGAGATTGCGGCATAACGGAACCTAATAGCTATTATCGCGAATAATAGATTCGATCAAATTATTGACCGCACTTTCATCATATTGCAGTACATTTGTGGAATAAAGCGTTGTAGCAGGCGCTTGGTCACGCAAGGTTTCACCCTTACTATCACTCACATTTACTTTCACAGTGGCAGAAAGACCGATGCGTAATGGATTTTCAGCCAGTTGTTGCGGATCTAATTGAATACGCACAGGCACACGCTGCACCACTTTGATCCAGTTCCCCGTCGCATTTTGAGTGGGTAATAATGAGAATGCACTGCCTGTCCCCATTTCAATTCCGACCACTTTTCCATTAAAGGTTTTATCTTTGCCGTAAAGGTCGAAATGAATTTCAACCGGCTGACCAATTCGCATATGGGTTAATTGTGTTTCTTTGAAGTTGGCATCCAACCACATTTGATCGGTAGTCACCACTGCCATTAATGCCCCGCCAACAGAAACCGCTTGTCCCACCTGTGCATTGCGACGAGCGATATAGCCTTTAATTGGACTGCGGATTTTCGTGCGTTCTAAATTCAACCAAGATTGCTTCAAATTACTGACCGCACTTTGAATTTGCGGTTGTTCACTTAACGGACCGTCTAACAATAAGGCTTGATTTGCGCCAAGCTGATTTTGTGAGGTGGTTAAGTTCGCTTTTGCCAGTTCAACGGCCTCTTTGGCGTGTTGGAAAGATTCTTTATCGATTGCGCCATCTTTGACTAATTGCACTCGACGGTTCAAGTTTCCTTGCGCTTGAGCAAGGGTAATTTCATTTGCACGAACGGCAGATTTTAATTGTTTTACGGTGTAATTCAGTTGAGAAACTTGGCGAACGGCATTGGCTAAATTGCTTTTTGCTTGCTCAAAACTCAATTTGGCATTGGTGTCATCCAATTCTAATAACACATCGCCCGCTTGTACGGGATCCATATTATCGACATTAATTTTCGCAATATTTCCCGCCACCTGTGCTGAGACCATCACCTGATTGCCGCTGACATAGGCATCTTCCGTTTCTTCAAAACCTTTAATAAAGAAAAACCAATAAGCCGCCGAACCGATTGCAATCAGAAGAAGCAAAAGAATAAAAATAGAAAGCCCTTTTTTACGTTGTTGAGATTTATTATTTGAAGAGTTTTGTGTATCTGTTTGTTGATCGGACATAATGCGAGCCTTATGAGAAAATGCTGAAGTAAAAAAGGCTTCAGTCTATAAAATATGAATGTTTGTTCATTATGAACGTGAATTAGAATTATTTCAAGAATTACCGCACTTGTTTAGATAAAAGTGCGGCCAATTTCAATGACGTTTTTTCATAACAAACAGGTGTCGGTATTGCTAAAGCAGAGAGTGGGATTTTGTTATAGTTTCTGAGTATAAAAATAAAATAATTATGTATTTGTTTTTTTAGGATAATTTATTTACATACTTTTACATAAATTATATTGAAAATGCCTAGATTTTATTATGCGGGTGTTAGATAATGGGGATTTGTCTCTGCTTGGGCATTTTGAGGCAGGCTCATTGTTTTATATAAGTTAAATTTATACAAAGGAGTTTCATTCTTTATGAATAAGATTTTTAAAGTAATTTGGAATCGTACTACACAATCGTTGGTAGTAACGTCCGAATTAGCGAAAGGCGCGGCTAAGGCGTCATGTGAGAATAAGGTTGTAGAAAGTAAAGCCTCATTTGGAAGAGTGTTTAAATTATCAACTCTAGTGCTCGCCTTAACTGGTGTCGTTAACTATGCAAATGCAGCCTACCAGATGAATGGTTTGGTAAATGGTGGTGATAGTATTGCAATTAGTGGGAATACAGGCAAAAAAGCCGATGCACGAGGGATTGGACCACGTACCGATACAGGGAATATTGCTATTGGTACAGATTCAGCTGCCCAAGGTGGTAATTCTGTAGCAATCGGGTATGAATCTAAAACGAGAGGTAATGGTGGTACAGCTGTTGGTCAAGGTGCTAAAGCTGGTGTTTCAAAAGATGATGGCTCAGCATCTTCAGCTTTTGGTTATTATGCAAATGCTGCAGCAAGTGGCTCAACCGCATTAGGCTTTCGAACTGTTGCTTCTACTCAACAGGCTACAGCAGTTGGTTATCAAGCAGCAGCCTCTGGCCAAGGTGCAACTGCTTTGGGGTCTAATGCAATTGCTTCTAATCAAAGTACAATCGCTATTTCTGCAGGTCCTAATACCACAACTGCAAGTGGAGTTGGTTCTATCGCGATTGGTACGAATGTAACTTCGAATGGAACTGGAAATATTGCAACTGGTGCAGGTGCTAATGCAACTGGAAATGGTGCTATTGCAACTGGTTCAGCTTCAGTCGCAAATGGAAATAATGCATTAGCAGTTGGAACGAATACAAATGCAACAGGTGCTAAGGCTATTGCAATTGGTTCAGATTCTAAGGCATTAAAAAATTCTAGCTTAGCTATCGGTGATGCAGCTAATGCGAAGAATGCTAATGATGTTGCTTTAGGTGCAGGTTCAGTCACTGGAAATCGTAATTCATTAACTTCAATTACAATTAATGGAAATGAAGTTGGTAATAATGGTCAAGAGAGTGGAACGTCTGTTCTCGCGGTCGGTAATAGTACCTCAGCTAGACAGGTTCAATATGTTTCAGCAGGCTTAATTAGCGCAACTTCTACCGATGCGATTAATGGTTCACAGCTTTACAACGTGATTACAGTCGTAAATTCAACAGCAAGTACGGCGACAGCCGCTAAAACGACTGCAGATAATGCACAAACTACCGCAGATAATGCTCAGACTACAGCAACATCCGCTAAAACGACTGCAGATCGTGCACAAACTACAGCAACAGCGGCAAACACTACCGCAAACAATGCATTGGCTTTAGCTAAGGAGGCTTCATCTACCTATTTCCATGTAAATAATGGAGTTGATGATGTAGATAAACAGCCTTCAGCTGAGAGTTTAAGGACTAATGAAGGTCCAGTTAGTTCATATGCTGGTGCGCAAGGCACATTTTCTGTTACAGCTGGTGTGCAGGCAACAACAACCGTTGACGCATCTAATGCAGTTGTCATGGGGTACAATACTTCATCAGCATCTCCATATGCAGTAGTGATTGGTTCTGACAGTTCTGTTCAGGCTAATGCGGAAAATGCTACAGTAATTGGTAGAAACTCAAGCGTACAAGCAGGTAGTACTAATGCAACTGTATTAGGTTCTAACTCTCGAGCTGAAGCAAAAGCGTTGAATGCAACCGTAGTGGGGCAGTTCTCGGCAGCTGGTGAGAACTCATTAAATGCAACTGTCGTAGGTGCTGAAAGCTATGTTCGTCCTAAAACTGATAATAGTACTGCTTTGGGTTACTTCGCTGGTGTGGATAACAGCACAGTAAATGGTACTTCTGTAGGTGCGCATACTTGGGTTGGACAGAACGCAACAAATGGTACTGCCTTAGGGGTATTTAACCTAGTTGGTAATAAGACAAAAAACAGCATTGCTGTAGGTGTATCTAACAACATTACAGATAGCACTTCAAACAATACCGTTATTGGACATGGTAATAAAATTAGCGCAAACGGCACAACGGTAATTGGTAATGGTGTTGAAGTTGCGGCTGGTTTAGATAATGCCGTTGTTTTAGGCAACCATTCAACCACTACGGGTTCTCATACTGTTGCGAATGTAACTGAAGCAACTGTGGGTAATTTAACCTATAGTGGCTTCAAAGGAACAGTTGCGGGCGCAGGCAGTTTTGTAAGCGTTGGAGCAGCAGGTAATGAGCGCAAATTGATCAATATTGCAGCAGGCAATATTTCTGCAACTTCAACAGAAGCGATCAATGGTTCACAACTTTATGCAGTAACTTCACAATTAGATAAAACAAACGAAACAGCAAAAACAGCAGCTTCAAGTGCAAGTAGTGCAGTGTCTTTAGCTTCTACGGCAGCTTCAGCGGCAACATCAGCAGCGGAAGTGGTTACCAGCAACTTAAGTAAAATTGAAAGTGCAGCTTCAGCGGCTTTAAGTTCTGCTACAGCAGCAGATAAATCTGCGAAGTCTTCCGCAAGCTCTGCAGTTGAAGCAGATAAATCTGCGAAGTCTTCAGCAAGTTCAGCGGTAGAGGCAGATAAATCAGCTAAATCCTCAGCAAGCTCTGCAACCGAAGCAGATAAATCAGCGAAGTCTTCAGCAAGCTCTGCAGTTGAAGCAGATAAATCAGCGAAGTCTTCCGCATCGTCAGCAACTGAAGCAGATAAATCTGCAAAATCTTCAGCAAGCTCTGCAGTGGAAGCAGATAAATCAGCGAAGTCTTCCGCATCGTCAGCAACCGAAGCGGATAAATCAGCGAAGTCTTCAGCAAGTTCAGCTACTGCGGCAGCATCTTCTGCAACAGCAGCAGAAAGTTCAGCAAAACGTATTGAAGACTCTGGCTTGATTAGTAAAGATGGCAAAACAGCCTTTGCAGCGGATAACACCAGCAAACGTGATAGTGCGAAAGCGAAAGGTAAAGATGCAACTGCTGTTGGCTATGGTGCGAATGCAAGTGGTGAAAATGGCACTGCGTTAGGTAATAACTCACAAGCTTCAGGTAAAAACTCAACAGCAGTGGGTCAAGGCGCGAAAGCGACTGCAAATAACTCTGTGGCGTTAGGTCAAGGCTCTGTAGCAAATGAAGCCAATACTGTTTCAGTTGGTTCAGTTGGTAATGAGCGTCGAATCACCAATGTGGCAGATCCAGTTCGTGGTACGGATGCGACGAATAAACAATATGTTGATCGTTCTGTTGGTGCCGTTCGTAGCGAATTGAAGAAAACTGATAAGAAACTTCGTGGTGGTATCGCAGGGGCAACTGCTGCAGCGAATATTCCACAAGTGACTAAACCAGGCGGTTCAATGGTTGGCCTTGGAGTCGGTAATTACAAAGGTGAAAGTGCCGTTGCAGTAGGTTACTCCCGTGCGAGTGATAACAATAAAGTTATCTTCAAAATGAGCGGAGCCGCAACTACACAAGGTGATTACAATGTCGGTGCCGGTGTAGGTTATCAATGGTAATGATCGACTAAACTAAATAAATCACTCGGGTAGGAATTATCCGAGTGATTTTTATTATTTAACTTATTGAAAAACAGTTTTATTTTTGGCCATACTTTTAGATAATTTAGGTAATAGAAGAAGGAAAAAAGCATGCGTAAATATAAAATTGGGATCACGTTTAATCTAGAGTCAAAAGTAACCGACATTTGGGCAAATGGTGCGAACCAAAATGTGATTCACCTTTATCATTTGTTTCAACACTCCGACATTGTAGAAGATGTGGTTTTGGTTTCTTGGGGACCAGAAAAACGAACTACTCCTCCAGATGGTTTTATGTTAGATGGATTGAATCTTAAATATGCCTATATTGAAGATGTCATTGATCAATTAGATGTATTAATTGAAGGTACATTAGTTATTGAACCTCATCAAGTTAGCCGTATGCATGAGCATGGTGGTAAAGTTGTTTGTTATAAAATGGGCAATGATTTTATTATGGATGTGGAAAACTTCCTTTTTGAGAAGGAAGCGGGCAGAGTATTTAATGGTACATTATTTGATGCTGTATGGATGATTCCACAACATGAAAATACTTGTAAATCTTATTTTTCTATTATGTATCGCTGTTCTACTTATGTTGTGCCTGCAATTTGGTCACCAGTATTTTGTGATAAAGTAATTAAACGAATCAAGGATCAGCACAATCTTATTTTTGGTTATAAACCAGATGCTGAGAAAAAAGCAAAACGTATTGCATCTTTTGAAGCAAATATTAATGTAGTGAAAACCAGTTTTATTCCTATTTTAATTGCAGAGCAGGCTTATAGAGAAGCGCCAGAAAAAATTAAAAATGTTTATATGTGTAATACTTACGACAAAAGAGATAATCCAACATTTTTTAATTTTATTGGTCGAACTAATCTTGTAAAAGACGATGTGATGACAGTAGAAGGGCGTTATCAAATGCCTGATTTTCTTACCCGTTATGTTGATGTAGTATTAAGCCACCAATGGGAAAATGGTCTGAATTATGCTTACAATGATGCGTTATATGGTGGCTATCCTTTTATTCATAACTCCAAGTTATTACCAAAAGGTGTCGGGTATTACTACAATGAATTTGATGCATTTGAGGGCGCAAAAGTTTTACTTGATGTGATTGATAATCATGATAAAAATCATGATAAATATGTAAAATGCGCAAATGAATATCTCGATTCGTTGTTACCAACAAATCCAATGAATATTTATCTTTACGAGAAAGAGCTCAAAAGACTTTTTGAATAAAAAAGAAAATCCTTTGCTAAAGTGGCAAAGGATTTTTTATTAATATGTAATTATTTCGGTAACCTTGTTGTGGCTTTCAACGCCATATACCCCACAATCGCAGAAACAGTAGAACCTAATAAGATCCCTAAGCGAGAAAGGGCGTTAATGCTTTCACCTGCATCGGCATTGAAGGCAAGGCTGGCTAAGAACATCGACATGGTGAAACCGATACCACACAAAATTGCCACGGCAAAAATTTGTTTGAAGTTGATGCCTTGTGGAAGTTTTGCAATGCCAAGTTTAACGGAAAGATAACTGAAACCAAATACGCCGAGTGGTTTTCCGATAATTAAGCCAAGAGAAATCGCGAGCAATAATGGTGATGTCAGCATGCTGAAATCAATGCCATCGAAGCTTACACCTGCATTAGCAAACGCAAATAATGGCAGGATAACAAAGGATGACCAAGGGGCAAGAATGTGCTCAAAGTCGTGTAATGGTGTTTCGCCATTTTTGCCTTTCAATGGAATACAAAATCCGATGATAACCCCTGCAAGAGTGGCATGTACGCCTGATTTTAATACCGAAGCCCATAAGATTGTTCCCACCAGCATATAGGCACAAAGTGCGGTCACTTTAAAGCGATTTAATGCGATAAGTACAACAATAGCAACTGCAGCAAAAATGAGTGCTTGTACACTTAATCCGTGTGAGAAAAACAGTGCAATAACGACAATGGCGCCTAAGTCATCAATAATGGCTAAAGCAAGTAAGAAGATTTTTAGTGGGAGTGGCACTTGTTTACTTAATAACGCCATGATTCCAAGTGCAAAGGCAATGTCTGTTGCCATTGGAATAGCCCAGCCATCGGCTAAAGCGGGATCGTGTTGGGCGATAAATACATAAACTAATGCAGGAATAATCATTCCCCCCACCGCTGCAATAGCGGGGAAAATCGCTTGTTGATAGCTTGAAAGGGAGCCTTCAAATAATTCTTTTTTGACTTCCATTCCTACTAAAACAAAGAATACCGCCATAAAACCATCGTTAATCCAATGGATTAAGGTTTTATCAATGGAAAAAGATCCTACTTGAATGCTGACTGGTAAATTTAAAAAATCATTATAGGTTTGATTAAGCGGTGAGTTGGCTAATAGCATTGCGACTACCGCTGAAAAAAGTAATAAAATTCCGCCAGCTGATTCCAATTTGAAAAAACGCTGAATTTGTTGAATCAAACTCAGTTTATTCATTCATTCTCTCCTAAAAAAGTAATAAAAAATAATAGAGCCTGGATACTATCACAAATTTACTAATTTAGGGAAAATAGGCTGTGGATAATGTGTGATTTAATCGTGATGTGATAGATTTCGTGATCTATTTCACAAAATTTATTTTCATTTTTGGAATAAAAAACAATTTAATAGTAAAATCCTTAAAATTTATTTATTCGAGAATACTTATGTTTTCAAAAAAAGACATCATCGTACTAGGTATGATGATTTTTGCTTTATTTTTAGGCGCGGGAAATATTATTTTCCCACCGATGGAGGGGTACTCCGCAGGTAACCATTGGGCAACAGCTTCGCTAGGGTTTGTGATAACAGGTGTGCTTATGCCATTTATTACATTGGTTGTTGTGTCAGTGTTAGGACGTGGCGAAGAACTGACTAAGGACTTACCCAAGTGGGCAGGCGTATCCTTTTTAACCATTCTTTATTTAGTCATCGGTTCAACCTTTGCAATGCCTCGAATTACCAATGTCGCTTATGAAATGGCATGGCTACCATTGGGGCTCATTGAAGATAGTGCGACGACACGTCTTATTTTCTCTGTGATCTTTAATATTATCGCCATGGGATTCATGATTCGCCCAAGTACCATTATTTCAACAGTGGGGGAAGTGATGACGCCGGCATTGTTGGTATTATTACTCGTTGTTGGGATCACGGTTTTTGTTTCACCTCTTTCTGACATTGTTGCTCCGTCGCAGGCGTATGCCGAGAATTCAGCATTAACTACAGGATTAATTAGTGGTTATCAAACGATGGATGTTCTGGCTGCGATTGCCTTTGGTGGTATTGTTGCACGGGCGTTGTCTGCTAAAAATGTGACTAATCCACAAAAGATTGTTCAATATACGATTTCAGCGGGCTTTGTTTCTGTCATTTTATTAGGTTGTTTATATTTTGCCTTATTCTATTTAGGGGCGACTTCTGATGCTGTGGCACAAGGTGCAACAAATGGCGGCCAAATCTTCTCTCGTTATGTGAACAGTTTATTTGGTACGTCGGGAACCTGGATTATGGCGGGTATTATCACTTTAGCAAGCTTAACTACATTAGTGGGCGTAACCAGTGCTTGTGGTGATTATTTCTCCAAGTTTTCGACACGTTTTTCCTATCCATTTTGGATCGTCTTCTTCACCGCCATGACGACAATTATTTCACAATATGGCTTAACAAAATTACTCCGAGTGACGATTCCTGCCTTGTTGTTGATTTACCCAATGGCGATCATGTTAGTGCTTTTACAGCTTGTGCGTAATAAATTGCCTTCTATTCGATTGAGCTATTACACCACTATTTTTGTGACAGTTTGTTTTAGTTTAATTGATAGCTTGAAAAACTTGGATATGTTGCCGGAAGGCTTACATCAAATCATGACTCATTTCCCGCTCTATTCACAAGGGCTTGCGTGGCTTGTACCTGCATTATGTACTTTAGTGCTTTCTATGATATTCGGGAAAACCATTTCAAAATAATAAAAATGCCGATAATGATTTATCGGCATTTTTTATATCAAGTGCGGTCGTTTTTTCACGTATTTTTAGGCTGCAAGACGTTGTCTCACAATTTCAAATAAACATACACCCGTCGCAACGGAAACGTTGAGGGATGAAACTGAGCCCGCCATTGGAATACTAATGAGTTGATCACAATGTTCACGAGTAAGACGACGCATGCCTTCACCTTCGGCCCCCATCACTAAGGCAAGAGAACCAGTAAGTTTACTTTGATAAATAGTTTCTGTTGCTTCGCCGGCCGTACCTACTACCCAAATATTATGATTTTGTTGTAGATCTCGCAAAGTACGCGCTAAGTTAGTCACACGAATTAATGGCACAGTCTCTGCAGCACCGCAAGCCACTTTACGTGCGATAGAAGTGAGTTGAGCGGATTTATCTTTTGGCACAATAACAGCGCTCACACCGGCAGCATCAGCAGTACGTAGACAGGCACCTAGGTTATGGGGATCCGTCACACCATCAAGCACCAATAAAAGAGGATTTTGTTTACGAGTAAGAAGTTCATCCAAATCATGTTCATTCAGCTCTTTGGCTTCTTGCACGCGAGCAATCACACCTTGATGCACTTCACCGTTGGATTTTTTATCTAATGTTTGACGGTTTACAAATTGCACCGCAATGCCTAAAGCATAGAGCTCATTAAGTAACGGTTGCAGGCGTTTATCTTCACGGCCTTTCAGCACAAAAACTTCAATTAAACGTTCAGGGCTATTTGCTAAAATGCTGTTTACAGCATGGATACCATAGATATTTTCTGACATAGGGTTCTCTTATTTATTCTTTTTTGTCATTATCCTCCCTCTTTAGCAAAGAGGGGCCAGGGGAGATTGGGTAAAAATATTATTTCTTCCGTTTTCTAGTCGATTTCTTAGAAACATCTTTATTTTTAACCGCACTTTTACGTTTTTTGGACGCTTTAGGGGGCAGTTCCTTAAAGACTTTTTTCGCTTTTTGTTTTGCTGTTTTCCCCACTCGACGTGGTTTTCTAGCACTTTCGACTAAACTGAAATCCACCATTTTTTGTTCTAAATGAACGGCGACCACGCGAATTTTGACTTTATCGCCAAGGCGGTAGATCATACCACTATTTTCACCGATTAAACGTTGCTTAGCCGCATCAAATTGATAGTAGTCGTTATCTAAAGTAGAAATATGGACTAAGCCGTCAATGAATAAATCATCTAAACGCACGAATAAACCAAAGCCCGTTACAGATGAGATCACTCCGCTAAATTCAGCCCCTACGTGATCTTGCATATATTCACATTTCAGCCAATCGGCTACTTCGCGAGTGGCATCATCGGCACGGCGTTCTGTCATCGAGCAGTGATCGCCTAATAAATCCATTTCATCAAAGGAATAGTGATAGCCGCCAGTATCTGTGGTTTTACGTTTAGCGCCTTTTTCTTTCGCTAACAAATACTTAATCCCACGATGAAGGGTTAAATCCGGATAGCGACGAATCGGGGAAGTGAAGTGTGCATATTCTTCTAACGCCAAACCAAAGTGGCCGATATTATCCGCATGATAAACCGCTTGGCTTAATGAACGGAGCAACATGGTTTGAATGAGTTCGTGATCCGGACGATCTTTCACTTGCTCTAACAATTTCGCATAATCTTTTGTGGTCGGTTTCATGCCACCTTCAAGGCTTAAACCACATTCACTTAAGAATGCACGGAAAGATGTCAGTTTTTCTTCACTCGGTGTGGCATGAATACGATAGAGTGCAGGCTCTTTATGTTTTTCCATAAAGTTTGCCGCTGCAATATTCGCAAGAATCATGCATTCTTCAATGATTTTGTGAGCATCATTTCGCACAACAGGTTCAATGCGATCAATTCGTCCCATTGCATTGAAAATAAATTTGGTTTCGATGGTTTCAAAATCGATGGCACCACGTTGTTTGCGTGCATTGAGTAACGCTTGATAGAGATGATGCAATTCTTCTAAATGTGGAACAAGTCCTTGATAACGCGTGCGGAGCTCATCATCGCCGTCTAAAATCGCTGCGACTTTCGTATAGGTTAAACGAGCATGAGAATTCATTACCGCTTCATAAAAACGATAGTCCGTGAGTTTACCTTTGGCAGAAATGTGCATTTCACACACCATGCACAAACGATCAACTTGTGGATTCAGTGAACACAATCCGTTGGATAAAATCTCCGGCAACATTGGTACAACACGATTTGGGAAGTAAACGGAGTTACCTCGGTTATAAGCTTCTGTGTCTAATGCAGAACGTAAACGCACATAATAGCTGACATCGGCAATTGCCACCCAAAGTTTCCAGCCTTTACCACTTTTTTCGCAATATACTGCATCATCAAAATCGCGCGCATCTTCGCCATCAATGGTAACCAGTGGCAGATTGCGTAAATCCACACGGCCTTTTTTCGCTTCTTCAGGCACTTCTTCCGTGAATTTTTTAACGTATTTTTCGACCGCACTTGGGAATTGGTGAGGAATGTCATGATTACGAAGAGCAATCTCCACTTCCATCCCTTTTGCCATATTGTCACCCAGAATTTCGGTAATGATACCAACAGGTTGAGTAAAGGAGGCAGAGCGTTCTTGCAATTCAACTACGACAACTTGTCCCATTCGAGCCCCATTGCGGTGCTCATTAGGGACTAAAATATCTCGTCCGATACGACTATCATCAGGTACAACATAGCTAAAACCATTTTCTAAGAAGAAACGGCCGACAATTTGTTTTTTGCGACTTTCAAGTACACGAACAATACGGACTTCACGGCGTCCACGACGATCCAAGCCAGCAGGTTGCGCCAATACAAAATCACCATGCATTACGCGCTGCATTTGGTGATTAGGAATAAAGAGATCCTCTTTTTTGCCTTCGACTTGTAAAAAGCCATAGCCTTCGCGATGGCCAATGACCATGCCTTTGAATAAATCCAATTTTTCAGGCAAGGCATAGCGTTTACGTTTAGTGAAAACTAACTGTCCATCATTTTCCATGGCGCGCAAGCGGCGACGCATGGCTTCTTGTTGTTCGTCACTTTTAATTGAAAGTGCGGTCAGAATTTCTTCCCGGCTCATCGGGGCATTATTTTCACGAATGATTTGCAGAATGTAGTCTCTGCTTGGGATCGGATTACCATATTTGGCTAATTCTTTTTGATAATTCGGATCCGCTTTTTTAAAAGATTTTTTGGTCATTTATTGTTTATTTTATGATTAATTTTTAAGTTGTGGGGTAGTTTACAGGTTAAAGGGGGGAATGCAAGCTTGTTATCAGACGTTTTGGCAGGACGGTTTAAGACAAACAAAAACCGCACCAAAGTGCGGTTTTATTTTTAAGCTGTTTTAATGCTTTAATTACGCTAATTTTTTGATTTGAGCAGCTAATTTAGCTTTGTGGTTTGCTGCTTTGTTAGCGTGGATTAAGCCTTTAGAAGCCATACGGTCAACAACTTTTTGCATTTCAACGAATGCTGCTTCAGCTGCTGCTTTTTCACCTGCTGCTACTTGAGCATATACTTTTTTGATGTAAGTACGCATCATAGAGCGTTGGCTTGCGTTGTGTTGGCGGCGTTTTTCAGATTGAACCGCGCGTTTTTTTGCTGACTTGATATTAGCCAAGGTCAAACTCCTAAAATTTCTGTTAGATGATTATGACAAAATAAGGGCGTAGAATATGCCGATTTTTTATACTTTTGTCAATGAATAATTTGTGTTGATTTCGGTGAGACACAACCGAAAGTAAGCATCGTTATTTAAAAAAAGCGCTTTCTATTGGCTCACACAAACGATGTGGGCAGGATTTTATCAGTTTTTTTCGTTGGAATATAGCGTAAAAACAAAAATTCTATACAATTAAGGCAAATTTTTTTGAAGAGACCCCTATTTTGAGTAAACGACTTTTAAAATCCGGCATTATCGTGAGTGGGATGACACTAGTGTCCCGTGTGTTAGGTTTAGTCCGCGATGTGGTAATAGCCCATTTAATCGGTGCAGGCGCGGCAGCTGACGTATTTTTATTCGCTAACCGGATCCCAAACTTTTTACGTCGTTTATTTGCGGAAGGCGCATTTTCTCAGGCTTTCGTACCAGTATTAGCTGAATATCAAAAATCGGGCGATCTTTCTAAAACGCGAGAATTTATCGGGAAAGTATCTGGTACGCTAGGCGGATTAGTCAGTATTGTTACTTTGCTTGCGATGGTGGGATCACCTGTCGTGGCGGCGATCTTCGGGATGGGATGGTTTACCGATTGGCTAAATGACGGGCCCGATGCACATAAATTTGAACAAGCGTCTTTACTCTTAAAAATTACTTTTCCTTATTTATGGTTTGTCTCCTTTGTGGCACTTTCTGGCGCAATTTTAAATACGATAGGCAAATTTGGCGTGATGTCGTTTTCGCCTGTTTTACTTAATATCGCGATGATTGCGACCGCACTTTTCCTCGCGCCAAGATTAGACAATCCTGATCTTGCCCTTGCTATCGGGATCTTCTTAGGCGGTTTATTACAATTTTTATTCCAAATCCCTTTCTTGAAAAAAGCCGGCTTGCTCGTAAAACCAAAATGGGCATGGCATGATGAAGGGGTAGCCAAAATCCGTCGATTGATGATTCCTGCCTTGTTCGGGGTTTCCGTAAGTCAAATCAACTTGCTACTTGATACGGTCATTGCCAGTTTCTTAATGACGGGATCTATTAGTTGGCTTTATTATTCTGATCGTCTATTAGAGTTTCCACTTGGTCTATTTGGTATCGCCATTTCCACCGTGATTTTACCGACACTTGCTCGCCATCATGTGAATCGAGAAGATAATTCTTCCCAAAGCGCAGTGGATTTTCGTAACACCATGGATTGGGGCGTGCGAATGATTTTATTACTCGGTATGCCGGCTGCAATTGGTATTGCCGTGTTAGCGCAACCAATGTTATTGGTGTTATTTATGCGTGGCAGTTTTACCTTAACAGATGTGCACTCAGCTTCTTATTCCTTATGGGCATTCAATGCCGGTTTGCTTAGCTTTATGCTGATTAAGATCCTAGCTAATGGCTATTATGCACGCCAAGATACTAAAACGCCCGTGAAAATCGGGATCATCGCCATGGTGAGTAATATGGGCTTTAACGTATTGGCGATTCCATTTAGTTATGTGGGTTTAGCAATTGCTTCTGCGATGTCAGCAACCTTAAATGCTTATTTGCTTTATCGTGGTTTAGCTAAAGAGGATGTATACCATTTTTCACGTAAAAGTGCGGTCTTTTTTCTGAAAGTTTTAGGTGCAGCCTTAGCCATGGGCGGTTTGGTTTGGTATAACTGCCCACCGATTCAAGAATGGGCTGCTATGACATTTTTAATGCGTATCTATTGGCTAGCTTGGTTAATCGGACTGGCTGCGGTCGTTTATTTAGGCGTATTGGTGCTATTAGGTATTCGTAAACACCATTTACTGACAAAACATTAAGTTACCGCTATAATGCACCGATTATTTTTCGTTTTTTGGAATAAGATGTAATGCAATTAATTCGTGGGCTTCATCATTCACCGCCATATTTGTCAGGGTGCGCATTAACCATTGGCAATTTTGATGGGGTGCATTTGGGGCATCAGGCGATTTTGCGTCATCTTCGTCAGAAAGCGAATGCGCTGAATTTACCCATGGCGGTGATGCTTTTCGAACCACAACCGCGCGAATATTTTATGGGCGATAAAGCGCCCGCGCGTTTAATGCGATTAAGAGATAAATTACATTATTTAGCTCAGGCGGGTGTGGATGTGGTGATCGTCGCGAAATTTGACCGCACTTTTGCTAATCTTCCGGCAGAACAATTTATTGAAGATTGGCTTGTGCGAAAATTAAATGTGAAGTTTCTCAGCATTGGTGATGATTTCAAATTTGGTGCGAAGCGTTTAGGCAATTTTGCGATGTTGCAACAAGCCGGAAAGCAGTTTGGTTTTGAAGTGGAAGATAGCCGCACTTTTTGTCTGGATGAGTTGCGTATCAGTAGCACCGCTATCCGTGAAGCATTGGCTAAAGATGATTTACAGCGTGCGCAAAATTTACTCGGTAAGCCTTATCGTATTTTCGGTCGTGTGATACACGGCAATAAATTAGGCCGAACCATTGGTTTTCCTACCGCGAATGTTCGCTTACATCGCCAAGTGAATCCCGTAAAAGGGGTTTATGCGGTGAAAGTGCGGTTAAAATCGGGCGAGATTTTTAACGGTGTCGCCAACATGGGAAAACGCCCAACCATTAACGGTACGATACAATTATTAGAAGTCCATTTATTTGATTTTTCTCAGAATATTTATGGACAAATGGTCGAAGTGGAATTCTGCCATAAGATTCGAGATGAGATAAAATTTCCTTCTTTTGAGGCGTTGAAAGCTCAAATTGAACAGGATGTAAAAACAGCGAAAGCGTTTTTCGCAAAATAGAATTATATTGAAATATAAAATTGGAAAATAACATGACAGTTGATTACAAAAACACGTTAAATTTACCTGAAACAGGTTTCCCAATGCGTGGCGATTTAGCCAAACGCGAACCTGTGATGTTAAAAAATTGGTATGACAAACAGTTATATCAAAAAATTCGCCAAGCGACGAAAGGTAAAAAATCCTTTATTTTGCATGATGGCCCTCCATATGCGAACGGCAACATTCATATCGGTCACGCCGTTAATAAAATTCTGAAAGATATTATTGTTAAATCCAAAACTGCATTAGGTTTTGATTCGCCTTATATCCCGGGTTGGGACTGTCACGGTTTGCCAATTGAATTAAAAGTAGAAGGTTTGGTGGGTAAACCAAATGAGAAAGTGACCGCTGCTGAATTCCGTCAAAAATGTCGTGAATATGCGGCAGAGCAAGTAGAAGGTCAGAAAAAAGATTTTATCCGTTTAGGCGTGTTAGGCGATTGGGATAATCCTTATTTAACGATGAACTTCAACACCGAAGCAAACATCATCCGTACACTCGGTAAAGTGATTGCGAATGGTCATTTATATAAAGGTTCAAAACCGGTGCACTGGTGTTTGGATTGTGGCTCTTCTTTAGCAGAAGCAGAAGTGGAATACGAAGACAAAGTTTCTCCGTCTATTTATGTGCGTTTCCCTGCTGTAAGTGCGGTTGAAATTGAAGAGAAATTTAACGCAGTAGGCAAAGGCCATGGCAAATTATCTGCGGTGATTTGGACCACCACACCTTGGACAATGCCATCTAACCGTGCGATTGCGGTAAATGCAGACTTAGAATACAACTTAGTACAACTTGGCGATGAGCGTGTGATTTTAGCTGCTGAATTAGTTGAGTCTGTGGCGAAAGCGGTGGGCGTAGAACAAGTTGAAGTGTTAGGTTCAGTAAAAGGTCAAGCGCTTGAGTTAGTACGCTTTAACCATCCGTTCTATGATTTCACTGTACCTGTAATTTTAGGTGATCACGTGACCACTGATGGCGGTACAGGTTTAGTTCATACCGCGCCAGACCACGGCTTAGACGACTTTATTGTAGGACAAAAATATAATTTACCAATGGCGGGTCTTGTATCGAATGACGGTAAATTTATTTCAACGACTGAATTTTTTGCAGGCAAAGGCGTATTTGAAGCCAATCCATTGGTTGTTGAAAAATTACAAGAAGTGGGCAACTTATTAAAAGTTGAGAAAATCAAACACAGCTACCCACATTGCTGGCGTCATAAAACCCCGATTATTTTCCGTGCAACCCCACAATGGTTTATTGGTATGGAAACACAGGGTTTACGCCAACAAGCATTAGGCGAAATCAAAGGCGTACGTTGGATTCCAGATTGGGGTCAAGCACGTATCGAGAAAATGGTTGAAAACCGCCCAGACTGGTGTATTTCTCGTCAACGTACTTGGGGCGTACCGATGACCTTATTCGTGCACAAAGAAACCGAAGAGCTTCATCCGCGTACCTTAGAGTTACTTGAAGAAGTAGCGAAACGTGTAGAGAAAGCCGGTATTCAAGCATGGTGGGATTTAGACGAAAAAGAATTATTAGGGGCTGACGCAGAAACCTATCGCAAAGTGCCTGATACCCTGGACGTATGGTTTGACTCAGGATCAACCTATTCTTCTGTTGTGGCGAATCGTCCAGAATTTAATGGTCAAGATATCGATATGTATTTAGAAGGTTCTGACCAACACCGTGGTTGGTTTATGTCTTCTTTAATGCTTTCTACGGCAACAGACAGCAAAGCGCCATACAAACAAGTATTAACCCATGGTTTCACCGTGGATGGTCAAGGCCGTAAGATGTCAAAATCTATCGGTAACATCGTGACCCCACAAGAAGTCATGGATAAATTCGGTGGTGATATTTTACGTTTATGGGTTGCATCTACCGACTATACCGGTGAAATGACTGTTTCTGATGAGATCTTAAAACGTGCCGCGGATAGCTATCGTCGTATTCGTAACACTGCGCGTTTCTTATTAGCGAATTTAAACGGTTTTGATCCGCAACGTGATGCGGTTAAACCGGAAGACATGATTAGCTTAGATCGTTGGGCGGTAGCTTGTGCGTTAGATGCACAAAAAGAAATCAAAGACGCGTACGATAACTATCAATTCCACACAGTAGTACAACGTTTAATGCGTTTCTGTTCTGTGGAAATGGGTTCGTTCTACCTTGATATTATCAAAGACCGTCAATACACCACCAAAGCGGATAGTCTTGCTCGTCGTAGCTGCCAAACAGCGTTATGGCACATTGCGGAAGCTTTAGTACGTTGGATGGCACCAATCTTGTCATTCACGGCAGATGAAATTTGGGGCTACTTACCACAAACAGCAACGCCACGTGCTGAATTTGTCTTTACTGAAGAATTCTACGAAGGCTTATTTGGTTTAGGCGAGAATGAAAAATTAGATGATGCTTACTGGCAACAACTGATTAAAGTTCGTTCTGAAGTGAACCGTGTATTAGAAATCGCCCGTAACGACAAAGTGATCGGTGGTGGTTTAGAAGCAGAAGTAACAGTTTATGCTAACGATGAATATCGAGCATTGTTAGAACAATTAGGCAATGAATTACGTTTCGTGTTAATTACCTCAAAAGCGGAAGTGAAACCATTAGCTGACAAACCTGCAGATGTAGCCACGGGAGAGTTAGAGGGAATTGCTGTAAGCGTTGCACGTTCTAACGGTGAAAAATGTCCACGTTGCTGGCATTATTCTGACAAAATCGGCGTGAATCCTGAACATCCGACACTTTGTCCACGTTGTGTGGAAAACGTAGTGGGTAACGGCGAAGTACGTCAGTTCGCGTAAGCTTAACACCATAAAGAAAAAGAGCGATCAAAAGTTATCGCGGTTTTTTTATGCTGAAATGCACAGAAATAAAAAA
>OGDJ01000185.1_pt1 | contig 49473 bp, 75 predicted proteins | sample 1570401 | NCBI WGS metagenome assembly OGDJ01 (sample SAMEA2582185, study PRJEB24529) | metagenome | biome: Human gut stool | place: China | collected 2011
AAAGAGTTTTTTATACCCCGATGAAGTACCCCGAACGAGTTTCAACGGGGTGTGTAGATACTGGCGCAACGTTGTGTGATAATAGCTTGACAAACGTGAGGAGGGTACGCGATGTCGGTCAACATCAAAGCGCTGCGGCAAGCCAAACAGGCAATACGTTCGAAACTGGAGCAATACGCTAAAGCCAGTCAGAAGACTGTGACTGTCGGAATCCATTCGGACGCGGGTGAACATCCTGACTCGGGAATCACTAACGCACAGCTTGGCGCATTGCTAAATTACGGTAACCCGAATAACAAGCTATACGGTAATCCCGCACCTATTCCACCGCGCCCCTGGCTGATACCCGGTGTACAGAGCGGTAAGCAGGACATCGTGGACACCATCGCTCACGGCGTGGCTAATGATTTACCGCTTGACCATGTGCTTGAACAAGTGGGCGCATTCGCAGCCGGTGCGGTGCAGCAGTACATGACTGACCTTCGCACGCCACCGAACAGCGATTACACAATCGAACAGAAAGGTTCGGACAATCCACTTATCGACACCGGTGCTTTACGCGCAAGCGTAACGTACAAGGTAACCAACGAAAAACCTGACGAGGGTATCTTATGAGTCTGTCAATGCGTGGTCATATTGACAACGTGTTTAAATCTGTACCGGCGACACACGTGGGTAAATCTGGCACATACGTGGACGGCATCTGGGTCACCTCGACATCCGGACCAGTTGCATTCACGGTGAACATTCAGCCACTGAACGACAAGGAAATTGATTTTCTGCGTCAGGGTGGTCAGCGCATCGTTGACCCACGTAAAATATACGTTAACAATGGTGACCTTGACTCAATCGCACTCGATGGCGAATGGGTGTTCCTGGGTCAGCGCTGGAAAGTCATTCGCACCGACAATCGCCCATGGCGTAAATACTGTAAGGTAATTGTGGACCGCTATGACCAACAATGAAATCTTTGCGACTCTCAGGCCGCATATACTCAACGTGACGGGCGTCAGCGAGTGTATCCTTGCCGACCCCAACGGACCGTCCCCGAACGGCCCATACGCGTCCGTACGGCCACGTCAGAGCATTCGTGAACGCGGTCAGGCGAACATCGTCATGACCGACGGCGCAAATGACACAATCGTGTATGAAATCCGCGCGCAGATTGTCGCATCCTGTGAAATTAATTTCTTCCGCGGTGAAGCAATGCAGTACGCTGAAATGCTGAAGGAATGTCACAAGCGCCCGGACGTGTGCTGGCCCCTGTGGAAAGCTGGTATCGGATGGGGTGGTACTGAACCGGTCAACAACCTGACAGCACTACAGGCGAGCAACTTCGAACAGCGTGCGCAAATCATCGTTAAACTGCTTTACGAAGCGGTGAATACGGTGACAGTGAATAATATTCTGCACGTTCCTTTCACCATTGGTGAGGGTATGGACCAGGTATATTTCGAAAATGGTACGCTTCAGTTAAGATATGTTGATACCGAACCCGGTGTGAACTATCAATCCGGTGAAATTTCGATATAATGGTCAACGTGTGCACACTGTAACTTACGAGGACTCGTAAATGTCTTTTCCAATTGAACAAATCATCCCGATTACAACCCGGATTTCTCCGGCGGGATTGAGTACGGCAAACTTCGCTTCCGCGATGTTGTTTGCTAAAAACTCTGAACTCCCGGTAGGTTTCACCGAAGACACGGTGCGCACCTACTATTCCACCGCTTCCCTCGCTGCTGACTTTGCCACCACAACCGAGACGTACAAGGCTGGTGCTAAATTCCTCGGCTCCACTCCGGCGGTACCGAAACTCACCGTGTGGGCTACCGCTGACGATGATGCTGATATCAAGGCAACGCTGACCAAAGCATTTGACAAGCATTACTGGTACTGGACCCTCGTTACCAAAGACGTGCTGGCAACAGAGGCGGACGTATTGTCGATTGCATCCTGGTGTGAAGAGAACAGCATCATGTTCCCGAACAGTCAGACCGGTGAGGCTGTGGTTAAAATTCGCAACCCGGACGCCAGTGATGACATCTGTTCGAAGCTGAACACGCTGGGCTATCGTCACGCGTTCACTGTGGCTCATGCAACCGACCCGTATGCGGCTTATGCACTCATCAAGCATTCCGCCTCGGTCAATTACAGCGCCGACAACAGCACTATTGACACTGAGTTTAAGAAATCTCCGGGTGTTGCTGCCGAAGACCTGTCCGACACTGAACAGAACGCGATGGTCGCCAAACGTTGCGCATTCTACAGCGTGCTTGACCTGCAGGGCAGCACCGACAGCGGTCGCTGGCTGCAGACGTGGTCACACAGTACCTACGGTGAGTCTATTTCCGATATCGTCGATTTGGACGCATTTGTAAACTCTCTGCGCGTGGAACTGTACAACACCATCGTTAACCAGACCACCAAACTTCCGCAGACTCCGGTTGGTCAGGAAGCGCTCATTGGTGCGGCCAAACGTGTCGGTAAACAGTACATCCGTAACCGCTATCTCGGCCCGCGCAATTACACCAGTCCTGACACCGGTCTGGAAGCGTACACCGAGGGGTTCGAAGTGCTGACTAAAGCGACGGATATTCTCGACCTGTCCGATTCTGACCGCGCGGCACGCAAGTCTGCACCGATTAACATGCGTGTGTTCAAAGCTGGTAGCGTCAGAATCTGTGACGTCACAGTTGACGTTTATTGATGAATTGAAGGGGCCTATTTGGCCCCTTTTAACCATCTGTACCAATCGGCAACAGCCTTATCGTATTTAAACCATTCGGTACACCCATCGAAACCCGAAAGTTCAGCCGATTGGTACATTTTGTGGAATGTCCTTTCCCATTTTCTCGCCTCGGAACCGTCGTTAAATTTAACAATTTCCAAAACGTTAAAGTCAAAAGGTGTTGATTTTTTTAATTTTTTTATTCTTTTTTTGGGGTTATTCGATATCCCAATCTTTATGAATTTGGAATCATCGCTCAGGAACAGATACAAGTACCCCGGAAGAATGTCACGATATCCAAAGTATTCGACACATTTTGGACACCCTTGAGGTCTCGTCTTGTGACAATGATTATCCGGAGTTTTTTCGAAAATCCCATGTTCCGGACAAATTATTTTTAAGTATTCGTTACTGCCATTGTATACCGCTTTTGAGTAGTCATACTTATTGTTATGAATAGATTTTGCTTTTTCAACAAACTGCGATAGCGGGATTCGCTGCCTTATGCTCCTACACGTAGGGCATCCGCATTTGTTGAGATGTGATGCGGGAGTATGCGTGAATTCACCATGTTTTGGGCAGATGATTATCGATTTGGTTTGTGAGTTTACGTACTCAAATTTCGAATAGTCGTACCTGTCCCCATGAACCAGTCTAGCCTTGGCTATGAATTCTTCTGTGTTCATAATATAATTGATTCCTCACATGTGAAGAGGTGTTTTATGAGTATCGAAAATTTTAGTACAAGTAATATGGTGGTTACAATCGGGGGAAGAATTATAACGGACTGGGGTGAGTCTGACCCACCGTATACCGATGAACCAATTGACGCGTCCACCGTATTACGTCGTGGTCTGGGTGGTAATGCTATTCGTCTGGACCGTATCAACCCGGGTCGTCGTGTCACGCTGAACCTCAACCCCGGCTCAGCTGACTCCGCGTATATCAACGGGCTGTTTCTGAGCAAGGCTAACATTGAGTTAACCTATACTCAGATTGGCACGCTTGACGCAGCTGTCGGTGCGGAAGGTGTGATTGTGAACGATGGTCCGCGTGGGCGTGGTGGTCAGACAATTACCGATGATCAGTGGATTTTTGAGTTCAATTCATGGACTGCATCAAAGGGTCCAGCAAGCTAAATGAAAGGGGCCCGATGGCCCCTTAGTTATTTTGTCGATTAAATCAAACCTTCTTCAGATAATTTTCTGACAATCCACATTTCACCTTCGGCATAGAACATAGGTTGTGAGAACCCGTTCTCTGTCTCACGCATTATTCCGTACCCCTTATCGATGAACCATTGCTGAAATACACGTCCACGCTTCACGGAGCGATTGTAGACGCCCATCGAGGCTAGTTGTTTGTTTAACCATATCGCTGATTGTCCGAACTTCTGGGCGATCTGAGTGGCGTTATAGAGACCATTGCGTTCTACAATCCGGTCGTAGACGTCTGCTTTTGGTGTCATCTCCTCATTCTCTAGTGCAAGACGTTCTTTCTCTTTCTCGCTTTCCAGCAGCGCTTCAAGTGCTTGAATATAGTTTTGTGGTAGTGCGGGTGTATTCACCCGTGATTCCAGCTCTTGCCAACGCTTGATTATCTTCATTCGTAATTGAGCGTTGTACCCTGACACCAGGCAGATGGTGTTATCTTTATCCAGCCGGTACTCCCATGCGTTTGGGTTGATGGTATCATACTGAATGCACGTAACCCCATGATTCGTAACGTAACTCAAATTTGAGTTACGAACATAATCTTCATCGTGACCACCATGTAGAGCGCAGAGCATTGAGCGAATGTCTCTGCAAACATTGTCGTGACGCTTCTCAACTAGCGTCGCAATCTCGCGGCTAGACATGGTTAGTTCCGATTTTGTGTTTACTAAATCGTTCATCTCTGTTCTCCCCTCTTGTTCGTGTGAGTGTAGTTTCGATAAAAATCACGACCCGTTCAAATCGATTTATTCATGGTCACGATTAACGATGTGATTGACCACAATTGACCCCTTAGTTATTTTCTTTTACTCCGAATGTGAAAGTCTGCCTTATCCATCATGTCTTTGCGCCAGCAAACGCCGGTACCCATATACGCCGGGTCGTCACTTTCCGCATAACCAAATTCGTTTTCATGATACGTGCAAATCGTATCGGTCTGCACGTCATATATCTGGAATTTCTCACCCTGTGCAGCGTGGACGCGGTTGCAGTAAATTGTTGCAGCCATGATGACTGCTAACTGAATTTTAAATTTGCGAATCATTTCTCTACTCCCCTGTTGTTCTGTTAGGATAAATGTAACCCACCTTGACGCCGCCGTCAACAATTGATTGATGATTTCGTCAAGTGTACACTGTAACGACTAACAACCGGAGAAATAACAATGTCACTCGTTAAAACTTTTACCGCTGGCGACATCACCGTGAACGCCGCGATGCCTTCCGCAATTGAGCAGGATGAACTGTTATCCCTGGTGAGCGCGCAGTTTATCGCACACGCTGCCAACGTTTACAAAAACGGCGGTGAACTTGGCGTCAAAGATGTAACCCTGTTGCTCACCGCTGTGCCGCATCACATCAAGCAACGCATTACCGAGGTACTCCTGAGCAAAGCGTTGACAGCGGGTACCAACACGAAAATCACGGTGAATGATTTCCCCGGTAAAATGATGACGCTGAATACTCTGCTGGCTGAATTGTTCCTGTGGGTTTACGCTGATTTTTTCGATTACGTGCAAAACGCAAACAAAGACGAGTAAGGGACACCGGGCGACCCAGCCCGGTTAACTGGTACTTCATGCGTGTTTGCACGGGTATCGAGGGAGTGTGCCCACCTCTTTGTACATGGGCGCAGTTAAAAGATGGTACAATATCGCTTGCTGAAGTCGAACAATTTCACTTTGCGATGGATGAATTGCAGGGTAAGTATACTGAGGCGATAAACAATGCAAGAAATTCCACTAAATAACGGCGCGGCTAACGCCCATCAGACCTTTACGGTCAAGCTGGGCGACAACGTTCTCGACTTTGCGCTGGATTACATCAGTTACACCGACAAGCCCGCGTGGACAATGACTGTCTCACAGGATGGTGTTAACTACATCACCGGTGCAATGCTTGTTCCAAACGCTGAGGTCAGTAAAGCATACCGCGCCGGGCTGGGTCGCTTCTTTTTCGTGGGTGATGAGGTAACCATTGACAACCTCGGCGTTGATAACCATCTTCTGTGGGTGCCTGAATAATGGCTAACATCATCACGCAGTTCCTCATCGGCCTCGGCATCTCTTACGACGGCAAAGGTGCTGAACAGGCTGAAAAAGATATCGACAATCTCGGTAAATCGGCGGAGCAAGCCGGTAGCCAGATGGATGATGTCGGTAAGTCGCTCGACCGGGGCGTTAAAACCGGCGTAGAAAATTCAAAATCACGCATTATGAGTCTGGTCACTACGTTCAAAGCTGCCGGACTCGCGATGTCCGGTGTTGCCGCGGGTGTCGGCGCAGCGTGGGCGTTTGAGTCGAAGAAAGCACAACAGGCTTACGACCTGAACAACCAGCTTGTAACCAGTCAGTTCGGACCGACTGAGGTTTACGGACTTGGCGCACTGGCTGAACAGCGTGGCGGCGACCGACAAGCAACGACAAACAGCCTTTTAAATATTGAGCGTGGAATTAACCGCATTCAGACCGGTGACGCCGGGATGATTCAGCAACTGGCGGTTGCGGGAATCCGTGTCGATAATCCCACGGGGCGTACACGTGAGGATATTTACAGCGACATTGCCGGACAATTCCAGCGCCTCGATGCGACGCGTCAGAGCAACGTGGCTGATATTTTAGGTCTCGACCCGGCTACTGTCAGAGTATGGCAGGAGTTCGGCGCTACAACGCTGGAAGTATCAAAAGCCCGTGCCGCTGAAATGGGGTACACCGAGAAACATAATGCCGCGCTGAACGCAATCAATCAGACCATAATTGACACTCAACAAAAATTCGAGAGTCTGGGTAACACCATTGCCGACATGCTCGTACCAGATATTACCAGTCTGAGTAATACCGTATCCGGTGTCGTAGGTAGACTTGATAACTGGTTGAAAACCAGCTCCTTTGGGAAAGATGTGTCTGAACACGGGATATATAAGGCATATGAAAATGCAATGCAGTCCATCCCGTGGATTAAGAAAATGGATGACTGGATTAACAACTTGGGTACAAATGCCAATGATGCGACAATTAATAACAAATCATCCACTGTTGAAACTCCTGCCTGGGGTGGTACACCGTTCTGGGCAAAGCGGGAGAATTGGGTCAACGATTCTGATAACAGAACGGTAGATGATGACACACTCTCCGCATTACGTCGAAATAATTCACTGTATAACCCGGCCAATAACAACATCGTCAATAACACGACGAATACCGAACAGCTTGCACAGTGGGAGAATTCATCCCCGGTTAATGACGGTTCATATGGTGCCGAAGCAAGTCCGGTGACCAATAATTATGCGCAGCAAAGTCAGCAGCTGACTAAGATTATGGAGTCCATAAACCGTCCGATTCAGCTTAACGGCAATTTCACTACACAGGGCGACGTGATACTGGACGGTAACGCAATTGGCCGCTACACCGTAAATCATCTTGAGACGCAGGTGTACCCTCAGGCAATTGACCAGACCCGGCAAAGGAGTTACTGACAATGGATTTGCGCCAGTATGAAATACTCATTGACACAAGGAATTTCATTACACAGTCGTACCCGATGCTCCGGTGCTCGTTCGATGTGACAACATATACCGGCGACAGTTTGAGCACCTGTGAATTTCGCTTGTGGAATCTTGCACCGACAACGAAGATTGAACCGAATCAGACCGTTGTTTTTCGCGCTGGGTATCAGTCGCGTATCGGTCAGATTTTTACCGGGTTTGTCACCAACGTTTTCACCATTCGTGACGGTACCGACATTATCACCCGTGTGACGTGTCGCAGCGGTAGCAACGTGCTCGACGGTGGGACAACAAGTGCAAGTTTCGGTAAGGGCGTGACATTGTTTGACGTCTTGACCAGTCTCGCACAGGACTGGTCTAAACCGTTATATCTTGTCAATGGTGAGGACAAATTTACCTCTATTGTCATGGCTGGCGGCTATAACGTTAGCTCCGATATCAGCAAGGAACTTGACATTCTGGCTAAGGCATACGGCTTTGAATGGCATCTGTACGCTGGTCAAGTGTTTGTCGGATTTCCGTCTGATGACCGTAAAGCCACCCCTATCAAAATCAGTTCCGCCACCGGGATGATTGATGCGCCCACGCTTCACGGCGGCATTGATGGCGTATTCTGTGACGTTAAAATGCGTCTTGACCCCCGTATGACACCCGCATCGGTGCTTAATATTGAATCAAAATGGCCTAAATTTGATTTTGGGCCGGTGGAGTTCCAGACAACCGTCGACGCTAAACTGGAAGGTGACTGGAACGTTCAGACCATTCAGCATACTGGAGACACACATGGCCCTGACTGGTACACATTTGTCAAAGCTGTGCGCGCCGGGTCAATGGATACCACCACGACAAATAGTGATGTTGGTAATCGTCTTATTTACGGGCGTGTTGGCGTGCAGGGTGAGGATGCCAGTCAGCAGCAGGATTTCCGTACCGAGGTGCGTAAACTTGGACAAAGTCTGGGTATCAGTCCCAACTGGATTATGGCTGTAATATCTGCAGAGTCTAACTTCAACCCACAGTCAAAGAACAGCAAATCCGGCGCGGTAGGACTGATTCAGTTTACTAACGCCGGGTGGACAAGTGCGTTTCAGACTAAATACGGACGCAATAAAAATGTCATCCTGTCAATGACTGCAGCTGAACAGGTGAGAGGTCCGATTACTGATTATTTTAATCAGTACAAAGGGCGTTACAAAACAACGGGTGACGTGTACATGGCTGTATTCAGTCCGGCATTCATCGGTAAACCTTCCACAACCGTGATGTACTCATCACCGTCCAAAGCGTACAATCAGAACGCAGGGCTTGACACGGACCATAAAGGTTACATTACTGTCGGTGACGTGTGGCGACGTGTTGAGGAACGATTCAGACAAGGTAAGGCATACATGTTATGAGTTTAATTAACCTTCTGGTAAAGCGCGGCCCACAGCTTGGGTCGCTTCAGTTCGATGCTGTCCTGTCTGATGACCTTGATGCCAGTGTGGACATCGTGCAATACCCCATTGAGACAGGTACGCCAATTGCGGACCACATTATCTATCAGCCTATTCGTTACACGATGACGGGTGCGGTATCGAACAACCCGTTGAAAGTCAGTATCACCGATTTCACCGGGGCGTTGACAAATCTCGTCGATGACAATCCGTTTATTGCCGCAGGTGCTGGTCTGTTCGCGGGGTGGTTGAGCGGCTCAAATGAAACCCGCTCCAGTACAACACTGAACACTTTGCTCGATTTCATGTACTCCGGACAGGTATTCACGGTGGATACGGGTGAAATCACGCTGAACAATATGGTCATCCAGCGTATCGGGCGCTCTAAAGACCCGGAGAATGAGAACGGACTGATATTTGTTGCTGAACTGCAGCAGATTGTCACGCTTGACCGCGTGGCAAACGGTTCACAACCGGCACAGTATCAGTTGAACAGTAACGACGTTTCCAGCACATCCATATCCGGACTGATTGAGCGTGGTTACATCAATGTGAAGACAGCCGCAACGAATGTTGCCAGCCAGGTTACGACACTTTTGGATTTGTAAAAAAAAAGCCCCGGAGACCGGGGCAAACATGCAGGAGCACAACAGAGAGAGAGCACGGTTTACAGGTTAAACGTCGTCTAAACTCTAAACCGTTATATTGGTCGAACCGCCGCGGTGACCAACCGCTCAGTGTACACTTGGCTACACATTCCGGCTACCCGCTGATGCGAAGGAATAGGACACCCCGGACCGCTAAAGACACATGTGCTATATGCCTGTGAATAAATAATTACATTGTTTGACGTGAGTGTCAATAGTATACTTGACATTATTTTCACAGGAGGGCGACATGACCGACATTAACCAGCGCCGCTCGTTTTTACAGAACGTCACCAATGACACGTTTTTCGAGAACATGAAGGACGTGTACACGTGTATCCCGGGTTACGTGCTGACGTTCGACCCGGATACCCAACGTGCGCAGATTCAACTGGGAATCACCCGGACCGATGATGTCGCTAAAACTACGTTCGACCCACCACCCATTGTGGACGTTCCTGTAAGTTTTCCGGGCGATGACTTCGTACTGGAATTCGCCGTCAATCCGGGTTGTGAGGGTATGGTACATTTCAGTCAACGTTGCATTGATGGATGGAAGCAGACTGGCGGCATTGCTGCTAATCCCGTCAAACGCTTTCATCACAAACAGGACGCAATGTTTGTACCGGGAATCCGTTCACTTGATAACCTGATTGCAAGTTTTTCTAACGATGGGATACGCTTGCGCAATGCCGACGCGTCACAGCACGTCTGGTTAAAGGGTGATGGTTCGTGCATAATGGCTAATGGGAACGGCAACGTCCAACTTCTTGCAAACGGCACAGTGAGTATCAATGGTGTGACCATTGATAAAGACGGGAACATCACCGCACTGAACTCTCTGGTGCTGGATGGTAAAGAACTCAATGGTCACACTCATGGCGGCGTTGCTTCCGGTGGTTCTAATACGGGGCCGAATAACTAATGACAGTACGTAAATTAGATGAAGATGGTGACATCGTTACCCAGGGTTCGATGTTCATCACCGAACAACTGGAAATAGAACAGACAATACGTACTCGTCTGCGTCTGTTTCTGGGTGAGTATTTCCGGGATGTGACCGACGGTACACCGTGGTTTCAGGAGATACTCAACAAACAAACTTCTATGGATGTCCGCGAAGCACGCCTCCGTGAACGTATCTCCGGTACTCCCGGTGTCCTGCAGTTGACCAGTTTTAGTACCGATTTCGACATCGACAACAAAACTTATACGGTCACCGCCAGCGTGTTGACCTCCTACGGATTATTAACGGTGACCGAGAATGGCTGAATTAACCAGTACCGGCTATAGCGTAAAATCACAGAATGACTGGTTCGACGAAGAAAAACAGTTATATCTGGATATCGACAGTAACTGGAATCTTGACCCGTCCACCCCCGATGGGTTGAAGATGGCGCACGATGCTGAAATCTTCTCCGCACTCGATGAAGTGTTACAACAGGCTTATAACTCCAAAGACCCGAACAAAGCCAGTGGCTATGACCTCGATGTGATTTGCGCGCTGACAGGTACCGTCAGGAGTGAAGGTACCGCGTCCACTGTTACAGGGTTTGTGTTAACGGGTGTTGCCGGTACTCAGGTTCCTGCGGGTACACGCTTTGAGTCGTCTGTGACGGGTTATCGATTTACTCTTGACCAGACGTGGACACTGGATAGTTCAGGTACCGCAACGGTCGATATCACCTGTACCACGGTTGGTGATATCGAAGCGGACGCCAACACCATCACAACCATTGTGGACACGGTTGCTGGTCTGGTATCAGTTAATAACCCCACTCCAGCAACACCCGGTACATCTGCTGAATCGGATGGGTCGCTACGCCTTAAACGAGCAACAGCTGTAGGTCTGCCGGGTAGTAACCAGGTTGATTCAATGCTGGGACAACTGTTCAATGTGGATGGTGTACGCCGTGTGCGTGTCTATGAGAACGACGAAGCCACAACTGACAGTAATGGTCAACCCGGCCACAGCATTGCGCCCATCGTTGATGGTGGTACGGACGATGATGTGGCGATGGCTATTTACCTTAAAAAGAACCCGGGTGTCGCACTTTATCAGGCTGGAACCGGTGTGACAGTCACGGTCACGTCGCCTACTTACCCCACGATGACCAAAGATATCAAATTCAGTCGCCCCGTGTATGTGGATATGGCGGTGGTCATCGAAATCAAAGATGACGGTACGCTACCGTCTCAGGCGACCCTTGAGCCACTCATTCAGGACGCCATCATGGAATACGCTGCGGGTGGTCTAATTCCGACAGAGTACGGTTTTAAGCCGGACGGGTTTGATATCGGTGAAACAGTTCCGTACAGTTCACTTTACACACCTATTAACAAAGTTATTGGTTCATACGGTAATAGCTACGTTAACAGTATGACGTTGAATGGCGGCACAGCGAATGTTACCATTAAGTTTAACGAATTATCCCGCTGGACAACCTCAAACATCACGGTGACTATCGTATGACCATTATCAAACGTGCAGACCTAGGTCGACCCTTAACGTGGGACGAACTGGATGATAACTTCCGGCAAGTTGATGATTTGAGAGCCGCCGCATCGGCGGCTGTATCGAGTGCATCGGCTTCAGCTACAGCCGCTGCAGGCAGTGCTACGAATTCACTTAATAGTGCAAATAGTGCTTCTAGTTCGGCTGCTGACGCCGCAGCATCGGCAGCATCAGCAATCGATGCGCTAATGAATTCGACATTCGAACCGAGTAGTTTCGACTTCAGCACCGGTGGCACACTTGATACTACAGATCGCAATAAAGCAGTGTACAACCCGGCGGACAATAACTGGTATTCATGGGTGGGTACGTTACCACACGTTGTGCCCCCAGACACAGATCCACTATCCGATGTCAACTGGAGGCCACGTACGGATCAGTTACTGCGACAAAACCTGGCATCGTCCGCGATTCCCGGTACTTCGCTGGTAACCCATTCCGATGGTACTCGGCTTGACAATTATATAGAGATTTTTAACAGAAGAACTAAGTTTATAATGCCGGAGGATTTACCAGGCACTGACACAGAACAGCTCCAGTCGGCGCTATCTTATGCGAAGTCCAACAAAGTCAATGTGGTGTTACAGGCGGGGAAAACCTATTATGTAACTGGGTCGCAAGGTTTGGAAGTAGATTTGGGGTACTATTCTTTCGAGAGCCCCAATGGCATCGCTTATATTGACTTTACAGGTTGTACTGCCCCTTACTGTTTATGGGTTCATTCCAGTCGCCCATATCCTGCTGGGTCAGAGAACCACTGTACATCCATGCGTGGTATAAAAGTCAAAGGTGCGATTCAAAACATTGGTCAGCGGTTGCTGCTAACTGGAAACAATAACGATTCCAGCAACGGCACCTATAATGGCGACTGTAAGATCGAAAACTGCATGTTTTCCACTGCTGACATCGTTTTAGGAGGCTCCAATAGTACCTGGCGTTATAAATTCATCAATTGTGGGTTCATGATGGAGTCAACTGGAGGCACATATGCGATGCACTTCCCAGCCGGTCTTTCGGACTCCGGAGAGTCAATTACTTTCCAAAATTGCAAAATATTCGACATGAAAGGATGTCCGATACTTGTGGAATGTGCGAGCTTTGCCATTGGGATGCCTGGTACATCAGTGTTAAATACCCCGATTAAGATAACGGGGAATGGTGCTATGGTCATCTTGGATTCGGCGGCTAATATTGAAAATCCAGGGGCGTCAGCGTGGTATCGCTACGGAGAAGTAACGGGAATTGCGGCGCGACTCATCCTTAATGGGTGTACACTTGTGTGTAACAACCCGTCGCTGCAAACGAAACCGTTATTCTACGTAGGGGAAAATGCCTTCATCGACATCACTCTCGTCAAAACGCCGGGGAATGACTATCCCTTCCAGAACGGGGAAGAAGGGTTGAGAACTTTTGTCGAGGGTGACGGGTATGTTACGGCGAGCCATTGTATCGGTGATATCCGTTCTGGTGCCGGGAATATCCCACTTCATAAATCGCTAAACCCAACATTGAATCCCGGCTTTGAGTCCGGTGATTTATCATCGTGGACATTTAACAACACGGGAGTCAGCACTCAAACGTGCGTAGTAGGTACGGAATACAAGAAAACAGGTGTCTATGGAGCGAGAATGACATCGTCCGGGTCGTCAAGTTGTTTCCTGGACCAAAAAGTAAAAGTAACGCAACATGGTTATTACAGGACCACGTGTCAAGTCAATACCATAACCGCCGGTACAGGGACGACGGCGGGAGCACTAACCGTTACGTTTTACGACAGGGCTGGCAAATCGATCCAATCGGGTGCAAGTAGTTCTTTCACTAATACTCCGAGCGGGTGGCAATCTGTGGGACAATTCATACAAGGTCGAGTACCACAGGGCGCCGAATATTGTGAAGTATCTATCCGCTGCCGTGAAGGCGCGGTGATTGATATCGATAATTTCATCATCAATTTCACATAGGGGGTATTAAATGTTGAAAGTAAAAGTGTGGTTTATGACAACCGGCAACCTTCCGGTCACAGTGGAAATAGATGATGGCGGCTCATCGTTTTCCGACGAAATTGAAAAACAAGATTACGTCTTGGATTACTTAATGAATAACGGGTTTTCTGACAAAGAAGGATTGACATTTAAAATAGTTTAGGGGCGTAAGCCCCTTTCATCCGTCCACAACGCACCCGAATTGACTAATGAGAGATTCGCGGTATCATTAGTACATCTTCCATCAATTCCTGTGGGTACTGATGAACTTCTTCCCAGCTCCCTACTTCGTACCGCTGACGATTGTCAGCGGCTACGTCGCAAATGAGTCAGATGCCCCAAATCGCATCTACGCTCAGTATCGTAACAAGCCAAAGGCTGCCGCTTGGTATAACATCACGCGTAGTCTGGCTACGCAGATTGCAGATGTGGCTGCAGCTGTCCGCATTATGTATTCGATCGATGCGGCGCAAGGTGAGCAACTCGACGTTATTGGGCGCATTGTGGTGATACCCAGGGATTTTATTGGTGAAGTCACCATAGAAACCGCAATGTGCGCCAGCGATGTCAATGGTCCGGCTGAATTCGGTGACACCTCTGCGATGTGTAGTGTGCCATCTGTTGACCAGTCGATGGTGATGTCGGACAAATTATATCGTCTGGCAATTAAATCTAAAATTCTTAAAAACAACTCGTACGCGACCATTGAAGACATTATCACCGGGATGAATTTCCTGTTGCCTAACGCACAGGTCACCCGTCTGGTTGATGGTGAGGACATGAGTTTCTCCGTGGAATTCTACGGGCAAATCACAGAGCTTGAACGATGGGCGCTCCTCAACGCATCTTTCGTTCCGAAGCCGCAGGGTGTAAAATTCAATGGCTTCCTTGAGGCTTATGATTACGTACAGGCAGGTGACTCGTCAACTCAGTTTGGTGACTCATTGGCACAAGCGACCGGATTTATAGGAGTTTAAATAATGGCTTTAGATCGTAGCAACCGTTACCCTGGGCGGTTCGAGAATCCCACGACGGAGCAACCTCAGGGCGCATTTAAAAACCGTACATCACCGACAGCAGAAGATGGTTCATATTTCGAGGCTGATTGGGCCAACGATATGAGTGGTTTTTTCGCTCGCGTGCTTAACGTAGCAGGTGTTACGCCGAACGGGACTGTCGATAATGGGGTGAACAGTCAACTTTATGATGCGTTGATGATTGCGACACCGGGAAGATTACTTAATGTCCGCGCGTTCACAACCGATACGGTGGTATCGAAGACCCCGGGTGCCAAAAAGTGGAGAATTAGAGCGGTTGGTGGTGGCGGTGGTAGCTCCGCAGCGGTAGCTACGGGCGCGGGACAAACATCGATGAGTAACGGTGGTGGGGCCGGTGCTTATGGTGAGGGCATTTACGATGTTGCCACGATTAATTCTCTGCAAGTGACGATTGGTGCGGGTGGTGCCGGTGGTACAGCTTCGTCCACATACGGCGGCGATGGCGGAACAACGTCCGTGGGGACCTTGATTAGCTGTCCGGGTGGTAAAGCCGGCCTACCGGCTGGTCCGGCGAACCCGCCGTTCCAACCTGTCGCCAACGCTAACAGTAATGCCCCTACCGGCTGGAACATCTTCGGTGTTTCTGGGCCGGGTTCCGCCGCTGGCTTCGCCATTTCGACCGATGTCACTATCGGTTCCAGGGGTTCAGATGGACCCATGGGCGTGGGTGGTGCGGTGCAGGCAATCAACAACCCGGCAGTAACCGGCGGTGGTTGGGGTTCCGGAGCATCCGGGTGTTCCAACGGTCCATCTCAGCCATTGAGAAACGGTGCCGCTGGACGCCCGGGAATCGTCATCATCGAAGAATACTCATAAGGTTTTACAACCTTCCCACCAGTTTTGCCACCGGGACACTCTGTCCCGGTCGGCCATCAGAACTTCCCCATTGTGTGGAATTACCGTAGCGGCCTTTTCGGGATCGCCATCGGTTGTCCACAATTCACCACTCGGCGTAAGCAGGTCGTTAGATGGTGGCGGGCATTTGCGCACTTCCTGAGTACACGCGGTTAAAATAAGTACAGATATCAGCAGGATGAGTTTTTTCATTTTACGGTCGCATCATACAGGTCGAGGATACCGCTCTCTTTGACACACTGAGCGGTGGTGGAGTCTTTGATTCGGTCGCGGTAAATGGTGACTTTCTCAACAACTTTTTTGTCCCGGGCTTCTTTTAGTTCCCGTTGCATTTTCTGCAATTCCACATCGGAAGCATTGAGTTTTTCCTGCAGCGCATCACGGGCTTCGACAGCTGCCTTATATTCTTTGAAATCGTCCAGCTTGACTGACTGCTTACCGTGATAATAACCTAGCCAATATGTACATATCACGAATACGATTCCTACAACAATTACTACCCGCTGTAACATTGTCATTTCGATTCCCCCAGTGTATACAGGCACAAATACTCTTCCTGCTCCCGGCGAATCGGCTGCCCAGAACAGTTGTTACTTTTAATGCGGCAGTCACGACCACCATCAAACACCCAACGAGGAATCTGTTTGCACGCGTTCTTCCAGTCGCCTTTTTGCAGCAATTTGAAGAATGTCGACCCCTTACATTTAGTGGGACCAATGTTGTACGGGCAGAACGATGCAATACCAACCTGTTGTACCGGGTTTAGTTTTACCGGGATATTGTCACGTACCCATTTGAGCGACTTTTGCGCTTCTTTGTCGTTCAGAAGGTCGCATTGCTTTTCAGTAAGCCGCATGCCCTTTGTCACCGGCTTACCATCGATGCGCGTCACGCCTCGACAGATGGTCCAGACGGGGGGGTTCGCGCTATCCAGATACGCCGTCAACCTGTTCCCCTCCTTCTCGTTCAGGAATTGATTGAGCAGATCTGTCTGTGTGACTACCGCGGTACCTGTGCCACCCATCGCAAATGCGGTGAGAAGAGCAGTCATTTGTTTGCTTAGAGGATTTCTCATTCGGTAACACCTGCTGTACAATTAAGCTTAATATTAACATATGAGGATGATAAAATGTACGAGACCAAGTCAGCTGCAGTTAAACCACGTAAGGCAGGAGACGCCGGTGGGGCGTGTGTTAAACCTCGTGGTAAAACCGGTGACGCGAAAGTAAAACGGCGGACCAAGTAAACAATGTACGCCCTCCTGATTGCCTCGGTGATCGCCAGACCTCGAGGAGCCTCGTTTCTCTTCGTGATGGTGGCGACTCTTTTCCAGAAGTTGTGCAGCAATCTGGATGGTTCGATTTACTTTTTCCTCGCCGCATTTTGCGATTTCGCAGTGGTCGGCATTCTGTATCGGTTTGGAACATCCCGGAAGTCTCTCGACATGATGCTCATCAGCATTGTCTCCATGTTGATTAACCTAATGGGGTGGTTTCTGTGGTTTTTCTATCGACCACTCGACATCTATGCGGCAACGTTCACGATGCTGTACTGCGTGGCAATCTTCACGATACTGAAAAAGGACAGTGACGATGCTGGAGGTATTGCGGTTCATATCGACAACTCTGGCCATCGTTCTCATGTTGGTGCGGGTTGTCGAGTGGTACATTGAAGCGAGAAAACGCTATGAGCTTTACTGGAAACACACAAGTCGGAACGGTAGTGGCGAGCGGGACGACGATAACGGGACTGATGACTAAATACGGCATTACCCCGGAAACCGTCGGTATCTTCGCCACCTTGTGTGGTATTATACTGACGGTTGTCATGATTTGTGGTCACATACAACGAATTCGTAATGAGTCCGCCGAGCGTAAGGAGAAGGAAATTATTAGGCGAATCGAACGCGAAAAGGCGGAAATTGAACTTGCTGAAATGCGTCAAAAGATGAACAAACCGGCACAGTGATGCGCCGGTACTTTCTCACCTCAACAACGGTAAAACTAACTTTTCCACTTCTTTCACATAATATTCGTAGTCCAGACTGCCCCAGTCGAAATCCTTAGCGTCTGCACACTCTGTCACCTTCCATCCGACATACATCCCAGTTTCACGTACTGCAGCGTGTTTACTGCGACTCTTTGCGTGGATACGCTCATCCCACGGTGTACCAATGCTGTCGAGGTCTCCCGGTTGACCAGTAATCTCGCGCATTACAGCATTGTACACGTCGTCTTTGATGCCGTTCTTACGCTTCCATGTACCCGGTGCACCAGTTGGTGGCAACAGTTTGACCAGTGACCCACCATTGCGCGAGATAAACACACGCGTGGTGTTCTGCATCTCTCGTTCAGCGCCCCACTCGGGCCAACGCATTACCAGACGTGCGGAACGAGGCACTTTTGCTCGCAGCATAAAGTCAAACGGGTCACGGTGCCGCGTGATGAACGTGCGGATGTCCTCACCGTGTACGAGGGCGGCTTCGGCTGCGCGGGCAACAATCATCGCCGATGGGTCTTGATGCCACTGGTATTTGTACTCGTAACACCCTTTTCTTTTAATTTTCATATTTCCATGACTCCCGCTTTGCGTGATTGGGGTGATAATTTAAATCGCGCTCAGCTTGCTTGCGAACGGCGATTGCCTCATTCTTATCTCTGAATGTGCCCAAGTGATAACGAACCCCTTCATGTGATATACGTACCAACCATCCCGCACCATTTCTTGTAACGCCTCTGCACCCGGAGGTGTTATCTTTGCGTTCACCCTGATTTCTAGCATTCTCAAAAGCCGTAACAAGACGTAAATTTTCCCAGCGGTTATCCTTTCGATTACCATTGATATGGTCAATTTCACCATTCGGATGTTCACCCGTCATATATAACCACACGAGGCGATGTACGAGAAACATCAACCCAAAACAATTCGCCCAGTAATAGCCCCTATTATTACAGTCCCTTATTGGCGAATATATTGATTTGGGTTTACCATAACTATCGTATCTCTTTATTCTTGCGAATTCCCCAGTCGTGGGATTATAAGTGAAATGTTCTTTTAATAACTCCAGAGACATTTCTTCTCTGCATTTCAATTTCCACATCATCATCTCATACCGTTGCGATTTGTTTATACCATCCTAAATTTTCTTTTGCCCGATGTCAACCAATGGTCATTATGTAATTGTTCACATCACGCTGATAAAGAGATTTTACTTCGTCCGTCTCAAGTCCCAACATTGTGTCTTTCTCCCATTCCGCACAAATAGATTCGACTAACGAATCATATTGTTCGGGGTAGTACATGACAGCCCCGTCAGTATTCGATTGCGGAATAATCATGTCTGGAACTCGCGTTATCAATCTATCAATCAACATTGCCAAACAAAGTTGTCCCGTAATAGTGATACTCAGAAGACACTTGTGGTCGCAGAATGGGCTGAATTTACTCCCCATGTTTCCGAAGGTGCCGTTGAGGGCGAGTTTCAATGCGGCATCAACTGTTTTATCTCCCGCTCGCTTAGCATCACGGCGACGAATGAACAGTTGTTCATATACATCACAAAAAGTTTCACTAAGGTGTTCCGGATAGTACCTGTTCTTTATACTAATGGACGGGTACATGCTTGTAACATCTTTATTTTTCAATAACTTACCGTTGCCGGAATGCACAACGTAGTTCGGAATACCACTATGGATACCTCCCAACCCGAACGAATATTCGACACCATCGACCATGACGGTCATATCACTAAACACACCTTTTGTGGTCAGTAATTCGTCCTGCTGCTTCTTCGTGAGTACAACCCCACGAATGCGTTCCAGAATTTGATTGAACTCCGGTCGTTCAAATTTGATGTAAGGGGGTATGCAATCCGCAAGCGCGATACGTTCACGAATAGTTACTCCCGAGCAATCTACCCCGACCTTCTCCAGTTCGTGAACGAATATATCTTTGCCGATTTTAGTGTCGGCGTGGTTCATAAAGTTACGTCCGTATTGCTTTGTCAGTTCCTCGCGGAAATGAATTTTGTCGAGTGAACGCACGAAGAATTTAAGTGTTTCGCGGACGTCGTGCTTGTTGTATGCGATGAGGACATCTTTCTGCGCATCGTTCAACACCATTCCGACCGGGAATGGTAGGTCTTTTACGTTGGGGGACCGCATGCCTACCTCTAACGCCTTCAGGCTGGTACGTCGGGCTTTATTGTCGAAGTGGTTTATTTTGTACAGATCAATCTGCTCGAAAATCTGGTCGCGGTCCCATATGATTTCTGGCCACTGACCTTCGGGCTTAATCTGTGATTGCGCCTTCGCATAAATCTGTTCCAGTGTACAACCCGGTGCATTGACCACGTAGTGTAGCACCGGATAGTCGAATGCCAGGTTATTAAATCCAATCCCACGGGCCTTACTGCGTCCCAGGTTGAACACGAATTCGATTAATTGCGACTGCTCGTTTTTACGGTCACTGATTTCGAAGACTAACTCCATACCCGTCGCAGCGTGAATAAATGAGGCGGTGAAGATGTTCTTGTATGTCTCTAAATCGTATCCCCAGTCCCGTGGGTCCAGTGGTGCAACGCTGGAAAACGCTGAATCAGCCCCACAGTAAGGGCAATTGTGGAGGTCAGCGGGATAAGTTTTACCGCAAGTTGCGTCTTCGCATTTCGATAAATAGTGCATCTCTGTTCCTCTCTGTAAGAAAAGCCCCGGTTAAGGGGCTTGGATAATTATTTATTGAGTCCTTTCCGGTTGATGTATTCCCGGCGTTGCTCCTGCACCTGTTTAATAGCGCGTTCCAGTTCGGCTAACTTTTCATCAATCTTTTTCAGTCGTGGGTCGAGTTCGGTCATGATACACCCTCTCCAGTTAAATTACCCCGGCTCGCACCGGGGCGTTGTGATTATGCTACTTTCTGACAGTGTTGTGCGATTAACTCTTCGCTCCAGCCGGGCATACCGAGCAACTGTGCTTTGGTATACACTGCGCCGTTGTAGCTGTACTTCTCTTCAACAACCGGCGGAGGTGTTACCAACAGGTCAGTTGCTGGCGGAGGTGTTGCGGGTGCCGGAGCAGCTGGGGCCGGGGTTGGTGCCGCCTGCGCAGGTGTGCCACCGCCAAATACGCTTGCCGCGTCCGGACCGCTACCTTCACGAATGATCGCTTCGCCCACACGTGACAGCTCGAGCAGATTCGGGTTCAAATACACGCCCGGAGTTTTGGACGGCTTATTACCTTTCGCCACGATATTCACACGAACGTAATCGCCGAGTTTAATAGCGTTTACGTCCTGAATCGCATCGAGCGGATTATATTTACCAACATGATAACAGTTGTACGGAATGCGGGTGTTCAGGTGCAAGACCCAGTGACCGCGTTTATATTCGTCCTCATTCGGTGCGTGACCAGCTTTGTTCGGGATGTCGCTATCGCCATCGATTACTTTCCAGGAAAAATCCGGGCGGCGAGTGGTGGCGGCATCGTAACCGTTTTCAGCGTCCAGCGCCGCCATTGCGATTTGTTTACCCCATTCGGTATCTTTCCAGTCCGCTTCACCGGTTTTAGGAATTGCAATACCGATGTAAATCTCTTTAACGGGCTGACCATCTTTACCAAGAACCGGTTGTTTTGTAACTCCATCAGTGCGCACATTCTGTTTCAGCGGGTGACCGTGAATCAGGCGAGCAACAGGGGTAACGAAAGTAAATTGAGCCATCTTATAAATCCTCTCTGCTAAGTGTGGGAGACCCTCTGTCTCCCGATGATTTGAATACTACGTTAGTTTGACGGGTGCGTCAAGCGTTATTTAATCTTTTCAGTAATAACGCAGCACACAAAAGAATAGACCGGTCAATATTTGTGCCCGACGTGTCTGTTGCTGGATTCCGATTCGTGATTTTAAAATCTGAACCGAGTTGCACCAGTAGAGATTGAATGTCGTCACTCGATGGGATAAGAAAGTGTTGTCCATCATCTGAAAGACTTTCTATAATTTGATCGAGGCTTTTAGTTCCATCCGGTACGGGTGCAGACAGACTCACTGTTTCTTCTTTCTTTCCAAATCCAAACATGGTTATTTCCTCTCTGTTAAATGTGGGAGACCTTCTGTCTCCCGGTGATTTGAATACTACGTTAGTTTGACGGGTGCGTCAATACTAATCTTTGATAAAATTCATCAAACGCTCAAAAAGTTCCACGAGTTCAGCATCATCAAACCCATCGAGAAACGCTTGCTTAATCAAACCCAAAATAACTTCTGCTTCTTTCTTGCTGATTTTCATAATCACTTCCTCTCAAATACGCTACGGATACTGCGCTCATCAACCTGTTCCAGCTTGACACCCGTGACAGGTGTTTCGGCGTACTGCTCAATAACGGACGGGTCGATACCTTTTTTCACACACTGTGCGGGTGTGTCCAGTTCCTGTGGCTTACGAAGATTTTGACCGAGTAAATCCCCCATCATAATCACCTGGTCCACCGGTACATCTTTCTTCCAGCGCTTACGACCGTATGTGGTTTTAGCGCTGTAGAATGTCACGTGTTGTCCCTGCTTAATCTCGTGCAGTGCCTGTTCCTCCAGACCACTGAGACGCATTTTAATCATCTCCTGCGCACGCTGCAGGAGTCGCAACTCAACGCCCAGTGCATGACCGGACAAATTATGCGTCTGCAACGACTGTACGTAGTCCACACCCGCATAACTCTGTTGCTTCAGCGTGTCACAGTGTGCACGTGCGCTACAGTCGAGACAGTGTGGTCCGGACGTGCACATCGGCGTGGCATCCAGCACGCGGAGTATCGTCTCGTTCACCTGCTGCCGGTATGCGCACAGTTCATCGTATGTGAGCGCCCATTTACGCACCGTACCCTCACCGGTGAATCCGCGTGGCTGTACGATGACCAGTTCAATAATGCCCGGTGGCGACTGGAATTGTTCGCAAATACTGAACGCTTCAATCAACAACTGCCAGTTTTCAAACGGGTCAACAATACGGTGACCGAATTTCGCGTCCCAGACACGTAACACCTTCACTTCCGGTACGTACACCCATGCATCGGGGATACAGTACCAGTCACCGTAACCCGGAACAGGACACACTTCTTCAACGTGAAGGTCGTGCACTCGCCCGTGAGTGTTACAATAACCCCACACCTCGTTAAAATACTCACGAGCAGCATCAAACAGTTCGTCTGTGATGATAATTCCATCCTTTGACAAACTACCCACCAGGCCACTGAATGGCTCATTTTTGAATAACTTCTGAGCCACTTCGTGTGCGGCACGTCCCTCGAGACGTGACTGCGACGGTTCGACATTCAGCGGCGGGTGAGCCTGTTGTGCTCGGAATGACCCGTTACAGACCATCCATTGTCCGGCGTCAGATACTTTGGGTAAGTTACTCATTGTGATTACTCCCCTAAATACGCTTTAACACGTGTCACGAACGGACCAATTTTATCCGAGTGGACGTTCAGTTCCTGTACCGACGACATGCCATCCTGCGCCAGCAGCGCGTTCACGGTTGCCACATCAATCTTACCGTGACGCTCGGTCAGGAAGGTCATTAGGCGCGGGAAGTCCCACTCAGCTACTTCCGGTACAGGTGGTACAACAACTACCGGCGGCGGTACAGGGATTGGCGGAATACCCACAACGGTTTGCTCGGTTACCACGCCTGCGTCAGTGTGGAAGTCATCGCCCGGCGGTGTTACAGGTGGTTCGACTTCGTCGACTTCTTCCCGTGTCGGTTCAATAGACACGGATTCCAGGGTTTTAACTTCTTCATTGGTCACTACTGGTGTTTGAGTATGTAACTCACCCTTCACCGACTCAACAAATGCTGCCCACTCTGCCTCATCCATATCCTTCGGCTTACGACGCAGACGCCACGTACTGTCCGCATTGAGCGCCTTACTGGTAGAGTGGATACGCTCATCCCACGGTGTACCGGTTGAGTCGGCGGTTGGTGGGTCGATATCCGGTTTAACTGGTATGCACAATTCAACCATTTCGCGAGTTACTTCAATACTTCTCCCGTCACGGGGAGCCAGTGACTCAACCTGTTGAGCAGTCGTGTCGACTTCCGGCTCATTCATCATTTGTAGCGCGGTTTGCACTAATTCATCAGTGACAGCAGTTGCTTCGCTTGTGTCAACAGTTGTCTTGCGTGGCTCGGCACCGTGCGCCAGTGCCATTTCTTCCAGTGCTTTACCAAACGCACGCAGGGCGATGTGGTCATCGTTTGGGATGGTTAAGGTGATCATTATTTGGACTCCTGTTGTTCGTATTCTTCACGTGTGCAAAAAACAGCATTATCTGCAATGTTGAGAGATTTGGGAATGTCTCCCTGATGCCACATGTTATTTGTGGCGTGAATGGTACTTTCCCCGATTCGACGGTAGTACCACATTGCTCCGCCGTGACCCAAAAACTTACCGGAGTCTTTACTGGCCATACCAGAATCTGTACGGTGCACACCATCGACGATAACCGCGTTTGCCCGTGGACCATTAATAAGATTCAGATTGTGAAGCCAGTACCAGCAGTGAAAGCAACACTGATGTTTGATAAACGATTTACCTTCGAGGCTTCTACTCGGGTTTTCCGGATACCCACAATGTTGACAAATTACAATTTCACCGGATTTTTCCGCTTCTGCAAATTCGCGCTCCATCAACTCAGTATTCATTGAATAGTTACGAACCGCTAACTCATGCTCGGGTTGTTCCCGATGTTGTTCAATCCAGTCACTTAATTTACTCATCTCTCTGTCCTCCATTGTTGTCGATGTGGTGAACTCTACACCACCATGACGCACTCGTCAACACTAATCTTAAATTTGACACGGAGAGGGTGGTGCGACATAATGACGCTATCGTCAATGACAATGGGGAGATGTGAGAGATGGCGGAAACTGTAATTTGTTTCAGGTGTTTAAACTGTTATCAACCTGAAACAGTGAAGAGAGTGAGAACAAAAAGGTTGAAGGTTAAAGAACCCGCTTGTCCACGTTGTAAATGTAAAGTTTATATAAGCAGAAACAACTCAAGCGTTTTGCGAATTGAATTCAACGCAGAGCAGAAAACCGCTTCGGAGGACGATTAATGACACAAATTAAACAACTGCTCCGGCCTTCTTACGGTTGGTACAACTCGGTCAGTAAGAAGGATAAATGGTTCCTCGACGATGTGCAGATACCGATGTATGTGGCACGTAAACTAATCAGAAAAGCACGTATGGTTGAGTCGAACAGCGTGCGCAAAGTGTGGGAGATGTAGTTGACATGTGGTGAATCACCTCTCATAATGGGGCAACGTTTTGACATTGGAAGAGGTGAAACATGGCTAACCATAGAAAAGATATTACTGGTGAAAAATTTGGGATGTTAACAGCAATAAAACCAGTTCGCACAAATGAAAGGGGTGGTTGGATTTGGTCATTTAAGTGTGAATGTGGAGGCACAACCGAACGACTCGTCAGTACAATGTTAATTGCTAAAAAATCTGGAAAAAAATCACATTGTGGTTGTTCACCAGCATTGAAAACGCACGGTCTGTCCAAACGTTTTCAAAAATTAAACTGGGTATGGACAGCAATGAAGCAACGCTGTTACAACCCGGAGTGTAAGGACTTTCCCCATTATGGTGGTCGCGGCATTACGGTTTGTGAAGACTGGCACAACTTTGAGTCATTTCACGCATGGGCAATATCTTCAGGGTACAAAGAAAAAGTGACAATAGAAAGAAAAGATGTAGATGGTGACTATTGTCCCGAAAATTGTACTTGGATTGAAAACGAAAAACAACCATTAAACAGAACCAATACTCTGAAATACGAGTACAACGGAAAAATGTATGACATTCGTGAACTATCAGAGGTATCAGGCGTTAATTATTACACTTTGAAGGGCAGGTTAACCCGCTACGGGTGGTCGGTAGAACGCGCAATTTCGGAACCATCGTTTAAGGGTAAGAATCAGACGTATAAGGGGCCGACAAAATGTTAATAATGCGACCTTATCAACAAAATGCGATTGATAACGTATACGCAAATTGGGCTGTTGGTAAGCGTTTTGTGGTGTTAGTCATGCCGACCGGCAGTGGTAAAGCCAGCGTGCTTTGTGAAATAGCCCGAATAGAAGCGGCACGTGGGCAGCGTGTTCTGATTACCGCACATCGTTCAGAGCTAATATCACAGTTGAGTAACACGCTGGCGAGAAACGAACTCCGTCACAACATAATCGCAGCACACTCAACAATAAAGTATTCAATCAGGCTCCACATGGAGGACCACGGACGAACTTATTATGATCCATCGGCAAAAATAACCGTCGCTTCAGTTCAGTCCGTTAAACAACAACACATTGACGAACTGAAGGCGTACCGCGATAAATTAACAATCATAGGTGACGAATTTCACCATTATACGCGCGACTCAAAAACGTGGGGTGGTGTTTTTACACCGCTTGATAACGCGGGTGCACGCGGTTTAGGGTTGACAGCTACACCATGTCGGGCTGATGGAAAAGGGTTGTCGCGTGAAACAGACGGATATGGTGACGCACTCGTTATCGGGCCGGGAATGCGTGACCTTATCGAGATGGGTTTTCTGGTGGATTACAAAATTTATTGTCCACCTTCCGATTTACATCTTGATAGAGTTAAAGTCAGCACCACGACTGGCGATTATGCCGAAAAAGAACTCAAGGAGGAAATAGGTAAATCCCACATTGTGGGGGACATAGTTCAACACTGGTTAAAATTTACACCCGGTAAACGGGGTGTAACTTTCACCGTCGGTGTGGATATGGCGGAAGAAGTTGCCGATGCCTATCGCGCAAAAGGTGTGCCTGCTGTAGCTGTATCGGGGCGGATGAAAGACAGTGAACGCATTCAGGCACTGCGTGATATCGCCAGCGGAAAAGTTTTACAGATTGTAAATGATAGTGTTCTCACAGAAGGGACGGACGTTAGTTCCCTGGAAGTCGTATCATTTGCGCGACCCACGCAAAGCTACGCGCTTTTTTGTCAGATGTTTGGGCGAGGCACGCGGACCAGTCCCGACACGGGGAAGACACATCTCACGGTCATCGACGCCGTATCGAACGTCATGCGCCACGGTTTACCGGACGCACCGCGTGAGTGGAGTCTTGACCGCCGGGAGCGTCGCACAGGTAAAAGTGAACCATCGACGGTGCGCGTGTGTACAGCTTGCGCGGCGGTGTACGAACGGTTCCGCGATGCATGTCCTGACTGTGGTGAGCCTGTACCTAAACCGGCGCAACGTAGTGGTCCGGAGTTTGTCGATGGTGATTTATACGAGCTTGACCCGGATGTACTGGCACAGATGCGTAATGAGGTTGTGGGCGCACGTGAGACACCCGAGGCAATGCGTGACAGACTGACTGGTCGCTATTGTCCACAAGTTAAAGTGATACACGAAGTTAAAAAGCAAATAAAACGTCTTGACGCGCTCGTCAAACTGGACCATACTCTTGCTCAGTGGGCCGGTTATCGTCGTGCGGAAGGTCTGAGCGACAGTGAAATATTTCGCAAGTTTTACCTGACTTACGGTATTAGTTGGATTGAGGCACAGGCGCTCAAAGCGGCTGATGCAGATAAATTAAGAGAGAGGATTGAATTATGAATGATGAAGAGTTGGTGGCAGCGGCTATAGAGTTAGCGGGTGAATTTTATTCAATGATGGGTTATTCACACCGTGAAGGTTTTAAATACTGGGAATCGCCGCACCCTCAAGAACGATTAGTCTTCGATATGGCAGCATTAGCTTTTGAAAAATGTCGCGACTCTGACGTGTGGGATGCTATTTCCGGTATGGAGGACGCATGACATCTCCAACACTTCTCGAATGGCAACGTAAGCACGGTATCACGGCTGAGGCCCTGGCCGACCTTGTGACAATGGTGGGACTGGACGTCCCACGCTCAACCAAAGATACGCCCGAAGCGCGTGTGCAGGATGAGGCGCGACTACTGGCAAGCAAGATGGGTTGGCGACTTTTCAGAAACAATTGCGGTGCGTTAAAAGACGAAAATGGTCGAGTTGTACGCTATGGCATCTGCAATGACTCCCCGGCGATGAACAAGCGTATCAAGTCGAGCGACCTCATCGGTATTCGCCCCGTGGTTATCACGCCTGATATGGTCGGGTCAACCATTGGACAGTTTGTGGCGCGTGAGGTAAAGAAAGCCGGATGGAAGTATAAAGGTACGGAACACGAAGCGGCACAGCTTGCGTTTGGGACGCTCATTATCGGACTTGGGGGAGACTTTAAATTTTGGAATGGTGAGGGGGAATTGTGATTGTAATTTGTTATAGATGTCTTAACCAGTATGACCGAAACACCGCGCCTAAAACAAAGACGAAACGTTTACGGGTTAAAGAAGTTGCGTGTCCGAAATGTGGATGTAAAGTGACATTTAGCTAATGGTGAACCATTGACCACTCCGTCAACCTGTGCCATACTGCAACAAATTACCTAATGGAACCGAACTCATGAGCAAAGATAATATTTTAGAAGTCGCATATGTAATGGCACAGCGTGATGGCTTTGGCAGTCTAACACGTGATGGTGTCGCAGCCGAAGCAGGTGTGGCAATGGGAAGTGTCAACCATCACTGGGGTAAGATGTCCGCACTTCGTGAAGCAGTGATGCAACGAGCAGTGGAAGAAGAAAACCTCGAATTGATTGGGCAGGGGATGGCGCTGGGTGATAGCATTGCCAAATCCGCCCCACTGGAGTTACGCACCCGCGCACTGACCACCCTGCTTTAATAACGGGTAAATAAACAAGTACAACCCCCTCTCCCAGAGGGGTGATGTTTACTCACTCCAAAATAAGACAAGGTTACTGAAATGATGATTACAGAGAGAAAACAGTATATTCCTTACTCACTCGTTAAAGTGGGTGACAAAACAACCAAGCGACCCCACGGTTCCACAACCAACCCGAATGACTGGTTGACGTATGGTGACGCACTCGCACGGGGTGCAGACGGAGTTGGGTTTGTGTTCACAGATACAGACCCATATTTCTTCATCGATATCGACCATTGTCTAATTGACGGAGCGTGGTCTCCGTTGGCCGTGGAACTGTGTCAGACTTTCGCCGGGTGCTATGTTGAAATCTCACAGAGTGGCACCGGATTGCATATCATTGGACGATATTCTTCCATCCCTGAGCACGCTTGTAAAAACGTTCAAATGGGGATTGAGTTATACCACACCGAAAGATTTGTTGCTTTGACTGGTTCAAGCGCACAAGGGTCGTGGGAACACGATGCTACCGGGGCGCTAAATACAGTAATTGCACGCTATTTCCCGAAAGAAGAATCCGCGGTGTCGGTGAAATGGACGAATTCGCCACAGGTAGGCAGTAACCCGATTGAGGATGATGCGAAACTCATCGAAAAAGCGTGTGCGGCTAAGGAAGGGGTTTCTGTTGTTTTTGGTGGTAAGGCCACTTTCAAAGACCTGTGGAACGGCGTGGTATCGGAAGATGACGACCGTTCATCACTCGATTCATCTCTCGCCACCCGACTTTTATGGTGGACAGGTGGGAACTGCGAAAGAACTAAATCGCTGATGCTACAAAGTGGACTCAAAAGAGATAAATGGTTCACCAATAAATCTTACCTGGAGCGCACCATCCTCAACGCTGCCGGGCTTCTCACAACCTATTATAGCGTCGGCGCACCGATTGAACTGGTGACCCCCGCGCAGGTTGTAGAATCTAATACGCCAATTATCCGCAGCGGCTATCAGTTCATTGGTGGGTCTCAATTATTAGACCATTTTAAAGGCTGCGTATATGTAGCCGATAGTCATCGTGTATTAACCCCAAATGGTCAAATGCTGAAATCGGAACAATTCGACGTTATGTACGGTGGTTATGCCTTCGCGTTAGATGACAGTAACGAAAAAACAACAAAGTCTGCTTTCGAAGCCTTCACACGGAGTCAGTGCATCATGTTCCCGAAAGTTGACCGCTCGACATTCCGTCCGGACCTGTCACAGGGTGCCATTATTGAGGAAGACGGTTTGCGTCATGTTAACGCATACGTACCGGTGACGGTGGCGAGCGTCCCGGGCGATGTGACACCTTTCCTCACTCATCTGGCCAAACTGTTACCCGTCGAGCGTGACCGCGACATTCTGTTGTCCTACATGGCGGCGTGCGTCCAGTACAAGGGAACTAAATTTAAATGGGCACCATTGCTGCAGGGCGTCGAAGGTAACGGTAAAACACTGTTCACATTGTGCGTAATGGAAGCGGTCGGTTCACGTTACAGCCACATGCCGCCAGCGCAGGAAATTGGTGAGAAGTTCAACGCCTGGCTGTTCGATAAAATATTTATCGGCGTGGAAGATATTTACGTTCCGGAGCAGAAACTCGAACTGATTGAAACACTCAAGCCGATGATTACTGGTGAGTACCTCGCTAAGCGTGCGATGCAGCAGGACCAGGTGATGCACCGCCTGTGTGCTAACTTCATGTTCAATAGTAACCACAAAAACGCCGTGCGCAAGACAGCTAATGACCGCCGGTTCGCCATTTTCTATACCGCACAGCAGGAGCATATCGACATTGTACGTGACGGTATGGGTGGCGATTACTTCCCCAACCTGTATGACTGGCTCAAACGTGGTGGCGGATTTGCAGCCGTAACGCATTATCTGGAGAACTACGCCATTCCCGCACAATTTAACCCGGCGACACATTGTCAGCGTGCACCAGAGACCAGCAGCACTCACGAGGCTGTGACAGCATCACTCGGTAGTGTTGAGCAGGAAATTATGGAAGCAATTGACGAGGGTCGTCAGGGCTTTGCGGGTGGTTGGGTGAGCAGTAAGGCACTGGACAACCTGTTACGCCAGATGCGCGCCGACCGTACTGTGCCGGTGGGTAAACGTCGCGACATGATGCGTCAACTGGGTTACGACTGGCACCCGGCGCTCAAGGATGGGCGCGTGAACAACGTGATAATGATTGACGGTGGTAAGCCACGGTTATATATCAAGATTGGACATATTCACGCTAATCTCACAAACGCAGCAGACGTGGCGCGCCATTACGCGGCGGCACAGGGTGATACAAGCGCGTTAGCCTTTGCGGAAACTAAATAAGCCCTTCGGGGCTTTTTTTTTGCAATTAGTGTTGACGACATCGTCAAGGTGAGTTATCTTTAAGTCATCGGAACAACAACAGAGGGTACAACAAGATGGGCAGAACAACAGAAGATATCGCCAAAACTCTTTTGGAAATGCAACCTGATAGCACACTCGACCAGATAGAGTTGACAGTCGAAGAAGCATGTCAACTCGGTAAAGATTACATCGAACTTCTCAGAAAATACGAAGCGTTCGCCGCCGAATTCGATTTCGGATGTACATGTTAAAATAACGGAGAGGAACAACCAAAATGAAAAACATCATCAGCCATCACAAACTGTCTGACCTGCTGGGTAATATGACCGAGGTTCAGGCGCTGAACACACTGTCACGTATGCGTGCACAGGCTGACCGGGACGGGCTGTGTGTCACTCGTCTTATTGTCGAAGGTAAAGTTGTGGAACAAACCATCTGGAAGAGGGATTAATTGTGAACCGACGCTACTTGGATGAGGTTTTAGAAAGCACTCCGAGAATTAGATTCGATAATCGTAAAGTGTATGGGGTTGGGATAAACGATTCTCAATTCCAAGTGACAATGTGGTGCAATAATCAAAAAGTACAACATAGTGCATACGCAACATGGAAAGGAATCTTACAACGTTGCTATTCCAATAAGTTTCAAAAGAACTATCCGACATATGCCGGTTGTTCAATCTGTGAAGAGTGGAAACTGTTTTCCAATTTTCTCAAATGGTGGAAAACAAACTTCAAAGAAGGATATCAGATAGATAAAGATATTACTTCACCAGGTAACAAGGTTTATTCTCCGGAACTATGTGTATTTGTTCCACCAGATTTAAACGGGTTTGTAACCGATTGTGAAGCAAGAGGGAATATTTATGCAATTGGAGTAACATATTACAAACCCCGGGGTAAGTTCAGAGCCAGAATATGGGACGATGGAAAACTCATAACACTGGGGTTGTACGATACCGAAAAAGAAGCGCATGAGTCATGGTATGAAAGAAAGATTTCAATAGCCCACAAATTTAAACCAATTTGTGATGACATTAACGAATCATTTTTCAATTGTTTATTAATGAAAATTGAGTCCATGAGAGTGGAGTTGTGATATGGAAACATTAAGTTATTGTCAATTGATGGAGCGCTGTTTAGCGGCTGAGGCGCGGGTGGTGGAACTGGAGTCGCGCACTGTCACCGTGAAGATACCGTTTACAGTAGAGCCAAGCCCATTTGCTCCGTGGATAGCCAAAGCCTTTTACCAGTTTCATAAAGATACGGTTAACTCATGTGTTACGGTTTTTTCAGATGCACTCACCGCCGCCGGCATCAAGTGGGAGGTTGAGTGAAATCGGTGTTGTTCGCCCTGGACGGTGTACTGCGGGATGCGCAGGGCGAACCTATTAAGGACAATATCGCGCTCGCAAGGGCGCTGTACTGTGCGGGTCATGATGTGCTGGTGACCGGTCCACGTGATGCTTACGAATGGTTACGTAAACACGATGTGACATTTGATGACCTGTTAGCCGGTCGTCACATTACGATTGATGCCACGAAGCTGATGTTTGCAGTCGTCAATGATGAAATTATGGCGCACGCGCTCAAATGCGCAGGCGCGCATACCTGGAGATACGAAAATGCGTAAATTACTGTTCTGTCTGATGCTGTGCGGTACTGCCAATGCGGCTGTTACTGCTGAGACAAATGAATCACAGGTTGCTAACCTGCTCTTTAACGGCTGTAGCGCTCAACGTGCGCAGATGGGTGTACAGGAAGTGATTAAACAAGCTAACCCGGGCGGCAATCCTGCGGCGACCGACCTTATCATTAAAGGTTACAAGTTTGGCATTGACTACCCGAATGTAGGATGTAACCAGTTCTTCACGGTTGTTATTGACCAGTTAGTTAAAAGCCGGAGCAAAGCGTAATGAGCATACTGACCGATGAGCAATTACTGGCCGACGTGACTGCGGGAATGAGTGGTCATGCTATAGCGAAAAAGTACAGTATGAGCCCGGGAAACATTAACCGCCGCATTAAACGTCTCGGTGCGCGCGGTCTGGGTCACGGTGGTAATGTGTCTCGCTTTGTGCCGGACGGTTACAAGGTGAAAGGCACATCGTCACTGGTGAAGTCAGACGGCACCCTGGCGATGCAATGGGTCAAGACCGATGTGGACTCCGAGCGCCAGTTAAAAATGATGCAGGAAGCGATTGCGGCGCTTACAGAGTGCTTATCCCCACTAGAGGAAATTAATTTGATATCCCGTGATGAGGATACCACTCTCCTGAATATGTACACAGTAACGGATGCACACATTGGTATGTTAGCATGTGAAGAAGAGGGTGGAGACGATTATGATACAAACATTGCGGAGCATCTCATATCGTCGTGGTTCAAATCAGCGACAGCATTGGCACCCAACGCAACAGAGTGTCTCATTAACCTTCAGGGAGATTTCCTGCACTTCGACGGACTGAAGGCGGTTACACCAACATCCGGACATATTCTCGACTCTGATACGCGTTTCTTCAAAGTTGTCCAGACTGCTATCCGTGTGATTAAGCGAGCCGTGAACATGTGTCTGGAGAAGCATCGGAAAGTGACGCTGCTAATCGCCACGGGTAACCATGACCTCGCATCTGCCGTATGGTTGCGAGAGATGTTTAAAGAGGTGTATTCCAGTAACCCCCGCGTGACCATTGTAGACGAACAAAGTCCCTACTACGCAATCGAGTTCGGTAAAGTGATGATTGGGGTCCATCACGGGCATTGTTCCAGGATGGAAAAGCTGGACGCAGTATTTGCCAGTAAGTTCCGGGAGATTTACGGTCGTACTAAGTTTGGCTACCTACACACGGGGCACTATCATCACCGGAAAGTAGCAGAGAGCAACATGTTCGTTACTGAGATGCACCAAACTCTGGCGGCCAAAGACGAGTATTCAAGTAACGGAGGTTACGACTCCGGAAGAAGTGCTACCGTCATAACATATCATCGAGACTACGGTGAGATTGGTAGAATATCAATTCCTGTGGAGATGATTAAGGACCAGTATGGACTGGAATAGTATCAGTTAAATAAAAGGCCCGCATTTAGCGGGCTTTGTTTTATCCGAGTGGAAATTTTTTATCAATCCAGTCATTAAATTTGTTCACTCGTTTACGCATTTTATTTTCCAACCACTCGAAAATTATTCTGCACCCGACGAAAATAATCCACGGTAACCATAGAAGTAAGAAAAACGGGAGTATCGATATTCTTCCAATCTTACTTTTCTTACTCATCTTGTACATTTTATTACCTCCCACAATTACGGCATTTGCCATTTGCCACATAGCGTTCCGCAATAATATTACAATGCTTGCAAGGCTCATACGGAATATACCAGCGTTTGCCGTCGGCGATGGCCTGCTGGCGCGGTGATTTGATTTTAATGACCCCAACGTGAATTCCCGATTCACTCAGTAACAGGGCGTTTTTCATCGTCTCTAACTGTTCATTCAAAACAGAAATATTATGCTCAATCATTGCGATGTTTTCACGCAGTGCGGCGGCTTCACCAGCGGTATTAACAATGGCTGCTTTTGGTTTTTTCCACCCCCCCGTCATGCGTTGCTCGGTCAAGCAGAAGACACATTTACCAGCAGTGTTACGGACGCCCGGATGTCCACATTCACTGTTCGGTTTCTTCTGTACTCTCCACGAGCGACCATCATTAAGACCGTCGAGAACTTTTTGATAGAGTTCGTTGCGTGCAGGAAGACCCATGTTTTTCGCTTTCACAAAATCATGGTGGTCATGAAGTGTACAAATACTGCACAATTCTGTTTCTTTAAATTTTGTAGTGCCGTGACAATTATCTCTGAGATGAATCATGTTTCTCTCCTTTTGTAGAGTATATACTATAAAATAATAGAGAATTACAGGTCAATACCTCATTTTACCCCGAAATACCCCAGCTATCGGGGTGGCGAATTTACTTTCACAATCAGCAGCTTACGCGCATAACCGAATACCCCGTACATTTTGCCCTTCTTCCTTCTTATAAACCCTATAAAGTATACATCATGTATATATACTACATTTATACTATATATTATATACTTTCTATTACTACTAATTACTATTTTATAGGGGTATAGGGGTATAGTAATATATAGTACTGAAAACTAAAGAGTTTTTTATACCCCGATGAAGTACCCCGAACGAGTTTCAACGGGGTGTGTGGCAATGACGGTACAGTCATGATAAAATCGTGGCATTAGAGACAATAACGTGGGGACTATCATGGCAAGACCACTTAACGAATTCGGCGTTACCGAACAGCAGGAGAAATTCTGCCGCGTCTTCGTTGAGACGGGGAACGCATCCGAGGCTTATCGTCAGGCTTACAAGTCCGACCGTAAGAATGCGAACACTATCGCTGTGGACGCATCACGTCTGCTCGATAAGCCCAATGTTAACCGTAGAATTGGTCAACTGCGTGAAGGACATATCAAGCGCCATAATGTGACAGTTGATTCACTCATTGCCGAGCTGGAAGAGGCGCGCATTGCCGCTCTGACCGCCGACACTGTGCAAGCGTCCGCCGCGACTGGTGCGACGATGGGTAAGGCGAAACTCCTGGGACTGGATAAGCAACTCATCGAACTGAGTGGTGAAGTGGGTATCCGCAAAACACTGGACGATTTCTACGGTGACTAATCCAACGCTTAACCCGGCACTGCGGGACTTCTGGAAAACGCGTACAGCGCCTGATGGGCAGCGTGTACGCTTTCGCACGCTGTACGGCGGTCGTATGTCGTCGAAGTCTCACGATGCCGCAGGCGTGGCCATAGCGCGCGCTAATTTCATGGAGCAGCGTTTTCTGTGCTTGCGTATGTACCAGAACCGTATCGCTGATTCGGTATATACACTCCTGAAAGATAAAATCAGTTATTTCGGACTGGACAAGAATTTTAAAATTTATGCAGACGCCATCGAGCATAAAACTAATGGTTCATTGTTTCGCTTTTACGGTATGGCCCGTAATATTGACGAAATTAAATCATTTGAAAAAGCATCCGTGGCGTGGATTGAAGAGGCACATAATTTAACGGAAGATATGTTTGCCACAATTCGTCCAACAATTATGCGTAACGAAGATGCTGAAATATGGGTCACATTTAACCCGCGTCTTGCGACTGATTTCGCATATAAGCGTCTTGTATTAAATCCGCCCGCCGGAACTATTACTCGTTTAATTAATTACAACGAGAATCCATTTCTGTCTGCTACAGCTCTGGCCGACATTGAATCAGCCAAGGCCGAAGATTTCGAAGAATACCAGCATATTTATCTTGGCGTACCACGTGACAATGATGACCGTGTGGTTATCAAGCGTTCCTGGCTTCAGGCCGCTATCGATGCTCACAAGAAAGTTGGCGGCAACTGGTTCGGCGGTAAAACTGTTGGTTACGACGTTGCTGACTCTGGCGATGATAAAAACGCATCGACCACGATGGACGGCAGCGTGTGTATTGGACTGGATGAGTGGAAAGGTGGCGAGGATGAACTGCGTGAGTCAGCGATGCGTGTCAAACTTACCGCAGAACGCGCTGGAGCGTCCCACATTGGTTACGACAGTATCGGGGTGGGCGCTGGCACAGGTTCGCACCTGAACGCCGCAGGATGGCACAGACACTTCAAATTCAATGCGGGCGGCAAAGTGTCCGACCCGAAAAAGAAATACGGCGATACCCGCATCAACAATGAAGATTTCTTTGCCAATCTGAAAGCACAGACATGGTGGCTCACTGCTGACCGGTTCCGCAATACGTACCTGGCTGTCACAAAGGGTCGGGAGTTTCCGGTTGACCAGATGATTAGCTTGTCAAGTGATATCGATGCAAAACTGCTGGACAAACTCATCGACGAGTTGTCTACACCAATGCGGGACTTCGACAATAGTGGTAAAGTCAAGGTTGAAAGTAAAAAAGATTTGGCAAAACGAGACATCATGTCGCCAAACATCGCGGATTCGTTTATCATTGCCAATAGTCGCGGATTACTCGCACGCCGAACAGCGTCGGAGATTTTATAAACATGGCTAAGGCTGCTAAAACAAACCTTCACACCACCGACGGGCTGGTCAACGTCGTGTCTGGCCTCGGAACGTGGAAAGCGAAACGCTCTCACAACATGTTCCAGTATGCTGCGCTGTCTAACTGGCAACAACTTGACGCGGCTTACCAGACGAACTGGCTGGCTCGTCAGATTGTGGAAATACCCGCCGAAGATATGTGCCGTGAGTGGCGCACCATCAAGTGCAAGGAAGCCGATGACATCCGTATCGAAGAAGACCGCCTGATGATACCTGCCAGCGTGCAGGAGGCTGTCACATGGGCGCGTCTGTACGGCGGCGGCGGTATTCTCATGCTGACCGGTCAAGACTTGTCAAAGCCGCTCGACGTGCGCCGTATTCGTAAAGGTGATTTAAAACGTTGCATCGTGTTTGACCGTTACGACATGTCACCGCTCACCCTGAACACCTGGGACATTCTGGCACCTAACTACATGATGCCGGAGCATTACACCATTACTGGTGGTGGTCAGCAAATCCACTGGACCCATTTTGCGCGTTTCAGTGGCAAGCGTATCCCTCGTCGCCAGATGGTCCAGACGCAGGGATGGGGTGACAGTGAGTTACGCGTGTGCCTCGATGACATCATGGACATGGTTGCATCAAAGGACGGCATCGCGGAACTGATGCAGGAGGCAAACGTCGATGTGGTCAAACGTGAGGGACTGTCCGACGAGTTAGCCAGTGACCAGGATGATGCAATTGTGTCGCGTTACACACTGTTCAGTCAGATGAAGTCACTGGTGCAGATGGCCCTGCTGGACGGTGATGAGTCATACGAACGTAAGACGCTCGACCTGGGCGGTGTTGCACCGGTGCTTGAGACGTTCATGACGTGGATTAGTGGTGCGGCTGATATTCCCGTTACGCGCCTGTTCGGTACTTCAGCCAAAGGTTTAAACGCCACGGGTGAAGGAGACATGAACAACTATAACAACTCCATCCGTTCTAAACAGTTGACACAGGTTGACCCGGGGTTGCGCCAGCTTGATGAAGTGCTGGTGCGTAGCGCACTGGGTTACTGGCCTGACGACTTTAACTATGAGTGGCGACCACTCGCACAGCCTAATGAATTGCAGATTGCCCAAGCTGCCAAAATCCGCGCTGATAAGGACATGTTGTATCTTGCCGAGGGTGTTATTACCGTGTCACAGGTGCAACGCAATCTGGAAGCCGCCGAAGAGTATCAGTTTGAAGACGGTCAGATTGATGAACAGTCGGAGACTGAGAAAGAGATGTCCACTGTGCAACGCCCGGAGCCTGACGAGCAGACCGCGGATGCATTCTGGATACGCTACAACGGATACGTAGCCGACGGACTGTCACATGATGAGATAATGGAAAAACTGGCCCAGTAACGGGCCAGTTTGGTTAACCCTTCCGATACCCCGCATCATACAGAATCTTAGCCGCACCAATTGACACTCCGGACAGCCGAACCATTTCATCAATCGCGCGTTCCGCTTCGGTGCGGATGGGGCGAAAATTGTGCGTATTTGATTGCAAAGCTATCGGAGTATTGTTGCTCCAGTCGAAAACTGCCTTACCATCAACAGCAATGCACTCAAAACTGCGCCATTCGCTCCCGTGAACCTTGTATTGATACTCACACTCACAACCAGTCGCCTCATATTGTTCGCGTGTGACAATTGCTGTTGCATGGTCACTGGCTAAGGGATTTTTGTAATTGTGATAAATCCATTTATTGCCAACGTTATCATCGTTGAACCACCAAGATTTACCATCAAATTTGGGAGCACGCCCAATGAAGAAATAAAATTCCGTATCATCCTTATCTTGCACTACACCGACCGCACCCTCCGGCCAACCGCCACGCTTTGGTAATTTCTGACGCAATAGTTCAAGTAATGTCATTTTGTCTCTCCTGTTGCTTCATATTGTTCATGTGTGACATACAGGTCACTTGTTGCTCTGTTATTTTCATTTAACCAACGTAGGCTGTCGTCACTCATTTCACCCACGTAAAAATCATATGCGGTGCCGCAGCTACCCTCAAAACATATTTCTCGGTCATCATCCTGGCGTGCTCTTTCGGCACCCTCCGGCCACCCACCGCGCTTCGGCAATTCCTGGCGTAATAGTTCGAGTAATGTCATCTCTCATCTCCTGTGATAATATTTGAGTAACACGTACACTCTACACTATACTGACGAGGTCGTCAAGCATGTCACGACAAACAGAGCTAAATTATTATCGCCAGCTGAAACAGGTTGCACAGCTTGTTCGTGAGGATGTGGACACCAACATCGTTCCGCTGGTGAAACGGCTTGCGCCGGAGTACACTGCTGACGGTTGGAGTGATACCATCACCTCGGCGATTAATCAGTTGCTCACACGGTGGCTCGGTGCATTTGCTCGTCGCCAGGCTGAAACCATCGCGTCACAGTTTGTACAGACTGCGGCAAAGGATAACGCCCGCTCATTTGCTATCAATCTGTACGGCGGCGATACGCAGTTACAGGAATATCTGAGCGCTGCATCGTATCAGAATGCTAAACTCATTCAGTCCATTCCGGCTCAGTATCTGGAGCAGGTGCAGAACATCGTCATGACCAATATGCGTAACGGTATGCGCCCCAGTTACATCGAGGAAGCGCTGGTTAAACAATTTGGTGTCACGGAACGTCGAGCCAAATTAATTGCCCGCGATCAGACATCCAAAATACAGGGCGACATGAACCGCATTCGCCAGACAAATAGCGGTATTGAGTATTTCAAATGGATAACGTCACAGGATGAGCGGGTGCGTCATAGTCATGTTGAAGTTGCGAAGCGTGACGTAGGATTCGGTGAAGGTGTATTCCGCTGGGACGATTTACCGGTTGTTGATGGTGTGCCGACATTTCCAGGTCAAGCAATAAACTGCCGCTGTATAAGTAAGCCAGTCACAGCGGCAGCAGTGGAGCGGTATAAGGCTAAGAAGTAGTCATCCGTTCATTTTCCACCTCTCACAATACGGCACATATCGTTATAGATGACCGGGTGTTTGCGGCAACCGGCAATATTAAAATTGTGACAATTGCGTAGAAAAACGTCATCGAAACCTTCTTCTTTGCACCAGCGTTTTAATTTCCAGCGACGCCACAGAAACCACTTGAGTACCGTCATTTACCCTTCCACGTTTCAATTAAACTTTCGATAGCCAGGAACAGTAGGTAACCAAACACCAATGTCCCGAACCAGTTATCAGCAATGAAGTTGAGTACATCAATCATTTCCCACGTCCTCTGAACACCCGATTCAACACTTCCCACAGTCCAGCAAATACAGCAACCGGACCAAATGCAACAATTGCCCATGCCTGCCACTTGTATTCCAGTTCCAGAGGTAGCGCGGCAATTGTTGCCAGAATTACCCACCCTGCGAGCAGGATAATTAGTACACCTTTAACAATACCCATTAGCCCACCACCTTGTTGACAAGTCGGTCCATCGCTATCCAGCGCTCAGATGTCGAACCGTCCTCTTTGGTCGCGGTGAATGTCACGATATCCTCGCGGAAGTTCATTTTGAAATTTGTCACGGTGATAACACCATCCACATCGATAAATTTGTCATTGTTGCGGAGCATTACCGCTTTGACAGGTTTATATTTCATTTTCCATACGCCTCACGTAACACAGCGTTAGCGAGCGCCCAACCTTCATGCTTGCGTGCAAGCTGTTGTGCGGCCTGTAACAGTTCTTTATCGACAATGCGTGCCTCTGATACGGGGCGGTTGTAACCGGGGAGCAATGTGTTCATCTCTCAAACCCTCTCTGTTGTTGTTGAACTGAGTATACGTCATGCCTGACGAACTCGTCAACTCAAATATACGACCCAAATCACAACGCCGACACTAAGCATGAGAAAGTCCATACAATGTCCCCACTCGTTTCAAATCGCGCTGTGCGTGACAGCTGTAATTACCATCGTCCCATTTTATACCTAAAACATTGAGCGAAAACTTTACAACGTCGTCCAATATGAACCACTCCGTACATCCGTCAAATCCCGAATAGTTGGCGGAATTCATCATTGAATGTATTGAGTGCAACGTTTTCTCCAACAATTGTACGAACGCTCCTTCCGCATTAAGCGTGCCAACTACATCGAAGCCGAAGGGTGTCTCGCGCCTTAAAACCGTCAATCGGTCTTCAAAATTATTAGAGATACCTATCTTTATCGCATTTTCGTCAAACCGTTTCAGAATGTATAGTGTGCCCGGTATAGTACTATCGAACCCCTTCTTAGCACACCCCGGACACCTCCTACCCATCATAAATTTGTTGTAGTTTGTGGTTTTCCATTCACCATGTAACGTGCATTTGAGGTGTAGATAGGTTCTACAACCGCGCCACTGTTCTAATTTGACCAATGATGTTAAAGATTTTTCACTTTTGAGAATTCCCTTAACGTTTGAAACAACCTCACTCTGCGTTAGACGTTTAGTACTGGAACAAGCGGGACATGTCCGACCATCGTTGATGAACTTGTTATATGTAGTGCTAAGCCATTCACCGTGCAAATCGCAATTCATTTTCAACTTTGTGGATACTCCATGCCATTCCCCAACAAATCCAATGAATCTGTAAGGTGTTCCCGCTGTTCTTTCTCTTAGTTTCTCAATGGCGTCCTTTTCTGGTATTGGAAGTGCCATAATCACTCGCCCTCATACAACGGTTTCAGTTTATACCCGAACATAACAGCGTTGTTATGCGCCACACTGCCCGCGCGGACCAGATATGTCGTACCGCGGTTGGTTGTCACTTCGTATGCGTATGGTTTCAAAATGGTGTCAATCTTATCTAATTCAGTTTCACATTGGCGGATGAAATCGTTACTCATTACTTGCTCTCCAGCTCATTAATCAAGCGCTCGAGATACCAACGGGCCTTTTCCACATCTTCCAGACCGTTCTTCTCTTCATAGCGCCACAGATATTTAACGACATTCGCCACACATACCGCCTCGATACCGGTTTTACCCACCGTGGCGGCCTTAATAGCATCGATACATTCGATACTACCTTGTGTGTAGTGTGACGGATGGTTGACCATGTCGGTCATGCGTTTAAGTTGGGTCGTATCCATGTTGTATCTCCTGTGAAATATATGTATTATGTGTTTAACGATTATCACTATGGCATATTCTGACGGACTCGTCAACATGCAAATCACCGTAACACACAATGACCGTAAAAGTTTCGCACTGAATTCCCAACGTGTTTACACGGATGAGGGATTTCTGCGTGTGCCGGGTAAAGCTGCTCGTACTGGTATTCAGGAATATCTAGCTTCGGAACTGAGACTGAAAGACCGCGCACCGAACGACATTATCCGTGTGTATCGTCCAGCCGAAGAAGTGTTCAACGATGAATCACTTCAGAGCTATCTCGGCGCAGATGTCACGAACAACCATCCTCCCACACTCGTCAATGCTTCCACGTACCGTAACACTTCCGTTGGTGTTGTAACGAGTGTCGGTCGTCAGGACGGTGATTTCGTCATTGTGGATATGGTTATCAAGGATAAAGACGCGATTAAGGCCGTTGAAACTGGTAAGTGTGAGTTGTCAGCGGGTTACACGGCGGTGTATGATGATACACCAGGGACAACGCCGGAAGGTGAGCCGTATGACTTCCGACAGACCCGGATTAAAATTAACCACGTTGCAATTGTTGACCGTGCTCGTGCGGGTGCAATGGCGCGTATCTTCGATAATATGGAGAAAAAACCCATGTATCAAATCACCACTGACACCGGGCTAAAAGTTGATGTGGCGGATGCTGCGGTGGTGGACGCGTTCAAACGCTTAGAACAGCGTGTCAGTGACGCCGAAGCCGCCAAAGAAACCGCACAGGCCCAACTCGACGCAGCACTGGAACAGGTTGCCGACCTGACCACCAAATGCAGCGACGAAGCCCTGAAAGCACGCGTGGAAGCAATTGCACGTGTTACCTCCTCAGCGCGTAAAGTTGCTGGCGATGAATTCACCTGTGACAGCATGGACCCGGTTGCAATCAAACGTGCCGCTCTCGCTGTTAAACGTCCGTCTGTTGACTGGGCTGAAAAATCTGCCGCCTATGTCGAAGCCGCTTTCGACATGGCTGTAGAAGAACCGGTGAAACCTGTGGTAGACTCACAGCTTGAGCAACTGGCTAAAGATGGCGCTAAAGACATCAAACAGCCGGTAGCCGACGCAAAACCTGTACTGTCCCGCGCACAAGAAGCACTGCTGCGTCAGACTGGTAAACTTAAATAAGGGTGACATAGATGGCTATTACTGCAACCAGCTACGGTCTGAATCACGACGCAGCCTTTACCGGGATGGTCGCCGACGGACAAGTAGCGAATATCGTTTCCAAAATCAACGATGACACCACAACCGTCGCATATGGTAAAGGTGTTGTGCGTAGCGGCGAGAAAGGCTTTAAGGCCGCAACTGCCAGCTCCACAGCTGGCGACTTCGTGGGCGTACTGGTTCGTGAACTGAACCGCTCTTACGCTGACGGCGCAACTTTCGGTGCTCCGGTCGACCGTCCGGCATCTGTGCTCACCGCTGGCGTAATCTGGGTAACCGTGGCGGAGGCTGTTGCCGTTGGTGACGCTGCATTCTTGCGTGTTGGTACGACTCGGACCGGTGATTTTGCTAAGACGGCTGGCGAATCAGCAACTCTGTCGGTTGCCATTCCTGGTGCTAAATTCCTCACTGCCGCAACAGACGGTGGTCTGGCTAAACTGTCTCTGGTTGTTGGGGGTTAATAATGGATAAGTTAAACAGCGTTGTACTTGACGCACAGACTATTGCGGGCAACCCGTGGGTTAAACAGTATCTGGATGGTCAGAACGCTGTCAACGTTCCGGCTGAATTCCGTGATGCTGACGGTGGTATCGCATTCTACATCTCTCAGCTGGCACAGATTGAGCAGACCATCTATGCAACTCCGTATGCGGATATTACCTATCTGCAGGATATTCCGGTTGTGTCCGGCATCCCGGAGTTTGCAACGACTTGGCAGTACCGGTCATACGATGGTGTTACGGTTGGGAAGTTCATCGGCGCAAACGCTATGGACCTGCCGCGCGTTGCTCAGTCTGCAAAACTCCACACTGTACCGCTGAACTACGGCGGCATCGAGTGTCACTACAGCATCGACGAGCTGCGCACCACTGCGTCTCAGAACATGCCGATTGACACCATGCAGCAGCAGCTGGCATATCGTGGCTATGAAGAACATAGTCAGAAAGTGGCTTACTTCGGTGACTCACAACTGGGAATGGCTGGTCTGTTCAACAACAGCAATGTGACCGTGACTAAGGCGACTGTCGATTATACCACCGCCACCGGTCAGGAGCTGTTTAACATGCTCAACGACCCGCTGTTCGACATCATCAAACTGTCCAAAAACTTCCACCTGCCGAATACCATTCGCGTATTCCCGGACCTGTGGAAGCGCATGAACAGTACGCTGATGACCGGGTATACTGACCGTACCGTTATGGAGCATTTCAAAATCAATAACTCCTTCACCCTGATGACCGGGCAGGAAATTGATATTCAGGTTCGTTATCAGTTGACCGCTGCGGAACTGAAAGCGGGTGGCGTGTCAAACAACGACAAAGACCGCGTGCTCATTTACGAGAAGAACGACCGCAACCTGGGTGTTGCTAAGCCGATTCCGTTCCGTATGCTGGCGCCGCAGAACAAAAGTCTGGCCGTAACTGTACCGGCAGAGTATAAGATTTCAGGCACCGAAATTCGCTATCCTCTGAGTGCAATCTACCTCGATATGCTGTAATACCTACCCTCAGCGACATCCTAAGCCCTCTTCGGAGGGCTTTTCTTTTGTCTTTTTATGAGTTATATTGTGTTCCACAACTTAGTAAATTCGGGAATTACACATGATAACGTTTATCAAGAAGGCAAAAGAAAAACACGGGGGCGTGTATGATTACAGCAAAGTGGAATACGTCGATAGCCGAACACCAGTGATAATAACGTGCCGAATACATGGTGAATTCTCACAAAAACCGGCGAACCACTTGTTTGGGCAAGGGTGCCCCAAGTGTAGAGCTGGTGGAAGGTTATCTAACGCCACGTTCATCGAGAAGGCAAAAGCAAAACACGGTGACAAATACGACTACACCAAGACAGAATATGTACACAGTGACGAAAAAGTTATAGTTACGTGTAAGAAGCACGGTGATTTCACCGTTGTTCCGAGAAATCACTTGGGCAACGCTAAACTTGGGTGTCCAAAATGTGCTGACAGAGGAAGAGCCAATAACTCTATGTTATTCATCGAGAAGGCAAAAGCAAAACACGGTGACAAATACGACTACAGTAAAGTTCAATATGTGAACAACAAGACACCTGTAACAATAACGTGTCGAACACATGGGGATTTCGAACAAATGCCCCAGGGACACCTGACAAGTAATGACCCTTGCAATAAGTGTCGACTCGAAAAAGTCTACAATCATTCGATACTGAGTGCGCAAAAAATCCATAACGGTAAGTACACCTACGTTCGTGAATCTTTTGTATCAGTAGTGGACAAAATGACAATCGTGTGCCCGATTCACGGTGCCTATGAAATGACCATTAATAACCATGTCCATAATGGTGCAGAATGTAAAGAGTGTGCACTAGCGAAACGTGGAGAATCACAATGGAAAACCCTTGACAGTTTTATAAAGGATGCTGAAAAAATTCATGGGGATAAATACGATTATTCCAAAACTGTCTGCAGAGGTAGCAAAAATAAGATAACCATAACGTGTCGAACACACGGCGATTTTGAACAAAATATGTATTTACACCTTAGAGGCGCGGGATGCCCAAAATGCTCCAACTCAGGAGTATCAAAAGCCGAAACAGAAGTCTTCAACTTCGTCCGTTCCATCTGTCCCGTTGCGGTACAATCCGACCGTACAATCATTGGACCGCTGGAACTCGATGTTGTAGTGCCATCGCACAATCTGGCAATCGAATTTAACGGTCTGTACTGGCACGATGAGCGCACGAAGGACAAGAAGTATCACATCACCAAGCGTCACCGCGTGGAAGCCGCAGGATATCGCCTGATAAGCATTCGTGAGGATGTCTGGAATGAGCGACGTGAACAGGTGGAAAGTATCATTCGCAACGCACTCGGCGTGACATCCGACAAAGTGTTTGCCCGCAAATGCAATATTGTGGAAGTTTCGACGTCTGAAGCGAAGGCGTTCATGGAGAAACACCACGTACAGGGTTTCCGGGGTGCAACCGTGCATTATGGTCTGCAACACGATGATACCTTAGTCGCCGTAATCAGCCTGACAAACTGGCAGAAAAAGAACGAATGGGAACTGGTACGATATGCGACCGCGTGTAATGTCCCGGGTGGACTGTCCCGCCTGTGGAAACATGCTACTACGGTTAACAACATCATCCGCGCTTATTCATATGTTGACCGGGATTTGTTTAGCGGTTCCAGTTATACCAATGCTGGTTTCACACTTTCAGCCACGACGGTAGGGTTTCGCATTGTAAACGGTTGTACAACCGAATCACGTGAGAAGTGGAACCGCGCACCAGATGGAATGACACAGACGCAATGGTACGAATCAGAAGGTGTCTCACGCATCTATGATTCTGGACAGGACAAGTTGTTGTGGGTAAAATGACAACGGGTAAGTATTGCAACTAAAGGTGATTTATGATTACTGTAAAAAACATTTCCGCGCGTCCGTTCATGATGCCGGGCGAAGAAGATGTGATGAAACGTATGCTGGCACCGGGTGATTCGAAAGAATTCGAAGTTACTCCGGCAATTTACAGTCTGGTCAGTGCATATCAGGACGCAGGTGAACTGGTCGTCACAAGTGGTGAACTGGTCAACCCTGACTCAGACGCCGACGATGTGACCATTGACAAACTTCGTGCAGAAGCCGAAGAACTGGGTATCAAAGTTGATACACGCTGGAAGAAGCCACGTCTTCAACAAGAAATTGAGGCAGTAAAAACCGCCTCCTAATTAACACACGGGATATAACATGCACATCACCGCCGAAGTCATCGCAGATTTTCGCATCTGGCCGCTCGGCGGTCAGGCTTTCTCATCCACCACCGATTTCCCGGACAGCCTCATTCAGTACGCACTGTGTGAGGCTGACACGGAGACAGGGAGTAAGCGCTGGGGAGGTTATGAGGCAGAATGCCACAACCTGAAACAGCGCGGTATGTTCTATTATGCCGCACACTGGTTGTCTGTTTACTATCCGGAAGGACTGAAAAGCGATGTCAATCAGGAAGCGCGGCTAAACGTGGCGACAAAATCCGTAGGGGATGAGTCTATTTCGTATCGTGTCCCGGCAATGCTTGAGGTCAACAACGACTGGCTAACCTGGTCCGTGTACGGACAGCAGTTCTACAGGCTCCGTAAACGCGTCGGTATGGGCGCATTAGTCATATGAGGTAATTAAATGTCGGTAACAACTTACGAAGTTCTTTCTGCTAATACAGTTAGCGAACTCGTTGCGCTCGTCAATGCCGCAACAGGTAAAACGCCACTTGGTGAGATATTCATACAAGGTGGTGCGCCTCGACAGGTGGTTGTCACAGGTGAGCCGGTAAGCGGGTACATCTCTGACGATTATCGAGCTGTTGTTGGTGTAGATCCACGAGGTCTGGCTGACGCTGTGATGGCTGTCATGACTGATGGCATTCAACCATTAGGTGCGCCAATCATCCGTAACAATACAATGATTCAAATGATGGGAACCGTGACCGCTTCAAGTGGCGGCTCTGTGGCGTGGGATGACATTACCGGGAAACCTGCTGTTATCGCCGCGGGTGCGAATGCCGCCGCAGCACGCACCGCAATTGGCGCGGGCACTTCAAGTCTGGTCATTGGCACAACTGCATCAACGGCAATGGCTGGTGATAAGTTCACGCAAGGCTCAGCGGTATCCAATGTCGGCTCGCAGACGGTATCGGGAGAGGATGCAGCAACCGTGGCTACCTCGGCAACCACGGCTGTTAACGTGGTTGCGACAAAATTAAATGACCTGCTTACACAGCTGCGCGCCTCTGGCATTATCGCATCGAGCTAATCAACATAAGCCCCTCAAGGGGCTTTATTCACCAATCCTGTCCACATAGTGACGACCGTAATATTTGAGAATAACTTTGTCCGAGCACGGGTATCCCTCATCCTCGACCACGATGTCCCGAATGATGATGAAGTTACGATAGTGTTTTGTTAACATACTTGTTACCCTCCACCCCATTTCTCTACGATTCACCGCTGTAATGCGACTTGTGGTCACAAACAGGGTGGTTCCGGACTTATGCTTTACGACCCACATATTTAATCACCATGTACCCTGGTCTCGAGGAAAGCGAGACCTTGTGTTCGTATATCTCCGCGATTTTATATACGTATGTCAACTGTGCGGTGCGCAACTTAATGTCTGAATATGTTGCTTCCGTTCTCCAGTCCCATGCGAATTCCTCACCGGGTTTTGCATTTTCAAAGATGTCACGAAGGATGATGTGCTCATACGATTTTACTCCACGTGGTGCGCGGTCCCAATTTTTGGGTTTTCCTCGCGCCAGACTTCGACCATCTATTTTTCCACTTTTTGTAATTCGCATTGGTCCCCGTGATGTCTGTACGACACCTTGAGGAACGTCATCAGACGCGGAGTGTTCACGTTGGCGCGCTCGACTCTCAACGGACTTCACTTCCTCTTCTGGGGCATAATTTATTTTTTTTAAAATATAAGATGCAAATGACACGTTGTTATTCCTCTCTTTCTAATTCGTGTACTGAGTGTATCAATGGTTGACGAATCCGTCAATACCACGCGGTGACGTCGAGGCTAATTTCATTCCGATCAAAAAGTGAACAACTTTGTAGTACAATATAATTACAGTGTACTACCGTATAATTTCATTCCGATCAAAAAGTGAACAACTTTGTAGTACAATATAATTACAGTGTACTACCGTATAATTTCATTCCGATCAAAAAGTGAACAACTTTGTAGTACAATATAATTACAGTGTACTACCGTATAATTTCATTCCGATCAAAAAGTGAACAACTTTGTAGTACAATATAATTACAGTGTACTACCGTATAATTTCATTCCGATCAAAAAGTGAACAACTTTGTAGTACAATATAATTACAGTGTACTACCGTATAATTTCATTCCGATCAAAAAGTGAACAACTTTGTAGTACAATATAATTACAGTG